>Ga0187780_10002078_pt1 | contig 15081 bp, 20 predicted proteins | sample 1015_Q2_SP10_20__FD_132429 | JGI IMG/M metagenome (GOLD analysis project Ga0187780, IMG submission 132429) | Tropical peat soil microbial communities from peatlands in Department of Meta, Colombia - 1015_Q2_SP10_20_MG | ecosystem: Environmental > Terrestrial > Soil > Wetlands > Peat | place... | reverse complement strand
GCCTTGTGCGCGTATTCTCTTATCCAATATATTCCAGTAAAGATCAATCGGAATAGTAGATACAACGAGTCGTCGTCAGCGACGGGAGTAATACGTTGAATTACTATGCGACATCCGAATGTCCTACCACTCGTGCCTACTGACTTGGGCGCATGAAAAATGTCGAACACTATCGGGTGCGTGCTTGATAAATATCCTAATTACATTACATGCCCGGGTGGCTATCGATTAAGTGCCTCGGTTGCAATTCCCCCATGGATTTTGTGGGAAGATACATCCTCGACGTTAGGCTCGAGAGCGCTGCCCCGTCCAGCCTTCAGGCTTTCGAGGTTTGGCGTTGTGAAAAATGCGTCAAGATGTTCGTTGACTCGGGGGACGGAAAGCTAAGAGAGACAGAACAACTGCCAAGAGGGGCCTTATCTTAGCCCCCGCGGAACTTGTCTCCGAGCGATTTCAGCTTCCCATGGTCCAGGACCTGTATCTTCGTATCTAACCGTACGTCTAGACCAATTTGGCGAAGTAAACCGTAGAGTTGTTCCCCCGTTATCTGTCCAGTGAGCTGACCAGTCAGGACGAGTTGGGCAAGTTCCTCGAATAGCCTGTTTGCAACCGTTGGATACTGACGTCGGGTGGCTTCGTATACTTCCCAAGCTCGTCCTACAAATACCCGTTGTAATACTTGCTCGGGAGTAGCGCGCTGCTTGGGTTGGGTTTCCTGCTTCTTTGCGTCGAGCATCCGCTGCATCTCGGCTAGTCGTTGGCGTTTGATTCGTTCCAGTTCGCTGTCACTCAATCTACTTCACGTCAGTCTTTTTTCGGCGACCCCTATGGACCATTCAAAGTCATAAACGAAACGCCCAGCAACGATCCATGTGTCCAATGGATGTTTGTCTACGCTGTACGTCTCGGTCATCAAACGGTTAGTGTTCTCTGTGAAGTGTCCTCGGGGGAAGGCTCCGATGAATACAATCGGATTAGTGTCTTTCGCGACTCCATTAGCGACGTTGCGTAGAAGTTCAGGCCTTCCGATTCGAGTCAACCCTATCACTTTCGAAGGTGCAATCTTCGCAATACTTTGCTTCAGCGATGCCTCATTCACAGTCAGGAGTGGCTCACCTTCTGATGGCACTCGTTTTTGATTGAATAACTGCTCAATCAAGCCGACGAATCTAGTGTAATTCTTCGGTAACCGAATCTTTGGATTGATGCTGATCAATTGGTCGTCCTGAGTATGGATCATCACTTTGAGTTGATTTGCCCAGTTTAACGGTGTTTCTAGGACTTGTAGGAGTGCGTTGTGGATAATGTCCGGGCGTCCCATCTTTTCAGGTAACACTTTTCCCGTTCGCGACAGTTGCCTCATTGCTGAATGATGGTATGCTCTATCTAGCAGAATTTCATCAGGAGACTTTTTTCTCCTACCCGCGTATCGTTTGATCTGATGGTGAGATCTTATTTCTTCAGGTACCCTCTGAATCGCTGCCTCGACAAAAACCAATGTTAGCGACATGTTCAAGACCCACATAGCATAGGCTTACGAGAAAAAGGTTACAAATTAATCAAATCAGGGTAAGCACTTGACTTGGCGGAGCGGAGAAATTCGGCAAATTGCTCGCGAACGGATAGAGATATTGCTACAGCTTGCGAGACAGACCCTTTCGGAAGATCCCTCTCTATCTAAGCGGTACGTGGAACTTGCACGCTTAATTGGTATGAGAGCGGGAGTCCGGTTGCCGCGTAGTACCAAGGCTTTCATTTGCAAGCGTTGTGGGACTCTCCTTGTTCCAGGTCGCAACTGTCGAGTTAGAATTAGATCAGAAACGGGAGGAACTGTGTTAATTACTTGCTTGGACTGTGGAAATAAGAAGCGATATCCAACTGTGAGGGAACGACTTTCGAGAAGAAGAACAGGTTAAGAAGGCTAAAAGCAAAATCCAGAGTAATTGAACCTACGATTTGGATTGGAAGAGAAGGCGTCTCTCAGCAGCAGATCCACCACGTGCAGAAACAACTTGACGCCCGTGAGCTGGTTAAGCTCAAACTGCAAAAATCAGCCTTGACTTCGGAGATGGAGAAGATTGCAAGAGAAATCTCAGATGCGACTGAGTCGGTTCTGGTTGATGTAATGGGTCATACATTCACGCTGTACAAGAAGAAGAGTGAGAGCGCAAAGACTGTGAGATAAGTCTCAACCAAGTAGGCAAGGATTTGCGTTAAACTAAACTTATATCGTGCTCTCCGATTGTAACGTGACACTTCGGATGGAAAATTCAAATGCCAACGCCACTGGATGTTCCTTCAGATCAGCTCTTAGATGGGTTATCGAAGTTTCTGAAGGAGAATGTTGGTGAAGTCTCTCCTCCAAACTGGACCGCTACAGCGAAGACGGGGTCACATACTGAACGTCCGCCTTCAAATCCAGATTGGTGGTACGTCCGATGCGCGTCTCTAATGAGAAAACTGTATCTTCACGGTCCTGTCGGAATCGCACGTTTGAGGGTCGAGTATGGGGGTCGCCTACGTCACGGTACGCACATCGAGCATTCGAGGGTCGCCGGTGGTTCCGCAATAAGAGAACCGCTGCAGCAGCTTCAGAAAGCCGGATTTGTTTCCGTGGAAGGAAAGAAAGGAAGGAAACTTACGGCTGAAGGCGTCAGCCTACTGAATCGAATGGCTGCCGACATTCTGAAGGATGCTAAGAAGGCGGAAAGCAAGTAATGATGAATGGCGATGACGATTATTCAGATGAAGAACTAAACGCAATAAGACAAAGGAGGTATTCGGAACTACAACGTGCTGCAGCCGACGAGCAGAGACAGTCTGAGGCACGGAGACAGTTTGAGGCACAGAAGCAATCTGTGCTGAAACAGATTCTCACTCCCGAGGCAAGACAAAGATTGACAAACATTAGAATGGTGAAACCAGATTTCGCCGAGCAAGTTGAAATACAATTAATCCAACTTGCTCAATCGGGGAGAATCAAGCTCCCGATCTCAGATGATCAACTGAAAGATGCGTTGGCTAAGCTTCAATCTAATCGAAAAGAGATCCGAATAAGGAGAGCTTGAATTGGCTAGAAACAAACCGACCGCTCGTAAGAGAAGACTTGGCGCGGCTCTAAAAACTCGAAAGCCCGTGCCGACATGGGTTATTGCTAAAACTTCGGGCCACACGCGTACCCACCCGAAGAAGAGACATTGGCGACGAACGAAATTGAAAGCATAGGAAAGTGATCATGATGAGTAATGAAGATGAAGAAAAGCAAGATACAGGTGCCACACCGCCCGTTGAAGAAACTGCAACGCCTGAAAGTTCACCAGAGGTTGAGTCAGCGGCTGCTGAACCAGTAGTGGAAGAAAAAGAGAAAAAGGAATCGGTTCCCGCCGCTGCAGAGGAAGAGGAAAAGGAGCCAGAGGAAGAAGAGATCGAGGTAGTTGAGGAGAAAATCTACACGATACCTATCGCGAGGCTCGGTTACGCAACCGATCGAGGACACAGATCTCCGAAAGCTGTCAGAGATGTTCGAGCTTACATCGCACGACACATGAGAGCAGACGAAGTTTCAATCAGCAATGAGATTAACGAGGCTATTTGGAGAAGAGGAATCAACAAACCTCTCCGAAAGATTACTGTACGCGCCGTCAAGGATAAGGAAGGAAAAGTCATAGTTTACCCGGCCAAGTCCTCCTAGGCAGTAGCGCAGTTTCCGAATTGCCGGGATCCTAGAATGGCTGTGCTATTGGCTGATGTATTCGGAAGCCCGAACATTGGAGTTTACTGTTTTTGCAATGAAGAGTTAGCTGTGGTGCCACCGGGACTTACTAAACGTAAAATGAGGCAATTAGCAGATACTCTAGAGGTTGGTGTCTGTAGTACGACTGTCGGCGGATCAACACTTGTAGGGGCGCTTGTTGCGGGAAATTCCAAAGGGCTGCTGGTGCCTCATACTATTCAAGAGTATGAGTTGCAGAGGATTGAGCAGTTCTCCAAAGTTTTTGTGGTCGAGTCTAACTGGACAGCTCTTGGCAACGTTGTGTTAGCGAACGATTTTGGTGCGGTGTTGCACCCGGACTCGCCTCAGGAGCTCGTGAAAAGTCTGACTGGTCTCGAGGTTCCGGCAGTTTGCAGTAAGATTGGTTCATTGCCGTTTGTCGGCGCTCTGGCGTTAGCAACAAACAGGGGTGTATTGTTGAGCCCTAATGCTTCAAAGGAGGAGCAATCTGTCATTGAATCTGCGCTGAAGGTGGGGGTGGAACTAAGCACCACGAACGGCGGTGTGTCTTTCGTTAGGTCGGGTATACTCGCCAATTCTAAGGGTGCGGTGGTCGGTCCTTTGACGCGCGGAGCTGAATTGATGCAGGTTACAAAAGCATTGGGAGTCTAGGTGAGAATTCTACTTTTGCATGAGATCATAGTCAAGGTAGATCCAGATTACGCTGGCTACGAATATTATGATTCCCACAGCGACCCAGGGTTCATAGGGGTAGCTAGCGTAAGTCCACCATAGGTCTAGAATAACGATTATGATTCCCATTAGGATTGCTAGGTACGATTTCGTCTTTGAGTTCATGCAAAATCCAAGAGTAACCGTTGGCTAGCGTTAAAATGCCTTTCTTATTTGAATGCGAATGTACGGTTTTCTAACTTTTGAAGACCTGGTCCCATTTTCCTCGATCTAATTCTTTCTGGACTTCGCGAGGATCTTTACCTTCAATCGTTATTCCAAGACTTACGCATGTTCCCATCACTTCTTTCGCTGCCGTCTTGGTAGATTTCGAGTAGCTGCTTGGCATTTTCAAACCGGCGATCTTAGCTACCTGCTCCATTGTTAAGTTGCCCACCTTCTCTGTTTTCGGATTACCTGATCCTTTTGCGATGCCTAATTCTTTCACAACGAGGGCTGATGTGGTAGGTGTACCAATTTCGACCTCGAACTCTTTCGTGTCGACGTCCACGACGACTCGAACCGGGACTTTCATTCCGGCGTAGGCTTTCGTCAGTTCGTTTATCTTGTTTACAATTTGAAGAACGTTAACGCCAAGGGGACCGAGTGCTGGTCCTAACGGGGGGCCAGCGTTGGCTTCTCCTCCGTTAAGGAGTGCTTCAACTTGCTTCTTTTCGCCCAACTTCAGCTGCTCCTCTACTCACCAATTTTACGTAATCCGCGTGGACTGTGATTGGAAGTGTCGCGAAGCCTTCCTCAAGCAGTTCAATGGTTACTTCCTCTTTCAGTTTATCAACGTCAGTAATCCTGGCCCTAAGTCCTCTAAATGGTCCGCTGATTACTTCTACCGAGTCTCCTGACTGTAGGTCTTCGATAACTGGTTTCGTCACGATGAAGCGGTCTAGCGCTTCTGCTGATATGACTCCTTTTGTGCGTGCTCGTGCATGTCTTACGCCTGCAATCAAATCATCAACGTAATGTGGGCCAGCTGATTCAACGAAAATGTACCCTTTTACTACATCTGGGGCCAAGACGCTCACGATGGGTAGTTTCTTCATAGCTATTCGTGATGCGATAAGGTCCACAACCGTTCTCTCCTGCCCGCTGGTGGTTCTTACTGCGTAAATCAGCATTTTCCGCTCGATACTCATTACGGTGAAACACCAGCTCCGGCGGTACCGGAGGTTTGTGGCATGAGGTTGAGGAATAGGAATAAGATTCGAATTATGTATCCGAGAGATCCTGCAATCACAACTCCTAGAAAGCTGATTTTCATCATTAACGAGAGCTCGTCACGTGATGGTTTCGTTGTTACGTGAACCAACCTCTTGGTGGAATCGATGAATTCTCTCATGTTCATGTGCTAACCCTGCTATTGTTCCAGCTTCCGAATCTTCGCTTCGACATGAAGAACGTGTTATTTTAAGTTGATTCTAAGTTCTGTCAAAATACTGCTGACGAAGCAGGTACGACTGGCCCTATTTTAGATTCGATCAGACGCGGACTATCTCTATATTTCTCTCTTTCAGTGTATCGAGCAGTCGTCTTCTTTCGGGACCCCGGATTCCTTTCCAATCTAGTACTGCAGTATGGCATTTTTCTCCCATGGTCTTCTCGAAGGCAGTCCACACGACTCTCTCGTCATATTCGTCAAAGAAATATTTGGAGAAAATGTGGCTGAACGCGTAGCCGTCCGTTCTGAGTGCTGCGCATTGCTTGTTGCAGTAGTGACCGCCTCCAAAGCCTACTGCTGGTGTGCCGTGCACGGAGGCGGTTGCTGCTGTCCAGATGGCCTCGCTCGCGGCTGTAGCCGCTTGTGGATCGTTCCATTCAACTTCAGTGCTTCCGACTTCAACAAACAATGTTGGTGCTTCGAGCTCTGTGGGCCCATGGTGTGTTGCTTCCAGGCTTACGGCGTAGTTCAGTTTGTGGTCTTCGCGAAATTTGTCCAGGGCTAGAAATGCTGCTAGAAGTCTTGGGGGATCTGTATAGGATAGTGACTTTGGTTTGCCGCCGAAATCGGCGCGGGATGTGCAGTTACCAGTCCAGTGAACCGTGAGTGTCGCATCGTTACTTTCACTTCTGTGGCGTGAAGCGAATATGATGCAATCGATCTTAGCAGGTATGTCCACTTTGTCGGTATGAATACCGTCGGATTCGACATGCTTCAGATAGACGTTTTCGCGCTGGAGTAGGTCAATTTGTCCCTCAACTGGGGTGAATTCAAGTTTGGTAGTCAGTTTTTCGGCGATGTTTTGTGCTGCGGTGTCGCGGCGTGATGCAATTATAAGTGTTGCCAAATTTAACCAACTATCTTTGACACCATTTGGTCTGGGTTGAAGGAGATGAGGTCTTCGTAATTTTGGCCGACCGTTGCGAAGAAGACCGGTTTGCCTATAATGGTTGCCATTGATATTGCGCTTCCACCTTTGGCGTCTGCGTCAAGTTTCGTTAGGATCACGCCATCCAAGGTGACGGCTTCGGAGAAGATTCGTCCTTGTTCTACAGCGTCGTTACCGGTTAAGGCGTCAACGACGAGAATCGTTAGATCTGGCTTGACGACTCGAACTATCTTCTTCATTTCTTCCAGGAGATTCTTGTTCGTTTGCATTCTGCCTGCTGAATCTATTAGCACGACGTTTACGCCATGAGCTTTCGCGTAATTCGCTGCGTCAAACGCAACGGCGGCCGCGTCTCCACCATAGTCATGCTTGATTGTTCGGACTCCGATACGCCGTGCATGTTCCTCGATCTGTTCTATTGATCCAGTTCTGTACGTGTCTGCGGCAGCCATTACGATTGAGAACCCTTCTCCCATCAGGCGATGTCCAATCTTAGCGATCGAACTGGTTTTACCAGTGCCGTTCACTCCAACAAACAGAATGATTGCAGGTCTCTGCTCATTCTTACAACGATTGAGTACCTCGAAAAACTTCACGTCTCCACTGCCTTGGAGCAGTTCGGAGAGAACTTCGCGCAATACTCCTTTCGCAGGATCCGTCGGATCACTGAAACGTTTGAGTTGGATTTGTTTGAGTTTGACTTGGAGGTCGTCACATATGCGTTTTGCAACTGAATAAGCTACGTCGTTTTCGACGAGTACGAGCAGGAACTCATCTAAGATGCGTGTGACGTCTTTGTCTGAGAGTTCTTTTTGTGAAATCTTGCTTGCAAATCCGTTTAGCCCAGACTTGAGTTTCTCGAACACATTTAACGTCTCCACAGAGGAGAGCTCAATACGAAGTGAAAATCAGTTTGGTTTCTTTGCAGCTGTTTCGCGTTGCTGCAGCATGCCTTCTAGTGCATCACGGTCTTGCTGATAGCGTCCCACCGTTTGTTCGAGCTGTTGTTGAATTGAAGTTCTAGCCTTTTCTAGGTCCTGAAGTCTGTTCTTCAAATCTTCCACGGAGGCGTCAACATTCTTCTCCATAGCCGCACCAGCACCGATGCCCATCACTAACTTCTTAGAGTCGGCGATTGACATTCGAATGTGAGATCCCGCGCCAACCGGAACAAGAACAGTATCGCCGTCTTGTAACTGCTTCAATCCGACTAAGGTGTCGTGCGCGATTGTAACTTCGCTTACTGCTGCTCGAACGATCTCCAGCCTGGACTGGAGCGCGTTTACTGAGCCTTCCAAGATACGAATTTCTGTCGCCAGTTGCCTAATTATATCATCTTCACTGACTTGAGGAGTTGCCATTCTTCGCAGCCTCTTCCTTGCTAACTTGTTCTACTGAGTTTATGGTGATCTCGAATCTTCTAGCGCGATGTCTACTTCCCATGTCGGCGTATAGCCGCTGGAGTGCGTGCTCCTGTTTGAGTGCGCTAATTTCGACAGCGAATGGAATTCGAGTCTTTCCCTTCTTGATCTCGCCCGCGATCTTGAACATTCTGACTTCAGACAACGAACTCTACGACCGCGCCTTAAGACATCGGAGTCTGCTATTAATCTGAAGGAACTACTTTGTGGAGTCTGAAAACGTTTTTATTAGGCAGTGGGAATGACCCGTTTGAAATTTGACTAGATCAGGCCGTGCACTCGATTGCCACTTGCCAAGGATGAAGTTGTTAGGGCACTAGGTGAGTTACGGCAGAATCTAACTAAACGGAAATTTACCCAATCAATAGACCTTGTTGTAAAGCTTCGGGAAGTCGACCTGAAGAAACCCGAGAATCGAATAAACGAGACCATCCCCTTACCCAACCCTCCAGAGAAGCCTCTCAAGATCTGCGTTATTGCCTCCGGAGATTTGGGTACTCGAGCTAAGACCGCAGGCGCAGACATGCTTGTCAGCAGAAGCGATATGGAGAACTTGGGAAAGGACAAGAAGGCAGCCCGGAAACTGGCTCAGGATTATGATTTTTTCATTGCCGAAGCTCCGATGATGCCGCTTGTCGGTAGGGCCTTAGGTTCATTTCTTGGCCCAAGGGGTAAGATGCCCACGCCGGTGCCTCCCACAGCCCCTATCGAACAAATCGTGTCTGGGCATCGCAAGATGGTTAGAGTCAGGATGAGAGAGCAACCAGTACTACAGTGCCGGGTTGGAACAGAGAGCATGTCAGACGACAAGCTTGTGGAGAACATTCAAGCAGTATTTTCCAGGATAGAACAGAAACTTGAACGCGGAGTCAAGAACATCGGCGAGATTCTCATCAAAACAACCATGAGTAAACCGGTGAAGATCAGCATTACAAAGTGATTAGCATGCTAACTCGCCAAGTTGCCGTCTGGAAGAAAGAACTCTATTCTGATCTTCAAACCCTGCTTAGAAAATACTCGGTCATAGCGGTCGCAGATTTGCAGAAAGTCCGCTCATCCCAGATTCAAGAGATAAGGAAGAAGCTTCGAGGAAAAGCAGAGCTCATTGTCGCAAAGAATACAATTTTACAAAAGGCTTCGGAAAATCTCGCGAAAGAGAAGTCGAACGTGGACAAATTCGCAAATTCACTTTCAGGATCCAAAGTCCTAATCTTCACGCAGATGAATCCGTTCGAACTAATCGTCTTTCTGAACAAGAACAAAGTGAGAGTTCCAGCAAAGGGGGGGGACGTCGCTACGGGTGAGATCATGATCCCTGCTGGAAATACTGGCCTCCAGCCTGGACCTGTAATCAGTGAATTCAACGAAGCGAAGGTCCAAACACGCATCGAAGGCGGAAGTATCTTCGTAGCGAAAGACACTGTAGTCGCCACGAAAGGTGATGTAATCTCAACAAAAACAGCCTCTCTTCTCTCCAAATTAGGCATGAAACCCATGGAGGCAGGGCTCGCACTGTCCTATGCCTTCGATAATGGGCTGGTTCTAGGACAAAACGATCTCGCCTTTGATCTGGATCAAATGCAATCCCAATTCTCGACAGCCGCAAGACTCGCGTTCGGACTCGCACTCGAAGCCAACTATTTGATACCCGAAACTGCTCCGGCTATTCTTGGAAAAGCCTACCGACAAGCAGTAGCGGTGAGCGTCGAGGCCGCGTTCTTAACCTCCGAAACTACTCCAAGAATCATTCAGAGAGCATATGCCAACATGAACGCTCTGTCGCAAGCCGTATCAGCTGTTAAACCCGAGGCACTTGCACCCGAAAAGCCTCCAGCCGCTGAAGGAAAAAGTTGAAAAGAGGGACTTAGGGTTAGCAGAAGAACTCGCATCAAGATCGGTGTAAATGATGGAATACGTATATGCAGCACTTTTGCTCCATTCAGCTGGCGGAGAAGTCACAGAAGACAACGTTAAGAAAGTTCTGACCGCCGCTGGAGTCAAAGCAGAAGAACCACGTGTCAAGGCACTTGTTGCAGCGCTCTCGGAGATCAAGATAGACGACGCTCTGAAAGCAGCACAAGCAGCGCCAGTTGCAGCAGCACCTGCAGCAGCCGCTACAGAAGCCAAGAAAGAAGAGAAGAAACCTGAAGATGAAAAGAAAAAGAGCGAAGAGGCACTAGCTGGTCTCGGAGCTCTATTCGGCTAAACTCCACACCCTTCTACTCTCTTCTTCTACTTTCCTTCAGTATTCTTCCACCCTATTTGCATCCTCCCGGCTCAGACCAATAGCGGCTGAGTCAGCATAAACAGTCGACTTTAACAGGAGATAATCACTGCGTATTACGCGGCGCAACGTTTGTCGGAAGGTTACATTGTCTGCCGATGCGGAGCCCGTTTCACCAATGACCCCGAGGGCAAAAAATTGTATGATCGACATCAAAACTGGTGCGGCAAGCAAGGAGTCGCACTCAACCAAAGAGAGAGAAGAACAGGAAGACGAAGTGGGAGGTATTCCGAAGATTGAACCTATATCTCCAGTATAATTCGATCGGGCGGTCTTAATTGAGTGACACAACCCTAGCCTGTCTCGCGATTCTAGAAGACGAAGCATCCAAACTGTACGAGGTTTTGGTGACCAAATCAGAACGCCCCGAAGTCAGCTTGTTGTTTGATGAGATACTGCAAGAAACGAAGACCCATAGAGAATTACTCACTCACGCAAGCAAGATTCTGGGACAACCAGTCATCCCCCCACTTGTTGAATGCGAAAAAACCATGGGTAAGCTCTTCTCACCTTCCATCCAGCTTCTTCGCCACGTTAAGGATCAAGTCTTGAATGGGTTACCTGTCGTTGAAGCTGCTTCGATGTTGGTTGAGTTCGAGGAGGAAGCTGCAGGTGAAGAAGGGACTACGTTAACCTACATCAACCCGCACGTTGCCATGGCTACTAATACTGTCATAAAACGGATTCTGGCACATATTGCTGAGGATGAAAAGAAACATGCAGAAATTCTCAAATTAATAGCAGAAATATCGTCACGATGAAGGCACCAAGCAGTACATACTACCACTACGGCGAGGAATCAAATGACTTAGGATTGCGATGGGGGACCGCGGGTACACTGCGTTTACAATATATAGAAACGAACTATCATAAGCGGTGAAAGCCTCAGGCCTAGGGAACATTTGTGGAGATTACAGAGAAGGAATTCGCAGTCTCGTTCTTCAAAGAGAACGGCTTCGTCCGCAAGAAATGTTTGAGCTGCGGCAGCCACTTCTGGACTCAGCAGGCAGACCAGACTCTGTGCGGAGATAGTCCATGCGTCGAATACTCTTTCATTGGCAAGTCTCCCGCTAATCGCGCTTATTCCGTTCACGAAATGCGTGAATTGTTCCTATCCTTCTTTGAGAAGAATGGCCACAAGCGAATAAGGCCATATCCAATCGTGGCTAGGTGGCGTAATGATGTTTTCCTTGTAGGTGCCTCCATTTACGATTTTCAACCATACGTTACGGAAGGGATGATTCCTCCGCCAGCCAATCCGCTTGTTGTAAGTCAGCCCAGCGTAAGGTTCACTGACATTGACAATGTTGGACCAACATTGGGAAGACATGACCTGATGTTCGAAATGGGCGGCGCGCATGCGTTCAACTACCCGGAGAAAGAGATCTACTGGATGGATCAGACGATCCGATACCACCACCAACTTGCCACTGAAGAGTTCGGTCTCAAATCGGAAGAGATCTCATACAAAGAACACTTCTGGTCAGGCGGGGGTAACGCGGGTCCAGACGTCGAATGTCTGTGCAGCGGACTGGAAATCTCGACACTCGTCTTCATGCAATACAAGGTCGAAGGCGACAAGTTCACCAGGCTTCCCATTAGAACCGTCGATACAGGCTACGGAATCGAACGATGGGCATGGCTAAGCCAAGGAAAACCAAGCGCTTTCCAAGTAATCTATGGCCACGTTCTGGACAAGATATTCCAACTAGCCTCTGTGAAGTACGATGAAGCCTTAGTCTCGAAAGTGGTTCCCTACTCCAGTTACATGAATACCGAACTTGGGAGCCGGATCGACGCAAGAAAGAAAGTCGCTGCACTTATCGGAATGGACTGGCAGGAACTTGATGCAGCGATCTCACCAATCGAAGACGCTTTCACAGTAGCAGATCATACAAAGACAATCGGATTCCTTCTCTCGGAAGGCGTCGTCCCTTCAAATGTTGAGGAAGGCTACCTTGCAAGATTGTTGATCAGGCGAACGCTCAGAATGCTTCGGCGACTAGGAATCGAAGACGAACTCATTACAATTCTCAATGCGCAGATAGACTATTGGGGAAAAGATTTCCCTCAACTCGTTGTGATGAAGAACGAGGTAGCAGAGGCCATCAAATCGGAAGAGCAGAAGTATAAGAGAACATTAGAACGCGGATCAGAACTAGTCAAGAAAATTGCGTCTGAACTGAAACGCAAAAATCAGACACATTTGCCGGATGAAACCCTAGTCGAATTATATGACTCACACGGAATTGTGCCTGACATAGTGAAAGAGGTAGCCGAGCCCTTACACCTGCAAGTGGATCCTCCGTCTAACTTCTACACTATGGTCGCACAACGACACTTATCACGAAAGGGCGTGACCGAGGAACAGCCAGCCGGCACGCCAAGTCTAACTGATAAGGTCGCAAGCCTACCAGAAACCGTAACGCTGTACTACACTGATCCATTTCAACGAGAATTCCAAGGGCAAGTAATCGGCGTAGTGGACGACCAGTACGTAATTCTAGATAGAACCTGTTTCTACCCAGAAGGCGGAGGACAACCCGGCGATATCGGCGTTCTGGATACTGAGCAAGGGCCGCTCAAAGTCGTGGATACTCAGAAAGCCGGACGTGTCATCCTCCATCACGTTGAAGGGAAGCCGCCACCAATCGGTAAGACTGTTCGCGGAATAATCGAATGGGATAGGCGTGTAAGTCTAATGAGGCATCACACAGGAACTCACTTGGTACTCGGAGCGGCACGTCGCGTTCTCGGACAACATGCGTGGCAGGCAGGAGCGCAGAAGGGTGTTCATTCGAGTCGAATTGACATATCACATTACGAACGGCTGACTGAAGATCAGGTAAGAGAAATAGAACGGTTAGCAACCGACGTTGCATTGCAAGATATTCCAGTGCAGTCCGAGTGGCTGCCTCGGGAGATAGCAGAACAGACTTACGGATATGTGCTCTATCAAGGAGGAGTCGTCCCTGGTAGAGAAATTCGCGTCATCAAAATCGGTGACTGGGACGTTGAAGCATGCGGAGGAACACACTGCACAAGAACGGGCCAAATCGGTGTCATAAAAATTCTACATACCGAGCGTATTCAGGACGGCGTGGAACGAATTGAATTTGCTGCAGGAAGCCAGGCGCTAAGAGCATTCCAAGAGCAAGAAAAGAAACTCAGAGGAATATCCGACACGATTGAAGCCCCAATCGAGAAGGTAGATCACTACGTTAAGGCTCTAGTTGATGAAAAATCAGCACTCTCTCAAAGACTCACTGAACTAACAAAGGAATGGGCAGCACATGAAACAGATCGCCTCCTGCACTCAGCTCAGGTCTTGGGCGAAGTGAAACTATGCCATTCAATATACTCGCAAGGCACAGAGACGGACGTGATCCTAGTCAACAACCTAATCCTGGAACGTGACCCATCCGCCGTAACAGTGCTCCTACTCGTTCACGACTCGGCAAGAATTTTCGTTGGCGCAGGAAAGAAAGCCATTCAACGCGGAGTAAACGCAGGACAGCTAGCGAAAAAACTCGCAGAACTACTAGGCGGCGGAGGGGGAGGAAAAGACTACTTCGGACAGGGTGGCGGTGAAAAAGCCAACGTACAATCAGTTATCGTCAACGCCGAACAAATATTGAAAGCAATGCTCGCGCGATGATCAAATTGCCCGTTGACTGGAAGAGCATAGATTACAAATGGCAAACCGAATGGGCGAAATCGAAGCTATTTGACGCTGACCCCGATCAGCGCCGCCCAAAATGCTTCGTCACCTTCCCCTTCGCATACATGAGTGGCCCCCTGCACGTAGGAAGCGGATACACCGCAGCAAGGATAGACGCATACGCCCGATACATGCGAATGCTAGGAAATAACGTCCTCTACCCTTGGGCATGGCACTGGACAGGAAAGACAGTTGCAGGCGCCGCAGAGCGAATCAAGATGGGAGATGAAGAGTTCATTCGACCCATAAGAGAAGTTGACGGCGTCCCGGAAGAACATCTCAAAAAGTTCATCGACCCAGTCTACATGGCCCAATACTATACAGACGCAAACCGCGACGCAGTGAAGAAACTAGGGATGTCAATAGATTGGCGGCGGGAATTCCACACAAGTTCACTCAACCCTGGATTCAACAAATTCGTAATCTGGCAATATCTAAGACTAAGAGATCGAGGATACGTCGCAAAAGGAACTCACCCAGTAGTATGGTGCCCTAAAGACGAAAGCCCAACAGGAGATGCCGACCGACTAGAAGGAGAAGGCGTTAGACCCGAAGAATTCATCCTCATGAAGTTCAAGCTAGAAACCGTATCCATCCCATGCGCAACGTTCAGGCCAGAAACAATCTACGGCGTCACAAACCTGTGGATAAACCCAGATGGCGAATATGTAGAAGCTCAAGTTGACTCTGAACGCTGGATCATAAGCCAAGAAGCCTCAGAAAAATTGCAGAATCAACTCAAACGAGTAAAGATTATTCGAACATTGAAAGGCGCTGAACTTGCGGGCAAACAATGCGATGACCCCATCCTCGGAAGAAAACTGCTAATTCTGCCAGGAGAATTCGTAAAAACCAGCAACGCAACAGGG
>Ga0187780_10002077_pt1 | contig 15082 bp, 15 predicted proteins | sample 1015_Q2_SP10_20__FD_132429 | JGI IMG/M metagenome (GOLD analysis project Ga0187780, IMG submission 132429) | Tropical peat soil microbial communities from peatlands in Department of Meta, Colombia - 1015_Q2_SP10_20_MG | ecosystem: Environmental > Terrestrial > Soil > Wetlands > Peat | place... | reverse complement strand
TATGGTCATTTGTCCCCTTTAAGATATCAATAATATTGGTGATGTGTGAACTGAAAGTACTTAAGTTTTGTTCAATACTTTGACCGTCGCCAATATCTAATAGTATTTTTTGAAATATGCTGATGTGGCTGCCTTCTCCGACAGGGATATGAAGTCCAGATTGAACCATCAATGTTAATAAACCAATTGTTTTAATTGTAACTGTTTTACCGCCAGTATTTGGCCCTGTAATAACTAAAGCATGATAATCTTTTCCAAGTTCCACGGTTAAGGGTACAGCTTTTTCTCCTAGTAGTGGGTGGCGTGCTTCTTTTAAATAAATATAATAAGATTCATTTACTTCTACACTTCTTCCATTTATTGCATGGCTATACTTTGCTTTAGCGAATAAAACGTCGTAATGAACCATTGTCTCAACTGCCAACTGAATTTGTTCTTCATTTTCCTCTACTAACCCTGTTAGATAACTAAGAATTCGTTCTACTTCTGCTTCCTCTTCTACTTGTAGTAAGATTAACTCTTCTTGGTATGTCATTATTTCTTGTGGTTCAATATAAATCGTTGAACCAGACGCTGAGGTATCTAAAATTGCTCCTTTGATTTTTGCTTTATATTCCTTTTTGATCGGAATAACAAATCGCCCGTCTCGTTGACTAATAATTGCCTCTTGTAAATAAAGCTTATATTTAGATGACTTTAAAATTTGATTTATTTTTTCTTTCAATCGTTCCTCTTGAATTGAAATTTGTTTTCTAATTTTTTCTAAATTTTTACTTGCATACATATCAACAGCACTGTTTCGAATACACCGGAAAATTTCTTCTGCTAATTTTGGTAATTCATCAATACCATAAACATAAGTAGAAACTCTTGGAGCAAGAAACTCTTTATCCTTCATATAGTGTTTTAGTTTACGACAACAATCCAAAAAATCATATAAACTATTTAATTGTTCCGGACGTAAAACAATGCCTTTATTTAATTGATTTAATACAATTTCAATCCCGTTTAAACCATGAATTGGTACACTCGAACTTTTAATCAAAATTTGCTTAGCCTCATTAATTTCTTCTAGTAATGATACAATTTGTTTTACATTTGTAATAGGTGAAATGTTCCGTATATAATTTTTCCCCGAATCTGTTAATGCGAAATGAGCTACCTCTTCTTTAATTTGATCATATTGCAATACTGAATATGTTTTAGAATTCAATGTAATTTCCTCCTTAAAATTTAAAATGAAAATAAAAAAACCGCAATGAACAAGATTCATCGCGGTTGAAGGCAGAGATATGCCAAAAAAGACAAGTATCGAGTGATTCAAATGGATGCACTAATCCCTTTGAACATAAAAAAGCTGCACCACAGCGGTACAGCTTAAATAGACACTTTTCTTAAAGAGCGCTATGACCATTGTTCTTAACATTTAATTCTTTAAAGGGCATACTCAAATAAATCTTTATCATATAGATTTTCAAAAGAACCCTAAAGAATTACCATATAAAATTATGGATTAGTTAAAAACAACACTTAACAAAAAGACACTCTCCTTAAAATTATTGATTTTATTCTTTTTAAATTTACCATTTTAAAAACAGATTTGTCAATTAATTTCAAATATTCATTTTACTATAGAATAAAAAAGGAATTCGATCATTTAAACTAAATATCTCCAATTCCTAAATTTAATATTCATTTTAATGTAATTTATTACTCTAATTTTAAGCTCTTAATTAATTCTGAATCGATTAAGCAGCAACGTCTCTCTTTTTGAATACAAAGAATGCAAAGAATTGAAATAATACAAAGTAAATTGCAAGCATGATAATTGAGAAAGTTAAAGTCATACCTTTTACTAATGGTACTCCATCGAAATATTGTGTTAAATCTGTATTCGCGAATAGAATATATTTTGCCCAATCAAATTTAGTTGCTAATAAAACTGTTATGGTAGAGCCCGTAAACATTAAAGCTATTGAAAGACCAGTAGCAAGCGAACTATTACGGAAAACTGCAGATATCATAAATGCTGCTGTGGCAAGCATGATCATATTTATTGATTTTAATCCGTAAGAAATCATTAGATGGAAAGCCATCGTTTGCTCAGTAATTTTACCATCAATATAATTTAAATAAGGTACTGCATTATCAGGTGTTCCAAATAAAATTACTCCAAGTATAGAAGAAAACGTATATAAAACAATAAGCAGTAAAAGTGCAAATAAAATAATAGAAACGTATTTAGAAGCTAGAATTTTCCCTCTATTTATTGGTCTAATTAATAGTAATTTAATAGTCCCCCAACTAAATTCAGAAGCAACAATTCCTGCAGCTATTATGATTGTGAACAAACCAGCAAGACTAATCATACCCGAAGCATCATTCACAAATGACCACACAGTATAGTCTTGATTTGGCGAAATATTATGTTTAATTTGGTATTCTTTTAATGCTAAATCTCTTTTAAAATATTTAATTTCCTGACTATTCTTTGAATTTTGTATATTTTTTTCTAAATTTTTAACTTCTGTCTGATATTCTTGCTTCCAATTTGCATTAACTTTTACATCTTCATGATTTTTATTATATTTAACTATTCCGCCCATAACTGAAACCATCAAGATCAGTATTCCAATCATAACAAATGTTCCAGGTCGACTAAATATTTTCATTAACTCATTACGAACTAACTTAACCATGTACTGCAGCCTCCTTATTCTCAGTTACCTCCAAGAAACGGTCTTCTAAAGTTTTACTTACTTCCTTAACACCATAAATTTGAAAATCTGCCATGATTAGTTCTTTCATAACTAAAGGAATATCTTCTTTCTTTAATGGCGCAACAATTCCATTTTCTACAACTTGAACAGTCATATCAGGGAATAGTCCTTTTACGCACTTCTGGGCTTCCTTATTATTAGAAACCTCAATCTCATATACTTTTTCAGTTCCTTGTACAAAGTCACTGACTAACTGTACATCTACTAACTTACCAGTCTGAATAATTCCAATTCGATCACACATCATTTCCATTTCAGAAAGTAAATGACTTGATACAATAACAGCCATGTTTCTTTCCCTAGCAAGCATTCTAAGATGGTCCCTAATTTCACGAATTCCAGCAGGATCTAATCCATTTGTAGGTTCGTCAAGTATTAATAGCTCTGGATCATGAAGAAGAGCTTGAGCAAGACCCAGTCTTTGTCTCATTCCAAGGGAATATGTTTTTACTTTATCGTGAATTCGATCAGTTAAACCAACAAGTTTGACTACTTCATCAATTTTTTCTTTTTTAATATCTTTTGACATTCGAGCATAGTGAACTAAATTTTTATAACCACTTAAAAACTTATACATTTCTGGATTTTCAACAATTGCTCCAACTTTTCCGACCGCTTTTTCAAAATCAGTTTTGATGCTATGACCATCAATTTTAATATCCCCAGATGTGATTCCAATAAGGCCTACTAACATTCTAATTGTTGTAGTTTTACCAGCACCGTTTGGACCTAAAAATCCAAATACTTCACCTTTATTTACCTCAAAACTAAGTGAATCAATGATTTTTCTACCTTTAATTATTTTTGATACATTTTGTATCTCTACAATTTTAGACATCTTGTATCTCCTCTCATTTCGGTTTCCAACTCAGACTTTCACTTCATTCCTTTTAAGATTTAGAACCTTCTGATTCCCCTTGTTCACTATTCGACAATTGTAAGATGATTCCTTTAAATTGAAATGAAGGAAATGATTGATGTGTGACAGATCCGTATATGAAAATTGCAACTTACCAAATGATTTTCAGAAACTATACAGAAACAAATTTAATTATTGCGATAAAAAGTCATAAATGGAAGGTACTAAAAGTCACATTTTTACTTAAAAAGTCACATTTTCTTCTTATATAGTTGATTTTGTTACTAAATTATAGTTCGGTAATATGAACCTCTCTATATGACGATCAAATTAAAAAAGTGGAGAACACATTATCGGAGGTACAAACCACTTAGAATTTTCCCAATACACAGAATTTAAATGATAGTGTAATCTAGAAATTAAGCTGTAATTATTTTGGTTGGTTTAATTAGTATATTGTGGGAATAAAATTAAAATAAAAAAATGGGGGTAGATTTTATGAAAAAAAATATTTTAGCTCTTATATTAATTTCATCTCTTCTGTTTGTGGTAAGCTGTAATAAAAATAACAAAACTAATGTTGAAGGAATTGCATACGTAAACTTACCGAAAAGTGAACAGGGTGCACTAAGTGATAAACATGGAGTAGTTAAAAAAATCAAAAAATTACCTGAAAATGTTACAATTACTAATCATAATTTTAATGATAAAGAGATATATTCAGTAACTTTTAAATACGGAAACGGTGGTAAAATTATTGTTTTTGTAGATGCCAAGAACAAAAAGATGATCGGAACAATCCCCAATCTCGATGGGTTCAACTAAATCAATAAAGTAAATATTCTTCCAAATAAACTAAAAACTGTTCCAATATGTAAGACAAAAGGGTAGCCAATTAGCTACCCTTTTCATTTTCTATTTGTACTGTTAATTGCTGTTTTCCCCTTCTTAAGCGAAACCGTTACTTATTAAGAAGAAACTTTTTTACTATTGTTAATAACATAATATACATGGATATTATGTAAAATGTCTTATTTTTTAAAGTTTTTAATAAATTAGGTCTTGATAAATCTAATTCTCACACTTTTTGTCGATAAAATGTCTTATTTACTATTAATAGAGTATCTTATAACGTAAGATACATTTCATATTGTGAAAGTGAATCTTTTTTAAATCCTAAATGATTAAGAAATCCTTCAAGTAGATTATTGTTAGGAAGTGAAATTGATATTTTCGACAAATGCAGCTCTTTAATTACAGTGTTTAATAGAGAGCTTCCAATTCCTTTCATTCTTTGGTTCTGATCAACCATTATGAAACTAACTTTTCCAGTTGGGTTTGCAGCAATGCAACCTACAATTTCATTATCAATATATGCTCCATAATATACATTGGTTGGTATTTTAATTAAGTAATCTAAATCATTCTGCCAGTTTATATGATAATCCCATTTTTGAATTGTTTTTTGAAACTCACGAATCTCGATACTTTGTACTAAAACATTTGAAGTAGATAGATTATTGTTTAATTCATTTAGATCCACAAGTGAGAAATAAGATAAATCATAAATTTTTTCATACCCTAGCTTTTTATAAAAGTTAATTGCACGATCGTTACCAACAATTACTTCAAGGAAAAGTTGTTTGCATCCATTTTTAATTGCTTCCTCTTTATGTAATTCAAAGAGTTTCTGACTTATTCCCTTACCCCTAAAACCAGGACTTATCGCAAGTGTTCCACATCTGATTGTTTTAATATTTTCATAGTCTTTTATTCCACCAAGAACGACACCTACTGGTTCATTTTCATATAATGCAATGAAAGAATGTTCTAAACTATTTCCTTCTGGACCAAGAAAACGACTAATAAAATCTTCCTTAGAAATTTCCATTTTTACAATATAATCGGAAAAACCTATTTTAAATGCTTGATATACTTTGTCAATTTCAACTTCAGAACATCTTAAATAACTAATTTTATCTTGCTGAATTTGTAAATTTCCATTTTCAATATTTGTACCCATAATTGGCCACTTCCCTTTATATTATATTTTTACTTGATGACTGTTAACTCATTGTTCTTTTTCTTCAAAAAATTGTCATCTATTTTAAACAACTTATTAGAAGCAAGATAAATGATTGCTATCAAAATAATCCCAATCATTCCTCCATGGAATAACCATACAAGATGTGGCATAGTCACAATTTTCAACAAAATAGAAGTTGCAACAAATCCCAGTGTAAAACCTAATCGATTTAACAAATTAGAAACACCAAATATTCTACCTCTTATGTCATTTTCTGTTTGTTGAATCATTGTTGAAAAATAAGTGCCTGCCGCTGCATCAAACATACCTGTAAAAAATGCAAACAGTAAAATTAACCATAAAATTTTATTAGATAAAATAAGAATGAAACCAAGTGATGTGAGGATTGATGTAGAAAGGTAAAACAATAAGATGTGATTTTTAAGCCATACGAATCTTGGTATAATCCATGTAGAAATAATACTTCCAATACCCCACGATCCCCAGATGAGTCCTTGATAAAATGTCATATATTTTGAATTGAGTTCCTCTGATAATAAAGGTATCCCCACGTTATGTGCACTTGCAGCAAAAGTTTGGAAAAGAAAAACGACAAAAATTATAAGTAATACTGGTCTAAGAACTAAATATGAATTTACTTCTTTTATATCTGATATCCACACTTTCCATGAAGAAGAACCACTTTTCTTTATTGTATTGTTCCATTTAAAAATAACTAATACCAGTGCAGATAGGAAAAAGGATACTCCATCAATTGCTATAATGACTCGATAATTGACGATGTTTGATAAAAAGGCAGCACTCAAAAAACCAATGACCATACTGATTGCTCCTAATCTAGAAATGAAGGCATTTACTTCTAGAACCTTTTCCTCACCAAATATTTGCGGGATTTCTGCACTAAAACTTACCGTAAAGAAACTACCAAAAAAACCTAATAGAAAAGCAATTATTAAAAATAAAGTTGCCGAAGGATAAAAACATAGGATAATAACACTTATTCCTCTTGCAATGTCACTAAATATCATCAAGTATCTTCTATTCATTCGATCAGCTAAAATTCCTGAAAACAAACTAGACAGTATGCCTCCAAACACTCGAAAAGCTAAAACAGCAGCTAACCAAGTCGTACTTTTAGTCATTGAATAGATAACAGCATTCATGACCATCATTTCCATCATATTTCCTATATCAGAAAATGCTTTTGTGTATAAAAAATAAGATTTACTCCTCATCTTTTCCCAGTAATACCTCACTTTCGATGGACGAATCGTCAAGATCGTCGTTCGTTTCATTTTTCCTTAGGAGTGTCACGAATTCTCTGTCCAATCAAACTATCAGAAAATTGATAATCTAAATCAACCTCAATTCATAAAACTGACCGTTAAGTTTATTTTATCTCGTTTAATGGTTCTGTCAATTGGTTTTTTTGAAAAAAAATAATTTTCAGTTATTTCGTCTTGTTTTAGAACTATTTTACCTCCTCAGTATTTATAATGCCAAATAAAAAAGGATGCTTTATAAAGCGATCCCTTCCATAGTCATTTTATGTATTTAAAATATAATTCATAATCAATTCTTCCGTTTTATTAAATTGGTCCTTATATGAGTTATCATCTCCTACCACAGAGTAATGAAGGCAAGTACCATCTATAAACGCCCAGAAGATACTGGCAACAATATCTGATTGTACTTCTTTTTTTATTTCTCCCACATTTTTTCCTTCTTCAATTATTTGTACCAAAAAGTCTCGATATTGCTTATAGCGATTGGACATAATTTCATAAGTATTTTCCTGTCTTGCAGAAATGATCCAAAATTCCATTTGTACACGAATAAGTTTACGCCAGTCTTCTGTTAACTCTTTATCTTTATAGATACGAAATAATTCTTCTATTTTTTCTTTTGCAGTAGAAAACTTCTCGAAACGGTCTTTAAGGGTTTTAAACGTATGATTCGTTCTTTCTTCCATTAGAGTCAAATAGAGTTCTTCTTTACTTTTAAAATAATTATAAATTAAACCTTTACTTGTATTTGAGTAGGCAACGATGTCGTCCATTGTTGTAGATTGGTACCCCTTTTCACCAAAGCACTTCAATGCACTTTCCAAAAGACTTTCTCTTTTACGTTCTTTGTAATCCTCGGAGACCTTAGGCATGTTAACAGCTCCTTCATGATTCTATTTTTAAATAAACTGACTATTTAGTCTACCAAGAGTTATTCAGTTAATCAATAGTTTATAACTACTAATTTTCAATTCCCTGTTTAGAATTAATTATATTAATTGTATTTTTAAAGGCTGTTTTCATAAACTTTGTTGCTATTACAGTATGTGTAAGTTGATCTCCACTCCAGGATGCTCGCTTTCCTAGTGGCGTGAGCTGAGCCTCCTCGTCGCATACGCTCCTGTGGGGTCTCAGCCTTCCCGCATTTCCCACAGGAGTCGAGCACCCTTCCGTTACAATCAACTTCTCTCTTTTAAATTACAAAACCTTAAAACAATAATCTAAAAAAAAGATTCTTATAAAATTGAAGTAGTAGTACGGTAATTGAAATTTTAATCCTTTAAAATTCTAATTAAGCACAAAAAGAAGCTGCATATTTACAGCTCCTAGCATTAAATGACATTATTTCTTTTAATTATTGTACTTTTACTTTGTTAGCAAATTCTTCAATCGTTGTATCATAAGTAATATAGATTCGTGGAAGAAGATAATTCTCATTTTTTATCCCCTTCTTCGTATAAGGACCAGGTATTGTTGATATACCATACTGATAATACTTCTTTGTTTCATCAATTACTTTTTGATTATAGTCACCATAAGGATATGCTATTGCAATGACAGGTTTCCCCGTGATTTTTTGTATTTTTTCTTTTGATCCTTTAAGCTCGTATTCTAGATCTTTTGCTTTTCTTAAATCAGGATGTGTTGCAGAATGAGACTGTATTGAAAACATGCCAGAATTAACCAACATTTTTATATCATCTTTCGTCAATCTGATCCGACGACCTATAAAATCAGAAATGACAAAAAATGTTGCTGTTGGTTGAAATTGTTCATCCTTTACTTTTTGAAAAATTTTGTAAACATTCAAATTATTTTTATAACCATCATCAAATGTAATCAATATTGGTTTCTTTACTTTATCGATATCCTGCCAACGTTCGAAAGTTAATAAAGTATAACCATTATTTTTCAGATATAACATTTGCTTTTCAAAACTGTCGGGACTTACATATAATTCTTTAATACCGTGTCCTTCAAAATTATCAATTGAATGATAAATTAAAATCGGAACCTTTACTTGAGCAAAGGTTTTACTAGGAACCCACAGCACGACAAATAATAGTAAAATACAGATGATTTTTTTCAAAGTCTTACCTTCCTTCAAAAATTGATTTTTATCTCATCATAGTATTTCACAATCTAATTAATTTTATTAATTCATATTCCAAAAAATGACAGCATTCTTCATTTGGTTTTATATCCAATTTTATTAAATGTTCTACAAAATAAATAACCCGGGATTGCTTTCTAAAATCCACAGGCCTTAAAATAGTTATTTTTTAAAAATTATGTATTTTAAGTATGAAACAGTTAACTTCAATAAACATTGGTTTCTAGCTGATTAGAATCTCAGTTTTCATATAATTAACAAACTCTATTAAAATATCATTTTCTATATATAATTTCTTAGTGTCATTCAAATACTTTTCAGTAGAAATTAATACTATTTCTGTATATTTATCATCCAACGTTTTTATTCCCCATTCTCCTCCTTCTTTTTTAGAAGAAATAACACCTTCCTTGAGATAATAAAGAACGCGACATAAATTTAATATTGTATATACAGGGTTAACTTTAATATCTTCACTAGCTGTCTCAATGTCATTAAGTATTGATTTGAGAAAATATTTATTTTCGATTGGCTTAAATGTTTCTTTAATAGGTTTGCCTTTTAAACAGATACCTCTATGAATGATAACAACTATATGGGCAGCTAAATCTGGGTCTACATCATCACCACATACATATTCTTCATCTATAAGATATTTTTCTTTATGTTCCTTTGAATAATGCAATTCAAAAGGGGTTGGATATTCAAATTCATTTAGCGCATTCTCTAACAGAATACTCATTTCAATATCACATTCAGAGTATTTTTCTTCAAGGTTTAGTATATCTTTTATGATCATTTTTTTGATTTTTACAGTTAATTTTTCTTTTACAACAATTAACAAGTCTATGTCACTCGATTGAGGGTTAAAGCATCCCATAGCTAACGAACCATGTAAATAGACTCCAACTAAATTAAATTTTAAATCTTCAGTTAACTTTTGTAGAAATTCGTCCAAAAATATAGTTGCTTGCATGTTCTCTCTCCATTAATAAATTTTTTTCAATAGATTTATTCCTTGAACTTTTATTATATTTTAAGAGGAAGTTTTAATCTCCCTCCTAAAATTTAATTTTTATAAATTAATGATTTACATTATTAATGTATTAAACATACTAGTAAAGTGTTTCAAATCCGTTCGTAAGCACAAATGATAAAATGGTATTTCTTCGGATCTCACAAAAGGTATTTTCGTTCGCCCAGCCTGGCAAGTGTAAGAGTTTGTATCACTAAAAATCAGCTTTAATTTTAACTCACTCACATAAAAATTTTCATTTTTCCAATAGTAAAACATGACATTTTAATTTGATATAGCTACATATCCCCCACGCCAATTTGCCAATTCATATTTAAATTCAATTGATTTTTCTTTACAAAAATTATTACCATTTTATAAATTAAAATAATTTCTGATTAGAGTTTCTTAGTTTAACGACATCTTTATCTTTCTTTCTTATTTTTTGATTTTAATAAGAATAAATGTTCAAGTATTTTTGTATTTTTCTCAATTTCTTCTCTTCGTAATTTTGTTAATTCGATCATTTCGTAATAATTTAACATTGCTTTTTCCTCCTATCTAACTTTATCTAATTGAAAAGCACTTTGAATTCTGAAAATAATTGAATAGTAAACTCTTCTAATCCACACCTTAACAAGTTTATGCCTCTACTAACATCTTGCATGAACAAATAGCCCTTTTCTTATCATCAAAATATAATTAACTGAACTTTCCTCACAATATTAGTATATGATTACGCAAAGTAATGATTTTTCAAATGCTAAGTAATAGAACCTCTGTTTACCTGACTTCTTTTCTATATCTTATTAAAAATCAGATTGTTTTTCTTCAGTATAAAAGGTTAGACTCTCTACTACTTTAGTCTAAGGGAATTTTGCAACTTCTTACTTAGAAATGTATTAACAGAATACAATGACAGTATAGCCAAATACATCTTCCGTTTATAAGTGCTGTAAATTTAAAAGTAGTAATAGAAAGAATGTGTTTAACGAAAAGCAATTTAGAGAGATTTTAATTGATAACATTTTCTTATAATCGTTTATAACAAAACAAAATTATAAATATTCAGTCAGATATTATAAGATAGTAATATAAATTAATTGATGAGGTGATATTATGAATTACAATTTTATTGGGATTGATCATGTTCAATTAGCTGCCCCTCCTGGTTGTGAAGAAAAAGCTAGAGAATTTTATGGGGAAATTTTAGGATTAACTGAAATTGATAAGCCTGAAAATTTAAAAGGTAGAGGTGGATGTTGGTTTAAATGTGGTAATCACGAGATTCATATTGGTGTTCAAGAGAATTTTATTCCAGCAAAGAAAGCTCACCCTGCATTTTCAATCAATAATTTAACAGAATATAAGAACTGTTTAATTACAAAACAAGTTACAATAAAAGAGGATGCACCAATTAAAGGTAGAAGTAGATTTTTTATTGATGACCCATTTGGAAATCGTATTGAATTTCTAGAATATGAAATTTGATATTATAAAAAGCTGACCAAATTAATGGTCAGCTTTACTCGTTTTAATAAAGATTTAGTTTGTTAACAGGAGTTTGAATGATGACTGGACTTTTAACCGGATCTAACCATTTCAAAATAGATAATACATTAAATTTTGAGGTGGCAGTACATCCCGCTGTATAACCAGATTTTCCTTCAACGTGAAAGAATATTGCACTTCCCTTGTAAGGAATACGAGACAAATTATAGTTTATAACAAAACCATATTCATATAATGGAATATTCATTTGTTCAGCACTATCCCATCGGCCTTTATTTTCTGAAGCTAATTGCCATGAATTATATAACTTACTATTTGAATCATCAACCCATACATCGTTTGAAGTTATTTTTTTATAAGTTAATTTTGTTCCAGGATTACTTTGTCTTCCAAATGCAGTAGTAATTGTGTATTTTCCTTCAGGTGTTTTATAATCACCTTCACGTTTAGAAGAAGTCATTCCATTTTTACCAATTACGCCAGAATATGTATGAAGTTTTTTCCATGAGTTATTTAATTTTTCATAGGTTTCAATTGTTACATTTCTCGTTTGCTCATTACTTGCTTTTACAAGAATCACTTGTTTAGAATTTCCAAGTGTTTTCATTTGGTCCACAACTGTTTTTTCTGATATTGAAGGTAATGTTGAAATATATTTATTAAATACCCATCCAGTTTTTAAACTACTTGTAATTTTGTACCATCCAGATTTTGTAGCAATTATGTTTACGGAGTTACCTTTTTTCAACTGGCTAACCACCTTATAATTTGTTCCTGGTCCACTCCTTATATTTAAAGTTGTAGCATTTACCTTCCCAATAATTGGCGAAGCATCTACTGAATTCATATGGCTTGATAAATTAAATCCACTAACTCCTAGAATAGTAACAAAAAATAACGCAATGATTCTCATTAAGGTGTGTCTTTCCATGATGTTTTTCTTCCTTATGTATGTTGTATTTATGTTGAACTCTTATTATACCTAAACAATGATAACTCTTTAACAACAATTTCTTTACAATTTTTAAAATCGAAATAAAAAAACTGACATTATTGTGCCAGTTCTAAATTTGATTTCCCAATTATTGTTTGTTTCGGATTTGGAACACTATTTCTATTTTATTTCAAAAATAATCTTGTCTAAAATTTGATAATCGTATTTTTTCGAATTCGAGAATAAATTGAAATAAATGATATTTTAGGTAGGTGAATCTTTATGCAAAATATGTTTGAAGAACATCAATTGGGGAGTTTTGAAAATTTTGCTAATCGCGCGCAACATTATGAAGCGAAAGATTTTCACACTATGACAATTAAAGGATATGGGGAAATAAAAGTAAAGCCTGATGAAGCAGTTTTGACAATCGGAATCCTGACTGAAAATCCTGATGTACAAAAAGCACAACAAGAAAATGCTATGAAATCACTTCAGGTTGTTGAAGCATTAAGAAAGATTGGTTTCGAAGATCAATACATGAAAACAGCTAATTATTCTGTTCAACCCAAATATGATTATATTGATGGAAAGTCAGTATTAAGAGGCTATGAAGTAGAACACTTACTTGAATTAACTGTTAAAAATCTTAATCAAGTTGGACTTATTTATAAAATAGCCGTAGAAAATGGTGCTACAATTGCTAGAAATATCCAATTTCGAGTTTCAAACTTACCTTTTTATGAACAAGAGGCCATGAAATTAGCTTTTTTAAATGGAAAAGAAAAAGCTAATCAATTAGCCAGTACGATTGGTGTTGCAATTAATCAAATACCCTATAAGGTTATTGAAGGAGGAAATGCTGAAATCCAACCAAAAGTAATGGGTATAGCCTATCAATCTGGAGCTACATCTTCAGTAGTTCCACCAATTCAAACTGGTCAACTTACGATAAGTGCACAACTAATGATTATTTTTGTATATCATGCACCAATTCAAAGGTAAAACATAGTTTGTCAATGTTAATCTTTAATGAGATATGTTACTTTATCTAGTATTTTTTGTAGTCTTTCAGCATTATTTTGGTACATTGTTTGTGCATTTTTTGAATCAGTTTGTAAAGCGAATAACTCTAAATCAGCTTGACATTTTTTTAACGAAGCTAATAACATTGGCTTCTCTTGATTGTCAGGTACTTGGATTTTGTCATTGTATACGTCAACCGTTAACTTACCATAAGAATCGACTTGTCCAAGAAAGACATTTTCCAATGAAACGCCTAATTTATCTAATTCGATATTTAACCAACCACGATTATGACCACATTCTGATAATGGCTCATCTAATATTTCACCATCCATAATGACTGTTTGTGTTTCTTTTTGCGGCGCAACTTGTAATCCAATATCCTTTGGTGTAAGTGGCTGATTTTCTTTTTTCAATAATACATTTAACTCTCCATTCGCTTCAAGTACAGCAAATTCAATATCAGAAATATTAAATACATCTTTTTTACGAAGTAATTGAAGTAATTCATCTATTGTATATTTCTCTTTTTTCAGATTATCTTCTAATATTTTTCCATCTTTTATAAAAACTGTTGCCTTTCCCTCAAAAAAGTTCCGAGCTTTTTTATTTTTTAACGAGATGATTCCAATAAAAAAAGGTGCAGCTGCCCATATAAGCATGCTATAAAATCCATGTAAAAAATTTGTTTCAAGTCCTGTAGAAACCTCTGCTGCAATACTTCCAATCGTAATACCATTTATATATTCAAAGAAGGAAAGTTGAGATAGTTGCCTTTTACCTAGCCATTTTGTTAACAAAAATAAAACAGCTAATAAAACAATTGATCTGATGATAATATCTAACCATTGTGGAAAATTTAGCATTTATCTCGCCTCCTTTTTATAATCCTTTATATGATGGTTCTTCATATTCTAATTTTGAAATTCTTGTTTTAAGATCTAAAATGATGTCATCCAATTCCATCATACATTCATGAAAAATACATTTTGCCTCATCATTAGTGGTATTTTGTGATAACATACTTAAACTTGCCTGTGCACCTTTTAAACTTACTAAAGTTGTTTTAACATTTGATACGATCGTCATGGATTAAACACCTTCTTACCCTTTAGGTTTAAATAGTAAAGCTCCTATAAATCCGAATATAATAGCTGCCGATATCCCTGCACTCGTGACTTTAAACATTCCTGTAATAACTCCAATAAGTCCATGTCTTGCTGCTTCATTCATTGCACCATGCACTAAGGCATTTCCAAAACTCGTAATCGGAACAGTAGCTCCTGCTCCTGCAAAATCTATTAGAGGTTCATACAAATTAAAGCCATCCAAAATTGCTCCTATTACGACAAGAGTAGCCATTGTATGTGCAGGTGTCAGTTTTATGACATCAAACATAATTTGTCCTATTACACAGATGATTCCACCAATTACAAATGCCCAAAAAAAGATCAATCATTATTCACCTCAATTTTCAATAGATACCGCATGAGCAATACATGGAATTGTT
>Ga0187780_10002076_pt1 | contig 15090 bp, 11 predicted proteins | sample 1015_Q2_SP10_20__FD_132429 | JGI IMG/M metagenome (GOLD analysis project Ga0187780, IMG submission 132429) | Tropical peat soil microbial communities from peatlands in Department of Meta, Colombia - 1015_Q2_SP10_20_MG | ecosystem: Environmental > Terrestrial > Soil > Wetlands > Peat | place... | reverse complement strand
GGGTTCGCCGCCGAGAGGACCTTGGTGATGGCCGCGGTGAGGGTGGTCTTCCCGTGGTCGATGTGCCCGATGGTGCCGACGTTCATGTGCTCCTTGGTCCGCTCGAACTTGGCTTTGGCCATGGCACGATCCTCGTCTGCGTCTGGGGCGCTAGCTGCCCGTGGAGCGCCCGCCCACCCGGGCGATGATCTCCTCGGCGATGCTCGAGGGGACCGGTTCGTAGCGCGCGAATTGCATGGTGTGGGTGGCCCGCCCCTGGGTGGCCGAGCGAAGGTCCGTGGCGTAGCCGAACATCTCCGCCAGGGGCACGTCGGCCCGGATCATCTGGATGGACGGGCGGGCCTCGATGCCCACCACGCGGCCGCGGCGCGCGTTCAGGTCCCCCACCACGTTGCCCATGAACTCATCGGGGCAGACCACGTCCACCTGCATGATGGGCTCCAGCAGGATCGGCTTGGCCCGCCGGACCGCCTCCTTGAAGGCCATGGACCCCGCGATCTTGAAGGCCATCTCCGAGGAGTCCACCTCGTGGTAGGAACCGTCGCGGAGGATGACCCGGGCATCCACCACGGGGTACCCGGCCACCACGCCCGACTCCATGGCCTCCTTGATCCCCTTCTCCACGGCGGGGATGAACTCCTTGGGGATGGCCCCGCCCACGATCTCGTTCACGAACTCGAAGCCGAGGCCGGCGGGGACCGGCTCCAGGGTGATCTTCGCGTGCCCGTACTGGCCCTTGCCCCCGGTCTGGCGGATGAAGCGCCCCTCGGCGTCCGCCGCGGCCGTGACCGTCTCCCGATAGGCCACCTGGGGCTTCCCCACGTTGGCCTCCACCCTGAACTCGCGCAGGAGCCGGTCCACGATGATCTCGAGGTGCAGCTCCCCCATCCCGGAGATGATGGTCTGCCCCGTCTCCTCGTCGGTGTGGGCGCGGAAGGTCGGGTCTTCGTTGCTGAGGGCCGCCAGGGCCAGGGAGAGCCGCTCCTGGCCCTCCTTGGTCTTGGGCTCGATGGCCACCGAAATCACCGGGGCCGGGAACTCGATGGACTCCAGCACGATGGGCCGGGCCTCGTCGCACAGCGTATCCCCGGTGCGCGCGCTGCGCAGGCCCACGGCGGCGGCGATGTCCCCCGTCTCGACCCGCTTGATCTCCTCGCGCTTGTTGGCGTGCATCCGCAGCAGGCGCCCGATCCGCTCGCGTTTGTCCCGGGTGGCGTTGTAGACCGTCTGCCCCGTCTCCACGATGCCGGAGTACACCCGGAAGAACGCCAACTGTCCCACGTACGGGTCCGTCATGATCTTGAACGCCAACGCGGCGAAGGGCGCCTTGGGAGACGCGGCCCGCTGTTCGGCCTTCCCGGTCTTGGGGTTCTTCCCCTCCACCTCGGGCAGGTCCAGCGGGGACGGCAGGTAGTCCACCACGGCGTCCAGGAGGGGCTGGACCCCCTTGTTCCGGAAGGAGGCCCCGCAGAGGACGGGGGTGACCTTGAGGGCCAACGTGCCGGCGCGCACCGCCCGCCGGATGGCCTCCTCACTCAGCGCCTCCCCCTCCAGGTAGCGCTGCATGAGCGCCTCGTCCAGGTCCGCCACCGCCTCCACCAGCCGCTCCCGGTACTGCGCCGCCTCGGCCTGCAGCGCCGCCGGGATGGGTTCCGTGTGGAAGGCGGCCCCCAGGGTCTCGTCGTCCCACACCACGGCCTGCATGGTGACGAGGTCCACCACGCCGCGGAACTTGTCCTCCCCCCCGATGGGGAGCTGCAGCACCAGCGGGTTCGCCCCCAGCCGCTCCCGCATCATGGCCACGGAACGGGCGAAGTCCGCCCCCGTCCGGTCCATCTTGTTCACGTAGCACACCCGGGGGACCCGGTAATGGTCCGCCTGGCGCCACACCGTCTCCGTCTGAGGCTCCACCCCCGAGACGGCATCCAGGATGGCGATGGCGCCGTCCAGTACCCGCAGGGAGCGCTCGACCTCGACGGTGAAATCCACGTGGCCCGGCGTGTCGATGATATTGATGCGGTGATCCCGCCAGAAACTGGTGGTGGCGGCCGCGGTGATGGTGATCCCCCGTTCCCGCTCCTGCTCCATCCAGTCCATCTCGGTGGAGCCCTCGTCCACCTCGCCGATCTTGTGGGTGCGGCCCGTGTAGTAGAGGATCCGCTCGGTGGTCGTGGTCTTCCCGGCATCGATGTGGGCCATGATGCCGATGTTGCGGGTCCGTTCGATTGGGGTGGTCGGTGTGCCGCTCACGTTGCGTCCCGCCGCCAGCCGCCCGGCGCCCCCGGGCGGCCCGGCCTCACCAGCGATAGTGGGCGAAGGCCTTGTTGGCCTCCGCCATCTTGTGGGTATCCTCGCGCTTCTTCACCGAGGCGCCCCGGTTGGTGGCCGCCTCCAAGAGCTCGCCGGCCAGCCGCTCGGCCATGGTCTTCTCCGTCCGCTTCTGGGAGAAGCCGACGATCCAGCGGAAGGCCAGGGACGTGCGCCGTTCGGCCCGCACCTCCACGGGGACCTGGTACGTGGCCCCGCCCACGCGCCGGGACTTGGTCTCCACCACCGGCCGCACGTTGTCCAGGGCCTGTTTGAAGACCCGTTGGGGGTCCCCCTTGGTCCGGTCCTCGATGATCCGCATGGCCCCGTAGAAGATCTGCTCGGCGGTGCTCTTCTTGCCCCGGCGCATCATGGAGTTGATGAACTTGCTCACCAGCCGGTTTCCGTAGACCGGGTCGGGGGCTGGTTCCCGCCGCGCCACCACCGTCCGCCTGGGCACCGCACGTTCCTCCGTGACAGAACAAAATCGGCACTCCCGCGCGCCGGTCGGCCGACGGCAGAAATGCCGAGGGGCTAACTGCTCTTGGGTCGCTTGGCCCCGTAGAGCGATCGGGCCTGCTTGCGATCTGCCACCCCGGCGGTGTCCAGGGTGCCGCGGATCACGTGGTACCGCACGCCGGGGAGGTCCTTCACGCGGCCCCCCCGGATCAGCACGATGGAGTGCTCTTGCAGGTTGTGGCCGACGCCCGGGATGTAGGTGGTCACCTCGATGCCGTTGGTGAGACGGACCCGGGCCACCTTCCGCAGGGCCGAATTGGGCTTCTTGGGCGTGGCCGTGTACACGCGCACGCAGACGCCCCGCTTCTGGGGCGACCCCTGCAGGGCCGGGGCCTTTTGCTTCTTCCGCATGGCCCGGCGGCCCGCACGAACGAGCTGGCTGATGGTCGGCACGTTCCCCTCGACCTCGATGAGAGCCGAAAACTTCGGGATTTTACTCGAACGCCGCCGGCTTGTCAAGGGCAACGGCCCTGGGGGCCGGCCGGGGGGAGGCACTACAGGTTGACGTCCATCTCCTGGGCCATCTCTCCGGCCAGGGCGGCCGCCTCGCCCTCGTCCGCCTTGGGCGGAGGGGCCTCCGGCGTGGCGATCCGGGTCTCCCGGTAGTAGCGCATGCCGGTGCCCGCCGGGACCAGGCGACCCATGATGACGTTCTCCTTCAGGCCGCGCAGTTCGTCCCGCGCGCCGTTGATGCTGGCCTCGGTGAGCACCTTGGTGGTCTCCTGGAAGGAGGCCGCCGAGATGAAACTGTCCGTGGAGAGGGAGGCCTTGGTGATCCCCAGGAGGAGGGGCTGGGCCGTGGCCGGCGCGCCGCCCCGGGCCACCACGCGGCGGTTCTCCTCCTCGAAGTGCACCTTATCCGCGTGCTCGCCCATGAGGAAGTTGGTCTCCCCCACCGTCTCGACGCGCACCCGCTTGAGCATCTGCCGGACGATGACCTCGATGTGCTTGTCGTTGATGTTCACGCCCTGGAGGCGGTAGACCTCTTGGACCTCGTTCACCAGGTACTTCTGGAGCTCCTCCACCCCCCGTACGTGCAGGATGTCGTGGGGGTTGATGGGTCCCTCCATCAGCGGATCCCCGGCCTTCACCTCGTCCCCCTCCAGGACCCTCACGTGCTTCCCCCGGGGGATCAGGTACTCCTTGCTGTCGCCGCCCTCGTTCCGGATCACCACCTTGCGCAGACCCTTGACGGTCCCGGCGAACTCCACGCGGCCGTCGATCTCGGAGATGATGGCCGGGTCCTTGGGCTTGCGGGCCTCGAACAGCTCGGCCACGCGCGGCAGCCCGCCCGTGATGTCCTTGGTCTTGGCCTCCTCGTGGAGGATCTTGGCCAGAGCCTGGCCAGCCGAGATCATCTGTCCGTTAGTCACCATGAGGATGGCTTCCACCGGCAACGGAGACTGGTACACCGGGGTGCCCAACTCGTCGAGGATGGAGATGCGGGGCTGCAACTCCTCCTTCCCCAGGTCCACGATGACCTTCTGGGACAGGCCGGTAACCTCGTCCACCTCCTCCCGCACGGTGACGCCCTCCACGATGTCCCGGAAGACCACGCGCCCCGAAAGTTCGCTGAGGATTGACGTAGTGAAGGGATCCCACTCCACCACAGGCTGCCCGACCTTCACGGGGTCTCCATCCTTCACCTTCAAGCGGGCACCATATGTGGGCTTATAGGTTTCCTTGACCCGCCCCTTTTCATCGAGGAAGGCGAGGTCGCCCTTCCGACTCATGACCACGTTGCTCCCGTCCGGCCCGCGGATCGTGCGAAGGTCTTGGAACTTGACAGTCCCGGAAACGGGGGACTCCTTTGTGCTCTGCTCACCGCGCCGGGTGGCAGTTCCGCCGATATGGAACGTGCGCATGGTGAGCTGCGTGCCGGGCTCGCCGATAGACTGGGCCGCCAGCACCCCAACGGCCTCGCCCAGCTCTACCATGCGGCCCGTGGCCAAGTTCCGGCCGTAGCACCGCACACAGGTTCCCCGCCGGGCCTCGCAGGTGAGGACGGACCGGAGGCGCACCCGGTCGATGCCGGCTTCCTCGATCTTTGCGGCCAGAGGCTCGGTGATCTCCTCGTTGGCCCGGGCCAAGATCTCGCCGGTGAAGGGGTCCACCACGTCGTCCAGAGGCACCCGGCCCAGGATCCGGCCCCGAAGAGCCTGGATGACTTCACCCCCCTCGATGAGGGCCCCCACCCAGATCCCCTTGGGGGTGTTGCAGTCCAGCTCGGTGATGATCATGTCCTGGGCGACGTCCACCAGGCGCCGGGTGAGGTAGCCCGAGTCGGCCGTCTTGAGGGCCGTATCCGCCAGTCCCTTGCGGGCCCCGTGGGTGGAGATGAAGTACTGGAGGACGGTGAGACCCTCCCGGAAGTTGGCCGTGATGGGGGTCTCGATGATCTCGCCCGAGGGCTTGGCCATGAGGCCGCGCATGCCGGCTAGCTGGCGGATCTGCTGGCGCGAGCCGCGGGCCCCCGAGTCGGCCATCATGAAGACCGGGTTAAACTCACCCTCGGCCTGGCCCTCGATCTCGTTGAACATTGCAGTGGAGACTTCTTCCGTCACGTGGGTCCAGATGTCGATGATCTTATTGTAGCGCTCGCCCTTGGTGATGAGACCGTCCTGGTACTCCTGCTCGATCTTGATCACTTCCTTGCTGGCCCGGTCGATGATCTGCTCTTTGGTGGTGGGGATGTGCATGTCCTCGATGCCGATGCTGATGCCGGCGTAGGTAGCATACCGGAACCCCAGGTCCTTCAGGGCATCCAGCAGGGCCACGGTAGGGCTATTTCCTAGCCGGAAGTAGCACTGGGCGATGAGATTAGTGAGCTCCCGCTTGTTCATCTCCTGGTTCACGAAGCGGAGCTGCGGCGGCAGGACCTCGTTGAACAGGACCCGGCCCACGGTGGTCTTCAGCAACTCCCCGCTCCAACGCAGCTTGATGCGGGCCAGCAGGCCCACCTCCTCGGCGTCGTAGGCGGCCCGCACCTCGCCCATGTCCCCGAAGATCATGCCCTCGCCCGGCTGCCCCGCCTTCTCCCGCGTCAGGTAGTAGCACCCGATGACGATGTCCTGGCTGGGGGCGGCCAGCGGCGATCCGTTGGCCGGCGAGAGGATGTTGTGGGGGGCCAGCATCAGGATGGCCGCCTCCAGTTGGGCCTCCGGGGAGAGGGGCACGTGCACGGCCATCTGGTCCCCGTCGAAGTCCGCGTTGAAGGCGGCGCAGACCAGCGGGTGGATGCGGATGGCCTCGCCCTCCACCAGCATGGGCTCAAAGGCCTGAATGCCCAGACGGTGCAGGGTGGGGGCCCGGTTGAGCAGCACCGGGTGCTCCCGGATCACCTCCTCCAGGGCATCCCACACCTCGGGCCGTTGCTTCTCCACCATCTTCTTGGCGCTCTTGATGGTGGCCACGTGCTCGTTGTCCTTGAGGAGCTTGCGGAAGATGAAGGGCTTGAACAGCTCCAGGGCCATCTTCTTGGGCAGGCCGCACTGGTGCAGCTTCAACTCCGGTCCCACCACGATGACCGACCGACCCGAGTAGTCCACCCGCTTGCCCAGGAGGTTCTGGCGGAAGCGGCCCTGCTTCCCCTTGAGCATGTCGCTGAGGGATTTGAGGGGCCGGTTGTTCTGCCCCTTCAGGGCCCGGCCGCGCCGCCCGTTGTCGAACAGGGCGTCCACCGCCTCCTGGAGCATGCGCTTCTCGTTGCGGATGATGATGTCCGGGGCCTTCAGCTCGATGAGCCGCTTCAGGCGGTTGTTCCGGTTGATGACGCGCCGGTAGAGGTCATTCAGGTCCGAGGTGGCGAACCGGCCGCCGTCCAGGGGCACCAGGGGGCGCAGCTCCGGGGGCAGGACGGGGGTGACCTCCAGGATCATCCACTCGGGCTTGTTGCCGGAGTGCACGAAGGCCTCCACGATGCGGAGGCGCTTGGTGACCTTCTTCCGGTTCTGCTGGGACGTCTCCCGGGTCATTTGGGCCCGGAGCTCCTCGGAGAGCTCCCGGGGCTTCAGCTTGCGCAGGAGCTCCCGGATGGCCTCCGCCCCCATCATGGCCCGGAAGGCCTCGGGGCCGTGCTTCTCCGCCGCGTTCCGGTACTGCTCCTCGGTGAGAAGATCCTTGAGGCGCAGGTCGGTCTTCCCCGGGTCCACGACCACGTACTCCTCGAAGTAGAGGATCTTCTCCAGGTCGCGGATGGACATGTCCAGCAGGTACCCGATGCGGCTGGGGATCCCCTTGAAGAACCAGACGTGCGACACGGGGGAGGCCAGCTCGATGTGGCCCAGGCGCTGGCGCCGCGCCTTGGACCGGATGACCTCGACCCCGCACTTGTCGCAGATGACCCCCTTGTGCTTGATCCCCTTGAACTTGCCGCAGTTGCACTCCCAGTCCTTGGTGGGGCCGAAGATCTTGGCGCAGAAGAGCCCATCCCGTTCGGGCTTGAAGGTCCGATAGTTGATGGTCTCGGGCTTCTTCACCTCCCCGTGGGACCATGCCCGGATCTTCTCCGGCGAGGCGAGGCCGATCCGGATGGCCCGGAAGCTCGTGGGATCCACCGGCTTTTCGTCGAAAAACCCGAAGAACTTGTCCACCGCGCCCTCCCACATCCCTCCGGCCCCGCGTCGGCGGGGCCGCGGCCGGCCCCGGGAACGGGGCCGGCGCGGGGGTTACTCCTTCTGGAGCTCCACGTCCAAGGCGAGGCTCTGGAGTTCCTTCACCAGGACATTGAAGGACTCGGGAAGCCCCGGCTCCAGGTTGCACTCCCCCTTGACGATGGATTCGTACATCTTGGTCCGCCCCACCACGTCGTCCGACTTGACGGTGAGGATCTCCTGCAGGGTGTGGGCCGCGCCGTACGCCTCCAGGGCCCAGACCTCCATCTCGCCGAACCGCTGGCCGCCGAACTGGGCCTTGCCCCCCAGCGGCTGCTGCGTGACCAGCGAGTACGGCCCGATGGAGCGCGCGTGGATCTTGTCGTCCACCAGGTGGGCCAGCTTCATCAGGTAGATGTAGCCCACGGTGACCGGCTGGTGGAACGACTTGCCGGTGCGGCCGTCGTACAGGACCGTCTTCCCCGAGGGCGGGAGCTTGGCCCGCTTCAGGAGGTCCTTGATGTCCCGCTCCTTGGCCCCGTCGAAGACCGAGGAGGCGACCCGCATCCCCAGGGCCTGGGCGGCCCACCCCAGGTGGGTCTCCAGGATCTGCCCCACATTCATGCGCGACGGCACCCCCAGCGGGTTCAGGACCACCTCCACCGGCGTGCCGTCGGGCAGGTAGGGCATGTCCTCCTCCGGGAGGATCTTCGCGATGACGCCCTTGTTCCCGTGGCGCCCCGCGATCTTGTCCCCCACGGAGAGTTTGCGCTTCATGGCCACGAACACCTTCACCATCTTGAAGACGCCCGGGGCCAGCTCGTCCCCGCGCCGGACGCGCGAGATGCGCTCGTCAAGGATCGTCTGCAACAGGTGGATCTGGCCCTCCGAGGCGTCCACCAGGCGGGTCACCCTGGCGGCGGTCTCGTCGTCGATCTGCGTCCCCACGTCCACCAGATCCTCGTGGTCCAGTTCGGCCAGCACCTCCTCGGTGAGCTTCTTCCGCTTCGGCACCAGCACCCGCCGACCGCCCCGGGCCTTCAGGTCCTTCCCCGGGATGCGGTTGAGCACCAGGGCCGTGATCTTCTCGTCCCACTCCCGGGTGATGATGGTGATCTCGTCCTCGAAGTCCTTGCGCAGGCGGGCCACCTCCTCGTCCTCGATGGACTTGGCCCGCACGTCCTTCTCGATCCCCTTGCGCGAGAAGACCTTCACGTCCACCACGGTGCCGTAGATGCCCGGCGGGACGTAGAGGGAGGCGTCCCGGACGTCCTCCGCCTTCTCGCCGAAGATGGCCCGCAGGAGCCGCTCCTCCGGGGTGAGGACCGTCTCCCCCTTGGGGGTGACCTTCCCCACCAGGATGTCCCCCGGCTTCACCTCGGCCCCGATGCGGATGATGCCGCTCTCGTCCAGATCCTTGAGGGCGTCCTCCCCCACGTTGGGGATATCCCGGGTGATCTCCTCCTTGCCGAGCTTGGTGTCCCGGGCCTCGATCTCGAACTCCTCGATGTGGATGGAGGTGTAGCGGTCCTCCTTCACCAGCTTCTCGCTGATGAGGATGGCGTCCTCGAAGTTGTACCCGCCCCAGGGCATGAAGGCCACCAGGACGTTCTGGCCCAGGGCCAACTCGCCCTGCTGGGTGGCCGGCCCGTCGGCGATGACCTGGTCCTGCTGCACCCGATCGCCCTTGCGCACGATGGGCCGCTGGTTGATGCAGGTGTTCTGGTTGGAGCGGCGGAACTTGATGAGGGCGTAGATGTCCACCCCCGAATCGCCTTCCCCCCCGTCTCCGCCGTGCCGGTCCGCCCTCTCGGCCCGCACGATGATCCGGTCGGCGGAGACCGACTCCACCACCCCGGCGCGGCGGGCCACCACCACGGACCCGGAATCCTTGGCGGCCTTGTGTTCCATCCCGGTGCCCACCACCGGGGCGTCGGGGCGCAGGAGCGGCACCGCCTGCCGCTGCATGTTGGCCCCCATCAGGGCCCGGTTGGCGTCGTCGTGCTCCAAGAACGGGATGAGGGCGGTGGAGACCCCCACCAGCTGCTTGGGCGACACGTCCATGTAGTCGATCTCCTCCGGGCGGACCATCTTGAACTCGCCCTTCTGCCGCGCCGAGACGCGGGCCCCGGTGAAACGCCCCCGGGCGTCCAACTCGGCGTTGGCCTGGGCGATCACCAGGCCCTCCCCCTGCTTGCCCTCCTTCCCCACCTCCTCCCGGTCGGCGGTAAGGTACTCCACCTCGTCGGTGACTTGGCCGTTCCGCACCTTGCGGTAGGGCGTCTCGACGAAGCCGTAGTCGTTGACCCGGGCGAAGGTGGAGAGCGAGGCGATGAGGCCCACGTTGGGGCCCTCCGGCGTCTCGATGGGGCACATGCGGCCGTAGTGGGTGGGGTGCACGTCCCGGACCTCGAACCCCGCCCGCTCTCGGGAGAGGCCGCCGGGGCCCAGGGCGCTGAGGCGCCGCTTGTGGGTCAGCTCCGCCAGCGGATTCGTCTGGTCCATGAACTGGGAGAGCTGGGAGGACCCGAAGAACTCCTTGAGGGCCGCCGTGACCGGCTTGGCGTTCACCAGGTCGTGGGGCATCAGGGTCTCCAGCTCCTGGGTGCTCATCCGCTCGCGCACGGCCCGCTCCATCCGGGCCAGGCCGATGCGGAACTGGTCCTCCAGCAGCTCCCCCGCGGCGCGCACCCGCCGGTTACCCAAGTGATCGATGTCGTCAACCGCATACTCGGGCCCGGCGTTATGCTTCAGGCGCAGGACGTACTGGACGATGGCCACGATGTCGTCCTTGCGGAGGACGCGCTGGTCCAAGGGGACCTCCGTGCGGAGCTTGGAGTTCATCTTCAGCCGGCCCACCTTGGAGAGATCGTAGCGGCGGGGATTGAAGAAGAGGTTCTCCAGGAGGGCCCGGGTGCTCTCGATGGTGGGGGGATCCCCCGGTCGCATCCGGCGGTAGATCTCGATGAGGGCCTCCTCCTCCGAGTGCGTCGGGTCCTTGCGCAGGGTATCGCGGATCTCGAAGGTCTCCTTGTTGTCCTCGCCCGAGAGGACGTGGAAGGTCTCCACCCCCCGCTCGGCCAGGCGGTCCAGGAGTTCCGCCGTCACCTCGTGGCCGCACTCGCCCAGCACTTCGCCGGTCCGGGCGTCGTGCACGTCGGTCGCCAGGATGCGGCCCACCACGTCCTCGCGGAGGACCGGCACCTGCTTCACCCGCGCGCCCACCACCCGCTTGGCCGCGGCCCGGCCCAGGCGCTTGCCGGCCTGGCCCAGGATCTCCCGGCCGGCGGGATCCGTGACGTCCCGGGCCGGCCGGTAGCCGTGGAGGCCCGGCGAGGCCGTCCCCACCAGGCACTGGCCCCGCTGCAGGACCACGGTGTCGCGCTCGTAGAACTGCTCCAGGAGCCTCTCGTTCGCCCCGAACCCGATGGCCCGCAGCAGGATGCTGGCCAGGAACTTCCGCCGCCGGTCGATGCGCACGTGGAGGATGTCGTTGCCGTCGAACTCGAACTCCAGCCAGGACCCCCGGTAGGGGATGACGCGGGCCGAGAAGAGGAACTTCCCGCTGGAGTGCGTCTTCCCCGAGTCGTGGTCGAAGAAGACCCCGGGGGACCGGTGGAGCTGGCTCACCACGACCCGCTCGGTCCCGTTGATGATGAAGGTGCCGTGCTCGGTCATCACGGGCATCTCGCCCAGGTAGACCTCCTGCTCCTTGATGTCCCGGATGCTCTTGGTCTCCCGGTCGCCGGCCCGGTCCCACACCACCAGGCGCAGGGTGACCTTGAGCGGGACCGAGAAGGTCATCCCCTTCTCCCGGCACTCGTCCGCCGTGTACTTGGGCGCCCCGAACTCGTACCGCACGAACTCCAGGGACGCGGACCCGTCGTAGTCCTGGATGGGGAAGATACTGGTGAACACGCCCTGCAGGCCCTGGTCCTCCCGCTCCTGGGGCGGCACCCGCATCTGGAGGAACTGTTCGTACGACCGCTGCTGGATCTCGATGAGGTTGGGGACCCCAATGACCTCGCGGATCTTGGCGAAGTTTTCCCGGTCCCCGCCCCTGTCCCGCTTCACCAGTGCCATCAGCCCTGCCCTTCGCTACTTCAGTTCCACTTTGGCCCCGGTGGCCTCCAACTTCGCCTTGAGCTCCGCCGCTTCGGCCTTGGAGACGCCCTCCTTCACGGGCTTGGGCGCGCCCTCCACCAGGTCCTTGGCCTCCTTGAGGCCGAGGGCGGTGACGGCCCGCACCTCCTTGATCACCTGGATCTTGTTGGGCCCCACGCTGACCAGGACCACGGTGAACTCGGTCTGCTCCTCGGCCGCCGGGGCCGCGGCCCCCGCCGCGGCCGCCGGGCCCGCGGCCACCGCCACCGGGGCCGCCGCGGTCACCCCGTACTTCTCCTCGATGCCCTTCACCAGCCGGTTCAGGTCCAGCACGGTCCAGACATCGATGGATTCGAGGACATCGTCAACGGTCACCTTGCCCATGGATTATCCTCCTTCGCCTGTTGCGGATTCCGGGGAGGGCGCCGGCCCCGAGGCCGGGGCGCCGGCAACGGCCCGTCCCGATGGTTCGGCGCGGGCCGACCCGCCCTCTGCCTTTGTCTTCTGATGGCGCACCTGGTCCAAGACGGCCGCCAGCGCCCGCACCTGCCCGTGGAGCACGGAGGCCAGGTTCCGGACCGGGGCCTGGAGCACCGAGAGCAGCCGGCTCAGGAGGACCTCCCGTCCGGGAAGGGCGGCCACGGCTGCGATCTCGGCCGGGCCCATCACCACGCCCTCCACCAGCCCGGCCTTCACCGTGAAGGCCGGCCGCCCCTTCCCCCAGGCCATCAGGGCGCGGGCGGGGGCCAGCGGGTCCGTCCGGCTGATGGCGATGCCGGTCGGCCCCTCGAAATAGGGGGCCAGCCCTTCCATCCCGCCGGCCCCCAGGGCCCGGACGGCCAGGGTGTTCTTCACCACCGCGTACTCCACGGAGGCCTTCCGGAGGTGCCGCCGCAGGTCCGTCATATCGGCCACGGTCAGCCCGCGGAAATCCGTCAAGACGGCGGCCTTGGCGGCCCGAAAGGACGCCTGCAGGGCCTCCGTGGCCGCCGCCTTCTCCTCTCGATTCACCGCGCTTCCTCCCGGGCCCCGCTAGGTCTTCGCCAGGGCCTGCACCGAGTTCGGATCGACCCGGACGCCGGGGCTCATGGTGGACGATACCGAGACGCCCTTCAGGTACTTCCCCTTGCTGGACGCCGGCTTGGCCCGCAGCAGGGCCTCCAGGATGGCCGAGGCATTCTCGACCAGGTGGGCGGCGGGAAACGACTTCTTGCCGAACGGGGCGTGGATGATCCCCGCCTTCTCCACACGGAACTCGATCTTGCCGCCCTTGAACTCCCGGACCGCGCGGGCGATATCGAAGGTGACGGTACCCGACTTCGGGTTGGGCATGAGGCCCCGGGGGCCGAGCACCTTGCCCAGCCGGCCCACCTGGCCCATCACGTCCGGGGTGGCGATGGCCCGGTCGAAATCCGTCCAGCCGCCCTGGATCTTCTCGACCAAGTCCTCGCAGCCCACCACGTCGGCCCCGGCCTCCTGGGCCTCCTTCTCCTTCTCGCCCTTGGCGAAGACCAGGACGCGAACGCTCTTGCCGGTCCCGTGGGGGAGGCTCACGGTCCCCCGCACCATCTGGTCCGCCTGCTTCGGGTCCACACCCAGGCGCACGGCCAGTTCCATGGTCTCGTCGAACTTGGCCGGGGGGACCGCCTTGACCGCCTCGATCGCCTTGGCCAGCTCCACGCCCCCCTCGTGGCCCACCGCCTTTCCCACGGCCTCCGCCGCCCCCCGGTATCGTTTGCCCGACTTCGCCATCGCGCCCCTCATTCCCTCACACCACCTCGATGCCCATGCTCCGCGCCGTCCCCTCGATGATGCGCACCGCCGCGTCCAGGGTGTTGGCGTTGAGATCCGGCATCTTGGTCTTGGCGATGTCCTCGACCTGCCGCTTGGTGACCTTCCCCACCATCACCCGATTGGGCTCCTTGGAGGCCTGAGCGATCCCCGCCGCCTGCTTCAGCAGGACGGCCGCGGGAGGGGTCTTGGTCACGAAGGTGAAGGTCCGGTCCTGGTAGACCGTGATCACCACCGGGATGATGAGCCCCTCCTGAGTCTGGGTCTGGGCGTTGAAGGCCTTGCAGAACTCCATGATGTTGACGCCGTGCTGACCCAGGGCCGGGCCCACCGGGGGCGACGGGTTCGCCTTCCCGGCGGGAACCTGCAGCCGGACCACCGCCGTGACCTTCTTGGCCATCCCTGCTCCCTACTGCGGATTGCGGAATGCGGATTGCTGAACCCCCCGGACGCCATTCCGCATTCCGCGCCCCGCATTCCGCATCGCCGTCAGACCTTCTCGACCTGCAGGAACTCCAGGTCCACCGGCGTGGGGCGGCCGAAGATGCTCACCATGACCTTGAGGCGCCCCTTGTCCGGCCGGACCTCCTCCACCACGCCGGTGAAGTTGGAGAAGGGCCCGTCGATCACCCGCACGCTCTCGCCCCGGCCGAAGAGGACCTTGTGCTTCGGCTTCTCCGCGCCCTCCTCGACCTCCTGGAGGATGCGGAGCACCTGCTCTTCGGGGATGGCCGTCGGGCGGGCACCGCCCCCCACGAACCCCGTGACCTTGGGGGTGTTGCGCACCAGATACCACAGGTCATCCGACATGGCCATCTTAATGAGGACGTATCCGGGGAAGAACTTCCGGGAGGCCACGCGGCGCTTCCCCTTCTTGAGCTCCATCACTTCTTCGGTCGGGATGAGGACCTCTGCGACCTGCTCCTTGAGGCCGGCGGCCGTGGCCCGCTGCTCGATGCTGGCCTTGACCTTGTTCTCGAACCCCGAGTAGGTGTGGATCACGTACCACTGGTGCTTGTCCATGCCGCCCGCCCGCCGGATCCCTTACTTCTTGATGACGTAGGTCAGAAGGTTCTGGAGGACCAGGTCCACCAGGCCCAGGAAGATGGCCATGATGCCCACCGAGACGATGACCACCACGGTGGATCCGATGATCTCCTTCTTCTGCGGCCAGGTCACCTTGCGGATCTCGCCGCGCACCTCGCGCAGGAAGCGTGCCGTCGCATCCCACGCCTCCGTCACGGAGTCCTTGATCCGCTCCAGCATCGCCCGTCCCGGGGGGCTCGGCCCCCTTGCGTTTCAACGAGGTACGGGGCCCCGAGGCCCCTGGCAGGCGTGGAGGGATTCGAACCCCCAACCCCCGGTTTTGGAGACCGGTGCTCTACCGTTGGAGCTACACGCCTCTGCGGCAGGCCCCGGCCCGCGGCCGCCCCGCCGGGCGCCGCCCAACCGGCCCGAGGACCTCTGACTGGCTTGTTACTTGACTTCTCTGTGCGGCGTGTGCCTGCGGCACCAGCGGCAGTACTTGGACCGCTCCAGGCGATCCGGCGTATTGCGCTTGTTCTTGGTGGTGGTGTAATTCCGCCGCTTACACTCGTTGCACGCCAGGGTCACGATTTCCCGCATCTCGTCTCGCTCGCCGCGGCCGGCGTCCCACCCGGCCCCCCGTCGTCCCTCACCGGCCGCGCCGGGGGCCTACTCCACCACCTCCGCCACCACCCCGGCCCCCACGGTCCGCCCCCCCTCCCGGATGGCGAAGCGGAGCTCCTTCTCCATG
>Ga0187780_10002075_pt1 | contig 15090 bp, 12 predicted proteins | sample 1015_Q2_SP10_20__FD_132429 | JGI IMG/M metagenome (GOLD analysis project Ga0187780, IMG submission 132429) | Tropical peat soil microbial communities from peatlands in Department of Meta, Colombia - 1015_Q2_SP10_20_MG | ecosystem: Environmental > Terrestrial > Soil > Wetlands > Peat | place... | reverse complement strand
GTGGGATCCAGCCCGCCGACCTCGACCAATCGCGGGACGGAGAGGAGCTCGCAGCCGGCGGCGGAGGCCACGTCGACGACGTCGGCGCACTGCGCGTCCGTCAACGTCCCGCACAACACCACGGCCTGCACGTTGTCTCGCGCCACGACGCTCGGGAGATCGGCCAGTGTTCCCAACGCTCCCATCGCCGCCGGGCTCCGGACGTCGACGAAACCGATCGCGCCGTACTGGCCCGACGCGGCGAAGGCGGCGCTCGCCGCCACGCGGGCGCAGTCCTCCGCCGACCCGACAAAGACGGTTGCCGCGGCCCCGTCCCCGGACTGCCGCACCAGACGCAGGACGCCGTCGATGACCAGCCGGTCCGCCAGCAGGCCGACCCAGACGAGTACGACGGTGACGCCGTACTGGAGCAGCACCGGCGGAAATCCCCGGGCCCACAGCGTTCCCCAGAGGGGGAGCGCCGTGGCCAGCGCGCAGGCGGCGAAGAGCCGCTTGGGATCACGCCGATGGTCGCCCGTCTCGTAGTTGCCGGTCACGAGCAGGCCCACAATCAGCGCCGCCGCGAACCCCCAGCCGTTCAGGTACCCCGATGGGAGCACCCCCCCCACCTGCTTCGCGATTGGGGTGCCGAGCAGGGCTGCGTCCCGGACGGCCCGGAGCACGGTTCGCATGATCGCGCAGGCCACCAGATCGCCGCCGAGCAACGCGACGAACCGGGTTGTGCTGCGCCGCACGTGATGGCGCAGCGTGGCCGGAGCGCGACGCTGGAGCTGCAGCCGGACCAGGGCCGGCTCGTCGAGCAGCCGCAGCACCGGATCACGGGGTGAAGGTGACGGAGGCACCGCGCTCGGAGTGGGCGTCAAGGCAGATCCCGGTGAGGGAATGAGCTGGGCGTCGTGCAAGTCCAAATATGACAAGGGCGGAGAGCCGCTGCTAGGGCGCGCATCGGTCAGGGCTCGCGGGCGACACCGATGAGCAACCGCTCCCATGCGCGCACCATGCCGTCGAGGCTGAACTCCAGCCGAGCCTTGGCGATCGCCGCGCGGCCGAGCCGCTCCGACAGCGCTCGATCGCCAAGCAGCGCGATCATCGCGTCCGCCATGGCCGAGGCATCACGTGGCGGTACCAGCAATCCGGTCTCACCCTGTTGCACGGCCTCGGGGATGCCACCGACCGTCGTGGCCACAACGGGCTTCCCAAGGAGCGCTGCCTCGATCAGGAAATTGGAGCACCCCTCCTGGCGATCCGACGCAAGGACGCCGACGTCGCACGCATTGAGGAAATCCGCCGCATCACGGCGCATCCCGAGGAAATGCACTCGCTCCCCGAGGCCGAGGTCTGCGGTTCTCGCCTCGAGCTCCGCTCTCAATTCACCGTCGCCGACAAGCAGGAAATGTGCGTCCGGCGAACGCCGCGCGACGATCGACGCCGCGAGCAGCAACGTGGCGTGATTCTTCTGGGGCGCGAGCCGCGCCACGCAGCCGATGATCGGCGCACCCGTCGCGATCCCAAGCTCGCGACGCACCGCGTCCGACGCCCGCCGCGGCTGGGGTGGCGCCACGCCGATATGTATGATCGCCACGCGTTCGGGCGCAACGCCGCGCGATACCGCGAAGTCCCCCGCCGCCCGCGTGATGGCCACGAGACGCGAGGCCCGGGCGAGAATCCTGCTCTCCAACGCGACCTGCCAGGCCGGATCGTACACCGCGCCACTATTCCGCTCCGTGGCAACCCAGTGTCTGATCCCCGCCCAGCGGAGCGCGGCATATCCCCACGGCGTCGCGGGCCACAGATAGAGGCATGCCACCTGGATGCGGCGGGCCCGCACGGCATCGCGAATGCGACGCACGACCCCGACGTCCAGCCGTCCGCGATATCCGAGCTCGACCAGCTCCGCGCCGCTCGCTCGGAACTCCGGCGCGAGTGGGCTCCCGCGTCGCAGATCGATGACCAGCGGCGTGAACCGCTGGCGGTCGAGTCCCCGGGCCAGGTACAGGAGCTGGCGCTCGGCTCCGCCGACGTTCAGTCCGCCGGCGATGAACGCCACCGGAATCGGCGTCAGGAGGCGACCTCGCCGAAGACGGCCAGGGTCTGCCGCGCCGTCTCCTCCCACCGGTAGCGCCGCGCTCGCTCGTACCCTCGCGCGATGAGCCCGTCGCGGAAGGCGGGATCACGCAGGATCTGCCGAATGCCCCGCGCGATGTCTTCCGGCTCGGCAGGCTCGACCATGACGGCGGCGTCTCCGAGAATCTCCGGGAACGCGGGGCGGGTCGAGACGACGACCGGGGTGCCGCAGGCCATCGCCTCGACCGGAGGAGAGCCGAAGCCTTCGAAGAACGAGGGATACACGAGCGCGTCGGCACCGCTGTAGAGGGCCGGCAAGTCGGCGTACGGCACGTACGAGGTGAACCGCACGTCGTCCTCGAGCCCGAGCTCATGCACCCGCGTGAACACGTCCTTGTAGAGCCACGCTGCGCGCCCGACGATCACGAGCCGGTGGGGGATGCCCTCGTCGCGCTTGAGCAGCGCCAGGGCGTCCAGGACGCCACGCAGATTCTTCCGCGGCTGAATGTTGCCGACGCACACGAGGTACGGACCAACGATCTCGTGCCGCGCCAACACGTCCGTCAGCTCTTTCCCCCCCACGCGGTGAAAGTCGTCGCTCACCCCCGGGTAGGTGACGCCGATCCGGTCGGGCGGCACGCCGAACGCCTCCATGATCGCGTCGCGCCAATAGACAGAGCCGGTCAGGACGCGCGCCGCGCGCCGAATCGACCGCGGGAGGAGCAGCCGTTGCCGCCACACCTCGAGGCGAGGGAAGAACTGCGGCGCGTAGAAATGCCCGAGATCGTGCACCATGTTCACGACCGGCGTCCGCCCAAAGGGCGGCGAGATGTACTGCACGTGGAGCACGTCGACCGGATGGCGGTACAGCTCCGCGGGCATCGCAAACGGGATGCGGACGACCGGGGCGTGAACCGGAAGCGGAACGATCGTGACGTTGGGCGCGCGCGCCAGGACGGGCAGGTCGGGAGACGGATGCGTGACGTACAGGCGGTACTCGTTGCGCTGATCGATCTGGAGCAGCGCCCGGACGAGATTCGCGGTGTAGTTCTCGTTGCCCCCGCTCCGACTCCCTATCGTATGGCAATCGATGCCGATTCTCACCCCGCGACGGTCTCCTCGCGCGAGAGCGGGACGCCGACATCCGACGCCGGCCGGCCGCGGTACGCGCCGGCGATCGCCATTTCGAGGACCCGCTCGTACCCCGCCACGACGTCGTCCCTGCGGTACGCGGTCCGGATCCGCTCCCGCGCGTTCTGGCGCAGCCGCCGCACGAGCCCGGGGTCCGCCAGCACCTGACGCATCTTCGCCGCCAGGTCGGCGGGATCCCGGTCGAACGTCAGGGCCGCGTCTCCCGCGACTTCGACGTTGAACGGCACCGCGAGCGTGAGGACGCAGCTCCCGTGGCCCATCGCCCGGAGCAAGCCGGGATTGGTTCCGCCCACCTCGTTGCCGTGCACGTACGCATACGCGCCACAGTATAGCTCGCGTACCCGCGCGGGGTCGTATACCGCGCCGGGAAGCACCACGCGGGGATCCGCCGTCCGCTTGAGGCCCGCGGCGTACGGGCTGCCATAGGTGCCGGACCCGACGATGACCAGCTTCTTCTCCGTCTCGACCTGGGCGAAGGCCTCGATCATCAGGTCAGCGTTGTTCTCCGGCTCGAGCCGGCTGACGTTGAGAAAATAGGAATCGGGCTCGAGCCCGTACTCCGCGAGCAGCTCGGGAGCACGCGGCCCCTCCACGTACGCGCCGTACGGAATGAACGTCGACGGGGCGTTCCAGCGGTCCTCGTAATAGGCCTGGATGGCGCGGGAGTCGGTGACGATCCGGTCGGCGACCTTGGCGCTCAACCATTCGGCGAATTGATAGTAGGCGCGGCCGGCCCATCCCCACTTACGGCGCTTCCAATCGAGGCCGTCCACGTTGAGCACGACCGGGACCCGACTGAGGAGCTTCGCGGCCAAGGCCGGGAGCGCGTTGGCGGCGTTGAAGTAGAGCAGCACGTCCGGCCGGCGCCGCATCGCGTCCAGAGTGGAGTTGACTGTGTGGGTGAGGGTACCGAGGACCTTGTGATCGATGTGGCGAACGTATCGGAGCGTCACGTCAGCGAACGTCGTCGGGTCGCCGGGGGCGTTGCCGTAGCGGCAGTACACGGTCACGGCGTGTCCGCGCGCCGCCAAGCCGCGGCTGACTTCTTCTGCACAGGTCTCGAAGCCGCCGTAATGAGCCGGCACGCCGCGCGTGCCGAGCAGCGCGACCTTCATCCGACCAATCCGGCCTCCGAGACCCGCCACGCCTGCACTCCCTGTGGCTCGAACGAGAAGTCCACGACCTGGCACCCGTCGCCACGCAGCGCTTCGACGACGTCCTTCCGACCGTCGTGCCGCGTCACGAAGAACATATAGCCGCCGCCCCCCGCCCCGCTCACCTTCCCGCCGATCGCGCCCGCAGCCCGCGCGTGGGCGTAGAGGGACTCGATCGACGGGGTGCTGATCCGGTCCGACATCCGCTTCTTGCTTTGCCAGGCCCGGTGCGTCACGTCCCCGAACCGATCCAGATCGCCGGCGAGCAGCGCCCGCCGCGCTTCGTTGGCGAGCGCCTTCTGCTCGTCCATCGCGGTGACGGCGTCCACGTCGCCGGCCCGGTAGCGCCGCACCTGGTCGGCGATGATCCCGCCCGACGGGCGGGACCCGCCGGTATACACGAGCACCAGCCGCTCTTCGAGCTCGCTCGCGACGTTCCACCGGATCCGGAGCGGCGCGACGACCGTGCCGGCCGCGACGAACTCGATGAAATTGAACCCACCGAACGCCGCCGAGTAATGATCCTGCCGGCCGCCGGGAATGCCGACGTCGCAGCGCTCCACGGCGTAGGCCGCCTCGGCCAGCTCGTATTCCGTGAGCGGCAGCCGCAGCCACTCGCGCAACGCCGCGAGCACCGCGACGACGAGCGCGGAGGACGCCCCGGCCCCGGAGCCGGGAGGCGCGTCGGAGTGGAGGTGGAGGTCGAAGCCGGCCGCCCGCTCCGGGTACAGCCGGTTCACGCACGCTTTGACGAGGTCGAGCTGTCCGTCGAAGGGGAGCGTCTCGCCGATGTCGTAATGCACGGAGGTTTGGTAGTCGAGCGAGTGCAGGCCGATCCGATTGTCGTCGTTGGGCACCAGCGCCACGTGCGCATACTTGTTGAACGTGACGCTCAGGACGGCACCGCCGCGATCGTCGCAATAGGGAGAGACGTCGGTCCCGCCGCCGGCGAAGCTGATCCGCAACGGCGCCCGCGCCCGCACAATCAGGCTCATGCTAGCGCTCTTCGCATGGCTCCTCGGCTCCCGGCGACGCTCAGGCGCCCGGCGCGGCGCCAGGCCCGATGAAGCCTTCACCTTCGAGGTAGAGCAGGATCTGCTGCGCCGCCTCGGCGGGCGTGATCTCGGTCGTGTCAATGACGATCTCCGCATCGTCCGGCGTCTCGTAGGGATCGGAAATTCCGGTAAACTCCTTCACCACGCCGGCGCGGGCCTTGGCGTACAGGCCCTTGCGATCGCGCGCCTCGCAAACCTCGATCGGAGTCGCGACATGGACCAGGATGAAGCCGCCGACGGGTGCCACCATCGCCCGCACGTCCTTCCGCGTCCGGTCATAGGGCGCGATCGGGGCGCAGATAGCCACCCCGCCGTGCTTCGCGATCTCTGATGCTACGTATCCGATGCGCCGAATGTTGATGTCGCGGTGCTCCTTCGAGAACCCGAGCTCCGACGAGAGGTTCTTTCGCACGACGTCGCCGTCGAGCAGCGTGACCGAGCGTCCCCCCATTTCCAGCAGCTTCACGAGCAGGACGTTCGCGATCGTCGACTTCCCCGAGCCCGACAGGCCCGTGAAGAACACGCTGAACCCCTGCCGGGCCCGAGGCGGCGAGCTGCGCCGCAGCTCGCGCTCGACCGCGGGAAATGTGAACCACGCCGGCAGCTCGATCCCCTGCTGCAGCCGCCGCCGCTGCTCTGTACCCGAGATGTCGATCGTCTTCGCGCCTGCCGGGACCGCGTCCTCCGGGAAGTAGCTGTCCGACTCCGGGACGTACAGCATTTGCTTGAATGGCACCATCGCGATGCCGAGCTCCGCTTGATGGCGCGACAGCAGCTCCTGCGCGTCGTAGGGGCCGTAGAACGGCTTGCCGCTCGCGTCCTTGCCCGGGCCCGCGTGATCCCGGCCGACGATGAAATGCGTGCAGCCGTAGTTCTTGCGGATGATGGCGTGCCAGAGCCCCTCCCGCGGCCCACCCATCCGCATCGCGAGGGGCAGCAGAGACAGCATGGCCGCGTTCGGCGGATAGCTCGGCAAGAGCGCCTGATAGCAGCGCACCCGCGTGTAGTGGTCCACGTCCCCCGGCTTCGTCATCCCGACCACCGGATGGATGAGGAGGTTGGCGTGGACGTCCTTCGCGGCCCGCAGGGTCAGCTCCTGGTGCGCGCGGTGCATCGGGTTGCGTGTCTGGAACGCGACGATCGTGCGCCACCCGCGTCGCACGAACTCGGCGCGCACGTCCGCGGGCGTTCCCCGGAGCGTTTGGAAGTCGTAGTGCAGCGGCAGCTGCAGCCCTTCGACCCGGCCGCCCACGGCGACGGGATTCGTCCGGTCGAGCAGGTGGGCGACGCCGGGATGCTCACGCGCCGTCGTCCCGAAGACGGCGCGGGCCTCCGCTTCGCGGTCGGGGCGCCACATCTCCTCGACGTGCAGCACGGCGACCATGACGCCCTCGGCATCGCGCAGCGCGAGCGTCCCGCCGGCCTTGAGCTGCCCGGCCAGCTGCTCGGGAATGTCGAGCACGATCGGGATGGGCCAGAGCGCGCCGCTCGTGAGGCGCATCTCCGCGCAGACACGGTCGTAGTCGGCCTTTCGGAGGAACCCGGTCAGGGGCGAGAAACCCCCGTTCAGGAGCAGCTCGAGGTCACACAGCTGGCGGGGTGTCAGATCCCACGAAGGCCAATCACGGGACGCCTCCTTCAGCTCCCGTTGGCGTTCTGAGCTGGCCAGCAGATTGACGAGCGTCCCTCCGTGGGGCGCGATCAGATGATCCGTCACGACGCGTCCTTCCCGCGGCGGCGCCCCCAGGAGCGACCGCATTGCGGGGTAAATGGTGAAAGCGGAACGTGCAGGGTGGGAGGTGCGTCTGAGCCGACGCGCCTAATGCGCCCCGCGCCGAGCCAGCACAGCCGGCACGGTCCTACACAAGATCCACAGGTCCTGGGCCACCGACCAGCGGCGAATATACTCGGTCTCGAGCGAGATCACCTGCTCGAAATCGGCCACGTCGTTGCGCCCCGAGACCTGCCACGGCCCTGTCATCCCCGGTTTGACGTCAAAGCGGGCGTAGTGGTGGACCTCGTACAGGGCCACCTCCGACGGTAATGGGGGCCGCGGGCCGACGAGCGACATCTCGCCCCGCAGCACGTTGATGAGCTGGGGCAGCTCGTCCAGGCTCGCACGGCGCATCCAGCGACCCGACCGCGTGATGCGGGGGTCTCTCGGGATCTTAAAGATCCGCTGATCGGCGTACATGTTCTGGGCCGACAGGTCGTCCCGTTGCTCGGCGGCGCCGGTCCGCATCGTGCGGAACTTGATGATCTCGAAGAATCGTCCGCCGCGCCCGACCCGTGATTGCCGGAAGAACACCGGACCCGGCGAATCGAGCTTGACCAGTACCGCGAGCAGCGCGAACAGCGGGCTGAGCACGATGAGGCCGACCGTCGCGCCGACGACGTCGAGCGCCCATTTGACGATCTGCTGCTGTCCCCGGAGCCGCGGCGCCGTCAGGTTGATGAGCACGCGCCCGCGTCGCCGTACCGTCGTCGGCTCGACGCCGGCGAGCTCGATGGCGCGCGGCACCAGCAGCACCTCGCACCCCGCCGCGAGCGCGGCGTCCACGACCTCTTGAAAACGCCACTGCGGCACCTGGCCGCTGACCACGACCACCTCAGCCCGGGCCTTGGGCAGCAGGGCGGCGAACGCGTCGATGTGGCCAAGCGCTTCGGCGGCCGGCGGCGTATGCAGATCGATGAATCCCACGCCGCGATACCCGCTCGTGGCCTGCAGCGCGGGATTCCGCATCGCGTCGACGCAATCGGGCGCCGACCCGACGAACACGGTTCGCGCCGCATTCTGCTCGGGCCGCGCCACGCGCGCGACGAGGCGATCCACCGTCAGGCGCTCGATCAGCAGGCCTGCCCACACCAGCGCCGTCACGACGGCGTACTGCGCGACGACGAGGCCGAAGCCTCGGGTCCAGAGCGTGGCCCAGAGCGGCAGGGCCGCCGCCAGCGCACACCCCAGGAACAGCCGCCCGGGATTGCGACGCTCGTGCCCCTGCCCGTAGTTGCCCGTGACCGCGCAGGCGATGATGAGCGCCAGCCCGAACTGCCATCCGTTCGGCGTGCCGGGGGGAAGCAGGGCGCGCGCGGCGTTCGCCAGACCCGACCCCAGCACGGCCTGTTCGCGCACTGCCCACACGATCGCCGCGACCACAGCCAGGACGAGGAGATCCGCCCCGATCAGCACCGTCGTCCGGCGAATGCCGCGGAGCAGGTGACGGCGCAGGTTGTCGGGGGCACGCTGCTGCAGGTGCAGCCGCGCGCGGATGGGGATCGCGACGGCCGTCACCGGAGATTTTCGCTGGGCGTCGCGCAACACGGGCTCCACATGCACTCCTGGGGTCATGGGCGAGCGGCTCGCCAGCTCGGCGAGTCATGCCTTCGTTCGCCGGTACGCGCGCGAACAACGCGTGCGTGCTTCCCTATGAGTGCGGGACGCTGTTTCTCGGACTGGGACCAACCCAGCCTTGCGGGATACCGTGGAGGCATCCGTGCCGGACGCGGTGTCCGGGCACTAAGATATCTATATCCGCAGCAGCGACGCCAGTGCAACGCGTCGACGTCACCCGAGAATGTCGACACCGATCCCTTCGCGGCGCAGCCGCCCGAGCAGGCGCGCCTCGACGCGCGCCCGCACGACGACCACACCGTCCGCCTGCTGCTGCGCCATGACCTCGGCGTCACGGTGCAGCTCCGCGAGCAGTCTGCCGTCGGCGACCGGAACGCGTACTTCGGCGAGCGGCCGTAGCGCCTGCGCGGCGGTCCGAAGGGCCGCGCGTAACTCCTCCACACCGCCACCATCGGCCGCGTTCGCCCCTCCGACCGTGGACGTGAACACGGCGTGCGGGAAGCGCTCCTGCGCCCGGGCGCGGATACTCGCCATATCGGGCACCAGATCCACCTTATTGAATACGTAGACGACGCGCTTCCGTTCGCCGCCGCGTCCCGTGCCGTGCAGGCCCATCTCGGTGAGCACGCCCTCGACGACCCGTGCCTGCTCCTCCCATCCAGGATGCGATGCGTCGATCACGTGCAGCAGGAGGTCCGCTTCGCGCGCCTCCTCGAGCGTCGCTCGGAATGACGCGACGAGGTGATGGGGCAGCTTCCGAATGAAGCCCACCGTGTCGGTGACCCGGAACCGGTAACCCTCGCCGACATCGACCTCCCGCGTCACCGTGTCGAGCGTCGCGAACAGCCGGTCCTCGACGAACAGGTCGTCGCCCGAAAGAGCCCGCAGCAGGCTCGATTTGCCCGCGTTCGTGTACCCGACCAGGGCGGCACTCGGCACCTGACGCCGACCGAGACGCTGGTTCGCGCGGTGCTGGGCCACGCCCTCGAGGCGACGCCGCAGTGTGGCGATTTTGCGCCGGATCACACGCCGGTCGGTCTCGAGCTGCGTCTCCCCCGGTCCGCGCAGTCCAATGCCGCCGCGGATGCGCGAGAGATGCGTCCACATCCGCGTCAACCGCGGAAGCAGATACTCGAGCTGCGCGAGCTCCACCTGCAGCTTCGCCTCGTGGCTGCGCGCCCGGGTGACGAAGATGTCGAGAATGACTTCGGTGCGGTCCATCACCCGCACGCCGAGCGCCTTCTCGAGGTTGACCCCCTGGACGGGTGAGAGCGGCTCGTCGACCAGGACCAGGGTCGCGCCACCCTCCTGGAGCGTCGCCTTCAACTCTTCGACTTTGCCGGGCCCGAGGTAGAAGTTCGGGGTGGGAGCCTCGATGCGCTGGACCGTGCGACCGACGACCTCCGCGCCCGCCGTATCCGCCAGTCGAGCCAGCTCGTCCAGATGCTCGCCCACGTGCGCGGCATCCTCCGATCCCTTGCGTGGAGCGCCTACCAAAAACGCGCGCTCGATCGGCGGCTGAACGTCGATCAACTGTCGGATGCGGCCGACCTCCCGGGTGCGGCATCTCCGCCCGCGCCCTCGCCACCCGGCGCACTCGCCCGATCTTTCAACGCCTTCCAGAACGCCATCCGCTCCTTCACCGTCTTTTCGTAGCCCATCTCGCTCGGCCTGTACCAGGTGACGCCGCGCAGGACCTCGGGGAGGTACTCCTGCGGTACGTAAGCGTGCTCGTGGTCGTGCGCGTATTGGTAGCCCGCACCGTAACCCAACTCCTCCATGAGCTTCGTCGGCGCGCCCCGCAGGTGCAGCGGGACGCCTTCCGCCGGATACTCGCTCGCCGCGCGCATCGCATGGCCGAGCGCCTCGTAGACCCGATTCGACTTTGGCGCCGTCGCGAGGTACGTCGTGGCTTCGGCGAGTGCCAGCTCGCCCTCCGGGCTGCCGAGGAAGTGGTAGGCGTCTTTCGCGGCGAGCGTGACCGTCAGCGCGCGCGGGTCCGCGAGGCCGATGTCCTCGCTCGCCATGCGGACGAGCCGCCGCGCGATGAACAAGGGATCCTGTCCACCCGCGAGCATCCGCGCGAGCCAGTACAACGCCCCTTCGACGTCGCTCCCCCGCACGGCCTTGTGAAGTGCGGAAATCAGATTGTAGTGCTCTTCGCCCGTCTTGTCGGATTTGGCGAGGCGCTTCTGGAGGGCGTCGCGAATCATCGGGAGCGTGATGTGGGCCCCCGTCGCGACGCCGCGCGCGGCGACCTCGAGCGCCTGGAGCGCGCGGCGAGCGTCTCCATCCGACTCACGCGCGAGGACGGCGACCGCGTCGTCGTCGATCTCGAGGCGCATCCGTCCGAGGCCCGCCGCGTCGTCGGTCAAAGCCCGCCGCACGAGCGCCCGCACGTGCTCGTCGCGCAGCGGCTCGAGGACAAACACCCGGCACCGCGACAGGAGCGCCCCGGTCAGCTCGAAGCTCGGGTTCTCGGTCGTGGCGCCGATCAGCGTGATGACACCGCTCTCCACCCACGGCAGGAATGCGTCCTGCTGAGATCGGTTGAAGCGGTGGATCTCGTCGCAGAACAGAATGGTCCCCCGCCCCTCGTACTTCAGTCGCTCTTCGGCGGCCTTGATGATCTCGCGGACGCGGCCCACGCCCTCCGTGACCGCCGAGAACGGCTCGAAGTGACGATCCGTGTAGCGGGCGACGAGGCGCGCAAGCGTCGTCTTCCCCGAGCCCGGAGGGCCCCACAGAATGCACGAGCCCAGATCCCCGCGCCGGATCGCCTGCTCGAGCGGTTTGTCGGCCCCGAGGATGTGCTCTTGTCCCACGACGTCCTCGAGGCGCTGCGGCCGCAGCCGCGCCGCCAGCGGCTCGGCGGTGCGCTCGAAGAGGCCGGGCTCGCTCACCGCGCCGCCGCCAGCAAGGCCCTGGTGACAAAGAAGGCGCCCGCGCCCGCGACGAACGCGGCGGGAAGTCGCCAGCCCCGTTTGCCCTGGAACTCCGGCACGAGGTTCGACGCCGCGACGTACAACGTGACGCCGGCGGAGATCGCGAGCCCGTGTCGCACCAGCACCGACCATGCGTCCGTGAGAAAGACACCGGCGATCGTCGCCGCGCCGAGGAGCGCGGCCGACCCGACGGCGACGCGGGCGGAGTGCCCGGCGGCCATCATCAGGCTCGCGATCGTGACCCCTTCGGGCAGCTTGTGCAGCAGAATGGCGAAGAAGACCATCACGCCCAGTGACGGGCCGACGAGAAACGCGCTCGCGATGGCGACGCCGTCGAAAAACGTGTGGAGGAGCAGACCCACGAGCGCGCTGGCACCGGCGGCCGGCTTCACCGCATGGGTCTCCTCCCCGAAGTGGAAGTGCGGCGTCAGCGTGTGCTGGGTCAGGTGCACCGCCATGTATCCCGCGAGGACGAGGGCGGGCCCGGCGGGTCCGCTCCGCGCGAACGCTTCCGGAAGAATTTCGGTGATCGCCACGGCGAGCATGAATCCGGCTCCGAACGCGACCGCGTGCTCGATGACGATCAGGCCGCGCGCGACCCGGTGCGACACGGCGAGCGCTCCCCCCACGTTCCCGAGCGCCGCCAGCAGCGCATAGAGCAGCGCCTCAGACACGACTCAAGAGGTAGTCTCGGGTGTTGCGGGACGGATCCTCGAGCACCTCGTCGAGCAGCCGTTCGAGCGTCTGCCCGACGTCCGGTCCGGGCCGGACGCCCGCCGCGAGCAGGTCGTCCCCGGTCACGACGAGGTCCTTGAGCGTGAGGGGATCGCGCGCCGCTCGCACCGCCGCGATCACCCTGGGGATCTGCGCCCTGAGCTCTGGTGCCCGCGAGTCCGGAAGCGCGGGCAGCACGGTGAGGAGGTCATCCGCAGCGTCGGCGACTTGCGACAGCCAGCGCCGCACCGTTGGAAGGTGCCGGGGATCCGGATAACGATCGCGCCACTGCCCGATGGCGCGGCCGCGCTCGATCTCCTTGTTCGAGCACTTGAGGCGCGTCAACGCCGCGGCCGGGTCGGAGGCGAGAAAGGCAGTAATGAGGACCGGATCGCGCGGCAGCGCGTTCACGGCACCCTCGCGCATCACGCTACCCACGATCTCGGGCAGCCAGATGCGCATCGCCCCCACGTCCCGCCATAGCTCGATGAGCTTCGAGACGCGCCCCGCCGTCGCGATCCCCTTGAACCACTCGTCCCGCACGCGCTCGGCCGAGAGCTGGGCCAGCCCCGAGACGTTCGCCTTGGCGGCCTCGAGGGTCCGCAGTTGGATGCGGAACTCGAATCGGGCGCTGAACCGCAACGCTCGGAGAATGCGCAGGTAGTCTTCCTGGAATCTCCAGTTGGGATCGCCGACGCTCCGGATGACGCGCTTCTCGAGATCCTCCGCGCCCTTGAACGGGTCCCGCCATTCGTGGCGGATCGGGTGATACGCGATCGCGTTGATCGTGAAATCGCGGCGCGCGAGGTCGTCCATCAGCGATTGCCCGAACTCGACGACCGCGTGCCGCCCGTCGGTGCGAATGTCCCGACGGAACGTGGTCACCTCGTGCGGCTGGTTGTGCCGGTCGAGCACCGCCACCGTCCCGTGCTCGATGCCCACGGGAATGGTGCGCGGGAAGACGCGGCGAACGTCTTCCGGGGGAGCCGCGCTCGTCAGATCGAAGTCGTGGTTCTCGAGGTGAAGCAGGTTGTCGCGGATCGCGCCGCCCACGCACCAGGTCTCGTATCCCGCGCGTTCGAGGGTCTGCGCGATCTCGAGAACGGTATCCGGAATGGGGAGGGTCGGCGGGAAGGTCACGGCGCTGGACGCCGACGCGGGATGGGCCAAGTCAGACGTCGAGCTCCCGCTCGACCAGCTCGCAGATGACGTGCTCGACGGCGAGGTGCACCTCCTGAATGTGCGCCGTCTCGTCGGAGGGGACGACAAGACAATCGTCCACCAGGGCCTTCAGCTGCCCGCCGCCCTTGCCCAGCAAGGCGACCACGCCCGCGCCCTTGGCCCGGGCCGCCTGCGCGGCCCGCACGACGTTCGGACTCTCTCCGCTCGTCGAGTGCAGCACCAGCAGGTCCCCCGGCCGCACCAATGCTTCGACTTGCCGGGCGAACAACTCGTCGAATCCAATGTCGTTGCCGCACGCCGTGAGCAAGGACGTGTCGGTGGTGAGCGCCATCGCGGCGAGCGCCTTCCGATTGTGGCTGAACCGAACGACGTACTCCGCGGCGAGATGTTGCGCGTCCGCCGCGCTGCCCCCATTCCCCGCGAAGAACAGCGTCCCGCCCCCGGCCAGCGCCCGCGCGTAGCGGCTCGCGAGTCGTTCCACGACCTCGGCCTGAGAGGACGCGACGGTCTGCGCGAGGGCCGCGAGACCCCCCAACGCCTGACGAGTCCGCTCGGCGCCGGTCATCGCTCCGCCGCCGACACCCGTGCCGCGAGCTCCGCCAACCCGCCAACGGCGAGCTCCGCCTGCGCCTCGAAGGCGTACGTCACGAATGCATCGGCCGCCAGCAGGTCGAGCGCCAGCTCGCGACCGCCCGCCGGCTCCCGCGCCACGCGGCCGAGCAGCTCCCCGCCGATCCGGGCCAAGTGCTCCGGGAGGCCGTCAGGCGCGTCCGTCACCGCCGCCACGAGATGCTCGCGCAACACCGCCGGCGGCGCAGGCCGCCGGGTCTCGAGCCACGCGAGCACCTGGGAGCGCATCACCGCGCTACCAACCGCTCGACGATCGCCGGAGTCGCCGCGCGCGCCTCGCCGAGCTTCGCGGCGTCCCCCGCGCCCGCCGAGGCGAAGTGCGGCCGTCCCCCGCCCTTCCCACCCGTTACAGTCGCGATGGCGTTCGCGATCTCCCCCGCCTTCACTCCCTGCGAGACGAGATCGTCGGTGACGGCGACGTGGATGCCGGCGCGGTCGCCGTTGGTGAACAACACCGAAATCGCGCGCGTGTGACTTGCACGAAATGCGTCCATCATGAGCACGATCTGATCGCGATCGGTGACCGTGCTCGTGCCGACGTGCAGCACGATGTCCCCGATGCGGGAGACCTGCTCGTTCTCCGCTCCGCCGCCCGCCGTCCCGCTGCCGCCTCGCAACAGCTCTTCCACCCGCTTCGTGAGCTTGCGATTCTCCTCGAGCAGCTGCCCGATGCGGCGCACCAGATGCTCCGGCTGGGTCTTGAGGGTCGCGGCCGCTTCGTCCAGCTGCCCTTCGACCTTGCGGACCATTTCGTACGCCACCGGCCCGGTCACCGCCTCGATGCGGCGCACGCCCGCGGCCGCGCCGGTCTCGTGCGTGAACCGGAACAGGGCGATCTGCCC
>Ga0187780_10002074_pt1 | contig 15105 bp, 14 predicted proteins | sample 1015_Q2_SP10_20__FD_132429 | JGI IMG/M metagenome (GOLD analysis project Ga0187780, IMG submission 132429) | Tropical peat soil microbial communities from peatlands in Department of Meta, Colombia - 1015_Q2_SP10_20_MG | ecosystem: Environmental > Terrestrial > Soil > Wetlands > Peat | place... | reverse complement strand
CGCGCGGGGAGGGCCGGTCCCCCGATGCCTGAGGCGGGGGCCGGGCACCCCGCCGGCCCCGAACGGCTCCAGCGCTTCCTCGCCCGCGCCGGCGTCGGGTCGCGCCGGGGATGCGAGGAGTTGATCCGCGCCGGGCGCGTGATGGTCAACGGCGTGGTGGTCCGCGAGATGGGCACCACCGTCGTCTCGGAGCGCGATAGCGTGCGCGTGGATGGGAAGGCGATCCGGCCCCAGCGGACGCTGACCCTGATGCTCCACAAGCCCGCCGGCACCGTGACCACCCTGAAAGACCCCGAAGGCCGCCGCCTCGTCACGGACCTCCTCCCCCCCGGCTTCCCCCGCCTCTACCCCGTGGGACGCCTCGATTACCGGACCGAGGGATTGCTCCTCCTCACCAACGACGGGCACCTGGCGCTCCGACTCAGCCACCCGCGCTACGCAGTGCCCAAGGTGTACGAGGTGAAGGTGAAGGGGGTCCCCGCCCCGGAGGCCCTGGGGCGGCTCGTGACGGGGGTCCGCTCGCGGGGCGAACCGCTGCGCGCGCTGCGCGCCGTGCGCCTTCGCGTGGCCCAGAAGAACGCGACCCTCGAGGTGGTGGTGACCGAGGGGCGGCACCACCACGTCCGCCGGCTCTGCGAGGCCATCGGCCACCCCGCGCTCAAGGTCCTCCGCGTGGCCCTGGGGCCGCTGCGCCTGGGTGACCTCCCGCGGGCAGCCTTCCGCCCTCTCAACGAAGCGGAGGTCCGGGCGCTCCGGGAGTTGGTGGCCGCCGGGCCGGCGCGCGGGCCGCGCGGGCCGGCCCGTCCCCCGCGGCCCGGCCCCCGGCCGCCGCGCGCGGCCGCGGCCCGCCCGGGGTTCCCCGGGGGGAATGGCGCCCGCCGGAAGACCTGAGGAGGATCGGCGCGGGCGCGCGGACCCGCAGCGTTCCGGCGGGGGGAGGGCGCCTTGCCTTCCAGCGGTTGTCTCGGCTATAGTCGGCGCGTATGAGCGAGACAGAGGACCGGATCGCGGCCCTCCGCCGGCGGATCGACGCGCTGGATACCCAGATCCTCGACCTGCTGAACCGGCGGGCCGACCTCGTCATCGAGATCGGCAAGACCAAGGCCGAGCAGCGGCTGGCCTTCCACGCGCCGCAGCGCGAGGAGCAGATCCACGCCCGCCTGGCCGCGGCCAACCGCGGCCCGTTCCCCACGGCGGCCCTGCGCCCGGTGTACCGGGAGATCATCTCCGCCTGCCTCTCGCTGGAGCACCCCCTGCGGGTGGCCTACTTCGGCCCCAAGGCCACCTTCACGCACCAGGCCTGCATGAAGCAGTTCGGCCTCTCCGCCGAATACATCCCGGCGCGCACCATCGCGGACGTGTTCGGCGAGGTGGAGAAGGGCCGGGCCGACTACGGCGTGGTGCCCATCGAGAGCTCCACCGAGGGTGTGGTCACCCACACGCTGGACATGTTCGCGGCCTCGGAATTGACCATCTGCGGCGAGATCCTCCTGGAGGTCTCACACAACCTTCTCTCCCGGAGCGGCGAGCGGGGGGCCATCGCCAAGATCTACTCGCACCCGCAGGCCATCGCGCAGACGCGCCGGTGGATCGCGGAGCACCTGTCCCACGTCCCGGTGCTGGAGGCGACCTCCACGGCGGCCGCCGCCGAGATGGCCGCCGAGGACCCCTCGGCCGCCGCCATCGCCTCCGAGATGGCGGCCGCGCTCTACGGCCTGAGCTTCGTGGCCCGGCGCATCGAGGACCACGCCGGCTCCTTCACCCGCTTCCTGGTCATCGGGCGGACGCCGGCCGCCCCCACGGAGCACGACAAGACCTCCCTCATGGTCTCCATCCACGACCGGGTGGGGGGCCTGTACCGGATGCTCAAGCCCTTCGCGGATCACGCCATCAACCTCACCAAGATCGAATCGCGCCCGTCGAAGCGCCGCCTGGGCGAGTACATCTTCTACCTGGATATCGAGGGGAACATCGCCGACCCGCGGGTCCAGCAGGCCCTGGAGGCCCTGCGGGGGGAGAGCCTGCTGGTGAAGAGCCTGGGGTCCTATCCCCGCGCCGGAGGGAACGCCGCGTGACCCCCGAGCCGGAGGCCCTGGCCTCGCCGTACGTGAAGGGGCTCTCGCCCTACGTCCCGGGCAAGCCCGTGGAGGAGGTGGAGCGCGACCTGGGCATCCCGGACGCCGTCAAGCTCGCGTCCAATGAGAACCCGCTGGGGCCGTCCCCGCGCGCGGTGGATGCCATCGCGGCCGCCCTCAAGAGCCTCCACCGCTACCCGGACGGGGGCGGCCACTACCTGAAGCAGCGCCTGGCCCGCAAGTTCGACTTGACGCCGGATCACTTCATCCTGGGGAACGGGACCAACGAACTGCTGGAGCTGGTGGCCCGCGTATTCCTGGTCCCCGGGGACGAGGCCATCTACGCCCACCCGGCCTTCGTCGTCTACGACATGGTGGTGCAGGTCACGGGGGCGCGCAAGGTGCGCATCCCGCTGCGCGACTACACCCACGACCTGGAGGCCATGGCCGCGGCCGTGAGCCCGCGGACGAAGATGATCTTCGTGGCCAACCCCAACAACCCCACCGGCACCTGCGTGGCGCCCGAGGCCATCGCCCGCTTCATGGCGCGGGTGCCGGAGGCCGTCCTGGTGGTCTTCGACGACGCCTACTACGAATACCTGCCGGCGGACCTCCAGCCGGACACGGTGCGCTACGTGCGGGAGGGGCGGCCCGTGCTGGTGCTGCGCACCTTCTCCAAGATCTACGGCCTGGCCGGCCTGCGCATCGGCTACGGGATCACCCCACCGCCCATGAACGAGGTCCTGAACCGCGTGCGGCAGCCCTTCAACACCAACGACCTGGCCCAGCGGGCCGCCCTGGCCGCCTTGGACGACGACGAGCATGTGGAGCGCTGCCGCCGGGTGAACGAGGAGGGGAAGCGCTATCTCGCGGCCGAGCTCCAGGCCCTGGGGGTGAAAGTGGTCCCCACGGCGGCCAACTTCCTCCTCGTCGACGTGGGACGGGACGGACCTGGGGCGGCCGAGGCCCTCCTCCGCAAGGGCGTCATCGTCCGGCCCGTGGCCGGTGCGGGCCTCCCCACCCACCTGCGCGTCACCATCGGCACGCCCACGGAGAATCGCCAGTTCGTCGCGGCCCTGGGGGCCATGCTCGCCGGCGCATGACCGTCCCCGCCCCCCTGGTCCGCCGCCTGGTCGTCGTGGGGGCCGGCCTGATCGGCGGGAGCCTGTGCCTGGCGGCGCGGGCGCGGGGCCTGGCGGAGCACGTGGTGGTCATCGACCGGGACGCCGCCGCGCTGGTCGAGGGGGCCCGGCGCGGCCTGGCCCACGAGGCCTCCGCCGATCCCGGCGCGGCCCGCGGGTCCGACCTGGTGGTGCTGGCGGTCCCCGTGGGTGCCATGGGGGAGGCGGCCGCCGCGGTGGCGCCCCACCTGAGCGAGGGGACCGTCGTGACGGACGTGGGCAGCGTGAAGGGCGCGGTGCTCGCCGCCGTGGCCCCCGCGCTCCCGCACCCGATGCGTTTCGTCCCCGGCCATCCCATCGCCGGGCGCGAGCAGTCGGGCCCGGCCGCGGCCGATGCGGACCTGTTCGACGGGGCCCTGGTGGTCCTCACGCCGGAACCCAGGACCGACCCGGCCTGCGCCACGGTCGTGCGGGCCCTCTGGGCGGGCGCCGGAGGTCGCGTGCTGACCATGGACGCGGCCGAGCACGATCGCGTCTTCGCGGCCGTGAGCCACCTGCCCCATGTGGTGGCGTATGCCCTGGTGGCCGCGCTGCTGGACCTGGAGGCGGATCAGGGACCGCTGGTCCGGTTCAGCGCCGGCGGCCTCCGCGACTTCACGCGCATCGCGCAGAGCGATCCCATCATGTGGCGGGACATCTGCCTGGCGAATCGGGAGCCCCTCTTGAAGTCGCTGGCCCGCTTCCGGCATGTGTTGGGGGTCCTGGAGGCACAGATCGCGGCGGGGGACGGCGCGGGGCTCCTGCAGGCCTTCACGCGGGCGCGCCAGGCCCGCAGGGGGATGTCATCCTGAGCAACGGGGAGAGGCGGACCCGGGCCGCGGGGGGCGAGGCGGCGCTCTTGGTGGGGCTCCGCCGGCCGCGCCAGCCGCGCTGGGAGGCGGAGGATGCCCTGGAGGAGCTGGCCCAACTGGCCCGCTCCGCCGGCGCCCGGGTGCACGGGATGATCCTCCAGGAGCGCCAAGCCCCGGACCCCCGCACCTGCATCGGGCGGGGGAAGGCCGAGGAGCTGGCGGCCGGGCTGGCCGGGGTGCATGTGGTGATCTTCGACGAGGAGCTTTCCGGCTCGCAGCAGCGCAACCTGGAGGACCTGCTCCAACGCAAGGTGGTGGACCGCACGGGGCTCATCCTGGACATCTTCGCCCAGCGCGCCCGGACGCGGGAGGCCAAGCTCCAGGTAGAGCTGGCCCAGCTCGACTACATGCTGCCCCGCCTGGTGGGGGGATGGGCCCACCTGGAGCGCCTGGGCGGCGGGATCGGCACCCGGGGGCCCGGCGAGACGCAGCTCGAATCGGACCGGCGGGTGATCCGCCGTCGCCTGACCAAGATCCGCGGGGACCTGGAACGGGTCCGGCGCCACCGGGCCGTGCTGCGCCGCCCCCGCCAGAAGGTCCCGCTGGCCGTGGTGGCGCTGGTGGGATACACGAACGCCGGCAAGTCCTCGCTGTTGAACGCGCTCACCCGGGCCGGCGTGTACGAGGCGGATCAGCTCTTCGCCACCCTGGACCCCACGATCCGGCGCCTGGGACTGCCGGACGGCCGGATGGTGCTCCTCTCCGACACGGTGGGCTTCATCCGCAAGCTGCCGCATCAGCTGGTGGCGGCCTTCAAGGCGACCCTGGAGGAGGTGGCGGCGGCCGACCTGCTGGTGCACGTGGTGGACGTGAGCCACCCGGCCATGGCGCAGCAGATGGAGGCCGTGGAGGGGGTGTTGGCCGAGCTGGGGCTGGCGCGCGTGCCGCGCATCGAGGCCTACAATAAGGTGGACCGGCTGCCGGCCCCGCCCCCCTGGGCCGAGGGAGAGGCGAAGGTGGCCCTCTCGGCGAAGACCGGCCTCGGGCTTCCGGACCTGCTCAAGGCCATCGCCCGGGCCCTGGACCGGGCCGTGGGGGTCAAGGCCCGGGGCCCGGCGCGGGAAGCCCAATGGCCGGCGAACCGATGACCCAGTCCGGTGGCCCTTCGGGCGCTTTCCGGGAAGGGCAGGGCGCCCCCAAGGCGGCGACGCCCCATGGGATTTGGCCGCGGGTCGGCGGTCGCTGGGGTTGGATGCGGGAATGCTGACGCTCCCGAACTGGTTCAGCATCCTCCGCATCCTCATCACACCCTTCTTCACCATCTTCCTGTTGTACCGGTATGTGGGGGTCGCCCTGGCCATCTTCGCCCTGGCCGCCCTCACCGATGCGCTGGATGGGTTCATCGCCCGATCGTGGGGCCAGAAATCGGACCTGGGGATGGTGCTGGACCCGCTGGCGGACAAGCTGCTCGTCACCGCCGGGTTCATCAGCTTCACCATCCTGGAGGCGATCCCGCGCTGGCTCACCATCATCGTCCTGAGCCGCGATCTCTTTTTGATCGGCGGCAGCATGGTGCTGTTCATGTTCGCCGGCAAGGTCAAGATCCCGCCCACGCTCCTGGGCAAGGGGACGACGGTGCTTCAACTCTCCACGCTTCTGTACACCATGGTCGTCAACGTCCACTGGGGGGCCATCGCGGGACGGGCACCCCTCCCGTTGCTGGGCCTGACGGCGGCCGCCACGGTTCTGTCGGGCCTGGACTACGTGATCCGGGGCGCCCGGCACCTGGGTGAGGCGTGATCCCCCGGAACCCGGCGAGCGCCACCCGGCCCCGGTGGCCCGGGCGCGGGTCGAAAGGCAATGGCGACTGAGACCGCGGGACTGCGAATCGAAGAGGTGGGGGCCGGGTCGCCCGGGGAGCGGGCCGGGCTCCGCGCCGGGGACCGACTCCTGACCATCAACGGTGCCCCCGTCCCGGACGCGCTGGCCTACCGCTTCCACGCCGCCGGCGAGGAGCTGCACCTCGCCTGGCGGGACGGCAGCGGCGCGGTGCGCAGCGCGCACGTGACCAAGCCCTGGACGGAGGACCTGGGCCTGCAGGTCCCTGCGCTGGGGATGCGGGCGTGCAACAATCGGTGCGCCTTTTGCTTCGCCCACCAGAACCCGCGAGGGGCGCGCCGGGCGCTCAACTTCAAGGACGACGACTACCGGCACTCCTTCCTGCACGGGAATTTCGCCACCCTCACCAACCTCACGCCGGCGGATGCCCAACGGATCGTGGCCGAGCGCCTGAGCCCGCTTTATGTGTCCGTGCACGCCACCGAGTGGGACCTCCGCAACCGCCTCCTGGGGAACCCCCACGCGCCCAATATCCTGGAGCAGATCGCGTGCTTCGCCGCGGGGCGGATCCACATGCACTGCCAGGTGGTGCTGTGCCCCGGGCTGAACGATGGGGCGCATCTGGAACGGAGCCTGGCCGACCTGGAGAAGTTCCATCCCTGGGTGAGCACGGTGGCCCTGGTGCCCGTGGGGCTCACCGCCCACCGGGCCCGCCTGCCCGCCATCGTGCCCCCGGACGCCGCATATGCCCGCGCCCTCCTGGACCGCGCCGCGGCCTGGCGGCGGGACTACCGGCGCCGCCTGGGGACCCGGTTCGCCTTCCCCTCGGACGAGTTCTACCTGTTGGCCGGCCGGCCGTTCCCGGCCGCCCCCGCCTATGAAGGCTTCCCCCAACTGGACAACGGGGTGGGGAATTCCCGTCAGTTCCTCGACGATTTCGCGCGCCTGGCCCGCAGGCTGCCGCCGGCCCTCCCGGCCGGGGGCCGGCGCCGCGTGCTCGCGATCACGGGCACGCTGGCGGCGCCCGTCCTCCGGCGGGCCCTGCAGCGACTCAACGAGGTGGCCGGCCTCCGCGTGGGCCTCCTGCCCGTGCCGAACCGCTACTTCGGCGGCACGGTGGGGTGCGCGGGGCTGCTGGCGGGGGGCGATATCGGGGCCACCGCGCGGGAGCGGGCCGCCGGGGCGGACAGCATCCTGATCCCGGCCATCGCGGCGAAGCGGGGGACGGATCTCTTCCTGGACGACGTCACCCTCGCCGCCCTGAACGCGGACCCGGCCGTGGCGGGCCGCGCGCGCCTGGTCCCTCCCACGGCGGCGGCCCTCGTGGCCGCCGTCCTGGGCGGCCACGCGAAAGATGGTGCCGCCGTCCTGGGCGGCCACGCGAGAGATGGTGCCGCCGTCCGCGGCGGCCACGGGAGAGATGGTGCCGCCGCCCTCGGCAACGGGGGTGGGGGGCAGGGGACGGGATGGTGACCCAACCGCCCGTGATCGCCATCATCGGACGCCCGAACGTGGGGAAGTCCACCCTGTTCAACCGAATGGTGGGGGGCCGCCGGGCCATCGTGGACGACCGGCCGGGCGTCACGCGGGACCGGATCACCGGCGAGTGCGAATGGCTGGGCCGCCGGTTCACCGTGGTGGACACGGGCGGGCTGGACCCGGGGGCCGAGACGGGCCTGCTGGCCCAGATCAAGGTCCAGGCGTGCGCCGCCCTGGTGGGGTGCGACGTGGTGGTCCTCGTGGTGGACGCCCTGGAGGGGCTCACCCCGGCGGACGCCGAGGTGGCCCGCCTGCTGCGTCGGCGGGCCAAGGCCCCCCTGGTCCTGGCCGTGAACAAGGTGGACACGGCGCAGGCCGAGCCGCTGGCCGCCGACTTCGCCTCCCTGGGGATCGATCCCGCCGTGCCCGTGGCCGCGGAGTCGGGGCGCGGGGTGGACGACCTGCTGGACCACATCGCGGCCCTGATCCCCCTCGGCGCGGAGGCCGCGCGCCCCGAGCCCGGGACGACGGTGGCCATCGTGGGCCGCCCCAACGTGGGCAAGTCGTCTCTCCTCAACCGTCTCCTGGGGGAGGAGCGCGTGGTGGTGAGTCCCGAGCCGGGCACCACGCGGGACGCGGTGGACACGCGGGTGACCGTGCGCGGCCGCGCGTACACGCTCATCGACACGGCGGGCATCCGGGCCCGCGGCAAGCTGACGCTGACCCTGGAACGCGCGGCCGTGGCCCGCGCCGTGCGCGCCATGGAGCGCGCGGACGTGGCCCTGATCCTGCTGGACGCCGTCGAGGGCATCACCGATCAGGACACCAAGATCGCCGGCCTGGCCCAGGAGGCGGGCTGCGCCGCCGTGCTCGTGGTGAACAAGTGGGACGCGGCCGCGCCCGAGCGCGCCGCGCGGGCGGAACGCATCGCCGGCATCCGCGATCGCCTCCGCTACCTGGCCTACGCACCGCTGGTCACCGTCTCGGCCCTCACCGGGCTCCGGGCGCTCAGCCTCTTCGACGTAGTGGACCGGGTGGCGGCCCAGCGGGCCAAGCGCGTCCCCACCGCGGAGCTGAACGAGTTCCTGCGCGAGGCGCTGGACCGCCGCCCGCCCCCCGCCGGTCGGCGCCGCGCCGTCAAGGTGCGCTACGCCACCCAGGCGGGGGTGAAGCCGCCCACCTTCGTCCTCTTCGCCAACGTGGACGACCTGCACTTCTCCTACCGGAGGTACCTGGTGAACTGCCTGCGCGAGGCCTATGGGTTCGAGGGGAGCCCCATCCGGCTGGTGGTGCGGCGCAGCGGGGGCCGTCCGGAAGGGGCGGGCTAGCCCGGCCATGGCCCGCTGGCACGTGCGCCTCACGCTGTGGGCGCGGCAGCGCCGCCTGGGCCTCTGGCTGGCCGTCCTGCTGGGGCTGCTGGGCCTGGCCTACGCGGTGACGCGGTTCATCGAGGCCACGGGCCACTATGGGCCGTCCTACTACGACCCGAAGGATATGGAGCGCCAGCGCTTCCTGGAACGTCAGCGCGGCGGGAAATGACGGTGGTTCGCCCGTCGTGAGGTCCCGCGCCGCCGCCCGGGACCGCCAGAGGACGCCATGACCGTGCGGGAGATGCTCGAAGGGCAGGAGCGGCAGGCCCTCTCGCCCTACGCGGCGCTCGCCGGCAACAGCAAGGGCCGGCAGGTGCCCGAGCCGGAATGCCCCGTGCGCACCGCCTTCCAGCGCGATCGGGACCGGATCCTCCACTCCAAGGCGTTCCGCCGCCTCACCCACAAGACCCAGGTCTTCCTGGCCCCGGCCGGCGATCACTACCGCACGCGCCTCACCCACACCCTCGAGGTGGCGCAGATCGCCCGCACCATCGCCCGCGCCCTCCGCCTCAACGAGGACCTCACCGAGGCCATCGCCCTGGCCCACGATCTGGGGCATACCCCCTTCGGGCACGCCGGCGAGTCGGTGCTGGACCGGCTGCTGCCGGGCGGCTTCCGCCATTACGAGCAGAGCCTGCGGGTGGTGGAACGCCTGGAGGGGGACGGCCGCGGCCTGAACCTCACGGCCGAGGTCCGGGACGGCATCGTGAAACATTCCAAGGGGCGGGACGGCGACCTGCTCCTGCCCGCGGCGGGGGGGCCGGCCACGCTGGAGGGCCAGATCCTCCGGGTGGCGGACATCATCGCCTACGTGAACCACGACATCGACGACGCGGTGCGGGGAGGCATGCTCTCCGAAACGGACCTGCCGGTTCGCTTCACGCGCGTGGTGGGCCGCTCGCGGAGCGAGCGGATCGGGGGCATGGTCCGCAGCGTCATCGCCGAGAGCGCGGAGCAGCCCCGCATCGCCATGGGCGAGGAGGTCCGGGTCACCGTGCTGGGCCTGCGCGAGTTCCTCTTCGAACGGGTCTACTTCAATCCCGAGAGCCGCCGGGAGTTCGAGAAGGCCATCCAGATCGTGGAGGCGCTCTTCCGCCACTTCCTCGCCCACCCCGAGGAGATCCCGCCGGACATCCTGGCCGCCAACGCGCCCGGGGATCGCGCGCGCGCGGCCGCCGACTTCCTGGCCGGCATGACGGACCGATATGCCCTCGCCACCTACCAGCGCCTGTTCCTCCCCAAGCCGTGGGCGGTCCTCTGAACACCAACGCGCTGGGATGTTCGGGCGTTCGAGCGTTCGGGCGTTCCCGGCGGGCCAGACACCGCCCCGACTGGCGGGCGTCCGGGGCCTTTCCCGTGAACGTCCGAACCTACGAACTCCCGAACGTCCGAACGCCTCGTCGCTGTGAGCCGAGGGCCGATGCCTGAGGGGCGGTATGACGTGATCGTCGTCGGGGGGGGCGTCGGCGGCCTCGCCACGGCCGCCCTGGCCGCCCGCCACGGCCTGCGCCCCTTGGTGCTGGAGCAAAGCGAGGCGCCGGGCGGGGTCTGCGCCGCCATCGCCCGCCAGGGTTACCGGTTCGACGCCGGGGCCAGCCCGCTGTGGGGTTTCGAGGAAGGCGGGGCCCCGCGGCGCCTCCTGGAGGAGGTGGAGGTCCCGGTGGAGGCCCTGCCGCTGGACCCCGGCCTCCAGCTGGCCCTCCCGCGGCACCGTTTCGGGTTCTACCGCGGCGAGGAACGGTTCTGGCGCGAGATCCGGCGGGAGTTCCCGCGGGCCGAGGCGGACCTGCGGGCCCTCTACGCCGAGGTGCACGCCCTGGACGCCGCGTTGCGCGAACTGGACCTGGGCGCGGGCGACCTGCCGCCGCGCACCGTCTGGGGGCGCTTCCGGCGCTGGCGTCAGCGGAGCCGGGAGGAGGCCGAGTTGGAGCGCAGGGCCCGGGAGCCGCTGGAGGCCCTGCCGGCGTGGCAGGCGCTGCCGCCCGAGGTGCAGCGGGCGCTGGCCCTGGTGCTGCGGCATCTGGGACACGGGGGCCCCTCATCGCCCCTGCTGGTGGCGGCAACGATCCTGGGGCTCACCCGCCGCGGCTTCGCCGGGCTGCGGGGCGGCTCCGGAACCTTGGTGGACGCCCTGGCGCGCGCGGTGGAGCGCCACGGCGGGGGCGTGCGGACGGCCACACGGGCGACGGAAGTCGTGTTCCGCGGGCGGCGCGCGGTGGGGGTGCGCGCCGCCGACGGCGCGCTGTTGGAGGCGCGGGCGGTGGTGGCGGCGGTGGCGCCGGGGCTGCTGGCGGCACAGCTCCTGGCGGAGGAGGGGGCACGGGCCTTTCCCGGGGCGCCCCCCGCGCCGGCCGCCGCGGCCTTCACCCTCTACCTCGGCGTGGAGGAGGCCGTGATGCCGTCCGAGATGGGGTCGCACGTGCTGCTGGGCCTCCCCGAGACGCCGGACGCGGGCGGGATCGACGCGCTGTCCCTGAGCGTTTCCCCGGCCTGGGACGGCAACCGGGCCCCGCGGGGCCGCCGCGCCCTCACGGTGACCGCCTTCCTGCCCCTCCGCGAGGGCGGTCCGGCGGGGGAGGATTGGCTGCAGCTGGGCGAGCGCGTGCTGACCCTGCTGGACGGCTTCCTGCCGGGACTGCGGGGACGGATGGATTATTGCGAGATGCGTTCGCCGGCCATCTGGCAGGAGCAGACCGGGCGCCCGTACGGCGCGGCCGGGTACGCGCCGGACTCGCTGCCGGTCTTTCTCGGATGGCAGGGATTCCCCCACGCGACCCCCCTGGAGGGTCTCTTCGTGGCAGGCGACTGGACGTTCCCCGGCGGGGGGGTGGCGGCGGTGACCGAAGGGGCGCGCCGCACGGTGGACCTGTTGCTGGCACACCGTCGCTGAACCCCCGCGACGTCATGGCTGGTTGCGCCAGGGGAGGGCAGGGATGCTCGAGGGGATGTTCGGGCTTCGCCGGCGCGGAAGCAGTGTGGCGAGGGAGGTGCTGGCGGGCGCCACCACGTTCATGGTGATGGCCTACATTATTTTCGTGAACCCGGCCATCCTCAGCTTCGCCGGCGTCAAGGGGCTGGAGGGGCAGGGCCCCGCCTTCGCCCCCACGCTGGCGGCCACCTGCCTGGTGGCCGGGGTCATGACCGCCTTCATGGGCCTCTATACCAACTATCCCCTGGCCATCGCCTCGGGCATGGGGCTCAACGCCGCGGTGGCCTTCCAGTTGGTGGCCGGCCTGAGACTGCCCTGGCCCGCGGCCATGGGCGTGATCACGCTGGAGGGGATCGCCATCACCGTGCTCGTCCTCACCGGCTTCCGCGAGGCGGCGGTGGACGCCATCCCGCTGGCGCTGAAGCGGGCCATCGGCGTGGGCATCGGGCTGTTCATCCTCTTCATCGGGCTGTACTCGGGCGGTCTCGTGAAGCAGGGCAGCGGGGTCCCCGTGACCCTGGGCGACCTCACGAGCGCGGGGACGTTGGTGGCCGTCGTCGGCATCGCCCTGACGGCGGGGTTCATGGCGGCCGGCTTCCGCGGGGCCCTGCTGCTGGGCATCCTTGCCACCACGCTCTTGGCCATCGTCGTGAACCGGGCCACGGGCGGCCAGGCCTTCCCGACACCAGGGACGGCGGTGGTGCCGTCGTCCCTCATCGCGCGCCCGGACTTTTCGACCCTCGGGCGGGGGCTGGACTTCAGCGTCTTCACGCGGGTCGGGCCGGCGACGGCCCTGATGACCATTTTCGCCATCATGCTCTCCGACTTCTTCGATACCATGGGGACGGTCATCGGCGTCGGCGGGGAGGGCGGATGGCTGGACGCCCAGGGAAGGCTGCCCCGCATGAAGCGGGTGCTGGTCGTGGATTCCCTGGGGGCGGTGTTCGGCGGCGTGGCCTCGGCCAGCTCGGCCACCACCTACATCGAGAGCGCCGCCGGGGTGGCGGCGGGCGGTTGCACCGGGCTCACCTCCGTGGTCGCCGCCCTGGGATTCTTCCTGGCCCTCTTCTTCAGCCCCCTGGCCGCCATCGTGCCGCCCCAGGCCACGGCGGGCGCCCTGGTCGTGGTGGGCTACCTGATGTGCGGCATCGTGCGCGACATCCCCTTCGGGGACTTCGAGGAGGGCTTCCCGGCCCTGGCCACCATCGTGGCCATGCCCCTCACCTACAGCATCACCAACGGCATCGGTGCCGGCATGATCTCCTACGCCTTCATCAAGCTGGTGCGGGGGAAGGCGGCCGCGCTGCACCCCGCCCTGATCCTCATCGCCCTGGCGTTCGTGGTGTACTTCGCCGAGCCCTGGCTGTTGAAGCTGCTCACCCGATAGCCCCGGGCCGATGAAGATCCGACCGCGGCGTTGGGACGTGACGGTGGCGGAGGCGCGCGCCATCCAGCAGCGCCTCCGCGGCCGCGTGGAGCGGCGGGACCGGTTCGGCCGGATCCGGCGCGTCGCCGGGGCCGACGTGGCCTTCGGGCAGGGGCTGGCCATCGCGGCCGTCCTCGTCTTTTCCTACCCCGATCTCCGGCTCGTCGAGACGGCGCAGGCCGCCACCCCGCTCGGCTTTCCCTATGTGCCGGGCCTGCTCAGCTTCCGGGAGGGCCCCGCGCTCCTGAAGGCCTTCGCGGCCATCACGGTCCTGCCGGACTTGCTTTTGTTCGACGCCCATGGCTTCGCCCACCCGCGACGTTTCGGCCTCGCCTGCCACATGGGCGTCTTGCTGGATCGGCCGTCCGTGGGATGCGCGAAATCCGTCCTGGTGGGCGAGTGGGAGGCGGCGGGGCTGGGCGCGGAGCGGGGCGCGTGGGTCCCCCTGGAGCTGGAAGGGCAGACCGTCGGTGCGGCGGTACGCACCCGTCAGGGCAGCAAGCCCATCTTCGTCTCCATCGGCCACCGCGTCAGCCTGCGCAGCGCCATCCGTCTGGCCCTGGCCTGCTGCGCCGGGTACCGCCTCCCCGAGCCCACCCGCCAGGCCGACCTCGCCGTCTCCCGTTTGAGGCAGCAATGGGCGATTGGGGAGGTGTCCGGCTCCGCAGCGGCTCGCATTCCCTCTGAGAAAAGGATTTGAGCTCTCGTGTACTTGTCGACGAGAAAGGGGTGGTGGGCGATGCGGGGGCGAGTGGCGGTCTTCGGTCACCTGGGCGCGGTGTTGGCCCTGTGTGCGGCGTGGCTCGGCACGGCGGCGGCCCAGGCGCCGTTGAAGGTGCGGGTAGGCTACGGCACCCCCCCGGCAGACATCACCCCGCTCATCTGGCAGAAGCGGGACATCCTGAAGCACTATGGGAAGAGCTACACGGTGGAGTTGACCCACTTCCAGGGCACCTCGCCGGAGATCCAGGCCTTCGCCGCAAAGGAGCTGGACCTGGGGAGCCTTTCCTACATCTCCTTTGCCACGGCCGTCCTGCGGGCGCATCTCGATCTCAAGATCGTGGCGGACATCCATCTGGACGGCTACCAGGATTCTTTCAGCATGCGGTGGGCGGTCCTGGAGGATTCGCCCGTCCGGGCCGCCAGAGACCTGAAGGGAAAGGTGGTCTCCGTCAACGTGCTCGGGGGCGGGCTGGACATCCCCCTGCGGGTGCTGCTGAAGCGGCAGGGCCTGGAGGACAAACGGGATTACACCATCGTGGAGGTGAACTTCCCCAACAGCGAAGCGATGCTGCGCGAGAAGAAGGTGGACGCGGCGGTCTTTCTGGCGCCCTTCTGGTATCGGGCGTTGCAGAAGGGCGGCATCCGCCCGATCTTCACGTCCAAGGATGCGGTGGGGCCCACGCAGATGCTCATGAAGGTGGCGGACAGCGGGTTCTTGGCGAAGCATCCGCAGGTCGTCCGGGACCTGTTCGAAGACTGGCGGATCGCGCTCCGCTGGTACCTGAACCCGGCCAACCGGGCGGAGGCCGTCAAGATCATCGCCGACTTCACGAAGGTGCCCGCCGCCGTGCATGCGGCGTACATCTTCACCACGAAGGATCTCTACCGGGACCCCGAGGGGATCCCCAACGCCGCCGTCATCCAAGCCAACTTCGACCTTCTCGGCGAGCTGGGCTATGTGGGCGAGAAGCTGGACGTGCGCAGGTACCTGGACCTGTCCCACATCAAACCCTGACCGTTCCATCCGCACCGCGTCCCCTCCCGATCGGGGCGCTCCCCGAGGGGAAGCCGGGGCCTCGCCCTCCCGGCGGCGCGCCCCCGACGGCGCAGCGGGGCCGACCCGGCCCGCCCGTGCCGCGCGTTGTCGTTTATCTTGACACCGCCCGGCGCCCTATGATACTTTTTGCCCGTTCGTGAGTGCCCCACGGGGCATGCTCGGGCGGGCCGCGAAGACCTGGTGATCACCTCCATGACGTGAGGGCCGGGCCGCGGGCGTAGGTCCCCGGCATCGT
>Ga0187780_10002073_pt1 | contig 15109 bp, 13 predicted proteins | sample 1015_Q2_SP10_20__FD_132429 | JGI IMG/M metagenome (GOLD analysis project Ga0187780, IMG submission 132429) | Tropical peat soil microbial communities from peatlands in Department of Meta, Colombia - 1015_Q2_SP10_20_MG | ecosystem: Environmental > Terrestrial > Soil > Wetlands > Peat | place... | reverse complement strand
GGTCTTGCTCAGCACCTTGGTGATGGCCGCCGTCAGCGTGGTCTTCCCGTGGTCAATGTGACCGATCGTCCCCACGTTCACGTGCGGCTTAACTCGCTCGAATTTCTCCTTGGCCATTTCGCGTCACCCTCGCATCAAAGCTTCGCGGCTGCTGCCGCGCGCGTGCTGTCGCTCAGCCCGCGTCGTTCTAACCGGCCCGATTCGTCGGTCCTTGCTCTGCTTGTCCCCGCCAATCTTTCTCCCCGAGGCGGATGGAGCGGGGGACGGGATTTGAACCCGCGACCATCTGCTTGGAAGGCAGAGACTCTACCCCTGAGTTACCCCCGCTCATTCCAACTGCTTTTGTCTTCCCGTCGCGTGCCGTCCACATCACCACGCGACTCGTCCAAGCTGGAGCCTGGGACCGGGATTGAACCGGTGACCTCGTCCTTACCAAGGACGCGCTCTACCAACTGAGCTACCCAGGCTCGAACCGGTCTCCTCTCCATCTCGTTCACTACCGCAGCGCACCGCGCGCTGATTCATTCGCAAATTTCTCAGGTGCCAACTGTGCCACCCGCTGGCGCCGCGAGACGCTGGTGGACGGGGGAGGATTCGAACCTCCGTAGCCCGCAAGGAGCGGCAGATTTACAGTCTGCTGGTTTTAGCCACTCACCCACCCGTCCCGCCAAATCGTCCGGGACGCATACGCCGCGTCGAAAATGCAGCCGGACACCACCTTCATCGCTCACAAACTTCACCAGGACTGAACCGCCTCGCTCTACGGACACAATGCAACGCAGATAGCTTTCGTCTTAAGACACACCGAGATTGTTCGGTTTTTACGAGGAACTTCTCCGCATCCCTGTCCGGCGAAATTCCGATTCCTCAAAAATCAGCTGGCGGAGGGATTTGAACCCCCGACCCTCTGATTACAAATCAGATGCTCTACCAACTGAGCTACGCCAGCCCAGCACAAACTAAAAATAAATATCACACCGGCAAGAGAATTGCAAGCAGCGTGTCTCTGCGCCCCCTGCCAACCCCTCCCGCCGCCCTTATAACCGGGCCTCCATTTTTTGGAAGTCTTATTGTACCGCAGGTTTGGCAAATTGGCTATCGTCCATCGGAACGTTATGGTGTACTTCACTGACCCGGATCGTCAGCGCCGCGCCCGCGCTATCCTGGTGCACGAGGAAAGGCAGCTTAATGCCGTCTACTTCGCGATAGTCCTCGAAATCCTGCTGAATCTCTTCACTGCCCTCGGGACCGTGACGGTGGCTGACGAGGCGCAGCAACAGGCCCGTGCCCCTGTCAAAATACACGTTTTCCGGCTCGCCGCCCTCAGGCGGAGTTGCCTCGACTGCATAGGCTTCCCGCTCTCCGACCTTCTCCACTCCGCGCACCATGAATTTCGAATACAGTTGCCGCAAATCCAGGGGGTGATAAAAATCCGCGTCGCGGCGGGTTTCGGCCAGCTCCGGGCCGCTCAGTTCGCGCACGCCGTTTTGCGGGTCATCGCTCCAAGCTACCGTTCCGTCAAACCCCTGTCGAAAGGACGCGCCCATCATGACCATGACAGCCAAAACCCGGTTCGGTGCCTTCTCGAAAATGTCAATCGTGCCGGACAGGTTCAGCGCCGGCGCCTCAATCGTGCCGCTCGAATGCCGCGATGTCAGCTTTTGCCACGCGGCGCGGCCGCCCGTGGCCTGGACGTAGCGATCCAATATCTGGTCCGCGCTGGGAATGGCGGCGGAGGCTGCGGGCTTCGCGGCCGATGCCTCAGCCGACTGTCCGTACGACGACACGCACGCCGCAATCACCGCACACGCCACGATTACCCACCCTGTCAGCCAGCGTCGTACGCGCGCGTTCGTCATCGAGAGTGCCCTCCGAAAATCCGCTCAGCCAAAAGCTCGGGCCTTCGAAACTTCGAAGCCGCTTCCGCATCTCGGGTTGCCAGCCCCACCAGGAAGACAGCCCAGTCCGCCCGAGTCGCGCCTTTTCTTTATTCATCGGTCGGACAACACATTACACTGGAGAGCGAATCACACGCCATCATGCTCGTGTCCGTTACAAAACGTGCTCTGATCGGCGTCGCAGCGTTTGCGTGCGTGGCCGCGGCCGGCGCCGGTTTCTATCTCTATCGCCTTCGCCAACCATTTGCGGCCGCCAGGCCCGGCATGTCTCCCGACCTCCTTGACCAACTGCCTTCCACTGCGCCCGCCCTCTTTTATGCAGACGTCGCTGCGCTCCGCGCGCTGCCGGATTCTCCGCTCTGGGCCCTCGTCGGCCCTGACTCAAGCGGCGTGCCCGAAGACCGCGACTACCAAACTTTCGTGCGCGCCACGGGCTTCGATTACCAACGCGACCTCGACAAAGTGGCCGTAGCGCTCTGGCCGGCGAGCCTCGCGACACCGGGAACCGCTGGAGAAAATCGCGTCCTCGCCGTCGCCGAAGGGCGATTCGACGAGCGCCGGATCGAGGCCTATGCCTTGCTCCTCGGCAAGGTCACGTCCCGGGCCGCTCAACCGGTGTACGAAATTCCGGGCAACCCGCCTGTGGCGTTTGCGTTTCTTTCCCCTACGCGCCTCGCTCTCGCTAGCGGAAAGGATTCCGAAGTATTGCTGCCGCCGTTCAATCGCGCGGCCCGCGACCCTTCCGTAGTGGCGCGCATTGACCGCGTAGCCGGAGCGCCGCTTTTTGCCGTGGCGCGCACCGACGATCTTCCGGAAAGCTTCTACGCTAATTTCCGGAATACCCCGGGGCTGGAGCGATTGGTCCGCAGCGTGGACGCGCTTTCGCTCGCCGGCCAGCCCGATGGAGAACTTCTGCGGACCGCCCTCGACGCCGAGTGCGACTCGATGCAAAATGCTACGGAACTTGCCACGCTTCTCGATGGCCTGCGCATCATCGGCTCGGTCGCTCTAGCCGACCCCAAAACCCGCGCCCAGATGAAGCCCGCGCAAGCCGCCTTCCTCGACGCGCTCATCCGCGACGTCAAAGTCACTCATCAGGACCGCTGGGTCCGCCTCACCCTCGACATCACTCCCGCCATGCTCGCTCCCGCCTCACCCACACGCTGACAGACAACAACAGCGGAAATGCACACTGCGAGATATAAGGAAGCAAGAGGTCTCGCACGGGAATATGTTTTGTGGGTGCCCCATCCTTCGCGCCGTTTGCGAAGGGTGGGGGTTTTGCGATCCCTGATCCTCCTCGACGGCCATGCAGCAAAGGCGTACCCGAGAGTTAGGGTAACGCGTAGGCGATGATGCTGTCGCCGGGGGTGTCGTTGAAGAAGCCCTGCATGGCGATGATGCCGGGCCCACCGAAGGCCTCGACCACAACATACTGCTTGCCGTTGCGTCCGCGGTAAGTGACCGGTACGGTGTGCGCACTGGCCGGCAGCTTATCCACCCAAAGCTCTTTGCCGGTGCGCGAATCGAAGGCGCGGAACCGCGCGTCGTTGGTAGCCCCGATGAAGACAAGTCCGCCCGCCGTGGCGATGAGCGATCCTGTATTCGGCGCGCCCGTATGCGGAAAACCTTTCTCCGCCAGCGCATCCACGGTCCCGAGCGGCACGCGCCACGCGATATCGCCTGTCTTGGCGTTCACGGCAATCAATTCCGCCCACGGTGGCTTGATGCACGGCCAGCCGGTCTTACGGTCCCAGAAGCGCGAGTAGTAGTTCGAGCCCCCGCCAGGATATACCTTGTCATACGGCCCGCCGCGCGGATTTTCGCGCTCGCCCTTCACGAGTCTCCCGACCTGCCCGGCGTGAAACACGGTCGGGCCGATGAGATAGCTGAGCTTCGGATCGTACGCCATGCCGCCCCAGTTTCCCGAGCCTTCCCGGCCCGGAAAAATGACCTCCGTCTTGTTGGGGTCAATGCTATAGGGCGTGTATGGGCCGTCGTTGTAGAGATGGTTCGAATCCCACAAATCGCGGCAGTAGGCGGCATGCTCGGGCGTGAGGTCGTAGATATCGTCGCGTGTGATGCGCATGGGCGCGAGCGGCGGGGGCTTGAGCGGGAAAGGCTGCGTAGGAGAGAGCTCTTCGCCGGGCACGTCCGAGGCCGGCACGGCGCGTTCCTCCATGCCGAAGACGGGTTTTCCGCTGGTGCGGTCGAAAATGAAGAGCAGGCCCTGCTTGCTGAATTCCGCCACCGCCGGGACAATCTTCCCGCCGATTTTCACGTCGAACACCGTCGGCGGCGCGCTCACGTCGTAATCCCAGATATCGTGATGCACGAGTTGTTGATACCAGACCATCTTGCCCGTGGCGGCATCGAGTGCCACCACGCTATCCGAATAGAGCCCGTTCCCCTGCCGCAGCCCGCCGTAATACTCATTGCCTCCGGACGGCGCGATGGGCACAAATACCAGGCCGCGCTCGGCGTCCAGCGTCATGAATGTCCACACATCGGTGCCCGACTTTACGTCCCAACTCTTGCCCTTCCACGAATCATAGCCGGGCTCGCCGGGCTGCGCCTTGGTCTGGAACGTCCAGACGAGCTTGCCGGTGCGGGCGTTCCACGCGCGCACCATCTGAATCTGGTTGTCTCCCGTAATGACCAGGTCTTTGTAAATCACCGGAGCAGACGATGGAGCCGTGCCCGAAACAAATCCTCCCTCGCCGAATTCCGCCACCGGTTTGCCCGTCTTAGCATCAAGCGCCAGCATCTGCTTGCCCGCCACGCCGAGGAACAGGCGGGCCGGCGTTTGCGCGTCGCCGGGCCAGTAGGCGAGGCCGCGCCGCTGCGTTCCCTTGGTTTCATATTTCCAGATTTGCTCACCGGTCTCGGGATTCAGCGCGAAGACGTTCTTCCCCGCGGTGAAATACATCATGCCGCCGACCACCAGCGGCGCGCCTTCGGAGTTGACGTTGCCAGCCGGATCACCGGCGTGGAACGTCCAGGCGGGGCGAAGCCGGGTCACGTTGCGCGCGTTGATTTGTTTGAGCGGAGAATAATGCGTGGCGCCCGGATCGCGGCCCGGGTTGGGCCAATCGTCCTGCGCGCGCAGCGCCGCGGGCGCCAACAGCATTGCCAAGACGCTCAGCGAGAGCGTGGTAGCTCGCTTGTTGCCGCTCGGTTTTCTTGCGGGGAGTCTCGACTGCATTCGCCGTTAGCCGTGTGGGTCGCTATTTCGCGGGCGACGCCGCGAGAAGCGGGGTGATGTCCTTCTCGAACTGCTCGTAATTCCTGGCCTCCGAGTAGAAGTAGCGCGCCTTGCCGTCCCGGTCGTAGATCAGGGTCATGGGCAGAGCCGTGTCCCACCGCGAGTCCACGGCCTTGTAAAACTCATCCTCCGTCGAAGAGGCCAGATACACCGCGAAGGGAGGTTTCTGCTCGTTCAAAAACTTCTGCATATCCTCCTTCTCGGAAACGTCGTTCATGGAGACTTCGATCACCTGCAGTCCCTGCGACTTGTACTTGCTCTGCAGCTTGACGATGTCGGGAAACTCCTTGTGGCAAGGCACGCACCAGGTGGCAAAAAAGTTGAGCAGCACCACCTTGCCTTTATTCCGGGCAATCAAGTCCTTGATATCCTGCGGCGAAACCGACTTGAGCTCGGGCGCGCCCTGTGCGAACGCGGCCCGCGGCGCCCATGTCAGCGCCAGCAGCGCGGCGAGCATCACGGAGACGAGCCGAATGGTGGAGCTGTGAGAGCCGTTGCGATGGATCATGAGCTGCGTCCTATGAGCCTCCCAGCATCTTGGTCGAAGCGTCGGCGATTTGCTGGAAGCTGGCGTCGTTGATGTTGACGAAATTCGCGGTCACGGCGCGTTTGTTGTTCACCAAAAATGTGTTGTCCACATCGGTGTTGATCTTGTACAGCCGCACGCCCAAATCCTTCGGCCCGTTCGCCAGCACCACCAGCGGAATCTTGATGGACTGGTCTTGCGCCAGCTTTTCCAGCCACACTGTCGCGTCGGGACCTTCCACCAGCACCGCGACAGCCTTCAGATCCTTTGCGCTCATCTGGCTGGCGAGCTGATTGAGCTTGACGATCAGCTTGGCGGTCTCATCTCCTGTTTGCCGGAAAAACGCCAGGATCGTCGGCGCGTTGCCGTACTCGCACACGTAACAGGTGGACTGCCCCTTGTACTTGCCCGTCACGTCCAGCACCCGGAAAGACGGCGTCATGGCGCCGACCGCGCGGCCCGATTGAACCGCAGGCGCAGCCGCCGGTTGCGCGGCCGACGGAGTTGCGGGCTGCGAAGACGCAGCGGCCTGCGCGACGCCTGCCTCGGCGGCCTTGCTCGCGCTCGGGACAGAGGCAATGGCGCTGGCCACGTCGTTACCCACCACTGGATACTTCAACTCCACCCATTTATACCAACCGCCTTCGAGAACTTTCGTATTGAAGTACCCGAACATCCGCAACTTCTTGGTCATGTCAATGGAGTCTTCGTCGTGGTTGCAGGGGCAATAGAGAATCAGCGTCTTATTGCGCGGGAGACTGATGGGCGGCTTGATCTGCTCCACCCAAGGGAAGCTAACCGCTCCGGGAATGTGCGCGGCCTGGTAGGCTTCGTCCGGCTGCGTATCCACGAGCACGAAAGTCTGAGCCTTGTTTTCGAGCAGCTGCTTCACATCCGCCGGGGCGATAAACTCGATGGGCGCCTGCTGGGCCATAGCCTGGTCGGGGTCCACAAACCCGCCCTCTTCCTGGGCCCTCGCCGTGGGCGTCCAGACGCCACCCGCAAGTGCCAGCGCTGCCACCACAATCCATTTGTTCATAGCGACCCCTCCCGCATCCGCTAACTCAGGGGAACCAGCCTGGTCGGGGGCTCCCTCTTCCTTCTCTCTATTATAAGACTTTCAGAGCCGCCCGGTGGTTTCCTCTGTTTCGAGTCTCCCAACGGGCGACCCGGAAGGCCCTAGCGCCGGAGAGGTTGAAGCGTTTGGCCCCGGGACGAGCCTCGGGAGCCTCAGCGAGCCGGAAGCGTCCAGGCGTACACCACGCCATCCACCGGCGTCACCAGGTACTGCCGGCCATCCAGCTCGTACGTCATCGGCGCAGTGGTCATCGAGCCCCCCGCGTTGGCGTGCCAAAGCGCCTTCCCCGTGGAGGCATCCAGCGCAATCAAGTTCATCGCCCCATCTTGCGTGAACACCAAGTGGCCGGCCGTAGAGAGCACCCCGGTGAATCCCCCGCCGGTGAAGTAGTTGTACTGCCAGCGGGTCTTCCCCGTCTGAACGTCAAGGGCCTTCAGCATCCCCTTGGAGTGGATGAAGAAATCGCGTCCCGCCCACCCCTCGGCGCGCTTCCCGGGCATGGTCAGATAGAAAACTCCCAACGCTTCGCGCGAATTGACGTAGAACAAGCCGGTCTCGGGATCGTAACTCGGCGCCTGCCAGTTGGTGCCGACCCCGCCCCACACCAGAACGCCATCCGGCTTCGGATCGGTCTCCTCTCTCGGAATCGGCTGGCCGCGTTTGTCGAACCCGGAATACCAGTTGGCGGGAACAAACGCCTCGGAGATCAACGCCTCCCCGGTGGTGCGATCGAGGACGAAGAACATGCCGTTCTTCCCGGCCTGCGCCAGCATCTTGCGCGGCTTGCCGTGGAACATCCCGTCGAACAACACCGGGGTCATCACCATGTCCCAGTCGTGCGTGTCGTGCGGGCACGACTGAAAATACCAGGCCATTTCCCCGGTGTCCGGATTGAGCGCCACGATCGTGTTGGTGTAGAGATTGGCCCCCACGCGCGATTCGCCATTTTCGACCGGGTGGGGATTGCCGGTTCCGAAGTACAGCAGATTCAACTCCGGATCGTAGGTTCCGGTGACCCACGTCATCCCTCCGCCACGCGTGACGACGTCGGTGTCGTGCGGCCAGCTGTTCCAGGCGACGGCATCGTCCGGCTTGGGCATGGAATCCCAGCGCCACTGAATCTTTCCGGTCATCGGATCCACCGACAACAGGAAGCCGGGAATGTCGGCGGTGTCGCCCGAGGTGCCCACGATGATGTGATCCCGGACGACCAGCGGCGCCACGGTGCCAAACGCCTTGAGCGCCGGGTCGTCAATCTGGATTTGCCAGAGCTGTTTTCCGGTCTTCGCATCAATGCACAACAGGCTATCGTCGGGCGTCGTCATGTACAGGCGGTCCTTGTACATCGCCGCGCCCTTATTCCCGCCGCCGCCCGCGCCGGGGCGTTCGAAGTGCCATACCTGCCGCCCCGTTCGGGCGTCAATGGCCCACATCTGATTGGACGCCGTGACGTACATGATGCCGTCCACCACCAGGGGCATGGATTCGAGCGAACGGCTGTGCGTCTGATAAGCCCAGGCCAGTGTCAGCGTACTCACGTTGTCCTTGTTGATTTGAGAGAGCGTGCTATAGCGCCTTCCGGAGTAGTCGCCGTTGTACGTGGGCCAGGAATCCGTCGTGGGCTTGAGCAATTGTGCCGGGTCAATTCCTTGTCCGGGAAGAGGGCGGCTGAGCGCAAAAACGATGAACAGCATCAATGAGAGCCGTTTCATTTCAGTGTCACCAGGTAGGTAAAGAGGTCGTGCATCTGCGCGTCGGTGATTTTCTGCACCAGTTCCGCGTGTGCGGCTAGCGGATCATCAATGGCCAGGTCCTTCACCGCGCTGCGCGGCCAGGAGTGATACCACCCGTCCTTATCCCGGACCGCCACATTGAATCCATCGTTCAGCAGAAGCACGCCCGCCACTTTCGCACCGGTGGGCAGCGTGACGGTGGCGTTGGGCAGTTTGCCGGCTGGATAAAGCATCCGCGTCTCCAAATCGGGCGGGTTGTACTTGCTGGCAACGCCCGCCAAGTCGCCCGTCGGCGAATGGCACTTCGAGCAGCCTCCCGCGCCGTTGAAGTAGGCCTTGCCGGCTTCGGCATTGCCGCTCGCCAGCCGTTCCGCCGGTATATCGTTCGGATAGCCGCCCGGAACGCGCGTATGCAAGTCGAACAAGGTAATCTGCGTCTTCAGGAAGGCCACGATGTCGGAGACCTGCGCCTCACCGAGCGGAAATCCCGGCATGCCGCGGTCCGGCCTGCCGTTGGTGATGAGCGGACCAAGGAGTTCGCCGCTCTTGTCGTGCCGCAGTAACGACGACCTAATCAAGTCCGTCCCGCGGCCACCCGTAGCGTCTTCCCCGTGGCACGCCGCGCAGTTGCTCATGTACTCTTTCTTCCCGCGCTCTGCGGCCTCCGCCTGAGCCTGTGCCTGCGCTTGATTTTGACCGCGGGCGCCTGCCGCAGGTCGCGCCGCTCCACCTGCCGGCGCACCCTCCTCTTGGGCCCGCACCACAAAAGCAGCAGCAAAAACAACGACAGCCAAAATAGCGAATTTTCTCACGTTACCCCCCTGCACTGTATGAGGTTGAACCGGCCTGCTCGAAATTTCGGGACAGAATGTGCCCCATGATATTTGCGGGGCGCCGCCGTGCCCGAAATAGAGACGGCTGCAGCGCCCCGCAGGTTCCCAACATTCGCGACGTCAATCCAGGACGCGGCGCTAGCGCCCTTCCTTGGTCAGCGTCGCCCCGGTGACCTTCTTCGTCTGGTGCGCCCAGTTCGTTCCCGGATACGTAAACAGCAGATCATATCCAGGAGATCCGCCGGCGACCACGATGTGAAAATCGTCCGGGCTTTGAACCACCGGTACGCGTCCGCCGGGCTTGAGCGCGTCCAGGAAGACCTGGGCGCGGTCAGGCCGAATTCGGCCGTCCGCTATCTCCGCCTTGATAAATTCAACTTCATTCTGGGACCCGAACATCGTTGGCCCCGCAAGCCGCTCATACGGCACGCGCGTTTTGTCATAGAGATATTCCTGCAGGCTCTTACGCGTGTAACCACGACTGGCTAGGTCCACCGCGCAATCGGGATGCAGCACGATAATGTGAGTCTCCGCGTGGGGCCAGACCACTCCCCCGCTCTGGATTCGAGCGGCAATCTGGTCAATCACGCCTTGTCCGGTCCACGGAGCCACGGCCCCGCCGCCGAAAATGCTGGGGTTCCCCGACGAAGCCACGGTCACCGTGCTGTCCCCGGCCTGAAAACCTTGACTCACGTTGTACGGCTCCCACGGGCTCTTCGCCGTATCCTCGGCAAAAGTGTAGAACGTGTAGGACTCCAGCCGCCCGGTGAGCGCCATATCGTTCACCGCCGGCCAAGTCTGCCCGAGGTTCAAGAGCGAAAGCCGGATGGCACGGCCGATGGTGCTGTTCGCGCGCCAGCCGTGACCCAGCATGCCGATGCCGGAATTGACGTTCAATTCCTGTGCGATCGGGCCGTCCACAATCACCACCGGGGTGAACGAACCGGTCGAGGCCATGAAATGCGTAGTGTCGTAGTGCTTGTCGGTGAAGCCGTCCATGGCGGCCAGAATCACGGGGAGATATTCGGGCTTGGCGCCGGCCATAACGGCGTTGATAGCGATCTTCTCCACGGTCGCTGTCCCTTGCTTCGGAGGCACCTGGCCCAGTACTTCCTCCGGCGAACGCTTCGTCCCCGCCAGCATAGCCTTCACCAGCGCGGGCGTCGGCGGGACAATCGGCAAACCGTCGCCCCAGTGGTTATCCAGGAAGAGCTCGTTCACTTTTTCCGAGGCATCCAGGAAATCCTTGCCCGTCACTTTGATGTTGGCTCGTTCCAGTTGCTTCTGCGCCTGCTCCGGCTTCGTTTCCTCCGCTGTCAACGGACGAACCAGATCATCCACAATCGTGGAGAAGGTCGCGTTGGCGACCGGCATCAGTTCCTCGTGGCTGGCGCGCGCGCGATAGTACTTATCCGCGGGCAGCGCCACCATGCGCAACCCTGGCATGCCGCGGTCCTTCGCGGCGGACTTGGCATCGTCAAGAAATTCGGTTGTAGTTAGATAAACGCCCGCCATCCCTGATTTTTCGATTTCAATTGAGTCGTGGGAACCCCACCACGTGCAGCTCCCTCAATCACCGACACCAAACACGAAGAGATCGCCTTGCTGCTTCACCGTGGGATACCACTTGGGCAGGTCCGTGATGGTCTGCGCCGACGGCTTGGGGTACATCACGATGGTGACGCTCGGATACTTCTGCTTGAGCATATCCGCGACCACTTCGAGGAAATTGCTCGCGCCATATTTCCCGTTGTCAATCAGCACAATTTTCTTGCCGGCGAGCTCCGCACCGCGCGGCGTGATCCCGAGCGTCTTTGGCGGAGGAATCTCGCCCCGCGGATTCATCACCTCCAGCGTCACCTGCGCCGCTGCCGCGCTCGCCAAGCACAAACTGGCGGCCGCGAACGCGGCAACCAGGGCCCAATTCGCTCGTCTCTTCATGGTGTCGCCTCCCCAACTGCAGCCATCAAAATCTTTTTCCCCAAACCAGGCCACAACATAGTCACCAAACCCAGGAATGTCAATTAGAATGCTCGCTTCCGGCCTGCTTCCCCGCGTCGTCAAAGCGGATCATGAGGCCGAATCTAAAGAACTGTGAAACGAATTCTCCCATTGATTATCTTCGCCGCCGCGCTCGGATGGTCTTGGCCGCGCCTGCGGCCTTTACCGACGGCGACACTTGCACAGATCGGCCCGAAGACACAGGCTGTAACCGAGGTCCCACATGCCGAACTCCTGCCGCGCGCGGGAGCCACCGCGCATGCCGTCACGCTCGCCCAACTCGCCGACGGCAAGCTGGTCGCGGCCTGGTACGCGGGCAGCCGCGAAGGCGCAAGCGACGTCGCCATTTTTAGCTCGGCATACGACCGCGGCGGGTGGACCGCACCTCAATTGATCGTCAATCGGCAACGCGTCGAACACGACACGCGTCGCCTGATCCGCAAGCTGGGCAATCCGCTGCTGTGGCGCGATGCCCACAACGTGCTGCATCTCTGGTTCGTCAGCGTCTCCTACGGTGGCTGGTCCGGCAGCGCCATCAACCACATGCAATCGAGCGATGATGGGCAGCACTGGAGCGCCGTAACACGCGTCATCACTTCGCCATTCTTCAACCTCTCGACGCTGGTGCGCAATTCCCCGCTGCCGCTGGCGGACGGCGGCGTGGCCCTTCCCGCCTATCACGAATTTCTCAATAAGCGTCCCGAGTGGCTGCGCTTCGATCGGAATCTGCGCCTCCTCGACCAAGCACGCATTCCCGATAGCGCCGGCACGCTGCAGCCCGCCGCCGCGCTCTTGGACCAACATCGCGTCCTCGCCTTGCTGCGCGACTCCACGCCGCTCCATCGCCTCGGCGCGGCCTACAGCAACGACGCGGGCAGCCGATGGCAGCCCGCCACGGTGACGTCAATTCCCAACCCCGATTCCGCGATCGCCCTGCTTCGCTTGGCCGACGGCACGCTTCTCTTGGCCTGCAATCCGCTCGAGGCGCACCGCAACACTCTCGCTCTGCTCCGCTCGCTTGACGACGGCCGCAGTTGGTCCGCGCCTCTGATCATCGAACAGGGCGCCGTGAACGACGAGTTTTCTTACCCCGCGCTGTTGCAGGACGGAGCTGGCGCCGTGCATCTTGCCTATACCTGGAAGCGCGAGACCATCAAGCACGTCGCCTTGTCACCTGCGCAAATCGAGGCCCTGCGATGATCGTCGCACAAGCGCTGATCGTCGCCTGGCTGCTGAACTGGCTCGGCCTCCGCTCGCGCATCGCTGCTGTGCTGCTTGGCTTGTTGGTGCTGGTGCCCGTCCATGGCGGCGTTTCGACAGCCATGGCGCTGCGTGGCGTGTGGGGCGACCCGAGCATCACCACGCTGCAACTCTTGGTGCTGGCCTTGATCGGAAAAACGCCGGCGGCATTGCGCGGCGGCCGGCGTGCGCCGGCATTGATCGCGTTGCTCGCCGCGGCGCTCTATGCCACCGCGCTCGGGCCGTGGAATTTCGATCTCTATCGCTTCGGCTATCAGCCCGCCGCGCTCGTCGCCATCCTCGGTGCCATCGCGTTGATCACCTGGTGGCGTGGCCAGACGCTCTATCTCTGGCTGCTGGCCATTGACCTGCTCGCCTGGCGTACCGGCTGGCTCGAATCCGCCAACCTCTGGGACGCCCTGCTCGATCCGCTGCTCGCCTTCGTCATGCTTGCCCTCGTCCTTCGCAACGCCTATCGCCCGCACCGAAACGGAAGCCTCTTGCCGGCCTAGCCGGGCGCCTGCACACCGCAGCAGGAAGGTTTTCCGGGTGCACCCACCCTTCGCGCACGGCGCGAAGGGTGGGTGCTTCGCCTTGACGTCTCGAGCCCGCCGTCAATAGCCCTTGCCCTCTTTAACAACTCCTCGCGCACCCGCCACGCCGATTACCCGCGCTTCTGATACACTCCCGCCAGTTACGTCGGAGGTGCACTGTGTTGCAAAACCCCGATCACGCGCGCGACGTCAGCGTGCTCGTCCGCCTGCTGTCGTTCGGAACTACAGTTCTCTTGCTTGCCTTGCTCGGTGCGCACGCCGCGTGGGCCCAGAAAGTGACTGTCGAATTCGACCGCGGCGCCGATTTCAGCAAGTACAAGACCTTCGCCATCCGCGATGGTCAACTGACCAGCGCCAATCCCGCCCTCAACAGCGAACTCGTAAAAAAGCGCATCGAGGCCGACATTGCGCGCGACCTCACCGCCCGGGGGCTCACAGAGGTATCCGGCCAGTCGGACCTGAACGTCCGCTACCATCTGGGCGCCGCGCGCAAAACCGAAGTCGAAGCCTACCCGGCCGGATGGTGGGGCATGGGCACCCGTCTTGTCCGGGTTCCTTACGCCGAAGGAACATTGGTGATTGACCTGCGTGACCCGTCCACGCGTTCCTTGGTCTGGCGCGGCATTTCCAGCGTGGAAAAGAACGACGCTACCAAGATCGAGGGCAAGCTGGACGACATGGTCAAGAAGGCCCTGGAGAAATACCCGCCCAAAGTGAAGTAGCGCGCGACCGCGTCACTACAGGTGCAAGGGCAGTTCGACGAGGCTATCGAGCATCACATCCGGCGGATGCGCGCGCATCCCTTCGAAGCCCAGACCGTAGGTCACTCCGCAGGACCATGTACCGGCATTCCGCGCGGTCCGCACATCCACATCCGAATCGCCCACCATCATGGCCTCGCGCGGCAGGACCGCCAGTTCGCGCAGCAGCACATTCACGCCCTCCGGATCAGGCTTCTTGGTTTGAAAACTGTTCCCGCCATACACAATGCGGAAGTAGCGCCCCAGCCCCAGCCCGTCGACGATGGCCTTGCTGAACCGCACGGGCTTATTCGTCAGCACCGCCATGGAATAACCGTTCAATAGCTCAAGCCCTTCGCGCACGCCCGGATAAGGAACGGTGTGGTCCAGCATGTGCGCGCGGTAGTAAGACAGAAAAAACGCCAGGCCCGCCGCGACCTCTTCATCGGTCACGCGTTCGCCGAGCGCCCGCCGCACCAGCATGGGAGCGCCCGCCCCGACGTAGCTGAAAATCGTTTCGTCCTCCAGCGCCGGGCGGCCCAGGTGCTCGAGCGCGGCGTTCACCGAAAGCGCCAGGTCCAGCTTGGAGTCAATCAGCGTGCCGTCCAAATCAAAGATCAGAACCCGCACCCCGCCGAATTTGCCGTTCGTCCCGCTCATTCCTCTTCGCGTTTCCGTTCCACTAAACATTTTACCTTACGCCGCGCCGCGCGTGACGACAATCGCCCCTGCCTTTTCCTTTGCCTCCTTTACTTCCTCTGCCTCCTGTTGTCCTCCTACTGGTACAATAATCAGCTTTCAAATCGCTCCCCATGGCTGACATTCAACCCTTTCGCGCCTACCGCTACGACACCAGCCGCGTCTCCCTGAAAGACGTTCTCACGCAGCCCTACGACAAGATCACTCCCGCGATGCAGGAGCAGTATTACGCCGCCAGCCCCCACAACCTGATCCCCGTCGAAAAGGGCTGCGCGCTCCCCGGCGACACCCCGGCGAACAACGTCTATACGCGCGCCGCCCAAAAGCTCGACGAATGGATCGCACAGTTAATCCTGTCGCAGGACGTCGCGCCCGCCATCTACGTCTACTCGCAGGAATTCGAAGTAACCGGCACGCACACGCGCCGCGTCCGCACCGGCTTCATCGCCCTGGTGCGCGTCGAGGACTACGACGCGCATGTCGTTTTCCGACACGAGCGCACTCTCTCAGCGCCCAAGGCCGACCGCATCGAATTGCTGCGCC
>Ga0187780_10002072_pt1 | contig 15110 bp, 10 predicted proteins | sample 1015_Q2_SP10_20__FD_132429 | JGI IMG/M metagenome (GOLD analysis project Ga0187780, IMG submission 132429) | Tropical peat soil microbial communities from peatlands in Department of Meta, Colombia - 1015_Q2_SP10_20_MG | ecosystem: Environmental > Terrestrial > Soil > Wetlands > Peat | place... | reverse complement strand
TGTATTGCAGCCCGTTGAGGATTTTGAAAAGGGAGAGAATTTAGGGGTATCAAGGATTGCCGAATTTACTTGGAAGAAGTTACTCGATCTTTATGCCTGTACCGATTGCGGGCGTTGCACGGCGAACTGCCCGGCCAGTATGACTGGTAAGCCTCTCAAGCCCAGGGATATCATTCAGAATCTCAAAGCCTATCTCCTCACCTCAGGAAGGGATATGCTTTTTAACAAGGAACAGGGCGTAAAGGAAAGAGGGGAGGGGCAAGGGTCCATGGTGGGCGGGATTGTGACCGAGCCTGAGCTTTGGGCGTGTACAGCCTGTCACGCTTGTGTTGACGTGTGTCCGGTTGAAATTGAACATGTCGAAAGGATCGTCGGACTCCGCAGGTACCTGGTGATGCGGGAGGCAAGATTTCCCGCTGAGTACAAGAAGATATTTAAGAATTTAGAGATATTTGGGGATCCCTTTGGAGCAGGAAGCTTGACGAGAGAGGAGTGGCTCTCTGGCTTGCCAACGAAGAAGGTCTATCAAGATCCTGGCATCGAGATACTCCTGTGGGTAGGATGCACCGGTGCCCTCTATGACGAAAAAACGAAAAGCATCACGGTCGCGGCGGCAAATGTTCTCAACAAGGCGGGGGTTCGTTTCGGAATACTCGGGAAAAAGGAGCTTTGCTGCGGGGACCCAGCGCGCAGGATGGGGAACGAATACCTTTTCCAGGAGTTCGCCACACGGAATATCCAGATGATCAGGAAGCATGGAATAAGAAAACTCGTCACTTTCTGTCCCCACTGCTTAAACATTTTTAGAAATGAATATCCTCAATTTGGCGCTGATTTCGAGGTCGTCCATGTTACGGAGATGATAAGAACGCTTCTGGAAGACGGGAGATTGCAGATCAAGGCAAAATCAGACGGCTTGTTTACTTATCATGACCCGTGCTACCTCGGAAGATATAACCAGATTTATCAGCAACCTAGAGATATCCTGGAGTTTGTGATAGACTCCACGGTGAAGGAAATGGCACTATCAAAAAATAGAGCGGTCTGTTGCGGTGCCGGGGGTGGAAATTTCTGGACTGAAAGAGAAACAGGAAGACGAATAGAGGAGTTAAGAATTGACCAAGCCGTTGAAACGGGCAGTAATGGGCTTATCACTGCCTGTCCATTCTGCGAAATCATGTTTGATAGTGCTATCAGGGAAAAAGGGCTGGACCATTCGTTCGAGGTTAGGGACATCGTGCAAATAATTGATCAAACCACCTGAGAGAGGTCGTGGAACAAAGCAACAGGATTGTCACTGCAGTCAGACCTGCCACCTAGCTTCGATTGCTCTCTCATTAGGAGTTCCTTTGCCTTCCTAAAAAGAACTGGCAGGAGCAGGAGAGGGATTCGGAGGTTTATGAAGAGAGGGTGAAATAGAAGATTTACAAAGACCTTTGAAACGGTATAATTAGATACTATGGGAAAAATAATAGAGATTTTATCAAGTTGTTCACTTAGCTGGGAGAAATTAAAGGAGATGAAGGATCATAATATTGAATTTTGGGCAGCGGATGGCCTTACCAAATTGCGAATATTTGAAATTGATGAAAAAGGAAAAAGTTTTTATCTGGTTAATCAATTAGGAAAAAGGACATGGCCGTTTAAATATCATAAGTTAGAGGAGTTACACAATAAAATTCATAATAGGGACGTGGCTCTGCAGGCATATGAAATTGATAAATTGGTTCCCACATGGGGAAATTATATTGTTGGTCTTCTGAAATATCTTGGCTGTGATAAAGCATAATTTCTATTGTGGTCCCGCGGGGGCTTTTCTTGAAACAACCCTCGACTCCAAACAAATCGTCTCCTTTGAAGAATTCCTAAATTTCCCAGATCGTCCATCACATACGCTCGGATTCGCGGATAAAGGAAAGTCAATGCCAAGAGTAGTATTGAGCACTTGCTGTAAGAGTGGTTTGGTATCAACGTTGGCTTACATGGGGTGGGGGATGTTATGAAGAATATGATCGAAATGGAGAGATACACGGATTACTTAATACCTGCGCAGATGAAAATCAGACTTGCAAAGGAAGGCAAAATCAAGCTATCTTATTGACTGGGAATTCGGCACACTCAAGTAAAGATAGTCATTGCGTGGAGCGACGCGACATGCTGTCTGGTGAAACCCAGCTACTCCGTTTACTTGATTTCTGGGCGGATGTCAATGTGTTTATGGCGTTCACCGTAGAAGGTGAAGGATGGAAAATTTAGGACAAATTCTGCCATTTTGGTCGGTTTCTTTTTTCGTTCTTCTATTACTTTGCATTGCAATCCTTCCACTTGTTCATAGCCGCTTCTGGGATAGCAATCGGAATAAATCCATCGTCTGTGGAATTCTCTCGCTGCCTGTGGTTCTTCTCTTTTACCATTATGATCATTTTCAACCTTTGCTTTATGAAATAAAAGAATATTTTTCCTTTATTATTTTGCTCGCCTCTCTCTTTATTATCTCAGGGGGGATATTCTTGAGCGGGGATATTGAAGCGACCCCAAGAAATAATGCGATCTTCCTCCTCATTGGCGGGATTATCGCCAATATTTTTGGAACAACAGGGGCTGCTATGCTTTTGATAAGACCGGTCTTAAGGACTAACAGCGAAAGGCAATTTATAGCCCATATCCCTGTCTTCTTTATCTTTATCATCTGCAATATTGGCGGTTGCCTCACACCCCTCGGTGATCCCCCTTTGTTTATGGGCTATTTGAGGGGGGTCCCTTTTTTCTGGACCTTAAGGCTCTTCCCCCACTGGATATTCATGATGACGCTCATTCTCATCGTTTTTTATTGCGTTGACCTTCATTTCTGGAAGAGAGAATCCCAAGAGGCGATAAAACTGGATAGGGAAATGGTCGAACCTCTTTCCACCCATGGCAAAATAAATATCATTTTCATCATCGGCGTGCTCTTAAGTGTCATATTTCTCGATACTCCCATTAGGGAAGGTGTGATGATCGGGTTATCAGTCTTGTCCCTTATTTCCACACCCAAAAAGATTCGCGAGCGAAATGAGTTTCACTTTGCCCCGATCATCGAAGTAGCCATCCTGTTTGCAGCCATATTTATAACGATGGTCCCTGCTCTTCTTATTTTGGAGGCGCGAGGGGGGGAGTTTGGAGTTCGCCTTCCTTGGCATTTTTTCTGGACATCCGGCGGACTCTCTTCATTCCTGGATAATACCCCAACCTATGTAACTTTTGTGAGCTTGGCACAGGGATTGGCTCAAACTACTGGGTTGCCAAAAGAAATGATAGGAATCCCAGTCAAATATTTGGAGGCGATTTCCGTTGGAGCCGTTTTCATGGGGGCAAATTCCTACATTGGCAATGGCCCAAACTTCATGGTCAAAGTAATCTGTGAGCACCAGAAAGTCAAAATACCTTCTTTCTTTGGATATATGCTCTGGTCATGTGGCATTCTCGTCCCTCTCTTTATTATCGTGACCTTTGTATTTTTTGTGTAGAAGATACGCAAATGCCACTCATATCGGCAGAGGCCAAAAAAATCTGATACTCCAATTCAGTCAAAAAATGCTAACGAATTGGGCGCAAATTATCAATACACTATTGGGTCACTGTCCGGTTTTGTGACAAAACAGTTACTATGATATATTAACAAAGTTGATGCATCAAACTATTTGATAGGGAGGCTTCTGGTTATGGACTCTCTAATAAGTTTAGATCCGCAATTAGTGCTCCATTCCTTGTATAACGGCGTGGTGGCCATTGATAGTGAAGGTCGCATCGTTTTTTTCAACAAGACGGCTGAAAGAATATTTAATCTCCCGTCCCATGAAGCACTAAATCGATATATTTTGGATGTCTTTCCTGACACGGGTGGTAAGTTGCTTGAATGCCTGAATACGGGGAGACCTTTCTACGGAGAGAAAATGAAAGGTGAGATGGTGAAGCTTGTTTCCAACATTAATCCCATCGTAGAAAGTGGAAAGATTGCCGGTGTCACGAGCGTCTTCCAAGACATTTCTGAGATTGAGGAGATCTCGAAGGAATTGGATATTTTTAGAAATATGAAGAATTGGCTGGATACCGTCATCAATTCCTCTTTTGATGGTTTGTGGATTTGCGATCACGAAGGAAAGGTTCTCAGGATTAACAAGGCCTCTGAGCGAATCAACGGGGTAAAGGCAGAGGAAGTTATCGGAAAGAATATGAATGAACTGGTGGACGAAGGCCTTGTTGATAAATCTGTTACTTTTGAAGTGCTAAAGAGAAAAACCTCCGTCACCATGATCCAACAAATAAAAGGGGAGAAAAGGATTCTCGTCACAGGCAATCCAATCTTCAACGAGAACGATGGGGTCGCCTTTATCCTCACCAATGAAAGGGATATCACCGAGCTGGACCGTCTAAGAGGTCAACTTCAAGAGACTCAGGCCTTGGCCAATGGATATATCTCCAAACTCTCTGAGTTGGAGATGAAGGGGATCGATCTCTCAAATATTATCTTCAAAAGTGAAGAGATGGAGAAGACAATCGAGACGGCTTTCCGAGTCTCCCAAGTCGCGTCAACAGTCATTCTGCTGGGGGAATCGGGTGTGGGAAAAGGGTTAATTGCCAAGTTGATTCACAAACATTCGGATCGGAGAAACGGCCCTTTTATTCGAGTGGACTGCGCTGGCATTCCAGATTCTTTGATTGAATCAGAACTTTTTGGCTATGAAAAGGGTGCCTTCACCGGTGCCAAAACGGAAGGGAAGGCAGGATTCCTTGAATTGGCCAACAAGGGAACGCTTTTCCTCGACGAAATTGGCGAGATCCCTCTGACTTCACAGTCAAAACTTCTTCGTTTTCTGGAAGATCATCAGATTATTCGTGTGGGCGGGACTGAACCGAGAGATATTGATGTCAGAGTCATTGCAGCAACGAACAAAAACATTGAAGAGATGGTCATATCAAAGCAATTTCGGCAAGATTTGTATTATCGGCTCAATGTCATCCCTATCCATATCCCGCCGTTAAGGGAAAGAAGAGTCGATGTATTACCCCAGATCCTTTATTTTCTCAGGAAATTCAATAGGACTTTCGGAAAGAACAAATCTTTCTCGCCCGAAGCGATCGAGACACTCTGCAGATATGATTTCCCTGGGAATACCCGCGAGTTAGGGAATCTTGTTGAACGACTCGTGGTCGTTTCCGAAGATGATCAAATTCAGGAAATAGATCTACCGAGCACCGTATCGGGTTACGTATCCAGGGCAACCCCTTATTCATTCCTTGCTGCAGACATTCCCCTCAAGGATGCTCTTAAAAGGTGCGAATCCTTAATTATTGATAGGGTCATGAAAAGATGCGGTTCTCAAAGGGAAGCAGCGAAGAGGTTGAAAATCGATCAATCAACTATATCGAGAAAAATGAGGAGATATTTTGACAGTAACGGCTATGCAATATTGCATAAGTAGATTCATTTCTGCATATATACTTAAACTGAATTTCGGCCGAAACCTTGAAAGAAAATACGACATTATAAGTTGGAAATCTTTTCAACCCGTTCGGATTAGATCTAATCGTAAACTTAAAGCCGCATATCTCAGAAGAACCCCATAAATAATACATCCTTTAGCTTACCAAATCAACACTCAGTTAATTATCACGAATTACATAAGCGTAATCTGATGCTTTTTTGCATTATATGTGTCTAAGTCTAAATGTCTACGATTCTTTCTTCCGATCCGTCCAAAAGCAGTTTTATCATTCTACTTCAACAAGTTAATGGGGATCCATCGAATATTTTTTATCGGCCAAATACCTATGAATTCCTGGCATGAAAAATGAATTTACATACCTTGTACCTATCATCATATTGATTTCTGCATCCCGGAATAAGGAGGCCATGAGATTTATGAAAACCAATAAAACTTTGTTGGAAGAAAGGGACAAACATGTTCCGCAAGGGCCCTTTAACGTTCACCCCATCTTTGCACAGAAAGCAAAGGGAGCCATCATCGTCGATGTTGAGGGCAAGGAATATATTGACTTTGCAGGGGGAATTGGGGTTTCAAACGTTGGTCATTGTAACGAAAATGTTTTGGAAGCTATTCAGGACCAGATCCAAAAGTATATTCATACGTGTTTTCATGTCGTGATGTACGAGCCTTACGTTGAACTCGCAAAAAGATTGAACGCCATTACCCCGGGCAATTTCCCCAAAAAAACAATGCTTGCGAACAGCGGAGCTGAGGGTGTTGAGAATGCGGTTAAAGTTGCCCGACATGCTACCGGTCGCCAGGCGATCATCGCATTCGAGGATGCCTTCCATGGACGAACCCTTTTGGCCTTGAGTCTTACAAGCAAGATGAAACCTTATAAATTCGGGTTTGGCCCTTATGCCCCCGAAATCTACCGAATGCCCTATGCCTACTGCTACCGCTGCGAATTTGGTTTGGAGTACCCTTCATGTGAAATCGAGTGTGCTTATTTTTTGAAAGAGTTTTTTCATACCCATATTTCCTCTGAACAGGTGGCAGCCTTGGTTGTAGAACCGGTGTTGGGAGAAGGAGGATTTGTTGTCCCTCCGAAAGAGTACTTCAAAATTATTCATAAAATCTGTCAGGACAATGGCATTGTTCTGATTGCAGATGAAGTTCAGACTGGATTTGGTCGAACGGCTAAAATGTTTGCGATGGAACACTTTGAGATAGCCCCAGATATTATGATCATGGCCAAATCCATGGCCGGAGGACTTCCACTCAGTGCTGTGACAGGAAAGGCGGAAATGATGGATCACCCTCAAGTGGGAGGGTTGGGTGGGACCTTTTCAGGGAATCCGGTTGCCTGCCGAGCCGCCCTTGCAGTGCTGGATGAGTTTGAGAAGGGGGACCTTCTTCCGAAGGCAGAGCAGATCGGTAGAAAGGTTCACGCCAGATTTAAAGCACTTCAGGAAAAATATTTTCTCATTGGTGATGTCCGGGGATTGGGAGCCATGGTGGGAATGGAGCTGGTCGTCGACCGGAGGACCAAAGAGCCGGCTACGGCTCTCACGAAACAAGTAGTCAACCTGTGTCGCGAGAAAGGATTGCTGATGATGTCAGCGGGCACTCACAGCAACATTATCCGGCCATTGATGCCATTGACGATCACAGATCAACAACTCGAAAAGGGACTTTCTATTCTTGAAGAAAGCATCAGCGAAGTTCAACGTTCTCAAAACTTCTAATTGTTTGGACGCCATGGTTCAGGAATTATTTTCGGAGGAATTGAATCAAAAGATTAAAGCGGAGAAAAGGTATTCTCAAATTCTCATCAACATTACTGATTCCTCGGAACTTCTTGGAGACGCAAAAGAGGTTATTCAAAGTTTAGGAGTCTGTATCGTCGAAGCAAAGCCCCTTTCACCAAACTGGGTACTTCTAAAGTTGGATGTGAAGGATGCGCGGGAGGTTGCCCTGAGACTGACGGAGCAGGGTTTTTTAATTAAGGGGATTAACGCGTTGCCTTAGGTACCATCTGTTCAACAAACGAGCTCTACTCTGAAAAGCTTAGAAAAGTTCATGGTCCTCAGCGAGATCCTAAAAAAGGTTACCAAGTTTTTTCCGAAAAAGGAAGCGATTATTTGTGGAGGAAAGCGGTGGACCTATGAGGAATTCCACAGCCGCGTCAACCGCCTTTCCCGCTTTTTGGTAAAGTTGGGAGTCAGAAAGGATGATAAGGTTGCTATCCTTCACCCTAACTGCCACTATTTCTTAGAAGCCTATTACGGTATCATGCAGATCGGGGCGATCTCCGTCCCTATCAATTATAGACTCTCGGGGCGAGAGATCGCATTTATTCTCCAGGATTCTGAGTCAAGAATTTTAGTTGTCGATCCGGCGTTTGAGGAGCAGGTCGATTCCATCCGCGGAGAGATCGAAAGAATCGAAGAGATCCTTTGGACCGGAGAGAGAAAGGTTTCGAGGGCACCTCGGGATTTAGACTACGAGATGGTGTTACATGGGACGAATTCCAGTCTATTACCGGAAGTACCTATCACGCCTGAAGACGTTGCTCAGATTTACTACACGAGCGGCACAACAGGCCGACCGAAAGGAGTGATGCTTTCACACAAAAATGTTTACATCCATGCTCTTGGTACGATCGCAGAAGTTCATCTGACAGATCGTGATGTTTGGATTCACGTCGCGCCCCTTTTTCATCTCGCTGACGCCTGGGCCACCTGGGCGATAACATGGGTCGGGGGAACCCATGTATTGGTCAGGGAATTTGATGCAAGGGCGGTTCTTGAAATGATGGAGAGGGAAAGGGTGACCCTCACCAATCTCATCCCCACGATGATTAACTTGATGGTGAATCACCCCGATGTGGGAAAATTTGATTACAGCAGTTTGAGGGTCTTATTAAGCGGCGGAGCACCCATTGCCCCAGAAGTGGTTCGGAAGATCGTGGGGACGTTTAAGTGCGATTATATTCAGACCTACGGGATGACGGAGACAAGTCCCTATCTGACTCTCTCTATTTTAAAGGATCATTTAAAGAGATTGCCTGAGGAGGATCGACTTCGGTTCAAATCAAAGACGGGAAGGGAATTCATTGGCATTGAATTAAAAGTGGTCAATGAAGAAGGAGGAGAGGTTAGAAGGGATGAAAAAGAGGTAGGAGAAATTATTGTCAAGGGAGACATTGTGACAAAAGGATATTGGAAGTTAGCGGAGGAAACGGGGAAATCGATCAGGGACGGCTGGCTGTATACGGGCGATATGGCAGTGATCGATGGAGAGGGTTATGTCACAATCGTGGATCGAAAGAAAGATATGATCTTGACCGGTGGTGAAAACGTCTATTCTACAGAGGTGGAAAATATTCTCTACACGCATCCCGCAATCTTGGAGTGTGCGGTTGTCGGTATCCCAGATCCAAAATGGGGGGAGGCGGTCAAGGCAATCGTAGTCCTCAAACACGGAGAAAAGGCAACGGCGCAAGAGATCATCCAGTTTTGTAAACATCGGATTGCAAACTACAAAGCACCTAAATCGATTGATTTCATCGATGCCCTTCCCAAAACAGGTTCTGGAAAGATCCACAAGAAGGAATTGAGAGACAAGTATTGGGAAGGCTACGAGAAAAAGGTTCATTGAGAAAGTTGAGAAGAGCCATCGGGATGGGAGTGTTTGACCGTCTACAAAAACTTATTGAAAAGGGAGGAGGTGAATTTGATGCCTGAGAAAAAGGATAAGATCAACCCGATTGATGTGGCAATGAAGCAGGTGGACATGGCGGCTGAAAAACTCCACTTAGAGCCGGGTCTTCGTGAGAAGATAAAGCAGACAAAACGGGAGGTGATTGTTCATTTTCCGGTCAAAATGGACGATGGAAGGATCAAGGTTTTCGCAGGTTATCGCGTTCAACACAATATGACCAGAGGACCAGGAAAGGGAGGGATCCGCTATCACCCGGATGTCGATTTGGACGAAGTGAGGGCATTGGCCATGTGGATGACGTGGAAAGCTGCAGTTGTCAATATCCCTTTTGGGGGAGCCAAGGGAGGGGTTCAGTGCGATCCCAAAAGTATGTCTCTTCAAGAGCTTGAGAACATGACTCGCCGATTTACCTGGGAAATTGCTCCAATGATCGGTCCAGAACAGGACATTCCTGCTCCGGATGTCTATACCAATCCCCAGGTGATGGCCTGGATCATGGACACTTATAGTACGCTGAAGGGTTATTCGGTCCATGGGGTGGTCACTGGAAAGCCGTTAGAATTAGGAGGGTCTTCGGGCAGGTACGAGGCCACAGGAAAGGGGGTTTTCATCACAGCCCTCGAGGCAACTAAACTGCGGAAGATTAAAATCAGGGGGGCTCGTATAGTGGTTCAAGGCTGCGGAAATGTCGGCGGAATTGCTGCTCAGTATTTTGATAAGGCAGGGGCAAAAGTCGTCGCAATCAGTGATTCGAAAGGAGGAATATATAATAAGAAAGGCCTTGACATTTCTAAAGTTTTGGACTGTAAAAAGAAATATTCCTGTGTTATTTCGCCAAAAACCAAACTTGGCGATGAGCTTACGAACGAAGATTTGTTGGAGCTAGACTGCGATATTCTGGTCCCCTCAGCCTTGGAGAATCAAATCACTAAGGAAAACGCTCCAAAGATCAAGGCGAAGATCATCGCAGAAGGTGCCAATGGTCCCACCACTCCAGACGCCGATAGAATTCTCCATGCGAAGGATATCTTTCTTGTGCCGGATATTCTTGCAAACGCCGGAGGCGTAACAGTCTCCTACTTTGAATGGGTTCAAAATCTTCAGGAACTGCTCTGGACCGAAGCAGAGATTTCGGAACGACTCACAAGGATTATGAGACGAAGCTTCGCCGAGGTGTTTCAGATTTCACGAAAAGAGAAGATTGATATGAGAACCGCCGCTTTGATTCTTGGGATTGGTAGGGTGGCGGAAGCGACCCGATTAAGAGGAATTTACCCATAGAATCGAAGAAGGGCAAAAGAACCATCCTCCAAGATAAGGACGGGTGTAGTCTTGGAAAAAATTCTTTCCTACCGAAAAGAGAACCCTGAGAAAATGCTTCATGAGCATGATAGGCTTCGCGGGTTGGGTTCTGAAGAGAGGCTCACTGAACAATCACGTTCTAAAACCAAAAAAGTTGACAATGATTTCTGTTAGGAATAAAAAAGAAAGTGGAGAGATGGTTTAGGAATCCCCCCTTTGACCAATGTTAATTCAAAATGGAGGTGCGAGTTTATGACGATAAAAAAAGAAACGGCTAATAAGATATTTAGGGTGGGGGTGGATGTCGGAGGAACCTTCACCGACTTTTTCATTTACAACGATGAGACGAAGGAAATCGCTGTAACCAAAACTTCCTCTACCCCACAAAACCCAGCCCAAGGCATCTTGGAGGGCTTGAAAAAATCTGGAATCGATCCCCGAAAAATCATGTTCATCTCCCATGGATCCACCGTCGGAACAAATGCTCTCATTACGCGGAATCTCCCACGAACCGCCTTCATCACCACAAAGAACTTCAGAGATGTGGTGGAGATGGGCAGAGGGGTTCGAGAGGACATCTGGGATGCTTATAAAGACAAGGCCAGACCATACATCCCCCGAAGGGACCGGTTCGAAATAGAGGAGCGAATAGACTATGCGGGCAATATGATTACCCCTCTCAATGAAAAAGAGGCACGCGAGGTGTGCCGAATCATCAAGAAGAGGGGAATTGAATCCGTTGCGGTCTGCTTCATCAATTCTTACATGAACAATGAAAATGAAATGAAGATGAAAAAGATTCTGGATGCAGAACTCCCCGGAATTTATTATTGCATTTCGTCAGAGATCATGCCGGAGATTTTCGAGCATGAGCGAGGAAGCACGACGATGATCAATGCCTGCCTTGCTCCAGTGGTGAGCAAGTACCTCTTCACCCTTGTGGAAGAGCTCAAGAAGTTAGGCTTCAAGGGGGATGTGCTGGTCGTCCATTCCGGAGGAGGCGTGATGACAGCGGAGAGCATCGCCTATTATGCCTCTCGGATTGCCAATTCTGGTCCGAGTGCAGGTGCCGTTGCGAGCTCTTACATTGCTAAAGACCTTTGTGGATTCTCTAATTCGATTAATCTGGACATGGGGGGAACGAGCGCGGATATTTCTCTGATGAGCAACGGGAACATGCGTATTACAAAGGATTGGTGGGTTGAATTCGGCTACCCCATTCTCTTTCCCACCATTGAGATTATTTCCATCGGTGCAGGTGGAGGAAGTGTTGCCTGGATCGATGCCGGTGGCTCTTTAAGAGTCGGCCCCCAGAGTCAAGGGGCCGTCCCCGGACCAGCCTGTTACATGCGGGGTGGAGATAAACCCACTATCTCCGATGCCAATCTCGTCCTTCAGCGCCTGGATCCAGAGTGGCCACTGGCTGGGGAGCTGCGTGTGAACAAAGGAGCTTCGGAAAGGGCTATCAAGGAACATATTGCGGATAAACTTGGCCTGACGGTTGTCGAGGCAGCGGATGCGATTATACGGATCGCGAATGCCTATATGTGTGATGCCGTGAGACTGATTTCGACCCGAAGAGGATACGATCCAAGAGATTTCTGCCTCGTTATTTTTGGAGGAGCAGGTCCCCTTCATGGCGTTGCGATTGCTCAGGAATTAAGCATTCCGAAAGTGGTAGTACCTCCTTGGCCAGGAATTGCATCGGCTATGGGTTGTCTCTGGATCGATGTCCGCCACGACGTGTCCAGGACATTCATCGATGATCTGGGGACAGTGAATTTAAAGGAGATGGAAAAGAATTTCAGAGAGATGGAGGTCGAAGTGGTTGACCGATTGAAGGCCGAGAATATTCCAAAAGAGAGGATGCGGCTCATCCGGTATCTGGACCTCCGTTATGTCGGGCAGTGGAGATATCTGTCCGTCTCGGTATCGAGACCTCTGCCTTCCACCCTGGGTGCTGTTCGTGATCAATTTGACCGGGAGCATCAGAGAGAATATTCCTACTCCGACAACGCCCAGGCAGTAGAAATTTATGGGATCCGTGTCACTGGATTTGGCCTTGTCGAAAAACCGGTGTTGCCAAAATTGAGAAAACACCAACGCTATACACCAAAGCCCTTAAGGACAAGAAAGGTTTACAGCAGCGTTACAAAAGATTTCGTCAATACGAAAATATATGAACACGAAACGCTTGCTCCTGGGGCTACCTTCATCGGTCCTGCTGTCATTCAGCAATTCGATTCGACCGTATTCATTCCGACCTCCCATAGCGCGGAGATGGATGCCTATAAAAATATCATCATCACGATCAAAAAGTAAGGAGGATTGAGATATGACCCAGAAAAAAAAGATAAGACGTCATAAACCCGCCGGCCTCGACCCGGTGACCTTCGAGGTCTTGAGAAGTGCATTTGTGAATCTGGTGGATGTGATGAGTGAGCAAATACTCAGAACCTGTTACTCCTTCGTCATCTACAACCGGGATTTCAGTTGCTGTCTCAATGACGCTAATGGAGATACCGTGGCCCAAGGTTCACATGACATTGCTGTCCATGTCGGGACTCTCCATTTCACCGCCAAGGCCGTATTGAACTACTTCAAAGGGGATCTCTACCCGGGGGATATCATTGCGATCAATGACCCCTACGCGGGGGGCACCCATTTCACCGATGTCAGAATGATCAAACCGATCTTCTACAAAGGCGAATTGATAGCCATGACCCAGTGCAACGGCCATTGGGCCGATGCAGGGGGCGCGGTCCCGGGTTCCTTCAATGTGGGCGCAAGAGAATACTACGCTGAGGGGATGAGAATCACACCCGTCAAGATATGGGAAAAGGGAAGGTATCTGAGATCCGTTGCGGATCTCATCGTAAACAACATGAGAGTTCCCGAGGAGAGGTTAGGCGATCTTAGGGCCCAAGCCGAGGCGGCAACCGTAGGAGAGCAATACCTCCTTTCTCTCATCAAGAAGTATGGCAAGGACGCGGTCCTCCGAGCATTTCAGGAAACACAAGACTATGTAGAAAGGCTCACTCGTATGAGGATCAAGGAAATGCCCAACGGCACATGGGAAACGGACGATTATTTGGATGAGGATCCTGAAAAAGAGGAGGGAATGGTCCGGGTCCATACCAAAATGACCATCAAGAATGATGAAGTTTTCTATGACATGACCGGAACCGATCCTTTTGTGAGTTGCTTTTTGAACGCCAGCTTTGGTTCCGCCTTTTCGGCAATCGTTGCAGGGACCAAGACCTTCATGCCTGAGATACCTCTTAATTCCGGTACCTATCGGGTCATCAAAGCCAATCTACCAGAAGGAACGGTTGTCAATGCGCAGTGGCCTATACCCGTTACCGGGTTCTGCTCCGGCGCCTATGAAAAGATTATGAATTCAGTCTTCGAACTCTGGTCGAATATCATGAAGGAAAAAGCGATGGCTTGCTCCTTCAATCTTGAATATCTTTTGGTGGGAGGATGGGATACCCGGCCGGGATATAATCGCCACTTCATGTGGTACGACTGGATGATCGGTGGTTGGGGAGGAAAGAATAAGGAGGATGGCGCGAATGGGGCAGCGCCTGTCTTTGGGGCTGGTTTGACCATCCAACCGTTGGAAGGACAGGAAAGATTGTGCCCGGTTCTGACCACCCAGCATACCCTCACGCCGGATTCCGGCGGTCCTGGGAAGTGGCGCGGTGGTTTGGGCGCGATGAAAGGCGGGGAATTGTACGCAGGCGACAGAATGGCCATGTCTTACTGCTGTGACAGAGGTCGGTCGGTCACGTGGGGTATCTGGGGAGGGCTTCCATCCTATCCCCATGGCGCATGGCTGAAGCGGGTTGGAAGTGAGAAAGAAGAGTTCATGGGAACGATCTTTTCTAACGTTCCCTTGCGCAGAGGGGATGTGTTCCGAAAGCCCTCGGCCGGGGGCGGGGGATTAGGTGATCCTTTGGAGCGAGATCCAAAACTGGTCTTAGAAGATGTGATCGACGGCTATGTCACGATCGAACGATCGAAGAAGGATTACGGGGTCGTGATCGCTCCCATCGACCCGGAAGTCCTGTCTTTTAAGATTGAAATGGAAGCGACGGTCAGGGAAAGGGATTTCATCCGGAAAAATCGGAAGGCTTGGCTCCAGGAAGATCCGGAAGCGGTGGCTCAGATGTTCAGGGATGGAGAGATTGATATCTTGGATGCCATCCGAAAATACGGGGTCATCATCAATTTAAAAAATAACACCCTCCTTCCTAAAACTACCCGGCAATTTAGGGAAATGCTCCAGAAGAGGATGGTTCCGCACTGGAGGTGAAAAAGTGCTTGACAATCCATGACGACGTTTAATATGGTGGTGGTTAATAAATGCAAATTCGCCCGTGGGGGAGGTGATGAAGATTGCAGGAGGGAGGTCTTAAAGTTTTTAAGAACGCTTTGGGAAGGGGCGGTAAAACTTTAGAGAAAGGAGGCAAATAGAATGCAAACGGGATTGAAAATGTTAAGTCCAATGGTCGCCATATTAGCTTCTCTGATGGCGATCTTAATTCCGGTTCTTGTCGTCATTTGGGTTAGAAAATGGTCTTTGGTCAAGTCTTCAGAAGATTACCTCGT
>Ga0187780_10002071_pt1 | contig 15112 bp, 12 predicted proteins | sample 1015_Q2_SP10_20__FD_132429 | JGI IMG/M metagenome (GOLD analysis project Ga0187780, IMG submission 132429) | Tropical peat soil microbial communities from peatlands in Department of Meta, Colombia - 1015_Q2_SP10_20_MG | ecosystem: Environmental > Terrestrial > Soil > Wetlands > Peat | place... | reverse complement strand
ATGGATGCGTTCCTTCCAGGCGTCGCCGGCTGGGAGGATGTGTACGACAATCCCGCTATCTGGCATTTTCGCTTCAATGGCCTTACGCCAGAAGCTTTAGTGAAAGGCCGTGAGCGTATCTACTTCGAGCATTTTTGGAACGAGTTTGCGGCCGATAAAGCTCGCTCTATTCCTGAAGCCGATCGCGTCGCCTACACCGACGCTTATTCGCGTCCCGGACGCATGCGCGCGGGGTGGCAGTACTTCGTCTCGTTTCAGGAAGCTGCCAAAGACTTTGCAGAGTTTGCGAAAACCAGGTTGGAAATGCCAGTGCTGGCGATTGGCGGCGAAAAGGCAAACGGAGAGCTGCTTGGGAGTCAGATGAAGCTAGTGGCTTCGAACGCGAGGACAATTTTTCTAAAGAGAACAGGACATTGGGTCCTCGAGGAAAATCTCAAAGAAACAACCGAAGCGCTGGCAAACTTTTTGTGATTGCGTTTCTCGCATCCGACGGCGCGCGCTGGATCGCAGGAGCGAGCATCCCGGTTGATGGCGGGGCGAAACTGTGAGAACCTTGCCGGCTTCCACCGCATCTCTGTAAAAAGGATTGACCAATGGCAAAAATGAAAGCAGTGCAAGTACCGAAGCCGGGCGAGGACTTGCAAGTCGTGGAACGCGACATACCCGAGCCCGGGCCGCGGCAGGTGAGGATTCGCGTCCTGGCATGTGGAGTTTGCCACAGCGATGTAGTCACCAAGGAAGGCCTATTCCCAGGTATCTCATATCCTAGGGTCCCCGGACATGAAGTGGCAGGCGTCATCGATAAATTAGGTGCCAACGCCTCTGAATGGAAAATAGGCGAACGCGTCGGTGTCGGTTGGCATGGCGGTCAGGACGGCACTTGCATCCATTGCCGGCGTGGGGATTTCATCAATTGCGTCAACGTAAAGGTCTGCGGCATAAGCTATGACGGCGGCTATCAGGAGTTCATGGTTGCGCCGGTCGAGGCTGTGGCCCATATGCCGGAATCCCTTGATGTTGCCGAAGCCGCACCTCTGATGTGTGCGGGCATCACGACATTCAATGCTTTGCGTCACAGCGGAGCGGTCCCTAGCGATCTGGTGGCAATTCAGGGAATTGGCGGGTTGGGCCATTTGGGAATTCAGTTCGCCAACAAGTTCGGCTATCGAGTAGCCGCGGTCGGTCGCGGAGCAGACATTGCCTCCTTAGCGAAGAAACTCGGTGCGCAGGTTTATATCGACAGCGCAACTACGGATCCCGCCACCGAACTCCAGAAATTGGGCGGTGCGCAGGCGATTCTGGCTACGGCACCCAGTGGGAAAGCGATGGCGGCGATGGTTGGCGGCCTCGCACCCGGTGGAACGTTAGTTCTTATCGGAGTGCCCCAAGATCTGATGCCAGTGAACGTTGTCCCACTAGTCTTGGGCAGGCGCCGCATTCAGGGATGGCCGAGCGGAACTCCTACCGACTCTGAGGACACGCTCATTTTTGCGGAAAAGAAAAGCGTGCGGCCGATGATCGAAAAATATCCACTGACCAAAGCGGCCGAGGCCTATGCTCGGATGATCAGCGGGAAGGCGGAATTCCGAGTGGTACTCACAACAGGAAATTGAAGGTGCCACCAATAAGGCGCAATCCGAAGGTGATGGGTTAGGAACGAGACAGGCGGGGGAGGACATCATGTCACGAGAATCGCGGATGTTTGCGGGAATCCTTCTTATCGTGTTGCCCAGCGTCATGTACGGAGGGCTGACTCTTCTCGGCATGTTAACCAGAAACGTGCCCGGGTACGGCAACAATCCATTGCGACAAAATCTATGGCGTGCTGGACATGCGCATGCCGGTGTGTATCTCGTTCTGTCACTGGTCATGCTACGTTATGTTGACGAAGCGGTGCTTTCGTCGTTCTGGAAATGGGTGGCTCGAGCCGGTGCCCCCCTTGCTGCAATTCTCATTCCGGCAGCTTTTTTTCTGTCCGTCGTGTCGCCTGAAGCGAAAGAGGCGAATGGCTTGATAAATCTTGCGTACATCGGCGCCTTGTGTCTGGCCGCCGCTGTTTTGACTCTTGGAGTCGGCCTTATTCGCGCGGCGCTTTGACCGCGGAATAGGGAGCTAGACTCGTTACGGCAGTACACTGGAGTCACCATGTCGATCCGGCCCGTCAAACGGCTCATCAAATCCAAACCAACCATCGAAGGTGCCGGAGTGCATCTTCGCCGAGCATTTGGGTTTGGAAACACAAAAGATTTCGATCCCTTCCTTCTACTCGACGATTTCCGCAACGACGTTCCTGAGGACTATCTCGCGGGGTTCCCATGGCATCCGCACCGCGGAATTGAAACCATCACATACGTGCTGGCGGGTACAGTGGCACACGGGGACAGCATCGGCAACAGTGGTGTTATTGGTGCTGGAGATGTGCAGTGGATGACCGCCGGCAGCGGCATCATTCATCAGGAGATGCCGAAGGGCGATCATGCCGGTCGCATGCATGGATTTCAGTTATGGGGCAATCTTCCGGCATCTCTCAAAATGACTTCGCCGCGTTACCAGGAGGTGAAGGCTGCTGAAATTCCCGAAATTACAGATGATGATGGCACGCACGTGCGAGTCGTTTGCGGCAACTTCTGGGGAAAGAAAGGACCAGTGGAGGGAGTTGCCGCCGATCCGGTTTATCTCGATGTGTCGGTTTCTCCCCGCAAGCGAAAGACGCTTCCGGTGGAGACTACCCGTCATGCTTTCGCTTATGTTTTTGCGGGGAGCGGAAAATTCTGCAACGCCTCCGGCCCGCTAGCAGTGCCAACGGAGGCCATCAAATGGTTGGACACCACTCCTCCGGTCGAAGCCGACAACCGTTCGCTGATCATTTTTGACGGCGGCGACGAAGTCACGGTCCAGGCAGGAGATGATGGAATCCGCTTCCTGCTGGTCTCGGGAAAGCCGCTGGAAGAGCCGGTCGCGTGGTATGGGCCGATCGTGATGAACACGCAGGAACAATTGCGGCAGGCTTTCACCGAACTGCAGGAAGGAACTTTTCTGAAAGAAGGCAAGAGAAGGTGAAGCAGGGAACTGAGTTTGTCAGCGATGAGCCGCAGTGTTGGCCTAGTCTGCCGCTGGATTGGTGGAAAGACACTTGCGCTACGCTCCACATGTGGACGCAGATCGTGGGCAAAGTTCGTCTCCGCCTGACTCCGCTCGTCAATCACTGGTGGAATGTTCCGCTCTATGTAACGTCACGCGGCTTGACCACATCTCGGATCCCATATGGCGAAAGATCCTTCGAACTTTGGTTCGATTTCATTGGCCACCAGCTTATGCTTGAAACGAGCGATGGAATCGTGAAATCACTGCCACTGAAACCGCGTTCAGTCGCGAATTTCTACCAGGAATTCATGGCGATGCTCCACGCGGCGGGCATTGAAGTCAAGATCTGGCACATGCCGGTCGAAATCCCGGACCCGATTGCCTTCGACGAAGACACTGTGCACGCCTCGTATGATGCCAAAGCCGTGGAGAAATTCTGGCGCATTCTGTCGTCGGTCGATTCGGTGTTCAGTCAATTCAGAGCAGAGTTCATCGGCAAATCCAGCCCGGTGCACTTCTTTTGGGGCAGCTTCGATCTTGCTGTGACGCGCTTCTCAGGACGGCGCGCACCGGAGCGTGCCGGTGCAGACCTCATAACCCGCGAAGCTTATTCGCACGAAGTGAGCAGCGTCGGATTTTGGCCAGGCGGAGGAGAAATTAAAGACGCAGCTTTCTATTGCTACGCCGCCCCTGAACCGCCTGGGTTCAGGGAAGCACGGATCCAGCCGAGTGCTGCTATCTATCAGAAGCAGCTTGGCGAATTCCTGCTGATGTATGAGGACGTGCGAACAGCACAATCGCCAACCCAATCTCTGACGTCCTTTTGCGAGAGTACTTACGATGCTGCAGCCAACCTCGGAAATTGGGATCGTAAGGGCCTTGAAAGAGCGCGTGAAAATGTGCCGCACCTGACTAAACCTGCTTGAGTGGAGCGCTGTTAGGTCTTCCAGCAGTTCACTGATCTACACCCAACAGTTCTCTGCCGGTGAATACCTTTTTTAGTAGCTGCGGGGAAAACACCGCACGCCCATATACGCTGTCTTGTATTAGTAGCGACAAACGCGGAAGGTGCATAGGGTTGGGCAATATTTCGCGACTCCTGCCGAGCCCCCGCGCCGTGCTTCTCATCTGATCCTCAAGTCACTTCGATGTCCTGATCAGAAAGTTAAATCGCGCGGGGCCGACACGTCCGTTTGGGTTGGCCTTGCGATCCGGGATGATTCACCAGAAATTCACACTATTATCACCATCCTGTAACGTGGCGGACGTAAAAGGGCGGTTACTCCTGAGTACTCGAAACCGGCCAGGTCGGAAAGCGTCGTTGGTGCGACGCTGGCCCGCGTTGTGGTGCATGTCTCGCATTCTCAGGTAAGGGTTGTTGCATTGCGAACATGGGAATTATCAGGGCCTTTTCGCGAGAGCCAGTTCGCTTGAGCCGTACTCTAAGCCGTGCCCGTGGACTTTCGGCAAGCCAGGAACGGTGATTACACGGGCCGGCCGCAAGCCACGCGTTAGGCAGTTTATCCGGATCATCACCTGAGTTCCTTAGCCCGTGACAGGGATTGCGGGCATTTCAGCTCGCCTCCGCCTCAGGGGGCAAAGGAGAGAAAATGAAGTCTATTCTCAAGGCATGTTCAGCCTTGTTTCTGATCGCGACTTCTTTGTCGCAGGCACAAACGACGGCTGCTCCCAGGACTGCGAGCAAGCGTTCAACCGTGACGGCACAGGAGGTGGAAGAGCTCAAGAACGCCATCGCCGCGCAGGAGAAGCGGATCGAACAACAGCAGCAACAAATCCAGCATTTGACCGACGCTATGAAAAAGCGCGATGTGGAGCTGGAACAGGCGAAGCAGGAGGTGCAAAAGCTGCAAACAAGCACTTCAGCCGCGGCGTCTCAATCCGTTCAGGACCAACAGACCGTGACCAGCTTGAAAACAGAGGTCAGCGACCTCAAGCAGAACCAGACAAACGCTGCTCTTAGTTTGCAGGAGACGCAAAAGAATATCATGTCCAGTTTGGAGAACCCGCTTGCGCTGCATTACAAGGGAATCACCATCATGCCCGGCGGTTTCCTCGCGGCTGAAACAGTGTGGCGTTCGCATGCGCTCGGTGCCGATATCAACACGCCCTTTAACTCAATTCCCTTTGACGGCGCAACTGCAAGTCATCTGTCTGAGTTCTATGGTTCCGGTCGTCAGTCGCGTATCTCGATGCTGGCTCAGGGCAAGCTTAACTCCGCCACTTTGAGTGGCTACGTGGAAGCAGACTTCCTCTCAGCCGGAGTCACCTCCAACAACAACCAAAGCAACAGTTACTCGCTTCGTCAGAGACAGGCGTGGGGCCAGGCCGCGCTGACAAATGGTTGGAGCTTCACCGGAGGCCAGATGTGGAGCCTGGTCACGGAAACCAAGTCCGGTGTCGACAATCGTACCGAAGCCTTACCCATGACCATCGACGCTCAGTACAACGTCGGCTTCAGTTGGGCACGGCAATACGGAGTTCGTGTAGCAAAGAATTTTAATAATCAGATTTGGTGGGCCGCGTCGATAGAGAATCCCCAGACGACGCTCGGTGGACATCTTGCTCCAGGACAGAATAATTTCGTCTTGGGCGCTCAGGGAGCTAGCGGCGGTCTTTACAATCCCACCGCCAACTACTCCTTCAACGCCGCACCGGATTTCATCACCAAGTTAGTCTTCCAGCCGGGCTGGGGTCATTATGAGGTTTTTGGTTTGTTAAGCGATTTTCGTGACCGTGTCTTCCCCTGCGGCGGACTTATCACGGCGGTTAATGGAGTCCTACCTCCAAGCGTCCCTTGCGGTACCGGCAATATTCCAAACGCCAGCAGTGCCTTCAATAGCAACAAGATTGGCGGCGGTGTTGGTGTGAATGTGCGTGGAACTGTCGCTCAGAAGTTTGACGTTGGGGTTCACGTGCTGGTGGGAGACGGTATCGGGCGATATGGCTCGGCGGGTCTTCCTGATGTCGTGGTGCGGCCCGACGGAGTGTTGGTTCCAGTGCGGAATTACCAGGCGCTTGGCACCGTGGAGTACCACTCTAAACGTTTGGATGTATATTTCAACGTAGGCGCGGAGTACGAGGCGCGAACCGCTTACACATTTGGCGGCAAAGGGGCCGGCTACGGCTCGACACTCTTCAATAACTCGGGTTGCTACAACGAAGCGCCCCCCAGTTCCACAGTCATTAATGTTGACACCCCGGTATCGTCGACCAGTCCGAATCCTGTTGGCAGTGGTACGGTACCCAACCCGGGTTCAGCGGGAACTCCGCTAAGCGCCGGGTTCAATCCCGCGAACCCGTCGAACTGTACCGGGGATACTCGCTCAATTCTGGAAGGAACAATCGGCTTTTGGTATCGGTTCTATAGCGGTCCCAAGGGACGACTGCAGTGGGGGCCGCAATACTCGTACATCGACCGAAATACCTGGGCTGGAACTGGGAATCCGGCAACCGGCAACCTGCTAAGCAATCCCAATGCTACGGAAAACATGTTCTTGACTTCGTTCCGTTACTATTTGCCATAGGCATTCTCGACATATCTGTTTTCATTCGAGGTCAGGCCGAGTCGGGATTTCAGCCTTGGGCGGTCGATGACTTGTGTCACAGAAGTCATCGGGGGTTCTGGGGGAATTCAGTCAAAGCTGTCAGCATCCCGGAATAACGATCCTTGAGCGTCCTTGGCGGAGACAATAGCAGGTCGATCAAGTCGCCAGTCGATGTTCAGATCGGCATCGCTCCACAAGACCGTCCGTTCGCATTCCGGGTAATAAAAGTCGGTCGCTTTATAGAGCACGTGCGCCTCACTCGAGAGCGCGTGAAAGCCGTGTGCAAATCCGGGAGGAATCCAGAGCATCCTGCAGTTCTCTCCCGATAAGATTTCTCCGTGCCATCTTCCAAACGTTAGAGAGCTGCGCCGCAGATCCAAGGCAACGTCGAGCACTTCGCCTACTGCCACCCGTACAAGCTTTCCCTGAGGGTGGCATATCTGATAGTGCAGTCCGCGGATCACACTCCTGGTTGAGTATGAATGATTGTCTTGCACAAAGCGATCCGTGATGCCGAGGTCGCGCATGATGTTTTCGTTATAACTTTCAAGAAAAAATCCCCGCCCGTCTTTGAAGACCCTGGGCTCCAAAAGCAACACTCCGGAGAGTGGAGTAGTGGTGGCTTTCATGGATGATGCAGAAGATTTCGCCGAAGAGCTCATTTCAGAAGATTTTCTCGTGCAGGAGCTGCAGCAAGTATTGGCCGTAACCGTTATTCTGCATTGCGGCTGCCCTTGCACTTAGCTCTTCGGCCGAGATGTACCCATATCGGTAAGCAATTTCTTCCGGGCAGGAAACCATAAGGCCCTGCCGGGTTTCTATGGTCTGGATGAACAATGAAGCTTCCAGCATCGCTTCGTGAGTTCCGGTGTCCAGCCAGGCCATGCCCCGGCCCATCACCACCACCTCAAGTTGGCCGCGACGCAGGTACTCCTTGTTGACATCAGTAATCTCCAACTCTCCGCGGCTTGAAGGTTTCAGAGATTTCGCGATCTCAACAACCTGGTTGTCATAGAAATAAAGTCCAGTCACCGCGTAACGGGACTTGGGAACTTTCGGTTTCTCCTCCAGGCTCAAAGCCCTCCCACTGACATCGAATTCAACCACGCCATATCGCTGCGGATCCTGCACCGGGTAAGCGAATATTCTTCCTCCGGCGGTCTTTTCGCAGGCCTGGACCACACATTTCACCAGGTCGTGGCCATAGAAAATGTTGTCACCCAGCACCAGTGCGCAACAGGAATCGCCAATGAAATCTTTTCCGATAAGGAAAGCCTGCGCGATTCCCTCGGGGCGAGGTTGGGAAATGTACTCCAGTTGTAAGCCGAACTGTGACCCATCTTGCATGAACTGACGAAAACGAGGCAGATCTTCAGGAGTGGAGATTATGAGGATCTCCCGAATGCCCGCCAGCATAAGAGTGGAAAGCGGGTAATAGATCATTGGTTTGTCGTAAATCGGCAGCAGGCTTTTGCAGACCGCATGGGTGACGGGATACAAGCGTGTGCCCGATCCGCCTGCCAGGATGATCCCTTTATAGCTCGAACCCGATTTCGAACTGGCCTTCATTATCTGATATGGGGAGTCGCCCGTTAATATTCTGCACTTAAAAATGAACTCTCTTGGGCGACACCAGCGCCAAAGTTGCGGATTGCTAAATACTGGTAGTTAAGTTCTACATCGAGTATTGCGTTGCAATCCACTGGCGATAGGATCCGCTTGTGACTTCACGAATCCACGCGCCGTGTGTCAGATACCATTCAATAGTTTTGCGGATTCCAGTCTCGAAGGTTTGTTGTGGCCGCCATCCCAACTCTTGTTCGATCTTGGTTGTGTCCATGGCATAACGACGGTCATGCCCCGGCCGGTCCTGCACAAAGGTGATCAGCTTGCTATGCGGCACGATTGGATCGCCAGGCCGCAACTCATCCAGGATCGTGCAGATCGTACGAACAATTTCGAGATTTGGTTTCTCCCTTCCAGCCCCGATGTTGTATGTCTCGCCTATGCGGCCACGTGAGAGCACAGCTCTAATCGCCGTGCAATGATCCTCGACAAAAAGCCAGTCTCGGACATTTTGCCCATCACCGTACACAGGAATCGACTTGCCTTCAATCGCATGCAGGATCGTAAGCGGAATCAGCTTTTCGGGAAACTGATAGGGCCCATAGTTGTTGGAGCAATTTGTCGTAAGCGTAGGCAGGCGGTAGGTGTGTTGGTAGGCGCGAACGAGATGGTCGGAAGCCGCCTTAGACGCCGCATACGGGCTATTGGGGGCGTAGGGCGTAGCCTCGGAGAACGCGCTTTCGTTCGGACCCAATGAGCCGTACACCTCGTCTGTCGAAACATGCAGAAAACGAAAGTCGGATCTGTCCTGCTCGGAGAGTTCCGCCGTGTGCGCGCGCGTTTCCTCCAGCAGAGCAAACGTGCCGTTGACGTTTGTTCGCACGAAATCGGCTGGTCCATGGATCGACCGGTCGACGTGGCTTTCGGCGGCAAAGTTCACAATGGCGCGAGGCTGATGTTGGCGCAGGAGATCACAGACTAGTCTTCGGTCGCAGATGTCCCCGTGAACAAAACTGTAGCGCTCATCACTGGTGATCGTTTCCAGGTTGCTGAGATTTCCAGCATAAGTGAGCTTATCGAGGTTGATCACGGGCGTGCTTTCCTTCGCCAGCCACTGCAGGACGAAGTTCGAGCCGATGAATCCCGCTCCTCCCGTCACCAGAATCGGCTGTTGCTTCGTCACGAATCCTGTCACTCACTCCTGCCCGAAGTAGTATAAATGTTCAGCTTGGGGCGGGGCTTCGCAGAGGGGGCCGGTAATATAGGCGTCCCTCAGTTGTCCGAGTCTCTAGAAACTCAACTTCATCGCCACCTGGATTTGTCGAGCAGATGTAGTGCCGTCCGGTTGCGTGTATGTGCTGGTGATGATTCCAAAGAGGCTGCTGCCCACCAGGTTGCCCACACCCGCGCTGTCTGTGCCGGGATTGAGGAAGTGTGGATGGTTGAAGATGTTGTAACCTTCAAAGCGCGTCTCCAGTTGAAAGCGTTCGCTTAACTTCATCTTCTTGGAGAAGGCCAGGTCGAAATCGACGAAGCCCGGCCCATAGATCGAATTCCGGGCACTGCCGGGGGATCCGAACGGTGGTACAACGAAGGCACAAGAGTTCGTCACATAGATTCTGCCGAGGCCGGAACTTGCAGCACACGCGGCGCTTGCTGGCCCGGCGAACGGATCGCCCACCTGCAAACCCCAGGCTTCGATGCCGGTCCTTTGACTGTCCACCGAGGTACGCACTTGCCACGGATGTCCGGTTTGCAAAGTGGTGATGCCGGAGAATTGCATTCCCTCAAGGACTTTTCCCAGCACCCCCTGATTCGCATAGGCTCGGCCTCGGCCCAGCGGCACCTCCCACACGTAGTTGATGACCCCAACGTGCCGCGTGTCGTTATCGGAATTGCCCCGGCTTTCCGCCAGGTCACGCGAATTGCGAGGAAAAGTGCGGGCACCGACCGCAGGGCTTAGAGGATCGACGCTGTTATCAATCGCGTGCGACCAGGTATAGGCGCCCTCCACCTGCAAACCGTGGTTTAGTCTATGAATAAACTTCGTTTGCAAGCCGTGATAAATGGAGTTGTATCCCGTTTGCTCATACGACGGCTGAATCAACGCGTTGTTGCTCACCGCATTGAACGGCAGAACCCCAAAGTAGTTAAAGCCCTCGTAGAGATTGAAACCGCTGACCTCGTCGGGCGTACAGGCGTAGGCGTTATTCGGGTTGCTGCAGTAAGCAACCAACTGTTGGACCAGGGCAGGAACTGGCGGATTGCCATCCCGCTGACCAAGGATATGAACTCCCATCGTCCCAACGTACGTCACATACAGGATGTTGGTTTCCGTCAAGGTGCGCTGGATTCCCAAGTTCCAGTTGTTGCTGGTGGGATTGCGCAGGTGAACATCGAGTGGGACCGCCGTGGTCAGGCCTGTGCCGTCTGGGACGGCCGCCGAGAATGTGAAACTACTGTTGGGCAACACCGAAGGCACGGCACCAACGCATGCCGGGCAAGGGCCACCTAAGCCGCTGTAGTCGTTGCCGATGGGCAGCGCCTGATTGATTGAGTTCAGAGGGAACGTGTTGTAATCGTTTTCGAAAGGTGGATTGCCCCGTGCGTTTTCGAAAATGTTGCCGAAAATGCGGTCGTGGAATATACCAAAGGCCGCGCGGATCGCCGTCTTCCCGTTACTCCACGGATCCCAGGAAAGCCCGACACGGGGTTCGACGTCCGAGTAATCGGGGTTATACATCGATTTGCCCGTGCCCGGGCCCACGATGGTAAAAACCACCGGTTGTCCCGTAGCAAACGAACTTGGATCCCGCAGCAGGTTGGAAAAGTTCGCGTTCTCCTCGTAGGGAACCCCGTTCAACTGGTAGCGGACTCCGAAATTCAATGTCAGATTCGGGCGTACCTTCCATGTGTCTTGCCCGTACCAGTCAAACTCGTGCTGCCGGAAGGATCTGCCGTTGGTGGGCTGCCGGACTCCGGTTTTGTTGAAGAATCCGGCGTTCAGGTCACTTGCCACCAGACCATAAAACGCGGAGGCCGCATCATCCAGTGCCTGGGTGGAGTTGGGTACATTGATGGGGCTATAGAAGTTCGTACCGAAAAATGAATCTGGATCAAGCATCAATTGTCGACGCGAGTTAAAGTTGACGGCCCCGTTCTCTCCTACATTCCGAAAATCAAAACCAAACTTGAAGGTGTGGCTTCCGTGAACCCAACTCAGGCTTTCCGTGTAGCTGACCGTCCCAGTTTTCCGAAACTGGTCGTTGGCGAGCAGTCCGTTCGAGGCACAGCCGAAGCTGGTGAACGGATCCATTACGTAGTCGCGGCCGGAGCCGAATTGGTCGACTCCCCCCGGACTGTCGAGCACGCCCAATCCAGAACAGAGGAATCGCGCGTAAATGTGGTTCCAGCCGAATTGAAAGTTATTGATGAGAGTGTCTCTAAGAATGGAAGTCAACTGCACACCCAAGCCTTGGGTGATCGCCTTTTCGGCTATCCCCCCGATGTCCCCAGGGAGGATGGCAACTGTCGGTATCGAATTAGGGTCGTACTGGTGATCGTAACCGTAGCGCACGCTGAGGCTTTCGCGATCCGTGAGGTGATGGTCGATCTTGATGACCGAGTCGGAAACGTTGTTCCGCGACTCGCTGGGAAAAAAGTACAGTCCGGTAAACCCGTCGCCGCTCGGAACCGTCGGATTGGGGTAGAGCGCAAACACCTTCTGCATGGTCGGATCCATCGGCAGGTTGTTCAGGTTCTGTGTGGAACCGGGCAATAGATTTATCGCTTGTGTCCCATTGAAATTGAACAACCCGGTCTTGAATGCTGGCGTTGGCACCGTATCTTCCGCCGTAAGGGCGGTGCGAAAACGATGGACCTCCTCGTTGAAGAAGAAAAATGTCTTGTTCTTGATGATCGGGCCACCGATCGAGCCGCCAAACTGGTTTCGGACGTAAGGATTCATCCTTCCCTGGCTGGCAGGGTTGAACCAGTCCCTGGCGCCCCCAAAACCGTTCCAGCGGCCGAACTCATAAAGATCACCATGAAAGGAATTTGTGCCGCTCCTGGTGACTACGTCGATGATCGCGCCATTATTCCGGCCAAATTCAGCATTGAAGTTGTCGGTGATTACACGAAACTCCTGGGTGGAATCCGGATTTGCGCTGAGCACGCCACCGGTGGCGGCGCCGGGTACGGAAGTGTCGTTGTTGTCCACACCATCCAGCAGGAAGTTGTTGTTTCGGTCTCGCGCCCCATTGACAGAAAAACCGGCGTTACTGCTGTCCGTCTGAAAAGTGCCGGGCGAGAGCAACACGAGACTATAGGGATCACGCGTAATCAGTGGCAGATCGGCGATCTTCCTGTGATCTACAAGGTTGCTCAGTTGTGCGGTTTCCAGGTCAATGTCGGCAGCCTCATCGGCTCGGACGTCGATCTGTTCGCTGGATACTCCTGGCTGTAACTGGACATTCAAATCCAGCATTTCGGCCACAGAGAGGCGCACCTCGGCCACGTGGGAAGCGAAACTCGCCTTCTTCACCGTGACGTAGTACGTTCCCACCGGAAGGTCGGGGAGGCTGTAAGTTCCGGTTGGACTGGTAATCACACTGCGCGCTGCGTTAGATTCCAGACTTCGCGCCGTGACGTCTGCCTCCGGCACGACCGCGCCCGTACTGTCGGTGACTGTCCCGGCTATGGAGGCCATCTGGGCAAAGGATGGCAGCGAACACAGCCAGATGATGAGCAGACCTTGAGACAACACGTTAACTCTACGCATGCTTGGTCTCTCGATGGTTGAACTAGATTTTCGGAGCGAATGAATTGTAGCTCGTACAGCGCTCGCGAAAAAGACACTGTTCAAGCTCAAGTCCGAGCGAACATAGATTTGGAGCTGGCGACGCGTACCACTTGACATAGGGTAAATCCGTGGTATGCTGCTTGCCCTCAGCCGAACAGCGGCTCGAACCTGAACACATCCTCCCCCTAAACTGTCCGACTGAACGGGCCCCGTAGCACAACCCCAAAAATTCAGGAGGCTTCTATGGGCCGCAACCACTTGCTTTCAGTCGGTGCTCTCCTGTGGCTGAGTCTCGCCCTGCCAGCCTTTTGCCAAGTGATTCATGCAACTTCAGCTGATTCTGTCGTGCCACCTGTCGTGAATTTTAGCGGAGCGGTGTTCGACTCAAACGGCAAACCTCGCACCGATCTGGTGGGAATCACGTTCTATCTTTATGCAGAATCTGAGGGTGGGGCTCCCCTCTGGATGGAAACGCAGAATGTGCAGCCCGATCGAACAGGACACTACTCGGTCGTGCTCGGCTCCAGCAAGAGCACCGGACTGCCACCTGACATATTCGCGTCTGGGGCGGCTCGGTGGCTGAGCGTACAAGTCGAGGGGCAGGAAGAGCAACCGCGTATTCTCCTCCTCAGCGTGCCATATGCTCTGAAGGCCAAGGACGCAGAAACCCTGGGTGGTAGACCTGCCTCAGCTTTTCTTCTTGCGCCCTCCCCGCAGGCCAGTAGCGCTAACGAACAACCCACGAGGAAGAACAGCAGCACTGTCCAGAAGTCGACTGCGCTTAACGTCACCGGCAAAGGGTCTGCGAATTACTTGCCGCTATGGACGAGCTCTTCAAATTTAGGGATCTCGGAGTTGTTTCAAACCAGTGGCCGGGTCGGTGTCGGTACTGTTGCGCCGGGCGCCAAACTCGACATCCTGACATTCAATCCCATCGCCACAAGATCGATCGCTGAAACTACGAATGGTATCGCAATGTACGGAGTCTCCACAGCGTCAAGCGGTACCGGCACGGGACTGATCGCGGAAACAGATAGCGCCAACGGCACCGCAGTTATCCTCAACAACGCTGCTGGCGGCAACGTCCTAAGTGCCCAAGTAAAGGGACACAACTTCTTGGCTATAGGGCCGGATACAGAAGTCGACGCACCGCCGGATCGCTTTGGTAACGTGAATCTCTCGGGGAACATTGTGGTTACCGGAGTCGTAAGCAGCGTCGGGATCGGGGACACTTTGGGTACGGACGGCGTGATTGACGTCAACTCCCTAATTCCCGGTGTTGCGTCCGGTTCGGACGATTACGGGGTAATCGGAGGGGGAGTTACGGGAGGCATGCTGGCTGAGAGTGAGATTGGAGATGGCATTGACGCCAGTGCGCCAAATACGTACGGCGGTCTCGCAGGCAACTTTACCGGTGATGTTAATATCAGCGGCCATCTCAGCAAAAGCTCAGGATCGTTCAAGATTGATCATCCCCAGGATCCAGCGAACAAGTACCTCTACCACTCGTTTGTGGAATCGCCCGACATGATGAACATCTACAACGGCAATGCCGTCCTAGACGACAAGGGTGAGGCCGAAATTATGCTTCCCGACTGGTTCGGCGCGCTCAATCGCGATTTCCGCTATCAGCTTACCTCCATCGGTGCTCCGGCAAATCTGTTCATCGCTGAGGAGATTTCCAACAATCGCTTTAAGATTGCAGGTGGCAAGCCGGGCGGAAAGGTCTCCTGGCAAGTGACCGGCATTCGGCAAGATGCTTGGGCAAACGCACACCGGGTTCCAGTGGAAGAAGCAAAGACGAAAGAGAGGGGCTTCTATATTCATCCCGAACTGTACGGAGCCCCAGAAGGGAGAAGTGTTGAATGGGCACTTCGTCCCAAAGCTCGAAAGCGGATGAAAGAGATGGAAATGAAGCACCAGGCATGGGCGCAGGCAAGGCAAGCCGCTAAACCACGGCTGCCGTAAAGAAGGCAGAAGTGTTGGCGTCCCCGACGGGATTTGAACCCGTGTTACCGCCGTGAAAGTCGTCCTAGAGTTCGTAACTGATTGAAATTAAACGGTACGGATAGCGCTCTAGGGCCCTTATCGGACT
>Ga0187780_10002070_pt1 | contig 15113 bp, 11 predicted proteins | sample 1015_Q2_SP10_20__FD_132429 | JGI IMG/M metagenome (GOLD analysis project Ga0187780, IMG submission 132429) | Tropical peat soil microbial communities from peatlands in Department of Meta, Colombia - 1015_Q2_SP10_20_MG | ecosystem: Environmental > Terrestrial > Soil > Wetlands > Peat | place... | reverse complement strand
GAGCGGCGCCACCTGGGTGAGCTTCCATCACGGCGGCGGCGTCGGCATCGGATTCTCTCAGCACGCCGGCATGGTGATCGTGTGCGACGGGACGGAAGCAGCGGCGCGGCGTATCGAGCGCGTGCTGTGGAACGATCCGGCCACCGGCGTGATGCGCCACGCGGATGCGGGCTACGAGGATGCGATCGCCTGCGCGCGTGCACAGGGCCTGAAGCTGCCGTTCGTCACTGCGTGAACACCTACGTTTCTCTCCCCTCCTTTCCAAGGAGGGGTGGCACCGAAGGTGACGGGGTGGTTTGGGTCCCAGCCACCTCCACCCCGCCCACTCCGTGGGCACCCCTCCTCCAAGAGGAGGGGAGAGACTAATGAGCGCCGAAGGCCTCTGGCACAACGCGAAACTGCTGCCGGCAGGCGATCTGGAGACCGCGCTGACGGACGGCGCGATCGTCGTACTCGAAGGCCGCATCGAGTGGATCGGCGCGCGCAGCGAGCTGCCCGATCGGTACGCCAATCTGCCTTGTCACGATGCGGGCGGCCGCTGGATCACTCCTGGCCTGGTGGATTGCCACACGCATCTGGTTTTTGCGGGCCAGCGCGCGGACGAGTTCGCGCTGCGCCTCCAAGGCGCGACCTATGAAGACATCGCACGCCGCGGCGGCGGCATCGTTTCGACCGTGCGCGCTACGCGCGCGGCGAGCGAGGATGACTTGTACGAAGCCAGCAGCCGGCGGCTGCAGGCCCTGCTGGCGGAAGGCGTCACCGCCGTCGAGATCAAGTCGGGCTACGGCCTGGACCTTGCGGCCGAGCGCAAGCAGCTACGCGTGGCGCGGCGCCTGGGCGAGCACTACCCGGTCAGCGTCTACACCACGTTCCTCGGCGCACACGCGCTGCCGCCCGAGTACGCCGGCCGTGCGGACGAGTACATCGACAACGTAGTGCAAACCATGCTGTCGGCGCTGGCCGCCGAGGGATTGGTGGACGCCGTTGACGTGTTCTGCGAGCGCATCGGCTTCACGCCCGCCCAGACGGAGCGCGTGTTCACCGCTGCGGCCCGCCTGAACCTCCCCGTGAAAATCCACGCTGAGCAGCTGTCCAATTGCGGCGGCGCGCAGCTCGCCGCGCGTTACCGGGCGCTTTCGGCCGATCACCTCGAATATCTCGATGAGGCCGGCGTCGCGGCGCTCCGCGAGGCCGGAACGGTGGCCGTACTGCTGCCCGGTGCGTTCTACTTCCTGCGCGAGACGAAGCTGCCGCCGCTCGATCTGCTGCGCCGCTACGAGGTGCCGATCGCACTCGCCACCGACGCGAACCCCGGCAGCGCGCCGACCTCCTCGCTGCTGCTGATGCTCAATCTCGCCTGCACGCTGCTGCGCATGACCGTGACCGAAACGCTCGCCGGCGTCACGCGGCATGCCGCTCTTGCCCTTGGACAGGCGCACCAGCATGGCGTGCTCGAAGCGGGCAGGCAGGCCGATTTCGTCGTGTGGGACATCGAAACGCCAGCTGAGCTCGCGTACTGGTTCGGACGTAACCCCTGCCGTTGCGTGGTGCGGGGCGGACGCGTCACACAAGGCCAGCATCCGTGAACGCCCTGTTCGCCGAGCACGCCCTGCTACCCGATGGCTGGGCGCGCAACGTTCGTCTGGCCTGGAACAGCTCGGGCGTTCTCACCGAGGTCAGCAAGGAGGTCGAGCCCGAAGCGCAGCTCATGCGCGCTTCCGGTCCCGTGCTGCCCGGGATGCCCAATCTGCACTCGCACGCCTTCCAGCGCGCGATGACCGGGTTGACAGAGTACCGCGCGCCGGGCGACAACAACTTCTGGGGCTGGCGCAGGCTCATGTACCGCTTTGCGCTGAGGCTGAACCCGGAGGAGCTCTACTCGATCGCCCGCCAGCTCTACATCGAGATGCTCAAGTGCGGTTACACCTCGGTGTGCGAATTCCACTACATCCATCATGATCCGCAAGGCCGGCCCTATCGCAGCCGCATCGAGATGAGCGAGCGCCTCATCGCGGCAGCGGCCGATGCGGGCATCGGTTTGACCCTGCTGCCGGTGCTCTACGAGCACAGCGGTTTCGGGGAGCAGCCGCCTCTGCCCGAGCAGCGCCGGTTCGTGACCACGCCCGAAGACCTGCTCAACATGCTGGCGGAGTTGCGCCGCAAGCACCCCGAGCACGATCGTCTGCGCTACGGCGTAGCGCCGCACTCCTTGCGCGCAGTGTCCACCCAATCGTTGGAACATCTGGTGGCGGGTACTTCAGGCGAATCGGCAGTGCCGATCCATATGCACGTGGCCGAGCAAAGAGGCGAAGTCGCCGACAGCCTTACTGCGCTGGGCGCCCGTCCTGTGACGTGGCTGCTGGATCACTTCGAGATCGGTGAGCGCTGGTGTCTCGTGCACGCCACACACATGCGCGCGGACGAATCCGAGCGGCTCGCCGCCAGCGGCGCAACGGTGGGTTTGTGTCCCTCCACCGAGGCGAACCTCGCGGACGGCATCTTCGACGCCGCGGGTTACTTCGCCGCCGGCGGGACCTGGGGCGTCGGGTCGGACAGCCACGTCAGCGTCAGCGTGCGCGAAGAGCTGCGCTGGCTCGAGTACGCCCAGCGACTGCTTCACCGCACGCGCAACATCCTGGCGGGTGCTGCCGCATCTCAGGTTGCGGAACACCTGTTTCTGCGCGCGGTGGTAGGGGGCGCAAGAGCGTCCGGCCGCAAGATCGAGGGCCTGGCCGTGGGACAATGCGCCGACCTGCTGGTGCTCGACACCAGCGGCCCCGATTGCTCCCTGCCGGAACCGGCGCTCGCCCTCTCGGCCTGGATCTTCGGCAACCACGGTGGCGCCGACGTGCGCGACGTGATGGTCAACGGCCGCTGGGTCGTCGCACACGGGCGGCATGCGCGAGAGCAGAAGGCGCTGCGCGACTACCTTCGCATACGGGATGCCTTGTTAGAGCGATAGTGTCGTGTCCCGCGGCAAGCCGAGTGAGTGACCGTCATTCCGGCGCAGGCCGGACTCCAGAACTTCTTGCCTGGATGCCGGTTTTCACCGGCATGACGATGCGTACTTTAACTGCACTTCTCGACCGACAGTGACAGCGGACACGACAAGGATCTTCGAGATGAGACGCGGCACCGCGCCGTTGCTGATCTCGATGCCGCACACCGGTACGTTCCTGCCTTCCGACGTCTCCGCCCGTCTGACGCACGTTGCGCTCAAACTGCCGGATACGGATTGGCATCTCGAGCGATTGTACGACTTCGTCGACCAGCTCGGCGCCTCGGTCATCATCGCCACCCACTCGCGCTACGCGATCGATCTCAACCGGCCTCCGGACGACACCAGCCTGTATCCGGGACAGGACACAACCGGTCTGTGCCCGCTGGATACCTTCGACCGCGACCCGCTTTACCGGGAAGGGCAGCAGCCGGACGCCGCCGAGATGCGCGGCCGCATCGAAAAGTATTGGAAGCCGTACCACGCCGCCCTGCGAGACGAACTCGACCGCTTGCGCGAGCGCTACGACCGAGTCGTCCTATGGGACGCCCATTCGATCCGCTCGGTCGTCCCGAGATTTTTCCCGGGCAGGTTGCCGGATCTGAATCTGGGCAGCGCCGGGGGCTCGTCGTGCGACCAGAGCCTGGCGCAACGACTAGTGCAGATCGCCCGGGATTGCCCTGGCTACACCGGCGTCCTCGACGGGCGCTTCAAGGGCGGCTATATCACGCGCCGCTATGGGCGGCCGAAAGAAGGCGTGCACGCCATCCAACTCGAACTGGCGCAAATCACGTACATGCAGGAAGAATTCCCGTACTCCTTCGATGAAAACCGAGCGCGCACACTCCGGCCACCGCTGAAGCAGATGCTGCGCGAGGCGCTACGTTGGGTATAGGGTTAGCAAGGTGTTCGGGGTACGTTTGATCTGGGCCAGATGGCTTGCGATTGCCCCTTCAAAGCACTATTTTGAGATTCCAATAACGGCATCTCCACTTAAAACATCGGAGATCGTCTGCCAGGAATCGCCATCGAATCGAACGAGGACAAATTGCTTAATCGGATGGTAGTCAGACGCAGAAGTGTTTGCGGTAATGCCGGGCATTAGCATGGGAAACACGACACTTTGCATGCTGGTTGCTACCCGCATTACGTTCTCCCGCGTAAGGTCATCGCCGCATCTCCGGAGGATATACTCCATGACCTGCGCGACCTGGTACCCATAGGCAGCGATGCCATCGTTGGCGTTTCCATCGTAGTACTTCTTCGCCCAGGCGTAGTAATCTCGGACGGCGCTGTCATTCTTCCACTTGGAAATCACAGGATCCTTAGCGTAGTAGGCCGTGATCAGGCCAACGCTCTTTTCGAGACCCGCGGGCTGCAGGATCCCCACCTTTTGGGAAGCCGGAAACGCAGTGTAGTGCAGAGGCTTCCAACCTAGCTCCCACGCGAGAGCAATCGCTTGCGTGGCGTGCTTTCCGGCCGTAGCGGTGAAAAGCGTATCCGCCCCGGAGGCCCGGAGCTCCACCATCTGCGACTTCACCGTGGGATCAGAGATCTCATAGGACCGTTCCGCGACGATTAGTCGACCCGCTTTATCGGACAGTCCCTCTCTGAGGCCTTGCAGATAATCGCGCCCGTAATCATCGTTCAAGTAAAGCACTGCAATCTTGGCGTTCGGTCTTGTTCGAAGAATGTGCCTGGCATACAAGCGCGCTTCACTGCGAAAGGTGGGCATCCAGCCGATGGTCCAGGGGTAGTTCTTGTGATCACCCCAAGCGGTGTCGCCGCCTGAGGTCAACAGCTGCGGTACCTTTTGAGCGTTAAGGTACTTGCGCACCGCCAAATTCGTTACAGTTCCGACCGAGCTAAATATCAGCAGGACTTTGTCGTGCTCGACAAGTCTACGAATATGCTCGACGGTCTTAGCGGGGTTGTACGCATCATCCAAGCTGATGAGTGTGACCTTGCGCCCATTGATGCCTCCCTCGCTGTTAATTTTCTGAAAATAGGCGAGCTGTGCATGCCCGATGGCGCCATACGCCGATATCGGGCCACTGTAGGGCATCGTTTGACCGATCCTGATCTCAGTGTCTGTAACGCCCGGGCCATACCGCTTTTGGGCTATTACCGGCGATCCCAACATGAATGTTGCTGCCGCAACCAGACACAACAACGCACTGTGAGAGCGAGCACTCATAGGACGAAATTGGCCAGCGGCTAGCATACCGATAGCTTGTATCATCGCTGCGCGGCGATTGCTCGATAGAGTCGCTCGGTTGCCGGGGCAGGTTTCACCCCCAGTGTTGTAGCAAGCATTTGTCTGAGACGCAGGTACGCGTCAATTCCCTCGGCTTCTCTTCCAAGCGCCTGATAGCAGCGCATCAGTCCTTGGTAAAACGTCTCGACGAGAGGATCGGCGCTCAGGCCTTTCAGATACCAGTTTAGTGCACGTTCATACTGACCATCCTCTTCCAAGCTGCCCGCAAGGCGAGTCATGGCATTCATGTATTTGGCTCGCAGGCGCTCACGCGTAGTCATCGTCCATGGCTCGTCGTTCTCTCGCGAGAGAAACGCACCCTGGTACAGATCAAGGGCTGTTTCCAGCTCTTGCACCACAGGCGCGGAATCACGCGTTCCCGTTTGTGCCGCTCGGTGCTCAAAGGCCCAGGCATCCACCCAACACCGAACCTGGTCCAGCGCGAGTTTTCCTCCCACGCGACGGATGACGTTGTTGTCCCGCAGCAGCCGCCGCAGCCGTACTAACGTAATCTTGAGTGCCTCGTGTGCGGCGTCGCCCTCCTGGTCCGGCCACAGTGCGTCTAAAACACGCTGCTCGGACACGTCACCGGGCCCGAACGCAACGAGAACTTTGAGGAGCGAGAGTACTTTTTTTGGCGTCTTGTGCTCGAACTCGAGCGGTAGTTCGTCCAACAGAACTTCGAAGGCACCTAAAGTGCGGACGCGAATGGGCCAGGGCCACGCGTCCACGTGCACGTCTTCGGGTCGCAAGCGGAAGCGGCGGATCAGTTCTAGCGTGGTTTCCCGCTCGATGCCGGCCTCGAGGGCGACGGAGAACATGTGCCGCAAGGTCGCGTCGGTGTGCCGCAACCGCGCCCATCCGTTTCCCCGTCCAGAAATGGCAAGACCTGTAGCCAGCAAGCGCAAGCTCTTCCCTCGATCGCCTTGCTGCTCGGCCAGCCACGCTTCGACGAGCGCCAACGCCGCCCCATGATTGATGAACGGTTCCGACCGCTCCATAAGCTCGCGAGCGCGGGCAATCAGCGGCTCCGCACGTTCCGGACAGCGCGCATCCAGCAAAACATCAGCATTCATCAAACCAAAGACGATTTCGTGAAATAGCGAGCGGCTTTCGACCACCGCCGCGAAGCTGCGCTCGGCCAGATCCGCCGCCGTCCGTGCTTGCCCTCTCCTCTGCGCCCGGAGCGCTTGGTAGTAAAACAGGATCGCCTTCGAAGTCAGGTTCTGGGGGTGGGGCAACGCCTCCAGCTCCCGCAAGGTCGCCTCTCCGATAGCGGGATCACCGACGCGAAACTCAGCCATCGATCGATGCATGAGGACGATCCCCAGCACGTTCTGGAGGCTGTTGGCTTCAACGATAGACCAGGCCCGTTCAATGTAGACGAAAAACTCCTCGTACCGGGTTGCGATGAAGCGCTGAAATGCGATCTGGAATACAGCCCACACCATGTCGACCGGCCCCACGCCCGGCTGGGCCGACAGGCCTTCTACTAGTGCAGCGAGGCGCTCAGCACGTTCCAGGTCGCCGATCTGCGCTGCGATCGCCAGCGCACTACTTGCGGGCCCAAGCGCCGTGGAAGGTCGAACATCGCCAGCGAGCAGCGCCTGCACGCGCTCGAGGCAGAGAGTGATGCACTCATGCCATGGCCGCAGAAAAAATGCCGCCCACAAGAGTGCACCTTGCGCCTGCAGCTCAAGATCAGGGCCAGAGAAAGCAGGCGGGAACGCGAGCTCCTCGGCCAGTGGATCGAGCCAGCGCTCCATTATCTCGTAGCCTCTGTGATCCACCGAGCATGCATGGATCAGACCCGCCAGGCTGAGCACGCGGCCGGCGCGATCCCCGATTTCGAGAAAACGGTTCTGAGCGCGTTCGAAGACCGAGACGGCTCCGATGGGATTGGTCTGCGCCTTGGCGCTGGCCAGCCAATACTCAAGCCAGGGGTCAGCCTCGAAAATCACGGCTGGCAGCGCCATGATCCATTGCTCTAGGCTCTGCCAGCGTCCCACCTCGAGCAAACCTTGTGCGCTCTTGAGAATCAGCCGCGCGCCACTGCTCCAATCCTGAGCTCGCGCGTACAGCTCGAAGGCTGCATCGGCGTCGCCTGTGGCCTCAGCCGTTGCAGCCGACTGACCGATGAGCAGGCGAACCTGATCGGGCGGCATCGACTGGCGAGCCCGGTTCTGAAGGAACTCGCGAAACAGCGCGTGGAACAGATACGCAGGTGGCGTTCCTGGGCGCCGATCGATGAACAAGTGGCGGCGGTACAACTGCTCCAATACTCGGTCGGCTGTTTCGATTCCGCTCACTTCTCGTGCGGTGCGAGTCGTGAAGTAGGGCAGGAACGCAAGCGATATGAGCAGGCGCTGCATCTCCGCTGGCGCGCGCTGCAGAATGAGTCCTGCGAAATAATCGAACACACCTTCCAGCACCTCGGTATTGAACTCTCGCGTATCCGCACCTACGTGTCGGAAGCGCTCGAGCATGAGCGTTACGCCTGCGGCCCAGCCGTCTGACTGGTGATGGAGGGCGCGCACCATCCAATCCTCGGTGACTCCGCGACGCGCGCACATGGCGCGGGTTTCCTCCAAAGTGAGGCGGAGATCGTCTTTGCTGATCTGCGCCAGCATGTTGCGCGCAGACAGTTGCGCGAATATCGAAGGGGGCTCACCTCGGCTGATAAGGAGTAGCGAATAGCCGGGCGGGATTTCATCGCAGGCGTCGCGCAGCACGACCGAGAGTGCTGTATCCGCCGCCTCCTGATAGTTGTCTATCGCGAGCGCTGCACCGGACGGCAGCAGTGAGAACAGCTGCCGGAAGAAACGTCGCGTGAACGCCGCCAGCTCATCGGCCTGGACGGTTCTGGGGCTGGGCAGGATCCGATGTGCCTTCGGCGTTTTGCTGGCAGCGGCTATTGCGAGGTAGTAAAAGAACGAAGCTGGGTCCCCATCCGCCGCATCGATTTGATACCACAATGCGGGCTGCTTCCGAAACTCGAGGTAGGTGGCAACGAGCGTCGTCTTACCGGCCCCCGGAGGACCAGCTATCCATATGACGGGACGCTGGAGGTGCTTATCGAGGACCGAAAAAAGACGTTCGCGCGGCACGGCGTCGTAGAGACGCGGCCGGCTGGTCTTGGCGAGCTGGGGCGGCCTGTGCGGCATGCCTTCTCCGTGCCACGCGAAACGGGCGCAAGTGCGCGCGGTCTTTTCAAAAGTATTGCTAGTTCCTCCACCTCCGTCAACGCAAGATTTAGGTCGTCCAGCTATGAGCTGAGCTGACCGACGGGTCTAAGGCCAGCGCCGTTCAGCGCAAAAAGTGAGCTCGACGCTGGCGCCAATTTGCAGAGCTCAATTCTGCTACTTGCAGTTACCCCCCCAGCTCCCGTTGGTCATCTTTCCTTCGCTGAACTCAATCTGCCACCAACCCGACCAGGCTTTACCTGCGAACACGCCGGAGCCTTCTGCCAGCTTCCAAGTGCCACGGTCGCCGCGACCTGGATCGTTGACCCATGTATCGGCCCAGTTGTCTCCGTTCTTGGTCTTACGAGCGCAAATGCCAGATGACCTGGTTTTGCCGTCTGGCGTGGTGAGCGCATACCCGCTGCAGGTACCCATCGCGTTGTTCGCGGAATCATCGCTCGCGGTAAGACTGTAGAACTCGAAAGTGGTCAGCGTGAAGCCTTTCCCGATCTCTACCGTGTTTGACGTCTGCGCCACGTTATGGAAGTGGCCAGTGCAATTGTCTGCGGCATTGACCGCCGGCGCGAGAAGAAAACTAGCGAAAATAGCTGCGTAAACGACTTGCCTTCCGATTCTCATGACATCCTCCCAGAGTCAATCAACAAATAGTTCGACGTGTCGTTGCCGTGTCGTGGTAGAACCCAACTCAGTTAGTTATCCTCGTTTCCGCCTCCTTGTTCCGTCAATTTGCGAACCCGGGCACCCGCATCTGTCCTTCGTGGGGTCGATCGCGAGGCGCCGGCAATCGCGCACCAGAGCTCCTCCGGGGTCTGAAAAGGTGTTACGCGGCCCGTGTTGGCGTCTTGCACCGTGCCCGCTATGCCAGCCGAGTTCCGCCTGTAAACCCTAACTACGTAACTGCTTGGTGGTTGTTGCAAACGCCACGCTCCCTTCCTGAGCACTCACGCTAGCGCGGGGAGGGGTACTTTTCGGGTACAGATCGGGGGGGAACCCAGCAGGAAAGACGAGGCGGTGAGGTGGTCGCCTTATTCTCGGACGCGGCTAGCCCCGCCCCGAGCCCGACATCCCCGGGCTCCGGTATTGACGCACGCTGCCGCCGAAGCTAGCCTGAATCCGGCGAGGGATCCGCTGCATACCCGTTCCCCCGGGTGGATGCCAGAAAGGAGCGGTTGCCCCGTTGGCTGAGCGACGCAGAACAACACCAGACAAAAGGGGAGGAGGAGAGGTTGGCGCACCGACCGGGCTGCGTTGTCGCCATCGCGCTATCAGGCGTGCTGATCTGCCGCACGCTCGCCCGTGGTGACGCTCACCATTTCGGTGCTCGCAGAACTTCTCATCGCACTAAGCCAGAGCGGCAATTGACACTCTCACCGCGCGCCGCGAGAACGCTTTCCCAATCGATTCCGAACGTTGAGCGCGGCAAACGGGCGCAGTGCCGAGCGGAACGGTTATTGCAAAGCGGCTGCGCAGCCGGCCAGATCCCAGCGCTGCCATGAGCGCCATCCCCTTCTTCTTCGACGTGCTCGCGTACAGCGCGATCTTCGTGCTGGTCGTCCTGGGTCTGGGTGTCATCGCGAGCATGATGGGGATCTTCAACTTCGCTCACGGCGAGTTTGTGCTGCTCGGTGCCTACACGGTTTACCTGGTCACCGAACAGGGTCTCCCCGCTTGGGTCGGCATGCTCGCCGCACCCTTTGCAGTCGCGCTCGTCGGGCTAATCCTCGAGCGCGTCGTGATCCGCCGATTCTATGCGGCCCCGATCGTCGCAATGCTCGGCACCTACGCCATCGCGCTGGTTCTGAGAGAAGGCGTGCGCATGCTGCTCGGGGGTCAGTTCTTCAACGTCGTCGCGCCGCTCGTCGGCTCGTTCTCGATCGGCGACGTGCTGATCTCCAAGTGGCGCACTGCCGTCATCGTCATCACCGCGCTGGTGATGGTCGGATCCTACCTCTTGCTCACGCGCACGCGCTTCGGCCTGCAGGTGCGCGCCTCGCTCGAGAACCCGGCGCTGGCGCGAGCCTCCGGCATTTCCATCGGCCGGATCTATACCGCGACCTTCACGTTCGGCGCCGCACTCGCGGGGCTGGCTGGGGGCCTCATGGTTCCGATCTACGCGCTCAACGCCGACATGGGGGTTCCCTTTCTCATCAAGTCTTTCCTGGCGGTGATGCTCGGCGGCATGGGCAGCTTCGAAGGTTCGATCGTTGGCGCGGCGTTCGTTGGGGCCACCAGCGCTGCGCTTCCCTGGGCCATCAAGCCCGTGGTGGCCGACATGCTCGTCTTCCTGATCGCGATCGCGATCGTGAAGTTCCGGCCCGAGGGCCTGCTTTCAACATGGAGGAAGTAGCGATGCAAGACGACTATAAGCACAAGCTGCAGTCCTACTCACGCCGCCTGTTCCTGGAGCGGGCGAGCCTTCTCAGCGGCATGGTGGCGCTCGGCGGTGGAAGCTATTTGCTGAATCCGAAGGGCGCGTGGTCGGCCGACCCCATCAAGGTCGGTATCGCCACGGACCTGACGGGGCCGATCAGCTGGGGCGGCATCCCCAACTCGAACGTCGCCAAGATGGTAATCGACGACTGGAACGCAAACGGCGGCCTGCTCGGGCGCCCGGTGCAGATGATTCTGGAAGACACCGCCACCAACGAGCAGCTCGCCGTGACCCGGGTACGCAAGCTGGTGACACAGGACAAGGTCGACGTGGTGTTCGGGGGGATCACCAGCTCGATGCGCAACGCCATCAAGGACACCATCGTCAACCGCGGCAAGACGCTCTACATCTATCCGCAGCTGTACGAAGGCCTGGAATGCACCAAGTACCTGTACTGCACTGGCCCCACGCCCGCCCAGCAATGTGACACCTTCATCCCGTGGCTGATGAAAAACGGCGGAAAGAAGTTCTACCTGCCATCGGCCGACTACGTGTGGCCGCACACGCTGAACAAGTACGCGCGCAAGGTGATCGAGTCCAACGGCGGCGAAGTGGTCGGCGAGGAGTACTTCCCGGTCGACCACAACGAGTACAGCGCAACCGTGAACAAGATCATGTCGAGCGGAGTGAATGTGGTGTTCAACACCACCATTCCACCGGGAGTAGCAGCGTTCTTCAAGCAGCTCTACGAAGCCGGCTTCAGCAAGAAAGGCGGACGACTGGCTTGCGTGTACTACGACGAGAACGCGCTCAACATCACGCCGGCGCACGAGATCGAAGGTCTCGCGAGCTGTCTCGACTACTTCAAGGCGATAAACGATCCGTTCGGCAATAAGGTCCAGGAGGAATACAACAAGCTGTACGCCGCTAAGAACCCGCTGACGGCGGGTAGCGCGGCGACCGGCATGTGGCGCGGGCTGAATCTGTGGGCCGAGTCGGTCAAAGCCGCGAAGAGCGTGAAGCGCGACGACGTCGCCGCGGCGATGGAGAAGGCCAAGCTCGCGGACGGCATCGGCGGGGGCTGCGAGGTCGTTCCCGGAACCTGGCATGTGAAGATGAACATGTACACGGCAGTGGCCAACAACGGCAAGTACGTAATCGTCGAAAAGAGCAAGGGGATGGTCGATCCGAAGGAGTGCTTGAAGGCTTGATCGGTTCCCCCACCCTACCCTCCCCCGCACGCGGGGGAGGGAATATGGACGAGGCCCACTCATTTCTGCAGTTCCCAACAATTCCAAGCAGCACGCTTCGCGTAACGGCCGGGGTGCGCTCCCGTGGATCGAGCTCGGCCTGCTCGCCCTTGCGCTCGTGCTGCCGCTGTTCCTGGACGACTTCTGGGTGCTATTCACCACCCGCGTGCTGATCCTTGGACTGATGGCGCTGTCCTTCGATCTCGTGTGGGGCTACGCGGGCATCCTGAGCTTCGGACAAGCGCTCTTCTTTGGCGTGGCGGGTTATTGCACGGCGCTGCTAGCCACCAAGCTGGAAATCACATCGGTGTTCGTACTGCTCCCCGCCGCTGCCCTCGTCGGGCTGGTGGTTTCGTTCGTCGTTGCGGCCATCGTGCTGCTCGGGAAGCGCCCGCCGAGCGTGGTATTCGTTGCACTCGGCACACTTACCGGCTCCTACGTCGTGGAACGTCTCGCGCGAGGCTGGTCTTACGTGGGAGGACAGAACGGGATATCTTCCCTACCCCGCCTTACCGCTGCGAGCTACGAGATCAGCGAAGGCCCCGTGTTCTATTACATGGCGCTCGTGCTGCTCGTGCTCGTGTACGTGGGACTGCGCGTGCTGGTCCGCTCTCAGCTCGGTCTCGTCCTGGCTGGGATCCGGCAGCGGGAGAACCGCATCGCATTTCTCGGCTACACGACCCAGAATTACCGGGGCTTCGTGTTCTGTCTCGCGGGTTTCGTCTCGGGGCTAGCTGGGGCGCTGTACGCCTTTCATGAGGGGTTTGTCGGTCCCGGTCAGCTCGGGCCGGTGCTCTCCACCCAAGTCGTGCTCTACGCGCTGTTCGGCGGCGTCGGCACGCTGATCGGCCCCGTCATCGGGACCGGGCTGATCGACTTGCTCGGGTTCTACTTCTCTCACATCTGGAATACCGGCTGGCCCATCATTCTGGGCCTCCTCCTGCTCGTCATCGTGATGTTCCGGCCAACCGGGCTCATCGGCTTCTTTGTCTCTGACCGGGAGCGGATCGGCTCTTTCGGCCGGGCTTCGCGCGCCCGGATCCCGCCCGCCCGGCGGGAAGCCCCAGAGCGGACCGCTCCATGACGTTGCTCGAACCACGCGGGAACCTGCTCGAAGCGCGCGGCGTCACGAAGGTCTTCGGATCGCTCACTGCGTTGAGCAACGCCGATCTGGCGGTCCGGCAAGGCGAGTTCCACGGCCTGATCGGGCCAAACGGCTCGGGCAAGAGCACGCTGTTGAAGTGCATCGCCGGCGCGGAGATCGCAACTCAGGGCAGCATCATGCTGGGCGGGCAGGACATCACACACGCCGCTGTGCCCGAGCGAGCGCGTGCCGGACTAAGCTTGAAGTTTCAAATCACCGCCGTCCTGCCAGAGCTTTCGGTATACGACAACGTGCTGCTCGCGCTTCAAGCGCATGAGTCCATGCCGCGGTTGATGTTGTCGCGATCTCGGCAGGTGCTGGACGAGCGCGTGATGCATCTGCTGTCGCGCTTTCAACTCGACGCGAGGCGTGACGAGCTCGCTGGAGTGCTGTCGCACGGACAGCAGCAATGGCTCGAGATCGCAATGGCGCTGGCCTGCGCGCCCAAGCTGCTGCTGCTGGACGAGCCGACTGCCGGGATGAGCCCCCAAGAGCGGCGCGCCACCGGTGAGCTGCTCATGCCGATCAAGCAGAACTGCTCGCTGCTGATCGTCGAGCACGATCTCGACTTCATCAAAGACATCTGCGACTCGCTCACGGTGCTCGACCAGGGCCAGGTGCTGGCCAGCGGCCCCACCCAGCAGGTCCAGAACAGCGAGCGGGTGCGCGACGCCTACCTCAGTCATGCCTGATACGCTGCTCGAGGCCAACGGCCTGTGCACCTACTATGGCACCAGCCAGGCTCTGTTCGACGTGAGCCTGAAGGTCGAATCGCGCGGCGCGGTCGCCATCCTCGGGCGTAACGGTGCCGGCAAGACCACTTTGCTACGCACGCTGGCGGGCGAACTGAAGCCCGCACGCGGGAGCGTCAGATTCGACGGGGAAGACACAACGCACACGCCCACCGAGGAGCGGGTGCGTAACGGCATCGGCCATGTGCCGCAGGAGCAGGCCGTGTTCAGCGGGCTTACCGTGAAGCAGAACCTGCTCATCGGCCAGATGGCGGACGCCACCGGCGAGTCCAGAATCGAGGAAGTGGTCAATTTGTTTCCGCGACTCGGGGAGCGCCTCCAGCAGAAGGCGGGGACGCTCTCGGGCGGCGAGCGTAAGATGCTTGCTATAAGCCGGGCGTTGCTGGGCCGGCCGTATCTGCTGATGCTGGATGAGCCGACTGAGGGCGTCTGGCACAGCGTTGTGGAGGAGATCGCTCAGCGGCTGGAGCAGCTCACGCGCGACATCGCCGTTCTGATCGTCGAGCAGAACGTGAAGCTGGCGCTGCGCGTCGCCCAATACTGCTACGTGATAGACCGGGGGCGCATCGCGCTCGAAGGCCGGTCGGAGGACGTGCGCAACGACTCGAACCTCGTGCGCCTGCTGGCACCCTAAGCATATTTGAGAGCCCGGTTCACCGGGACGGCATTCAACCAGGGAAGAAAAGGAGACCTCAATGCCAGTCGCTTATCCCACCCCCGAACAACTCCACGAGGCTGCCTCGGTGGTCGGCCTGTCGCTCACCGAGGCGGACATCCAGTCCTTTCTCGGTCTGATGAAAGGCAACATCGACGCCTACAACATCGTCGACCGCATGCCGGACTATCTGCCACCGGTGAAATATCCGCGCACCCCCGGATACTACCCGCCGCCCGAAGAGAACAAGCACAACGCCTGGTACGTGAAGACCTCCATCAAGGGCGCGCCGGAGGGCAAGCTCAAGGGCAAGAGGGTGGCCGTCAAGGACAACGTCATGGTCGCGGGCGTGCCCATGATGAACGGCGCCTCGATCCTCGAAGGCTACATTCCCGAGATTGACGCCACCGTGGTTCAGCGTCTGCTCGACGCCGGCGCGGAGATCGTCGGCAAGACGCACTGCGAGTACTACTGCCTGTCCGG
>Ga0187780_10002069_pt1 | contig 15118 bp, 9 predicted proteins | sample 1015_Q2_SP10_20__FD_132429 | JGI IMG/M metagenome (GOLD analysis project Ga0187780, IMG submission 132429) | Tropical peat soil microbial communities from peatlands in Department of Meta, Colombia - 1015_Q2_SP10_20_MG | ecosystem: Environmental > Terrestrial > Soil > Wetlands > Peat | place... | reverse complement strand
CCACCTATCTTCTTCGCTTTTTTCTGAATCTTGAGGTGGGTGTCTTACTGTCCGTTAATGCGGGATAAACCTTCTTTTATGTACAACTGATCCCTAGTATTTTTAATTTCAGATGATTCTTTTTTTTCGAAAAAGTAATTGACATTCAGTCAGAGTGTATAGTAAAGTTTAGAAAAAATTACATACGGATTTCTTATCAAGAGAGGTCGAGGGTATGGCCCTGTGACGCCTCAGCAACCTTCAATATTTATTGAAAAGGTGCTAATTCCTACAAGTTTTATAACTTGAGAGATAAGAAGATGGCTAAATTTGTCTGTACTTGAAAAGTCCTCTTCTTAAAGAGGGCTTTTTTTATTTTATATTTTTAGCGAAGGAGATCGATGAAATGGTCCAAATTGATACGAAACTTGCTCAAATTGGCAATAGAAGTGAAGTTACAACAGGTACTGTGAGTCCGCCTTTATATTTGTCTACAGCTTACAGACATGAAGGGATTGGTCAATCAAGCGGATATGATTATGTAAGAACAGGCAATCCAACTCGTGAAATTCTTGAGAATGCAATCAAAGAGCTCGAAGATGGAGATCAAGGCTACGCTTGTAGTTCTGGTATGGGAGCTATTTTAACAGTCCTCTCCCTTTTTCAATCCGGGGATGAGCTAATTGTATCAAGCGATTTATATGGTGGTACGTATCGCCTCTTGGAACAAGGCTATAAAAAATGGGGACTACAAACTCATTATGTTAATACTAGTGAACCAAATGAAATCATTCATGCGATTAATTCAAAATCAAAAGCAATATTGATTGAAACTCCTACTAATCCATTGATGCAACAAACAGATATTCAAAAAGTAGCTACCATCGCGAAAGAACACGGTCTTCTATTAATCGTGGATAACACCTTTTATACACCATATTTACAAAAGCCATTAACTTTAGGAGCTGACATTGTCATTCACAGTGCTACCAAATACTTAGGGGGACATAATGATGTCTTAGCTGGTTTGATTGTCGCAAAAGGTGCAACATTATGTGAAAATCTTGCCTTACACCATAACGGAGCTGGCGCTGTTTTAAGTCCCTTTGATTCTTGGTTGTTAATACGTGGTATGAAGACATTAGCATTACGAATGGATAAGCATGAAAAAAATGCGAAAACCCTCGTGGATTACTTAGAAAATCACGATGCTATTACTGATGTTTTTTATCCCGGAAAAGGCGGAATGGTATCCTTTAGAATTCAAGATGAATCATGTGTAAATCCATTTTTGCAAAATTTATCTCTTATCACCTTTGCAGAAAGTCTTGGTGGTGTAGAAAGTTTAATCACTTATCCTGCAACGCAAACACATGCTGATATTCCTGAGGAAATAAGACTTAAAACAGGAGTTTGTAATCGTCTATTACGATTTTCTGTCGGAATTGAAAATTCAGAAGATTTAACAAAAGACTTGGAGCAAGCACTAGCGAAAGTTAGACAGGAGGTTACACAGTGAGCCATGCTGAGGATTATACATTTGAAACAAAGCTTCTTCACAACTCGCATAAATTTGACTCTACAACTGGGGCGGTTAGTGTTCCCATTTACCATGCTTCTACTTTCCATCAGCCAAATTTTGACCAATTTGGAAAATACGATTATGGTCGTAGTCTAAATCCAACAAGGGAAGCTTTAGAGGAGACAATCTCAGATTTAGAAGAGGGTTCGAGAGGATTTGCATTTTCCTCTGGAATGGCTGCAATTTCTACCGCCTTCCTCCTACTTTCAAAAGGAGACCATGTAATTATCTCTGAAGATGTATATGGGGGAACTTATCGAATCGTTACAGAAGTGCTATCAAGATATGGCATCGAGCATACTTTTGTGGATATGACAGACTTAGATTCAGTAGAAGAGGCAATCCTCCCAAACACTAAACTATTTTATGTGGAAACACCATCTAATCCTTTATTAAAAGTAACTGACATAAAGGCAATTAGTAATCTAGCAAAAAAACATGACGCCCTAACTTTTGTAGACAATACCTTTTTAACACCAGCCTTCCAAAAACCACTATTGCTTGGTGCTGATATTGTCCTTCATAGTGCGACAAAGTTTTTAGCAGGACATAGTGATGTGGTAGCTGGGCTTGCCGTTGTAAAGGATGAAAAACTGGCAAATCGTTTAGCTTTTTTACAAAATGCATTCGGGGCAGTATTAGGAGTTCAAGATTCATGGTTAGTACTTAGAGGATTAAAGACTCTTTCTGTTAGATTACAGCAGTCCACATCTTCTGCACAAAAAATAGCAGAATTTCTATCTGAGCACCCTTCTGTTAAAAATGTCTTTTATCCAGGATTGAAAAATCATCCTCAATATGAATTACAACAGAAGCAATCTACATCAGCAGGGGCCGTTCTTTCCTTCGAATTAAATGACGAAAACGCAGTTAGACAGTTCATTGAAAATACGCAGATTCCTGTATTTGCAGTTAGTTTAGGTGCTGTTGAAACAATCATTTCCCTTCCAGCCAAAATGTCTCATGCGGCTATGCCGGAAGAAGAACGTAAAAAACGCGGGATTAGTAATAGTCTATTAAGACTTTCTGTAGGGATCGAAAATACAAATGACCTAATAAAAGATTTTTCATTTGCCCTTCAAGTAAGTCCAGAAGTTTCAAGGATCTAAGGAGGTTTGCCATGAGTTTTTTAGATCGATTACAAAACGAAATATTGATTGCAGATGGTGCAATGGGAACACTCCTTTACTCCTATGGAACTGGTAATTGTATAGAAGAATTAAATCTTTCACGTCCTGAAGACATTATCCATATCCATCAAGCCTATATCCAAGCAGGAGCTGACCTTATTCAAACCAATACATACGCCGCTAACTATATTAAGCTTCAAAGATATGGTTTAGAAGACTCGGTCAAAGAGATAAATAGTGCAGCGGTTCGACTCGCTAAAAAAGCAGCAAACAAAAATACTTTTGTTCTCGGAACGATTGGTGGGAATCGCGGGATTAGACCTAGCACAATATCGTTAGAAGAAATAAAGAGAAGCTGTCGTGAGCAGTTATATTGTCTACTTCTCGAAGGCGTTGATGGGCTATTATTAGAAACCTTTTATGATTTAGAAGAAATTGAAACCGTCCTAGCTATTGCTCGAAAAGAGACGGATTTACCTATTATTTCGCAAGTTTCTCTTCATGAACCTGGAATACTGCAGGATCAGACATCCCTTAATGTTGCTTTGCGAAGACTTGAAGATCTTGGGGCAAATGTAGTTGGCATTAATTGTCGATTAGGTCCTCATCATATGATTTCATCACTAGAAGAGGTTGAATTGCCGAAAACAGCTTTTTTATCAGCCTATCCAAATGCTAGTTTGCCTACTTATACAGATGGCAAATTCCATTATGATGGGGATCCAGAATATTTCAGAAAAATGTCCCAGCGTTTTAGACAACAAGGTGTTCGATTATTAGGAGGATGCTGCGGGACAACACCTGAGCATATTCATGCTTTTTCAACAGAGTTGAAGAATGCAAAACCGATTACGGAGAAAATAGTATCTGATAAAAGGTCAACTATTAAAGTTGAGCCATTACCTACTAAACGAGATATCCCATCTCTTCAGGATATTGTAAAAGAGAGACCTTCTGTTATAGTCGAGTTCGATCCACCAAGAAAATTGGATACAACTCGCTTTTTTGAAGGAGCAAGAGCATTACAAGATACAGGTATTGATGCCATTACTTTATCTGACAATTCCCTTGCATCCCCGCAGATTTCTAATTCTGCGCTTGGGCAATTGCTTAAAGCTAAAACTGGAGTTCGCCCTCTTATTCATATTACTTGTCGTGACCGTAATATCATCGGACTTCAATCACATTTAATGGGACTCCATACTGTTGGTATACATGATGTTCTTGCCATTACTGGGGATCCAGCAAGGGTCGGTGATTTTCCAGGCTCATCATCAGTTTATGATGTTTCTTCCTTTGAGCTAATTCAAATGATTAAGCTATTTAACGAAGGGTTATCGGTGTCAGGAAAGCCTTTAGGACAAAAAGGAGCTTTTTCAGTTGGTGCAGCCTTTAATCCAAATGTTCGTTCGATCGACAAAGCCGTCCAACGCATGGAAAAGAAAATCCAATATGGAGCTGATTATTTTATCACTCAACCTATTTATTCAGAAGAAAAGTTAATAGAGATCTATGAAGCGACTAGACACATTGATGCTCCGATTTATGTAGGAATTATGCCATTAACCAGTAGTAAGAATGCAGAGTTTATACACAACGAGGTTCCGGGTATAAAAATTCCAGAAACGATTCGTAATCGAATGGAATCTTTAAAACATGATCCAATTCAATCGAACCTTGAAGGAATCTCTATTTCTAAAGAACTTATTGATGCTGCCTCTGAACTGTTTAATGGGATCTATCTGATCACACCTTTTATGAAATATGAAATGACAGTCGAATTAGCAAAATATGCTCGTATTCGTAGCTCTCAATCACTAAGGAGGAACCAGCATGTCAACAGCATCCATAACTGAACAAATAAAAAAGAAGATCCTTATTATGGACGGGGCTATGGGAACTATGCTTCAAGATGCAAATTTAAGTGTCGATGATTTTGGTGGAGAACAGTTTGATGGCTGTAATGAGTACTTAAACCTAACAGCTCCATCTGTCATTGAATCGATCCATCTTGCGTATCTCGATGCCGGCGCAGATATTATTGAAACCAATACATTTGGTGGAACAAGTCTGGTTTTAGATGAGTATGATCTTGGCTCTAAAGCGTATGAGATTAATAAACAAGCAGCTTTGATTGCTAAGAGAGCAGTTAATCAACGATCGACGCCCTCTTGGCCTAGATTTATTGCAGGCTCTATGGGGCCGACCACGAAAACATTGAGTGTTACGGGAGGCACTACCTTTGAAGTATTAACAGATTCATATGAAGAACAGGCATTAGGATTAATTGATGGAGAAGTAGACCTACTTTTACTTGAAACAAGTCAAGATTTATTAAATGTGAAAGCAGGCTTTACTGGAATTCAGCGCGCTTTTCAAAAAAGTGGAAAAGACATTCCCATTATGATTTCTGCAACCATCGAACCAATGGGGACAACTTTAGCTGGTCAATCCATCGAAGCCTTTTATATCTCAATACAGCATATGAATCCTATCGCTATTGGCTTAAACTGTGCGACAGGGCCTGAATTTATGCAGGATCATATCCGCTCTCTCTCCAACTTATCTACAATAGCCGTTAGTTGCTATCCAAATGCTGGTCTACCTGATGAAGAGGGGCATTATCACGAAACACCAGAATCCCTAGCAGAAAAACTATCTGGCTTTGCTTCGAAAGGCTGGTTAAATATTGTAGGTGGCTGTTGCGGGACGAAGCCTGAACATATTAAGTCAATTTCTGATAAAATGAAAGACTATTTCCCTCGTAAAATACAAGAAACGAGCCCTCACATGGTATCCGGTATTGAACCATTTATTTACGATGATCCTACCCTCCGTCCAATCATGGTCGGAGAAAGAACAAATGTAATCGGTTCACGTAAATTTAAACGATTGATAAGTGAATCTAAATTTGAGGAAGCTTCAGAGGTTGCAAGGGCACAAGTCAAAAGTGGAGCCCATGTAATTGATATATGCTTGGCTGATCCCGATACAGATGAGCTACATGATATGGAGAATTTTATAAAGGAAGTGGTGAAAAAAGTAAAAGTCCCACTTGTAATTGATTCAACTGACGAAAAAGTAATTGAAAAAGCTCTAACCTATTCTCAAGGAAAAGCCATAATAAATTCGATTAACCTTGAGGATGGGGAAGAACGCTTTGAGAAAATAGCCAAACTCATTCATCAATTTGGAGCGGCTATTGTCGTTGGAACAATCGATGAATCTGGAATGGGTGTTTCAGCTGATCAAAAACTTGCAATAGCTAAACGTTCGTATGATTTACTTGTGAACAAATATAAGATTTCACCAAAAGATATTATATTTGATCCACTAGTTTTTCCTGTTGGAACAGGAGATGAACAATATATAGGCTCAGCAAAAGCGACTGTTGATGGGATTCGTGCAATAAAAGAACATTTCCCTGAAACCCAGACCATTCTTGGAGTCAGTAATGTTTCATTTGGTCTTCCTCCCGTTGGTAGAGAAATTTTAAACTCTGTTTTTCTCTATCATTGCACACAGGCTGGGTTAGACTATGCAATTGTGAATACAGAAAAGCTTGAGAGATTTGCGTCTATTCCAAAAGAAGAAGTCCGTTTAGCCGAAAAGTTACTCTTCGAAACAACTGACGAGACATTGGCATCCTTTACGGATTTCTATAGAGATAAAAAAAAGGAATCAAAAAACGTAAAGAAAGATATGCCCATTGAAGAAAGGCTTGCATTCTATGTCGTTGAAGGAACAAAGGAAGGACTTATTCCTGATCTTGAAATTGCGCTTTCCACCTATCCAAACCCTCTTAGTATCATTAACGGACCTTTGATGGATGGAATGAAGGAAGTAGGTAGATTATTTAATGATAACCAATTAATCGTAGCGGAAGTTCTTCAAAGTGCTGAAGTCATGAAAGCAGCTGTTTCTTTTTTAGAGCCGCATATGGAAGCGAACGATACCTCTTCTACGAAAGGAAAAATCATCTTAGCAACAGTTAAAGGGGATGTTCATGATATTGGAAAAAATTTAGTCGATATCATCTTAAGTAATAATGGCTATCAAGTCATTGATTTAGGAATCAAAGTAACCCCGGCTATTTTGATTGAAACCATAAAAAAAGAACAACCTGATATCGTTGGTTTGTCAGGTCTACTCGTAAAATCAGCACAACAAATGGTCATAACAGCCAATGACATGAAGCAAGCAGGTATTCAAGTTCCCATTCTTGTGGGTGGAGCCGCTCTTTCAAGGAAATTTACTGAAACAAAAATAGCTAAGGACTATGATGGGCTTGTCTTATATGCAAAAGATGCCATGAACGGTTTAGCGCTAGCTAATCAACTACAAGACCCAATTGAAAAAGAAAAATTAATTGAAAGTAAAAAAGAAATAACAATACGAACATCTCAAGCATTACCAACAAATCATTCGGTTGCTACCGCTGTCAAAATGAAATCAACCGTTAAAACGGATGTTCCTGTATATAAGCCGATTGATTTAAAACGACATTTGGTAAAATCATTCTCGCTCTCTCATATTGAACCTTATATTAATCAACAAATGTTAATTGGACACCATCTTGGTGTTAAAGGAAAGCTTGATAAATTGCTTGAAACGCGTGATGAGAAAGCGACTAAAGTGTATGAAATGGTTCAAAATCTGTTACTTGAGGCGAAAATCAATCGGTGGATCTCTCCTGCGGCAGTCTATCAATTTTTCCCAGCACAATCAGATCGTGATAAAGTCATTATTTATCATCCTGAGCAGCCAAATCAGATCATTGAAACATTTGAGTTTCCTAGACAGGAATTTGGTTCCTATTTATGCTTAGCAGATTTCCTTAAACCTGTTTCAAGTGGCCAAATGGATTATGTTGGCTTTTTCGCAGTAACCGCTGGTAAAGGTATTCGGGATGTAGCCGGTAAACTGAAAAGTGATGGAAGATTATTAGAAAGTCACGCTCTTCAAGCAATGGCATTAGAAACTGCTGAGGGTTTTGCCGAATTGCTTCACCGACAAATGAGAGATCGCTGGGGCTTCCCTGACACAATTGAAATGACCATGAAAGACAGATTCACCGCTAAATACCAAGGGCAGCGCTTTTCATTTGGTTACCCAGCTTGCCCTGAATTAGAAGATCAAAAAAAATTATTTAAACTTCTCAAGCCGGAAGATATTGGAATTCATTTAACAGATGGTTGTATGATGGATCCAGAAGCTTCCGTTACTGCCATGGTGTTTGCTCATCCTGAAGCAAGATATTTCAATGTACATCGTAGCGAATAAAGTGAAACTTCCATCAGTGGAGTGGTTCATCCCCCACTAATGATTAGTCCGCGCAATCGAGCTTTTTCGGGCAGTTGTCCCCACCTATCTTCCTATTTCTCTTTGAATCTTGAGGTTGGGGTCCCAATGACCGCTAACGGAATAAACTTAAAGCACATCTATGAAACCATTAAAAAGCTCCTTATTCAGTTGGAATAAGGAGCTTTTTAGAATCTCTTCGGAAGAAATTATGTAACGTTCCCGGCCCTTCTTTAAAAAATTCCTTTTTATTTAGTGAAGACGATATTGTTTAATTCTTAGTCCTTCCCGTTTCTATACTTTGTAAAAGAAAGAAAACAATTTATAATGAAACTATTCAAATACAACTTCCTCTTGAGAGACTTATATTTAAGAAAGAATAGGTAAATGTATACATATGAAAAATCGCGTTGTTCAATTACTATTTGTATTTACTCTTGCAGCAATTGTGCTCATACTCTTAAATAAATCCGTCATTTCCTTAAATACTTTTATCGGCGTACTTTGGCCTATCACAATCTTAGGGATTTCCTTCGTTATATTCATTGAGAATCGTTCCCCACAAAGTACATTGGCATGGTTTTTAGTATTAGCACTTCTCCCTGTTATAGGTGTACTTCTATACTTACTTTTCGGAAGAAGTCGCTGGAGAAGAAGGAAACATTTACATCGTTCAGAAGAACGTAGGAAGTTATTCCGTGAGATTTTAGCAGGGAGAAGCTTTAATTTAGAAATCTCTACCCCTTTAAACGAACGATCTACCTATTTGGCAGAAGTTATACAAAAATTTGGCGGTGGTCCCGTTGCTAATGAAACAACAACAAAACTATTAACAAATGGGGATGAAACATTTACTGAAATCATACAAGCGATTGAAAATGCTACACATCATATTCATATTCAATACTACATTTATCGATCAGATGAAATCGGTACAAAAATTCGAGATGCCTTAATAAGGAAAGCAAAGTCTGGCGTTATCGTACGCTTTCTTTACGATGGACTCGGAAGTAATACATTACGGAGGCGTTTCTTACAACCAATGAAAGATGCAGGGATTGAAGTAATCGAATTTGATTCTATTCTTTCGCCTTGGCTTCTAGAAACAGTAAACTATCGCAACCACCGTAAGATTGTTATTGTTGATGGGACAATTGGTTTTACAGGTGGACTCAATGTCGGGGATGAATATCTTGGTCGTTCGAAGAAGTTTCCTATTTGGCGTGATAGTCATTTAAAAATAGAAGGAAAGGCGTTATATAAACTACAAGCCATTTTCCTAGAAGACTTACTCTATGCCACTAGTGGTTTAAATACTTATTCTTGGGATCAATTTATGAATAGAACATACTTTCCAAATCAAGGAATTCATCAGGCAGAAGGTGCCGTACAAATCGTTGCAAGTGGACCTAGCTCAGATGATACAAGTATTCGGAATGCTTTATTGAAAGTTATGGGCTCTGCAAAAAAGTCAATTTGGATTGCTACTCCATACTTCATTCCTGATCAAGAAACATTAACATTACTACGTTTGAGTGCACTTTCCGGAGTAGATGTCCGTATTTTATATCCTGGAATAAGTGATAGCATCATTAGTGATCAAGCATCCCAATCATACTTTTCACCACTTTTAAAAGCAGGAGTCTCCATTTATCGCTATAAAGATGGTTTTATGCACGCTAAGATTGTACTTGTTGATGATGAAGTTGCAACAATTGGCACAGCAAATATGGATATTCGTAGTTTTGAGCTTAATTATGAACTCATTGCGGTCCTATATGAATCTAAAACGGTTCTAGATATAAAAAGTGATTTTGAACAAGATTTTAAAGACTCCATAGAAATCAGATGGGATTCATTTCAAAAGCGAAGTATTCAAAAACGCATACTTGAATCTCTTATGCGACTCATTTCTCCTCTACTGTAAATTTCTAAAAAGTAATCAATTCAAATTTGATTACTTTTTCTTTTATAAGAATGTATTTCTTCCTCTCCTTTTCTATTAAACACGTTATCTAACATAAAAACTAAGGACTAAAATCTCTTCTTTAGTCCCTATCTAAATACTTTTTATTTAACCTTCAAATTAAATTACGTTTCACAACTTTATGGATGGTTCCCCTTAGCCTACCTAACCGCAAATTTTAAAAAAAGAACCTTCAATCTAAAGATAGATCAAAGGTTCTATGTTTTATTTTCAATGATATTCTATTATTTATTTAATTCTTTTTACCAATTTACATCCTAAGAATTAACTAAAGACTGGCTCTTTTCCGTTTAGTCCAAGAGCATGAGCTGTTGAAGTATGAATTTGTTGGAAAAGCTCTGGGTTTTTCATTAGTGAAATGCCATAAGATGGAATCATTTCTTTTATTTTCGGCTCCCACTCTTTCATCTGTTGTGGGAAGCATTTTTCTATTACCTCAAGCATGACATGCACGGCAGTAGAAGCACCCGGAGAAGCACCAAGTAATGCAGCTATTGATCCATCTGTGGCAGTAATAACTTCCGTACCAAATTGAAGTGTTCCTTTTCCACCTGTCTCAGTATCTTTAATAACTTGCACGCGTTGGCCCGCTACTACTATATCCCAATCCTCGCTTTTGGCATTCGGAATAAACTCACGTAGTTCTTCCATGCGTTTTTCATGCGATAACAAAACTTGCTGAATCAGGTATTTTGTCAATGCCATCTCTTTTACGCCTGCCGCCAACATTGTAAGGATATTATTCAGATTTACGGAACCGATCAAATCAAAATTTGAACCAGTTTTTAAGAACTTTGGTGAGAAGCCAGCAAATGGTCCAAACAATAATGTTTTCTTGTTGTCAATATATCTTGAATCAAGATGCGGAACAGACATTGGTGGTGCACCAACCTTAGCTTTACCGTATACCTTTGCATGGTGCTGCGCTACAACTTCAGGCTTGTTACATACCATAAATAGTCCGCTTACAGGGAATCCTCCAACATGTTTTGACTCAGGAATACCCGTTCTTTGTAGTAAAGGTAGACTTCCGCCCCCACCACCGATAAAGACAAATTTAGCAGTGTGGTTTTCAATTTTACCGCTTTCCATATTATGGACTTTTACTTCCCATGAACCGTCAGTAGTACGTTTAATATTCTTAACACTATGCTTGTAGTTAATCTCGACATTTTTACTCTTTAAGTGATCAAACAACATGCGTGTTAAAGCACCAAAGTTGACATCTGTACCAGAGTCAATTTTGGTTGCTGCTATCGGTTCATCGGCTGTACGGCCATCCATTATAAGAGGTATCCATTCTTTCAGTTTTTCAGGGTCCTCGGAAAATTCCATCCCTTGAAACAGTGGATTGTTTGAAAGCGCTTCAAAGCGTTTTTTCAAAAACGATACATTTTTTTCCCCTTGAACTAAGCTCATATGAGGTATTGGCATGATAAAGTCTTGTGGATTACGAATCAGATTGCTATTTACCAGATAAGACCAAAACTGTCTTGAAAGCTGAAACTGTTCATTTATTTTTATAGCTTTGCTAATATCTATAGATCCATCAGATTTTTCGGATGTATAGTTAAGCTCGCACAGTGCAGCATGCCCTGTACCCGCATTATTCCATTCGTTAGAGCTTTCTTCTCCTGCGTTTGAAAGTTTCTCAAACACTTTGATTTCCCATTCAGGTGCTAACTCTTTCAGTAATGATCCCAAAGTTGCGCTCATGACTCCGGCACCAATTAAGATAACGTCTGTTTTTTTCTTTATGCTGCTCATAATACCCTTCCTCATCCCCTAATATTTGCAAAAAAGAGTAGGCGCTCCTGCTTAGATGTCACAAAAACCAAGGCACCACATAGGAACACACCTTTTCTATCTCAATTATACCCTACCATATTCTATTATAATTATTTATAGATTAAAATATCTACTAATATCTGATAATTATTTAAAGATCAAAATTTCTATTATTACATAATAATTATATACTATTAAAGCGAATTGAAAAGGGACAATCCGTCTTCTCTTAAAAATATCCACTATGCATGTTGTCCCGAGTTTGAACCTAACTACAGAACAAGGAAATTTTTTTCTCTTCTACTATTTTATGCAATTCTTCTGCATCTGTTTATTAATTAAAGGCATTGTCTCATTCCAATCCATTAATGACGTTCAAGTCATTCCATCTTCTTTAATCAGTAAATTTTTCTTACCTTAGATTGTTAAACCCAAAAAGCCACTCCTATTAATGGAATGGTTTCATCAATTAAACTTCTAATATGGTAATCTCAGTAAGGTAACCCCTTTACTCAAGATAAAAATAGTAAAAGGGAGAAGCCAATAACCCATATCATCGGAACTAAGTTAATAATAATTGCAAGTTTTCTCTTTTTTATTCTCATCTTCCACGCTAAAAACGAACAAAGGATTACAGCAATCGGATATAAAGTAATAATAAGAACAAACGAAACATTATAAATATTGATTATCCCACTGTCAAAGACCATAAACGATATACCCCAAATAAAAAACCAAGGAATTAAAGTAATCGAATAAAATATTTGACTAATAATTAAGTACCACTTCATTAATCCACCCCTATAAAAACCTTTTTTCCTGATAGCTTAGTAACTCTTTTCACTCCTACTTCAATACATTCTATAATTACTCTACCATTTGTATACAAATTTCTGTATAACTTTTTCTTTTGATGAAGTGTACCTTCCACTTTCCCTTTTCGGCTAGATAATTCAATACAATATACTTTATTCTCCGTATTATTTCTAAATGAGGTTTTTAATTGGAGGGCTATCACTAGTCACCGAACTCCAGTAAGATCCAGAACAGTTTAATTAAACAAATTTTAGAAAATGGCGTGGCTTATTACTACTCTCCTATTATTCTGATCCCTATTTTCATTTTAATTAAAGTCATTAGGTACAATACCATATTGGGGATATTTCGACATAATACGATAAGAATCTTGTAAATTTTTACAATATTCTCTATAATAAAGTAGGTCAAGCGTCCTGATATTTACAATTTTATAACGGTTGATAAAGGCAAACACTTCGAAAGACGTGGACGCAAAACTATAGGGGCTAATGTAAATGATAATTTACAACGCCAGCCAGTTACCGAAATACATTTAATTTAGTAACCTTTCTTTTCGGTATATTAATCGTTAAGTTGGGTTATTTTTTTTTGGCTAAATATGATTAATGTAGAATGGAGGATTGTTGTTCAAATCAAAAGATTTTAATACTGTAATTTTCAAAGTGGGAAATAAAGAATATGGACTTCATATCAATCAGGTTATTTCTATTGAAAAATTACAGCCCTTTACCGATACCAAAAATGTCAGACATCAAAGGAATTATAGATATAAGGAGGAGTATTATTTGAAGTGGACAATTAATAGAAAACTAATAGGTGGCTTTGCAATTGTTATATTCATTTTAATCATTACGGTCTTTGTAAGTTTTTATCAAATGGGTACGGTTAACGATAATTACAGCTTTTTGCTTCAAGATAAAGCAAAGAAGGCAGTTGATATTAAGGACTTACAAGTTGCCGCCAAACAAGAAGTCGTTACTATGCGTGGTTATTTAATTTTAGGGGATGATGAGACTCTACAAAAATATTACACAGCACAGGATGATTATGAAAAGAAATATAAAAATTTATTGGGGAGATTTCAAATCCCTGCGTCCATAAAAATGTTAAAGGATCTTGATAAAATTGAAAAAGAATATCAGCAATTTGCCGAGCAAGTCTTCACACTGAAAAAGCAGGATAAAACAGAAGAAATTAGGGATTTAATAAAATCGCAAGGCCGTGACATCGTAAAAAGATTTGATGAACAAGCGTTAAAGCTTTCCGTTTATCAAAACCACATACTTGATACGGGCAATAAAGATACCACAACAAAGGCAAATAGTGCCAAGATGATAGTTCTAGGGCTGGGAATGATTGCTATCTTGATCGGGGTTGGAACAGCGATTTTCATAGGTCGTCTCATTTCAAAACCAGTTATTGCAATAGCTAATACAGCTACTAGAATTTCTAACGGCGATCTTACGGTGGAGGAAATCAAAGTAAAAAATAGGGATGAAATTGGTGATTTAGCCAATTCATTTAATCAAATGGCAAGAAATCTTAGCGATTTAATCGAACATGTATCCTTAAGTTCTGAACAGGTTGCTTCTTCAGCAGAGGAATTGACAGCTAGTGCCGAACAAACTACTCAAGCAACCAATCAAATTGCAACATCTATTCAAGAGGTAGCAAGTGGGGCAGAAACACAAGGACAAGGAGCAACTGAAAGCTCACTAGCCATGAAAGAGATGGCGATTGGTATTCAACAAGTTGCGGAGACCACATCTTCCGTATCCGAATTAGCAATGCAAACAAGTAAAGAAGCAAGTAATGGAAACGAGTCTCTGCAAAAAGTCATACAGCAAATGAATACGATTAATGACGTTGTAGACGATTCTGCATCTGTTGTCAAAAATTTAGGGGAACATTCTAAAGAAATTGGAAGCATTATTCAAGTGATTACATCCATCGCTGATCAAACAAATTTGTTAGCTCTTAATGCTGCTATTGAAGCCGCTCGTGCAGGTGAACACGGAAAAGGTTTTGCGGTAGTAGCCGATGAAGTTAAGAAACTTGCAGAGCAGTCCAAACAATCAGCAGTTCAAATCGCAGACTTGATCCAAAAAATACAAGGCGACACCACACATGCGGTAAATGTGATGGATAAAGGAACTCAAGAAGTGAAAGTGGGAATGGTAGTCGTTCAAAAAGCAGAAGAAGGATTTAATAAAATTCTTGGATTAATTGAACAGGTTACAGTTCAAATTCAAGAAGCTTCAGCAACATCCGAAGAAATGTCGGCTAGTACAGAACAAGTGAATGCCTCTATTGAAGAAATTGCTCATATTGCTCAAGTTTCCTCCAATAATATTCAAGATGTTGCTTCAGCATCAGAAGAACAGCTAGCTTCGATGGAAGAAATCGCTTCTTCTGCATCTTCTTTATCCAAAATGGCTGAAGAGCTACAAATGCTTGTTAGTCAGTTCAAAATAAGAAGGTTCATATAATGTTCTAAAGAAAGAACTTAAATTTGAGGATTAGTAACTTTTT
>Ga0187780_10002068_pt1 | contig 15120 bp, 13 predicted proteins | sample 1015_Q2_SP10_20__FD_132429 | JGI IMG/M metagenome (GOLD analysis project Ga0187780, IMG submission 132429) | Tropical peat soil microbial communities from peatlands in Department of Meta, Colombia - 1015_Q2_SP10_20_MG | ecosystem: Environmental > Terrestrial > Soil > Wetlands > Peat | place... | reverse complement strand
GGTTGTGGCGACGCCTTTTTACAAGCGGTTAAGGAAAGCGAGCGCAAATTAGGTTCGAGGCGAAATGACGTCCAAGGAGTGGCTTTATGGGGTATCCAACACAGTACCGCTACACGAAAGACCATGAATGGATCGAGGCAAAGGGAGACGTCGGCACGATCGGCATCACGGATTACGCCCAGCACGAACTTGGCGACGTGGTGTTCGTCGAACTTCCCGCTGCCGGCACAAAACTGGAGGCTGGCAAGACCTTTAGCTCAGTGGAATCAGTGAAGGCCGTCAGCGAGATTTACGCTCCGGCGAATGGGCAGGTTGTTGAGGCGAACACGGCCCTGCAGAACAAACCGGAGACCATCAACACCGATCCGCATGGCGGAGGATGGCTGGTCAAAGTGAAATTGTCGAAACCCGCGGAGGTCAATTCCCTGATGGACGCGGCGGCGTATGAAGCGTACGTCGAGGAGAAGAAAAAGGAAGCGTCAGCCTGATGCGCTACCTCCCGAAGAGCCCAGCCGAGCGGCAGGAGATGCTGGCCTCCATCGGCGCAGAGTCCATGGAAGAACTTTTTTCCTCCATACCCGAAGCATACCGGTTGAAGAAGCCACTGAACCTGCCGGGTCCGTTCTCTGAGGCGGAGGTGATCCAATATTTCCAGGACCGGGCAGCGGAGAATTCGAGCGGTTACACGAGTTTCCTGGGTGCCGGAGTGTATTCGCACCTGCGTTCGGTGGTTACCGATGCGATCCTGCAGCGCGGCGAATTTCTTACATCGTATACGCCGTACCAAGCGGAAATTTCCCAGGGAACCCTGCAGGCTATTTTTGAATTTCAGACGCTGATGTGCCAGTTGACCGGGCAAGAGGTAGCAAACGCGTCGATGTACGACGGGTCGACGGCGACGACGGAAGCCGTGTTGATGGCGGAGCGCGTGACCGGGCGACAGCGCGCGCTGATCGCGCGGTCGTTGCATCCGGAGTATCGGGAGGTACTGCGTACATACGCGAAGAATTCGGGATTGACGCTGCTAGAGATTCCCTTCGGGCCGTCCGGCGCACTGGACCTGGAGGCATTGAAGGCGGCTTTGCGGAGTGATGTATGCGCAATCGTTGTGCAATCGCCCAATTTTTTCGGGTCGATCGAGAACCTCGGGCCCTTGGCGGAAGCGGCACACGCGGAGGGTGCGCTGCTGGTCGTCGCGGTGACGGAGGCGCTTTCGCTGGGAGTGGTGAAGCCGCCGGTAGTGGCGGACATTGTGGCGATGGAGGGACAAAGCTTCGGATTGGCGCCGAGCTATGGCGGCCCCTATGTTGGGGTGATTGCCGCGAAAGAGAAATATGTTCGGCAGATGCCGGGGAGACTGGCTGGCCAAACGCACGATCTGGAGGGCCGGCGGGGATTTGTTTTGACGCTAGCAACGCGGGAGCAGCATATCCGGCGCGAGAAAGCGACTTCAAACATCTGCACGAATCAGGCGCTTTGCGCCTTGGCTGCCACCGTTCAGCTTTCGCTTCTGGGGAAGGAAGGCATTCGCGAGATGGCGGAGCAGAATGTCGCCAAAGCGCGGTTTGCGCTCACCGAGTTGGAGAAAATTCCGGGCGTGAAGCGCAGCTTCTCGAGCCCGTTCTTCAACGAGTTCGCGGTGGAGTTGCCTCGGTCGGTCAAATTGGTTAATGCCGAACTGCTGAAGTCAAAGATCATAGGGCCGTATGTGCTAGGCGCGGCATACCCGGAACTCACCAAACATGCGTTGGTCTGCGTGACGGAGACAACTTCGCGGGCCGAAATCGAGCGTTTCGTGGTGGCCCTGAAAGCCGCTTTGGAACCGCCGCTTTAGGTGTGCAGAGCGAAATGAATGCAAAACTGTCTGACGAAACAAATGAGATCCTGAGATGAGTGACAAGATCAAAGTAGCGAGACGGCACACCAGCCGGAGTGAAGTTCTGATTTTTGAGAAATCCTCACCGGGCAAGCGTGCGTTTGAGCTGCCGCCGCTGGATGTCCCTCAGGTGAAGGCAAGTGAGGCCTTGGGCGACTTCCATCGAACGGACGGGGTGGAAGACTTTCCCGAGGTGAGCGAGATTGAAGTGATCCGGCACTTCACGCGCCTCTCGACATGGAATTACGCCATCGACCTCGGGATGTACCCCCTGGGCTCCTGCACAATGAAATACAACCCGCGCGTAAATGAATTTGTGGCGCGGCTTTCGGGCATCGCGACGGAACATCCGTATCAGCCACAGGACCTTTCGCAGGGATGCCTGAAAATTCTGCGGCTACTGGAAAAGTGCCTGCTGGAAATCACCGGCATGGACGCGATCACGCTGCAGCCCGCGGCGGGAGCGCAAGGTGAACTTACAGGACTGTTGCTGATCCGCGCCTACCATCAGAAGAATGGCAACCCGCGGAAAAAAGTGCTGATCCCGGATTCCGCGCACGGGACGAATCCGGCAACCGCAGTGATTGCGGGATATGAAGTCGAAAACATCAAGTCCAACGCGGACGGGCAGGTGGATATCGCGAAACTTCGCGAACAGGTAACCGAAGACGTAGCTGCATTGATGCTGACGAACCCCTCCACACTCGGAATCTTTGAACAGCAAATCCCCGAGATTGCGGAAATCCTGCACGCCAAGGGCGCGCTGATGTACATGGACGGCGCGAACATGAACGCTTTGACGGGGATCACGCGTCCTGGGGAACTCGGCGTGGACGTGATGCACCTGAACCTGCACAAGACATTTTCGACGCCGCACGGTGGAGGAGGGCCAGGAGCGGGACCTGTGGCGGTGAAAAAACTTCTGGAGCCCTTTTTGCCGGTTCCCATTGTCGTGGAAAAAGAGGGCGGGAGGCTCTCGCTAGACTTCAACCGCAAGGAGAGTGTCGGACGCGTGCGTGCATTTGTTGGGAATTTCGGCGTGCTGGTGCGGGCGCTTGCGTACATCTTGGCTTACGGACCCGGCGTGCGCCAAGCGACGGAAGATGCGGTACTTAATGCGAACTACATTCGCAAGCACCTCGAAGGCGCATTCGATCTTCCCTATACGCGGGCGTCAATGCACGAAGTGGTCTTCAGCGACGCGATTCAGAAGAAGAACGGCGTGAACACGATGGACATCGCGAAGCGGCTGATTGATTACGGCTTCCATCCATACACGACGGCCTTCCCTTTGATCGTGCCGGGGGCACTGATGATTGAGCCGACCGAGTCAGAGAGCAAGGAAGAGTGCGATTACTTTATTGAAGCCATGAAGGCCATCGCCGAAGAGGCGGAGAAGAGCCCAGAGTTGCTCAAAGGGGCACCTCACACGACGCGCGTGCGGCGACTTGACGAAGTGGCGGCGGCGCGAAAACCGGTGTTGCGGTGGAATCCATCCGAAAAGCGCAGTAAGGCTGCCGACTGAGCTTCCGAAACCGCCGAACGGCAGCGATTCCCAAGCACAATTGAACATAAGGCAAGACGGGGTGCGGAAATTCCGCGCGGCTGTGCCCTACCTGCTAGACTAGTTGGACAAATTAGGGGAAGCAGGTTGCAAGGAAAATGAACGTCGCGCTCGATGCATGGTTGCCGAAGTCGGTCATACTCCTCCGCGAATACACCTCTGAGAAATTCGCACACGATTTAATCGCTGGGGTGACGGTTGGACTTGTGGCCCTGCCGCTGGCGATGGCCTTTGCGATAGCCTCCGGCGTGCCTCCTCAATCGGGAATCTACTGCGCGATTGTCACAGGCTTTTTGATTTCGGCGCTGGGCGGGTCAAAAACGCAGATAGGCGGGCCTACCGGCGCATTCGTCGTAGTCGTGCTGGGAATCATTGCGAGGTATGGGCTCGATGGGCTGTTCACGTGCACGATGCTCGCCGGGGTCATTTTGGTGGTGATGGGTCTAACCGGCCTGGGCACGATGGTGAAGTTTTTTCCGCGGCCAGTGGTTGTAGGATTCACAAACGGAATCGCCATCCTGATTGCCAGCACGCAGATTCGAGACTTCTTTGGACTGAGAATGGAGCATGTGCCCGGGGACTTTTTCCATCGCATGGGTGCCATCGCGGAGAACTTCTATACGCTGAACTGGGCAGCGACCGCAGTCGGCGTCGCGTGCCTTCTGGTGATGATTGTCTGTCTGCGATTTTTCAAGCGGATTCCAGGAGCGATCGTCGTTTGTTTCGGGGCAACGGCAGCGGTGAGCTTTTTTCATATTCCAGTAGAAACGATCGGGACACGCTTTGGAGGAATTCCAAGCGGCTTGCCGCATATCGTGGTGCCGACGCTGCGGCCAAGCCTGCTGTTGCACCTATTATCGCCTGCGGTCACGGTCGCGATGCTCGGTGCGATTGAGTCGTTATTCTCGGCGGTTGTGTCCGACAAAATGAGCAATGACAAGCACAATCCAAATGTGGAGCTGATGGCGCAAGGAGCGGCCAACATTTTTTCGCCACTATTTGGCGGGTTGCCGGCCACTGGAGCGATAGCGCGCACCGCGACAAACGTGCGCTCAGGAGCAAGAACGCCCATCGCCGGAATGATTCATGCGGTCACGCTGCTGGTGGTGATTCTGTTCGCCGCACCTTTGGTCAAGAACCTGCCCCTGGCTGCGTTGGCGGGCATATTGTTCATGGTTGCGTACAACATGGGCGACTGGGCGGAGATTCCCGAAATCTTGAAATTAACGAAGGCGGATATTGTGGTATGGCTGCTGACGATGAGCCTGACCGTTTTCGCGGACCTGACGCTTGCGGTGGAAGTGGGCATGATCCTGGCGGCATTCACGTTCATCCGCAAAATTTCCCAGACTACGACGGTATCCAAGGTCACTGACGATTACATCGAAGATGGGCGCGCGCACATTCTTCAGGACAAGGACATCCCCGAATACACCGCTGTTTTCCGCATCCATGGGCCCTTTTTATTTGGAGTCACGGACAAGATTGCGACCATCACGGAGAATCTTGCGACACTTCCTCCGATCGTGATCGTTCGATTGCGTAACATGACCGCAATTGACGCGACCGGCATCGCCGCATTGGAAGAATTGGCCGATATTCTGCAGAAGAGCGGGCGTTCGATGCTGGTTTGCGGCGCTCGACCGCAACCGGAAGCATTGATGCGCGAGGCGGGATTCGAGCGGCACGTCGGCACGGAAAACATTTGCCAGAATATTGAAGAGGCGCTGAAACGAGCAGCACAAATTCAAAAGGACAGACCCGCGCTTGCCACCTCCCAGACAAACAGCTAGCTTCAAAACTCAAAACTTGAAGTGTGTTTGGCCCGCGTGCCCAAGCGGATGGGGATCACCAACGATTCCATTTTGAGAGAGGAAGAAAGAAGGCCCGGGCGGTTTCCCACTCGGGCCTTAGGGGGTGAGATCGAAGATCATCTTGCGAGCCGCGGGGCAGGCTCCGGGGGAACCTGCACGCCCGGCGCTTCCACGGGCCGGCCACCACGAGCCTGTGAAGTCCGTGCAACGACGGCGGGCTCCGGACGGCGAACTGGCATGGCCAGGTTCTCGCCTTCGCGGACAAAACTCAATTTGTCATCCTCGTTCTGCCAATCGATGCAGATGAGGTCACCGCAGTGAACTTGATCCGTGGCTAAAAGGTTGGCCATCGGGTAGACGACGTGGCGTTCAATGGCGCGCTTGAGATGACGAGCGCCATAGCGCTGGTCGGTGCCTTCTCTTAGGAGGAAGTCGCGGCCGCCCTCGGTCACCCGGAAGAGGAACTGCCCTTTAGCGGTTTCAAGGACCCGCTGCTGAACCATGGAGAGTTCGATGTCAAGGACCTGCTCCAGTTGGGTGCGTTGCAGGGGATGGAAGACGACCACCTTGTCCAGACGATTCATGAATTCTGGCGAGAACTTGCGCCGGGCTGCTTCTACAGCGGTGCGCGCTACCTTTTGGTCCAGGTTGTTCTTGGGCTTGTCGTCAGATTCGATGAAGCCGTAGCCGCCGGCCATAAGTTCGGTGATTTCGCCGCCGCCGAGGTTCGAGGTCATGAAGATGACGGTCTGGGAAAGGTCGACGCGGCGATTGTCGCCGAGAGTGAGAGTGGCTTTGTCCAGCATGCCAAGGAGCAACTGCCAAAGAGCATCGCTGGCCTTTTCGATCTCGTCAAAGAGCAGGAAGGACAGCTTCAGCTTATCCGTATAGGAAGCGGCCAGGGCTTCCTGGGTGATCAGAGGATGGGTTTCCCGGTGACCGAGGTACCCCGGGGGCGAACCGATGAGTTTGGCAATTTCGTGAGAATGCTGAAACTCGGCGCAATCGACCTTGATAACGAGGCGCGGGTCGCCAAAGAGGATTTCCGCGGCGGCTTCGACGATCCGGGTCTTACCTGAGCCCGTGGGTCCTAGGAAGAGCAAATTCCCCACAGGCCTGCCAGGGGAGTTGAGACCGGCGCAGAACACCTGATAAAGATCCACGAGGGCCTGGACACCCTCTTCCTGGCCAACGATCTTGGCGCGCAGCGACTGATGGAAGTCGCGCGTGTCGTTGCTGCGGATGGTGGGGTCAAGTTGTTGTCGAACCGCAGGTCTCATGACTTTATCCTCGGCCACTACAGCGATTCCTTTAACCGGGTCCCTCAAACCGGCTTGATGCCGCGTCTCAGCAAAGCATCCCAAGGCTAAGGAGCATGAGGAGTGCCAATTCGGGTGGTCAAGGTGCAGTTGTGAAAAGGCTATTCGTTCAACGACATACGATTGTTGCAGTTCTGGAAACTGTCTCACGGGGTGAGACGCTGTTCCAGGCGTGCTCAAAATGAGAGGAAAGCTACAGAATGTGTCAATCAGAACATGACAAAAAGGGGCGACCGTGGCCGGTGCGCCCCTGTGGAAATTGAAACCTGTGCACTCTCACTTGTTATCTTTTTTGTGCGCTTGCAGAGCTTGCCGCGCAGCAGCCGGAGAGGCGGCCGGAAACGCGGGAAGACGAGAGGGGTCGTCGGCAACTGCCTCGACCGGCTTCTCTTTCCCCAAACCGTCCTGGTTCGAGGCTGCGGCCGCGGCGACTTCGGCGGGGACGTCCGGAGTGATGATCGCGGCTTCCCGTTCGCGAACAAAGGTAAGCTCCTTATGGACGCCATCCCAGTCCACGCGGATGAGATCCCCCATGCGAACTTGCTGAGTGGCTAGGAGATTGGCGAGCGGATAGACCAGGAATCGTTCAATGGCACGCTTGAGGTGCCGGGCACCATAGCGCTGGTCGGTACCCTCACTCAGGAGGAAATCGCGGCCTGCATCGGTAACTCGAAAGAGGAACTTGCCGCTGGCGGTGTCCAAAACGCGTTTTTGCACCATGCCGAGCTCGATATCGAGGACGGCTTCCAACTCGGCGCGCCGGAGTGGGTGGAAAACGACCAGCTTGTCGATGCGGTTCATGAACTCGGGCGAAAACTTGCGGCGGGCAGCCTCGATGGCAGTTCTCTCGACCTTTAGGTCAATATCGGTTTGCGGCTTGTCTTCTGATTTGATGAAGCCATAGCCTCCGGCAAATAGGTCGGTGATATCGGACCCACCGAGGTTTGAGGTCATAAAGATGACCGTCTGGGAAAGATCGACGCGGCGGTTGTCGCCCAGGGTGAGCGTGGCTTTGTCCAAAATACCCAGAAGCAACTGCCAGAGGGCATCGCTGGCCTTTTCGACCTCGTCGAAGAGGAGAAACGAAAGCTTGAGCTTGTCGGTATGATAAGCCGCCAAAGCTTCCTGGGTGATTAAGGGGTGCGTTTCGCGGTGTCCGAGGTAGCCCGGAGGCGAACCGATGAGCTTTGCGATTTCGTGTGAGTGCTGGAATTCGGCACAGTCAATCTTGATGACCGAGCGGGGGCTGCCAAAGAGGATTTCCGCTGCAGCTTCGACGATGCGCGTTTTGCCGGAGCCCGTGGGCCCGAGGAAGAGCAGGTTGCCTACGGGGCGTCCCTGCGGATTGAGGCCGGCGGAGAAGACCTGGAACAGCTCGACGAGGGCTTGCACCCCTTCGTCCTGCCCGACGATCTTGGCGCGGAGAGCTTTTTGAAACTCAATCGTTTCCGCGCTGCGGATGTTTGGATCTAGTGAAAGACCGTCCGTGCCCATAACCGCCTCCTAGCGACCTCGCAAAGCGGGGTGCCCATTTCCGAAGCGCCCGCTCCTGGTGATTCGCTTCAGATCGTTGCGTGAACGGAACTGATCGAGCTTCACCTGGATGGTGGAATTGAGCAGTCGCAGTTGAACGAGGAGCTCATTTACGACCGCTGGCGACTCGGAAAGCCGAAGAACCGGCGGAAAGAGGTCCGCCAAGTCCATATTCAGACTACGGAGGGACTGCACGAGCTTCTGGACGGCGGGGGACTGGGGATCCGCCAGATCGATCTGACTGCTCAACTGTTGGCGAAGAGCGCGCCAGTTGAGTTCAACAAAGGGATGCTTCTTGGAGACTTCGCGGACGATCTGATCCGTGATACGAGCGCGATCGCCGAGCCGTGCGAGATGCAACTGCCGCACTTTTCCGCCGCGGCGCACGTTGTGCACCAAGTAGTAGGCGTTACCTTTGCGACGAACAAAGGCCATCGCATCTCCTCGTGTGGCTTGCAGGCCGGCTCGGAACGACGGCCCAACGGTTGTAGTGTAAGAGTCTTCCACTACGGGCGTCAAGGTCGGTGGCCGTGTATGAGTAAAGGTTTCGGCCCTCATAATTTCGCTGCATCGCATCGGATTTTCTGCTCGCATTTTCGCTTCTCACTATCCTCTGTTCGTGCCGAGAGCCATTTGCTCATTCCGATGTGTCCCGCTCTCCTAGAGAATCAAACACGGGGCCGCGCCAAGAATCTCTTGCTGCGGTGCGCTCCATTTTCTAGGATGAGTGCCGCTCAGCAAAGGAGGCTTTTCGATGTCGTGGGATCCGGTTTACCGCCTTGTGAAACAAATTCCGCGCGGCCGGGTTATTACCTATGGGGCGTTGGCCAGAGCTTTGCGCTTACGCGGCGGGGCGAGAACCGCGGGTAGAGCAATGGCGGCAACGCCCTCTGGACAAGGCATCCCGTGGCACCGCGTGGTCGGAGACCGCGGGAAGCTCCTCATTCGCGAACCCTACGCCTCATTGCAAAGAAAGCTGCTGGAAAGTGAAGGCGTTCGACTGCTGGAATCACGGGTCGACTTGAAACTCCACCTTTGGTCTCATCCCAAAACAGACAAGACACACGTGAAATTAAAGGCCGGCTCCGTGCGTAATCCCAGGAAGAAGCGTTAGAGGAATGACGGGAGCTGCGATACCATAGGAACTCATTTACGAACCATGGCCAATCCAATTTTACAGGTGGAAAACCTCGAAAAGCGGTATGAGGACGTGCATGCGGTGCGCGGGGTCAGCTTTGCGGTCGAGGAAGGTGAAGTGTTTGGTCTCCTCGGTCCCAATGGTGCGGGGAAAACCAGCACGATTGAGGTGCTGGAAGGGTTGCGAGTGCGTGACGGGGGGCGTGTGTCCGTGTGCGGGTACGACCCGGAGAAGAATCCGAACGAGCTGAAGCGCGAGATTGGTGCGGCTTTGCAGTCCACTTCCCTGCCCGACAAGATCCGTGTGTCGGAGGCACTACGGCTCTTTGCCAGTTTCTATCACCGGAGGAGGAAGTCCGAGGACTTGCTACGGCGTTTCGGACTGGAGGAGAAGCGGCACGCGTTTTACAGCCAGCTTTCCGGCGGGCAGAAACAGCGGTTGGCGCTGGCCATTGCGCTGGTGAACGATCCCAAGGTCCTGTTTCTGGACGAGCCGACGGCGGGTCTCGATCCTCAAGTGCGACGTGAAATCTACGACATCATCGAAGAGCTCAAGCGTGACAAGAAAACCATCGTGCTGACCACGCACTACATCGAAGAAGCGGAACGCCTGTGCGACCGGGTGGCCATTGTGGATCACGGCAAGGTAATAGCAGAGGGCACGCCGCGTGAGCTGAAGCAGCGTTCGGCCGACACCGCGCGCGTAGAAGTCCGGCTTGCAAAGCCAATGGGAAATGGAGCTTTAAGAAGCCTAGAGGGTGTTGTTGACGCGCGCGAAGTCGACGGAGCGTATGTGCTCCATTGCCAGCACACGGCGCCCACGATTGTGTCGCTCGTCAAGTTTCTCGAGGCGGAGGGCAATGAACTCGTTAGCCTGGAAATTGCCACGCCATCGCTAGAGGATGTGTTCATCGAGTTGACAGGCAGGAGGTTAAGGGATTGACGAACCTCATTACACTTACGCGAACGCGCATGGTGCTCGCTTTGCGTAACAAGATGTTCTTCTTCTTCAGCGTGGTCATGCCGTTGCTCTTCTTTTTTCTGTATGCAGGCATCTTTTCCAAAGGCAATCCTGATCGAGTTCGTTTTTTCCTCGGGCCAGTGCTCGCATTGAACGTAATGGGGAGCTTTTGGGGCTTGAGCGCCACGTTAGTGATGTACCGCGAGCAGGGCATACTGCGGCGTTTCCATGTGGCGCCGGTCACTGCCAGCGACATGCTCGCTTCGAGTGTGCTGGCGAATTTCGTTCTTACTTTGCCCACGGTCACGGTCGTGCTCTTGTTTGCCCGCTTCATCTTCCATGTGCAGGATCTGGGCAACCTCACCGCGGCTCTGCTTTTTGTGTGCGCGGGCACCATCTCCTTTGGGTCGCTTGGACTGGTGGTGGCCAGCATTACCAACACGATGCAGGAGACGCAGGTACTTAACCAACTTTTATGGCTGCCGCTGATTTTCCTCTCGGGAGCCACGTTTCCTCTCGGCTTTATGCCCAATAAGGTGCAGAACGCCTCCGTGTTTTTGCCGTCCACCTATCTCGTAATGGGACTTCAGCAAGCCATCTTCAGCTCCAAGCATTTGATCGAGTTGTTGGTCTATTTTCTGATCTTGGCGTTCTGGTCGATTCTGTCCTTTTTTGTTGCGGCTCAATTGTTCCGCTGGGAGCCGGAGATCAAGATTCCTCGCAATGCCAAATTGTGGGCCGCTGCGACCATTATTCCCTTCCTTCTCCTGGGCGTTTGGGAGTCCACCAAGGGCGAAATGTTGAGGCAAGCACGGGAAGCGCACAAGGCCTTCGAGCAGTCCTACAACGTTCCCGCACAAACGGGGCAGAAGAACTAACTCTTGGGAATTGCTCCAATTTGGCCTGATTGCAGCTAAATGTAGCGCCAAAATGGTCGAAATTCCCGTCGCTACTATTGGTTGATTTCATTGACGCTCCGGAGCGCCGTGCCTTATTCTCAAAATGCGAGCTGGTAGTCACCAAGTGGGGAGGAGCAAACACATGCCCGTACAGAAAACCGAGAAAATCTGGCACAACGGAAACTGGATCCTCTGGGATGATGCCAAGCTCCACGTCCTTACGCACGCGGTCGGTTACGGTTCGGCCGTGTTTGAAGGCATTCGCTGCTACGAAACACCGCAAGGACCGGCGATTTTCCGCCTGCGCGAGCACATGCAGCGGCTGATCAACTCCGGAAAGATATACCGGATGGAGTTTCCGTATACGCTGGACGACTTCTGCAACGTGGCGTGCGAATTGGTGCGCGTCAACAAAATGGGGGCGTGCTACGTGAAGCCGATCGCGCTGCGCGGTTACGGCGAGGTGGGTGTGAACCCTTTGAGTTCACCGATCGAGATTTACATGGCTTGTTGGCAGTGGGGTGCATACCTTGGGCCGGAAGCGCTCTCCAAGGGCGTGGATGTTTGCGTGAGCTCGTGGACGCGAATTGCGCCGAACACCCTCCCCGCGATGTCCAAGGCCGCAGCGAACTATATGAATTCGCAGCTAATCCGCATGGAGGCCGCGCTGAACGGCTTTGCCGAGGGCATCGCGTTGGATGCGAACGGCCACATCAGCGAAGGCTCGGGCATGAACATTTTCCTGGTGCATGACGGCGCGCTGATTACGCCGCCGCTCTCCGCGAGCATTCTGCCTGGAATCACGCGCGACACTATCGTGAAACTTGCCGGCGACCTGGGGATTACAGTGAAGGAATCGGTGATTCCGCGCGAGATGGTGTACCTCGCCGATGAGGTGTTCTTCGTTGGGACGGCAGTGGAGGTCACGCCGATCCGCTCGGTCGATAAGATCACCATAGGCAAGGGCGTGGCCGGACCCGTGACACGCCGGATACAAGAGGAGTTCTTCGCCGTGACGAGCGGCCGTAAACCGGATAGGCACAATTGGCTCAAGCCCGTGAATGCGCCTGTGTCGGCCTCACGTTGACGTGACAGCATTTTCTCCGTAGGGGGACGACATATTATGCCCCCACACATTTTCCTTAAATTTGAACCCTCTTCTAGCGCGCCTTGGTCTTTCCAGCTAGAATCGTGTGCATCGCGTTGTACACATGGCAGGACCGGGAGGCCTTTCGATGTACAACCTTTCTCAGAAGTTGGTCGCGGAATTCCTTGGGACCTTCGCATTGGTCTTTTTCGCGGCGGGTGCGGTTTGTGTTGATTTTCACCTGCGCACCACAGGAGGGCTCGGTTTGCTGGGGATCGCGCTGGCATACGGACTGGCGATCGCCATCATGGTTTCTGCATTGGGACATATTTCGGGCGGGCATTTTAATCCGGCAGTAACGATTGGCTTCTGGGTGACGAAACGCCTTTCGACGATGGACTCATTGGTCTACTGGGGGGCGCAACTTGCCGGCGCCACGGCAGCGGCGTTCTTTTTGAAGCTGGTCATTCCGGAAGAGATTGCTACCAATGTTTTCCTGGGAACGCCGGAATTGATGCGTGATTTCCCGCGCTGGTCCGGCATGGCCCTGGAGGCCATGGCAACCTTCTTCCTGGTGCTGGTGGTGTTTGCCACGGCAGTGGATGATCGTGGCGCGTTTCGCTCGATTGCGGGGTTCGGCATCGGTCTCACGATTACTCTGGGAGTCCTGGTTGCCGGGCCCTTTACAGGCGGAGCGCTGAACCCGGCGCGCGCGTTTGGTCCAGCGCTAGCCTCCGGCCATTGGCTGAATTGGGGAACCTACTGGGTGGGGCCCCTTGGGGGAGGCTTCCTGGCCGGGTTGCTGTACGATTCCCTCTTCTTGCGCAAGTCTTGAATGTGATCGTCCTCGCTACCGGCTGCCGAAGCAATACCGATGGCGGTCGCTGCCGCACTCCACAAAACCTGTACCACAGGATAGGTAACTAGAGCGCAACGGGGTTTGCCAGCTTGGTTGTTGCGCCCTGACGGGGATGCTAGCTTCAAATAGGAAGTGCATTCTTGCGGGGTGTCAGCCCATGGCTCTAAGCATTGATGATTTGCTGCGTCGCGCAGTCGAAAACAAGTCTTCGGACTTGCACCTGAAGGTCGGCAACCATCCCTATCTGCGCGTAGACGGCCTCCTCACCCCCCTCACGGATGTCCCGCGCATCACGCCGGAAGAAATGCTTTCCATGGCTTTCAGCATGATGACCAACCGGCAGAAACAGAAATTCAAGGAAACAGCCGAGTTGGATATGGCGTATGGCGTGGCCGGCCTCGGACGCTTCCGTGTGAACGTGTTCCAGCAGCGCGGCAACGTCGGCATGGTGCTGCGCGTGATTCCGACCAAGATTCGGACCGTGGAAGAGCTGAACCTGCCCCCGGTGATTTCCAAGATTTGCGAAGAGCAGCGCGGGTTGGTGCTCGTGACGGGCACGACCGGTTCCGGTAAGTCCACGACCCTGGCGGCGATGATAGACCGCATCAATGCCAACCGAGCCGATCACATTATCACGATTGAAGACCCGATCGAGTTCTTGCACCGCGACAAGCGGAGTTTCATCAACCAGCGCGAAGTTGAAGTGGACACCGCGAACTTCTCCACGGCCCTGCGCGCCGCCCTGCGTCAGGACCCGGACGTGATTCTGGTCGGCGAAATGCGCGACCTGGAAACCATTTCGACGGCGTTGCTCGCGGCGGAAACCGGCCATTTAGTTTTCTCCACGTTGCACACGTTGGACGCGACCGAAACCATTCAGCGTATTATCGCGGTTTTTCCTCCACCTGAGCAGAAGCAGATTCGTTTGCAGATGGCAGCAACGCTGAAAGCCGTCATTTCCCAGCGCCTGGTCCGCCGGACAGACGACAAGGGCCGCGTGCCCGCGGTGGAAGTCATGATTGCGACCGCCTACATCAAGGACTGCGTCATCAATCCGGACAAGACGCGCTTGATCCACGACGCGATCGCCGCTGGCACGTCGCAATACGGCATGCAGACTTTCGACCAGTCGCTCTTCGATCTATACAGCAAGGAACTCATCACCATGGACGAAGCGTTGATGCGCGCGTCCAACCCCGACGAGTTCAAGCTGCGCATTCAGGGTATTCGCTCGGCCGCGGACGCAGCACGCGAGGAAATGGCCTCGCAGATGGCAGATTTCGAGCGCTTCTCGCGGAAGTAGGAACAAGCCAGCAATCAGTAGTTGGCTGTCAATATCGCCGCAACCCTCGCATTTCTTTTCCTTTCTTGCCCAAGAAGCGGCCCGGGCGTATTATCCCCGCGTACTGGCGAGAACCCCTCCCCTCGCTGATCCTTCAACCCGGAGACTTCCATGAGCAAGATTGTCGCTTTCCCTGGCCGCAGAGATTTTCTGAAAGTGTCTGCCGCCGTAACCACAGGCATCACCAGCCTTACACTCTTGAGCGAGCCGGCGTCTTCTGAGGACGCGGAGCTGACGATTGTTGGCCCGAAAAGGGGCTACACGCCGCAGATCGGCACGCTGGTTTCGGAAATGGCGTTCATGCGGGACCAGGTGCTGCGCTCCGCGAAGGGAATGTCGCAGAAGGATCTGGATTTTCTTCTCGACGACAAGGCCAATCGCATTGGCGCGCTGTTGCTGCACCTTGTAGCGGTGGAGAAGTTCTATCAGCTGAATACCTTCGATGGGCTAGCGCCGAACAAACTTCCCGACAGTTGGAAAGAAAAGTGGGGCATGCCGATGGAGCTGGGGGACCCCGCGCGCAAGGGGATTGTCGGCAACAACCTGGATTTCTATCTCAGTGCGTTGAGCGAGACGCGGGAGAAGACGCTGGAAGAGTTCAAGAAGCGCGATGACGCGTGGCTGCTGTCGGTGGATAAGACGTGGGGCTGGGGACCCACTAATAACTACTGCAAATGGTTCCACGTGACCGAGCACGAAGCGAATCACAACGGGCAGATCAAGTTCTTG
>Ga0187780_10002067_pt1 | contig 15124 bp, 16 predicted proteins | sample 1015_Q2_SP10_20__FD_132429 | JGI IMG/M metagenome (GOLD analysis project Ga0187780, IMG submission 132429) | Tropical peat soil microbial communities from peatlands in Department of Meta, Colombia - 1015_Q2_SP10_20_MG | ecosystem: Environmental > Terrestrial > Soil > Wetlands > Peat | place... | reverse complement strand
GCGCTCGCCGAGCTGGCCCGCGCTGCGCACCTCTCGCCCTTTCACTTCAACCGCCTGTTCCGGCGTTGGGCCGGCATGACGCCTAAGCAGTACCTGCAATGGCTGGCGCTCGATGCGGCCAAGCATGCCCTGGGCACCGAAGGCGCTTCGCTGCTCGAGGCGACTGGTAGCGTCGGCCTGTCCGGTCCGTCGCGCCTGCACGACCTGTTCGTGACGCTCGAGGCGATGACGCCCGGCGAGTGGAAGTCAGGAGGCATCGGGCTTGCGATCCGCTACGGCTACGCGAGCTCGCCGTTCGGGCTGCTGCTGGTCGCGCGCACGGACCGCGGTTTGTGTCACCTGTCGTTCGAGACGGCGCCGGGGAATGCAGCGCCGCGGGAACTGACCAGCCGTTACCCGCACGCCGAGTTCTTGCGCGACGACCCGATGGCGCGCGAACTGTGCAAGACGCTGTGGCCGAGCCATGGTGCCGAGCCGGGGCGGCTGCGGCTGCGCGTGCGCGGCACCAACTTCCAGGTCCGGGTCTGGCAGGCGCTGCTGCGGGCGACGGCCGCAAACCCCACCGTCACCTACGGCCAGATCGCCGCCCAGCTCGGAGCGCCGGGTGCCGGCCGGGCCGTGGGCGGGGCAGTGGGCGACAATCCCGTGGCCTGGCTGATTCCCTGTCACCGTGTGCTCGCACGCGGACCGGCGCTCGGCGGTTACCGCTGGGGGCCGGACCGCAAGCGCATGATGCTGGCTTGGGAATACGCGCAGCGCAGGCGCGAAGTCGCGTAGCGGATCGCCGTCAGGAGCGCTCGCGCGCCGGGCTGCTCGGGGAGGCCGGCGGCTCCGGGCGCGGTTCGCGCGCGGAACTCGCGAACGCGTTGACCATGCTCTCCTGCATGCGCGACCACAGGTCGAAGTTCTGACGCGCAAGCTCGGCCACGCCCGCCGGGGCGCTGGCCATGAGCTTGGCGATCTGGGCCTGGACGGTCTCCTGCTGGCGCATGAACGTCTCGACACTCTTTTCCAGGTAGCGGGTCATGAACTCCTGCATGCCGTTGCCGTAGAAGCGAATGATCGCTTCGAGCAGCGGCGTCGACAGGATCGGCTTGCCGAACTGTTCCTGCTCGGCGATCACCTGCAGCAGGATCAGCCGCGTGATGTCCTCGCCGCTCTTGTCCTCGATGACTTTGACCTTGTCGCCCGCGACGATGAAGCCGCGGATGTCCTCGAGCGTGACGTGGCGTGAGACCGAGGCGTCGTACAGCCGGCGGTTCGCGTACTTCTTGATCAGCCGTTCGCTGCTCATCGGCGGAGTGTACCCAAATTCAATGGCGGGGTTCCGGCGCGCATCAACGGGCGCCGCCACTCAACAATAAAAAGGACGGCAAGCATCGGCGCCTGCCGTCCAGAGGGGGGACAGTTGCGCCGGCCGGAGCCGGCGCTTCAGTTCTTAAGACCTCAGGCCTTCGCCGAGCTCAGCTTGACGGCCTTGCCGGGCAGCTCGGTGGTCAGCTTGTCAAACCAGTGCGTGAACTCAGCCTGATACTCGCCCGCGAGCTTGATCAGGTCCTGAGAGCGCTGCGCCTGCTTCTCGACGTACTGGTTGGCGATCTCAGCGGACTTCTGCAGCAGGCTCGGCACGTCCTTGGCCTGCGTGCTGGTGTGCAGGTTGGCGAGCGCGAAGTTCAGGGCGTCGCCCGCAACTTCGTAGTGAAAGCGTGCGGCACGCTCGACCGCGCGGGCCGAGATCTCGTTGAAGCGCAGGAACGGCGCTACGGCCTTCTGCGAGGCTTCGAGGAAGGCATTGATTTCAGCATTGGGGTTGGCCATGGTCATCTCCTTAACTGGGCCGAGCACCGGCATGTGTCTACTGCAGTGCAGTATAACGAACATTATAGTGCAGTGCAAAATATTCGACATAGCGTCCGCTGCCGGCTACACGAGACACGTTAATTATTAATTATCAATATGTTACATAAAATTTATAGCGGCGCGGCCGGGCAGGGAGCGGCTCGGCCAACCGGGTTTTGCGCAACGCAAGAGGCCCGATTCCGTGACCGACGCTTCTGACCCCTGGCGCGCCTGGCTCGAGAGCTGGCAGCGATTGGCCCGAGCGTCGCCGTGGCCGACACCCGCCGCTGCCACCGCCGCGCCGACCGGTCCCGACCCGGCCAGCTTCGCCGCCGGCTACGGCGCGTTCGCGGAGGCGCTGGCCAAGGTCGCCGAGCGCGCCGCGCAGCCGGGCACGGAGACGGTCGAGCAGACCATCGCCCGTGAGCTCGAGGCACTGCGCGCGCGGTTTCCGTCGCTGCCGTTCGGGACCGCGGGATTCGTGCCGCCGTCCGCCGCTTCTTTCGAATCACTGCTGCGCGCCGCTCCGCTCGGACCGTTCGGTCCGAGCCAGGCGCTGCTGCAGGATCTGGCGCACGCGCTCGCGAAGTGGCAGACGGCGGCCGTGGAGCAGGCGCAGCGGCTGATGCGCGCGGCGGGCGAGGCGCTCACGGCCTACGGCGATCGGCTGCGCGCGGCACTCGCGCGCAGTGAGCAGCCGTGGAGCCTGCGCCAGGCTTTCGATGTCTGGGTCGACTGCGGTGAGGATGCGTACGCGCGCCTGTGCGCAGACGATGACTATCCCGCGATTCAGGCTCGCGCGATCAACGCGGCGGTCGCGGCGATTGCCGCCTGGCGCGCGGTCAGCGAGGCGCAGCAGCGACTCCTGGGCCTGCCATCACGGTCCGAACTCGATGTGCTGGAGGCCCGCATGCGCGCCGCAGAGAAAGCCGTGGGCTCGAAAGCCGCGGGCCCGGCCCGGCCCGGTCCGCGGCGGCGCGCGCGTGCGGCGCGAGCCAAGCGCCGATGAGCACGCCTGGCCAGTCGGCGGCCGGTCAGGAACTGGCCGAGCTCACACAGCGCCTTGCGCAGGTGACGCGTGAGCTCGCCGCGTTGAGTCCGGTCGCGGTCGGCAGCACGCCCCGCGAGCCGGTGTGGAGCGACGGCAAGCGCAGCCTGTGGCGATACGGGGCAGGCACCAAGCGCAGCCGGCATCCACCGCTGCTGATCGTCTATGCGCTCGTCAATCGCCCCTACATGCTCGATCTGCAGCCGGATCGCTCGCTGATCGCGGCGCTGGTCGAGAACGGACATCAGGTGTATCTGCTCGACTGGGGGACGCCCGACCGCGCCGACCGCGAACTGTCGCTCGCGGACTACGTGCTCGGCTTCCTCGATCAGTGCATCTCGCGCGTGCGCTCCGCGAGCGGCGCCAAGTCCGTTGACCTGCTCGGCGTCTGCCAGGGTGGGACGCTGTCGCTGTGCTACGCCGCGCTCGAGCCGAAGCAGATCCGCAGGCTCGCGCTGATGGTCACACCGGTCGATTTCCATACGCGCGACAACCTGCTCGCCCGTTTCGTGCGCGACATCGACGTTGACCTCCTGGTCCGCACCTACGGCAACGTGCCCGGTGAGTTGCTGAACGCGGCCTTTCTCGCGCTCAAGCCGCTACGCCTGTCGGTGCAGAAATACCTGGGACTCGCTGACCTCGCCGGCAACCGCGAGGCGCTCGCCAATTTCCTGCGCATGGAGCAGTGGATCTTCGACAGTCCGGACCAGGCCGGAATCGCGTTTCGGGAATTCGTGCAGTGGTTCTATCAGCAGAACCGCCTCGCCCAGGGCTCGCTCGTGATCGGCGGACGGCCGGTGAACTTGAAGGCCGTCACCTGCCCGGTGCTGAACGTCTATGCGCTGCAGGACCATCTGGTGCCGCCGTCCGCCTCGCTGCCGCTCGCGGGCTTGATCGGCAGCCGCCACTACCGCACCTGGGCCTTCGACGGCGGCCACATCGGCATCTACGTGAGCGCGCGCGCGCAGCGTCAGCTGCCGGCAGCGCTGTCGGGCTGGCTGCGCGAGGCGCTGTAGGCGAGCTGCCGGATCACTCCGCTATGATCGCGGCCCGGTGCCGCTGTGCCGGCAGGATCGGTGGCCATGAGCAAGAAGGAAGTACTGGCGCGCCTGGAGGCAGAGGTCGGCAAGGAGGTGTACCTCGGGGACTGGCTCGAGGTCACTCAGGCACGCGTCGACCAGTTCGCGCAGGCGACCGAAGATTTTCAGTGGATCCACGTCGACTCCGCGCGAGCCGCCAAGGAATCGCCTTGGGGCGGCACCATCGCCCACGGCTTCCTGACGTTGTCGCTGCTGCCGCGCCTGCGCCGTGCGGAACACGGCCCCGCCGCCTACCCGGGTGTTAAGAGCGTCATTAACTACGGGCTGAACAAGGTCCGGTTCACCAACGTGGTGCGGGTCGGCAGCCGGATCCGGGTGCGCTGCAACCTGCTCTCCGCCGAGGGCCTGCCGGGTGGCGTGCAGCTCGTGGAACACCACGTGGTGGAGATCGACGGCGAGCGCAAACCGGCATGCACGGCCGAAGTCGTGGTGCGGCTGTTCTTCTGAGCGCGCGCCGTGCGGCACTGTCAATGCGCACAACCCACGAAAAAACGTGAATCGCTTCAGACGCTTGGGTGATTCCTCAGGCTTCCGCCGGAACCCCGGCTGATACACTAACCGCGCGCGGTGCCGGACTCCGGCGCGGCGCTCGCCGCGGGCCCCGCTCCGGGGCTCCGGAGCCGGCATGCCAGCATCGCCCTACCAGCAACTCGAGGAAGAGTTCCGCCGGCTGCACGCCCTGCGCGGCGCGCTGTCGCTGTTGCGCTGGGACGCCGCGGTCATGATGCCGCCCGGGAGCGCCGAGGTGCGCGGCGTGCAGCAGGCGGCGATCGAGACCGAGTGCCACGCATTGCTGTGCGCGCCCAAGGTCTCGCGGCTGATCGAGCGCGCCCAGGCCGGCGCGTCCGGGCTCGAGGACTGGCAGGTCGCGAATCTGCGCGAGATGCGCCGCGAACGCGATCACGCGATCGCCACGCCCCCGTCACTGATCGCGCGCCTGGCGCGCGCCACCACCCGCGCCGAGGCGGCCTGGGTCGAGGCGCGCCGGGCGGGCACGTACAGCACGCTCGCCCCGCACCTGGAGGAAGTGTTGCGCCTGGTGCGGGACAAGGCGGCGCTCCTCGGCCAGCACCTGAATCTCGCGCCCTACGATGCGCTCGTCGATGAGTTCAGCCCCGGCATCACGATCGCGGAAATCGACGGGCTGTTCCGCGCGCTGGCGCGGCGCTTGCCGTCGCTGGTGCGCGAGGCGCTGGAACTGCAGGCCAAGCGGCCGCCGCTGCCGGTCACCGGTAAGTTCGCCGCGTCCAAGCAGAAGGCGCTCGCGGTCGACGTCATGAAGGCGATCGGATTTCCGTTCAACGCCGGGCGCCTGGATGAGAGCGAGCATCCGTTCACCGAGGGCGGGGCCGGAGACTTGCGGGTAACGACCCGCTTCGAGCCCGCGGATCCGTTCGCGGGCCTGCTGGGCGCACTGCATGAGACCGGCCATGCCATGTACGACCTGGGCCTGCCCCAGCCATGGCGCGACCAGCCGGTCGGCCGCGACCGCGGCATGGCGCTCGAGGAAAGCCAGTCGCTGATGCTCGAGATGGTGATCGGGCGCAGCCGCGGCTTCGTCCGCTACCTGAAGCCGCTGCTCGAGAAGCACTACGGCGTCAGCGGCCCGGAGTGGGAAGTCGAGAATGTCTACCGGACTCTGATCCAGGTGCGCCGCGGGCTGATCCGCGTCGACGCCGACGAGTTGACCTATCCTGCGCACATCATGATGCGGTACGAGCTCGAGAAGCAGATCTTCGCCGGCGACCTCAAGGCCGCGGATCTGGCCGAAGCCTGGAACGCTGCGGCCGCGGAGCGCTTGGGCCAGCGGCCGAGCAACGACATGGAAGGCTGCCTGCAGGACATCCACTGGGCGGTCGGGTCGTTCGGGTATTTCCCGGCCTACGGCATCGGCGCGCTGGTCGCAGAGCAGCTGGCCGAGCAGCTGAAAGCGGACCGCGAGCACCTCGAAGATGAACTCGCAGCCGGGCAGTTCGGCGGGCTGCTCGGCTGGCTGCGAGAGAACGTGCATAGCCTGGGTGGGAAGCTGCCGCTCCAGGAACTGGTGAAGCAGGCGACCGGCAAGCCGCTGTCCGCGGCGCCGGCGCTGCGCTATCTGGAGGCCAAGTACCTTGAGCCGGCCTGAGCCGCTGGTGCAGGAGGCGACCGACAAACCCTCGCAGTCGCACAAGCGACTCGCGGCGCGGCTGCGCGGCCTGGTCGGCAAGGCGATCGCGGATTACGCCATGATCGAGGACGGCGACCGCGTGATGGTGTGCCTGTCGGGCGGCAAGGATTCCTACACGCTGCTGGACATGCTGCTGTCGCTGCAGCGCGCAGCGCCGGTTCGCTTCGAGCTGATCGCGGTCAACCTGGACCAGAAGCAGCCGGGATTTCCGGCCCAGGTACTGCCCAGGTACCTGACCGAGCGCGGCGTTCCGTTCGCGATCCTCGAGCAGGACACGTACTCGGTGGTCAAGCGCGTCGTGCCCGCGGACAAAACCCAGTGCGGACTGTGCTCGCGCCTTAGGCGCGGCGCGCTCTATCGCTACGCCGGCGAGCACGGCATCACCAAGATCGCGCTTGGCCATCACCGCGAAGACATACTCGCCACGTTCTTCCTGAACCTGTTTCACGGCGGGCGGCTCAAAGCGATGCCACCCAAGCTGTTGTCGGACGACCGCCGGCACATCGTGATCCGGCCGCTGTGCTATGTGCCGGAGCCGCTCATTGCGCGCTACGCCCGGGCGCGTCGTTTCCCGATCATTCCCTGCACGCTGTGCGGCTCGCAGCCGAACCTGCAGCGCGCGGCGGTGGGACGGCTGCTCGACCAGTGGCGGCGCGAGAATCCGCACCGCATCGAATCCCTGTTCGCGGCACTCACGCGGGTCAGCGTGTCGCAGCTCGCCGATCCGCGCGCGTTCGACTTTCGCGGACTCGAGGCGCGGCGGGTCGCCGCCGGCGTCGCCGCGCCCGAGCCCGTCGCCGATCGGCCGGATCCATGACCGCCGGGCCGGAGCCCGGCACGTATTGGGTGATTCCGGACCGGCTGCTCGCGGGTGATCACCCGGGTCTGGGCGCGGTGCCGGAGCGCGTAGCCGCGCTGCTCAAGGCCGGCTGCGACTACTTCATCGATCTCACCTGGCCGGACGAGCTGCCGTCGTATGCCGAGCTGTTGCCGAGTCCGTACCAGAGCCACGCGGGGCCGCCGGTCGCGTACTCGCGCCGGCCAATCCGTGATCACAGCGTGCCGGAGGAGCCGGCGCACACGGTCGAGATCCTGGACGAAATCGATGCGGCGCTCTCGGCCGGACACTGCCTGTACCTGCACTGTCATGCGGGCATCGGCCGTACCGGACTCATCGCCGGCTGCCTGCTTGCGCGGCGCCTGAGATCCGGCGAGCGCGCGCTCATCGAGCTCGACCGACTGTGGCGCGACAGCGGGCGCGCGCGCGACTATCCGCGCACGCCGGAGACCGACGAGCAGTGCGCCTACGTACTCAACTGGACTGAGCATTCCGAGCACGCGGCCCCGGACCCGGCCGGCCCCGCCGATCGCTACCGCGGGCTCCTGCTCGGACTCGCGATCGGCGATGCGCTCGGAGTGCCGGCCGACCAGCAGCGCAGTCGCGACCGGGTGCCGGTGAGCGAGCTCGCAGGCGGTGGCCCGGACGCACTGCCCCGCGGTGCCTGGACCGACGACACCGCGATTCCGCTGCTGCTCGCGGAAGGGTTGCTGCAGCAAGGCCGGTTTGATGCCGCCGACCAGCTGGCTCGGCTTCGCCGCTGGCAGCGGGACGGGTACCTGTCGAGCACTGGCCGCTCGATTGGCATCACTCCGGCCACGACGCGCGCCCTGGCGCAGGCCGCCTGGACCGGCAAGGCATACGCCGGCTCGCACGACCCGGCGCACGCCGACCAGGAGCCGTTGACGCGAGCCGGTGTCGCCGCCGCCTTCCTGTTACGTGACATCCCGGCGGCGCTGGAGCTCGCGGTCGACTGCGCGCGGCTCACCCACCAGGCGCCGCTCGCGCTCGATGCCGCGCGCTACTACACGGCCTTGCTGATCGGTGCCCTCCTGGGCACACCGGTATCCGCGCTCACGCTGCCCGACTACAGCCCGGTGCCCGGGCTTTGGGAGCGCCACCCGCTCAAGCCGCCCGTGGCCGCCGTCGCCGCCGGCAGCTGGCGGAGCCGCGGCGGCCGCCCGGCGCGGACCGGAACCGCGGTCGACGGCCTGGCGTTGACCCTGTGGGCCATCGACGCCCACCCCGGCTGGAGCGAGGCCGTGCTGGCGGTGGTGAATCTCGGCTACCAGGCACCCACCCAGGGCGCGCTGGTGGGGCAGCTGGCGGGCGCGATCTACGGCGCGTCTGGCATTCCGCCCGCCTGGCGCGCAGCCATCGCCCGGCGCGACCTCATCGAGGCGACCGCCGACCGGCTTCGGGAAGCCGCGGCGCGTCGCTTTCGCGGCTAGCGCCGCCTTCCCGCGGTCGCGCCCGCGGCTTAAAGTGCTGGGGCGGGTTTCGACCGCCGACGGGAGTACAGCGGCCATGGCCGAGCGATCGCGTTCACCGCTCACGCCGCCGCGATCGCGCCCGCGCCGTGGCTACTGGTGGACGTCGCTCAACGACGAACAGCTGCTGCGCGTGCGCTTCTGCGACCTGGGACTCAGGCTCGAGGGCTCCGCCCTGACCCGCCGTCTCAAGCGCCTGCACCGCGAGCTCGAGCGCCGCGGCATCGCCTTCCGGCCCCATTGTTGGCTCGCCGAGGAATGGTTTTCGCCGGACGGCGTGCCCGGCATCGCGATCCCGTTCTACCTGGCGCATCCGCGCCTGCGCCGGCTGGAGCGGCGCATGATGCAGGAGGTCGAGGGCGGCAACGACAACTGGTTCATGCGGATCCTGCGCCACGAGGCCGGCCACGCCCTCGATACCGCATACCGGCTGCGCCGGCGCCGGCGCTGGCGCGAGACTTTCGGCCCGGCCTCACTGCCGTACCCCGACAGCTACCGGCCGCGGCCGTCGAGCCGCCGGTACGTGCAGCATTTGGGCAGCTGGTACGCGCAGAGTCACCCGACCGAAGATTTCGCCGAGACCTTCGCGGTCTGGCTCAAGCCCGGGTCGCGTTGGCGCCAGGAATACGCGGACTGGCCGGCGCTCGAGAAGCTGCGCTACGTGGACGAGGTGATGAGCAGCGTCGCACGGCAGCGGCCCGCGAACCGCTCGCGCGCCCAGATCGAACCCCTGTCCGAGGACCGTCGCACGCTCGGCCAGCACTACCGGGCCATGCGCGATCGCTACTACGCGCCCACGCGGCGTGAAGAGGACGAGCTCCTGGAGCGCGTGTTCTCGCGCGGGCCGGGACCGCGGCGGCGGCGCGCGGCGACGCTGCTGCGACGCCTGCGTCCGCGACTGCACGACGTGATCCGCGCGCGCGTCGACTGCAGCGAGTACCTGGTCCACCAGGTCATGCGCACGGCGATTCAGCGGGCGGAGGAGCTGGGTCTGTACGTGCGCGGTGACACGCGCACGACACGCCGCCACCTCGAGTGGATGCTGACGCGACTGGCATGGGCCTGGCAGGCGAGTGCCGGGCGCCGCCTGACGCTATGAAGAAACTGAAGATCCTGGTTGCAGTACACGAGACGCTGATCCCTCCCGATACTCTGGCCGGGCACACCGACCGCGAAATCGAAGAGTGGCGCACCGAATTCGACGTCGTCTCGCATTTGAAGCGCGCCGGACACGAGGTGCAGTGCCTGGGGATCCTGGACAGCCTGACGGAGCTGCGCGCCGCGATCCAGGACTGGCGTCCGGACCTGGTGTTCAACCTGCTGGAGGAGTTCGCGGGTATCGTCTCGCACGACCAGCACCTGGTGGCGTTTCTCGAGCTCCTGCACCAGCCGTATACGGGCTGCAATCCGCGCGGTTTGACCCTGTCGCGCGACAAGGTGCTCTCCAAGCAGTTGCTGAGCTTCCACCGCATCGAGACGCCGAAGTTCATGGTGTTTCCGCGCGAGCGCCAGGTGCGGCTGCCGCGCCGCATGCGCTATCCGCTGTTCGTGAAATCCGCCACCGACGACGCTTCGCTCGGCATTGCCCAGGCCTCGATCGTGGACGACGCCGCGAGCCTCACCGAGCGCATACGCTTCATCCACGAGCAGAACAAGTCCAACGCCCTGGTCGAGGAATTCATCGACGGCCGCGAGATCTACGTGGGCGTGTTCGGCAACGAGCGCCTGACCGTGCTGCCGCCCTGGGAGATGACCTTCGGCTCGTTGCCGCCGGGCCAGGCGGCGATTGCCACGCGCAAGGTGAAGTGGGACCGCAAATACCAGGAGAAGCACGGCATCACGACCACCAAGGCCGAGAACCTGCCGGAGGGGGTCATGCCGCGGCTCGCGCGCCTGACGCGGCGCATCTATCGCGCGCTGCACCTGAGCGGCTACGCGCGCATGGACTTCAGGATGCGCGCGGACGGCTCGGTATTCGTGCTCGAGGCGAACGCCAATCCCAACCTGGCCCAGGACGAGGACTTCGCGCAGTCGGCGGCGTCCGCCGGCATCGGTTACAGCGCGCTCCTGTCGCGGATCCTGTCGCTCGGGCTCTCCTATCAGGCCGCCTGGCGCATGACTGAGGCGTGATGGCCGCGGGCACTGGCAGTTCCTCGTCCGCACGCCGACCGCTGGAAAGCTGGATCCGGACGATCCCGGACTTTCCGCGCCCCGGGGTGCAGTTCCGCGATCTGTCGCCGCTCATCGCCGATGCGCGCGCGCTCAAGCGCGCGGTCGGGGATTTGACCGCGCCCTATCGCGACGCGGATCTGGATGCGGTGGCCGGACTCGAGGCGCGCGGCTTCATCTTCGGCGCGCTCGCCGCCGGCGCACTCGATCTCGGGTTCGTGCCCCTGCGCAAGGCCGGCAAGCTGCCGGGCGCGGTCGAGTCGGTGAACTACGCGCTCGAGTACGGGGATGCGTCTCTCGAAGTGCACCGCGACGCGCTCAAACCCGGCGAGCGCGTGCTGCTGGTGGACGATGTGCTCGCGACCGGCGGCACCGCCGCGGCCGGCGTCCAGCTGGTGCGCCGCCTGGGCGCGATCGTGGTCGCGTGCGCGGTGGTGATCGAGCTCATGGCACTCGGCGGCCGGGCGCGGCTCGCCGGTCTCGACGTGCACAGCGTGGTCAAGCTCTAGTAGCCGGCCTCACGGAGTCCCGACCTCGTCGTGCGGCACCACCTCGGATTCTGCCGCCGCCGCCCGGGTCCAGTCGGCGAGCCAGGGATCGGCGAGCGCGGTCGCAAGATACTGCGCCGATTCGCTCCCGAGTCCGCTCGCGCCGTAGGTCCGGAAGCGGCAGGCCACCGGCGCGTACATGGCGTCGGCGACGCTGTAGACACCGAATAGCCACGGCCCGCCCGAGCCGAACCGCCGCCGGCAGTCGAGCCACAGGGCATCGACGCGGGCGATGTCGGCCGCGGCGGCGGCGCTCGGCGCCACGTCACGGCGCTTAGCGCGCACGTTCATGGGCCACTCGGCCCGCAGGGCCGCGAACCCGCTGTGCATCTCGGCGCTCGCCGCGCGTGCCACCGCGCGGGCGTCGGAGGCAGCGGGCCAGCCGCTGCCGGCGATCTCGGCGGCGTATTCGCAGATGGCGAGCGAGTCCCAGACGGTGAGCTTGCCTGCGATCAGCGCCGGCACGCGCGCGCTCGGCGACAGCGCGCCAATGCGCGCGTGGAACTCGGGCGTGTCGAGCGGGATCCTCAGCTCGGTGAAGGGCAGCTCGAGGTGGCGCAGCATCAGCCAGGCACGCAGCGACCAGGAGCTGTAGTTCTTGTTGCCGATCACCAGCGTCCAGTCACTCATCGCGGTCGACTCCGAATGTAGGCGAGCGTGCGGTCCGGGAAGTCACTGAACAGCCCATCGACGCCCGCGACCTCGAACAGCGTCCGGTGCACGGCCTCCGCATCCGGCGCACCGGCCGGCAGATCGTCGCTGCGAAACGTGTACGGGTGCACCGCGAGCCCGTGGGCGTGCGCCGCCGCGGTTAAGGGTGTCACCTGGGCCGCACCGCCGCCGGCCGGCCACGAGGCGATGTGCGGTATCCACGGGCCGATGCCGTCCGCGTAACGGGCGACGGCGTCCAGCCCGCGCGCGCTGCGCAGCTGATCGTAGTCGGTATCGGACTCCGCCCAGGCGTTCTCGCCCACCAGCTGTATCAGCTTCAGCTGACAGCCCAGCTCACCCCGGATGCGCTTGAGCTCCTCGGCATCGAAGCACTGAAGATAGGCGGGGTGCTGGCGCTGCGAGTAGCCGAAGCGCGCGAGCATCTCGAGCACGATCGGGGTCGGATCGCGCTGCTGCGCGCGGTGCCAGGCCGGGCTCTTGATTTCCGTGTAAATGCCCGCGGTGCGTCCGGTGACCGCATTCAGGCCGCGGATCAGCGCTAGCTCCTCCTCGAGGGTCACGATCGAGAACGGCACGGCGCGCTCCTGGAACCGCCCCGGATAAGTGGGCTGGCCGGATGCGGTCACGCGCTCGCGCACGGTCAGCGATTTGAGTTCCGCCACCGTGAAGTCGAGCGCGTACCAGTGGCGGTCGCCGCGCTGCCGGCCCGGAAAGCGCGCGCCGACGTCGGTGATCTCCTCGAGCGTCAGATCGTGGAACACGATCGGCACGTTGTCGCGGCTTAGCACCACGTCCTGCTCTAGGTAATCCGCGCCTTGCGCGTGCGCGAGCACCTTGGCCGGAATGGTGTGCTCGGGCAGATAGCCCGAAGCGCCACGGTGCGCAATCACGATTGGTGCCGGGCCAGCGGCCGCTGGGCTCATATAATTCTCTCCATGTGGCGCTCGCTGCGGGCAGTTTCCTTCGACCTCGACAACACGCTCTGGGACGTCGAGCCGGTTCTCGAGCGCGCCGAGCAGGTGCTGCGCCGCTGGCTCGACGTCTATTGTCCGCGGCTGGCGGCGCGTTACGACGATACGGCGCTGCAGGAGCTCCGGCGCGAGCTCGCCTCGCGCCACCCCGGGCGGGCGCATGATCTCACGTGGCTGCGCACCGAGGCACTCAGGCACTGCGCGCTCAGTACCGACTACCCGGAGGCGGTGGCGCTGAGCGCGTTCGCAGTGTTCCACGAGGCGCGCAACCAGATCGACCCGTACCCGGACGTGCGGCCGGCGCTCGCGCTGCTCGCCAGGCGCTATCCGCTCTACGCGCTCTCGAACGGCAACGCCGACGTGCACCGCGTGGGGCTGGGCGATCTGTTTGCCGGGGCCATCGGCGCCGAGACTGCGGGCGCGGCCAAGCCCGATCCGCGCATCTTTCAGGCGCTGCTGTCGCGGGCAGCGGTCGGTCCGACCACCGTGCTTCACGTCGGCGATGATCCACACACGGACATCGTCGGTGCGCGCCGCGTCGGCATGCTCACGGCCTGGGTCAACCGGCGCGGCGCGCAATGGCCGGCGAGCCTGCCCAGGGCCGATGTCGAAGTGCGCGATCTCGCGGAGCTCGCACGCCTGCTCGAGTCATAGATCGCTGTCAGCCGCGAGCGCCTGTTCCATCGCGGTGCGCCGCTAGGCAGCCGCTGCGCCGTTACGAGGCGCGCGCGTGCTGCGCGTCTCAAATCTTCTTTGCATCAGCACTCGCCGCCCTCGGCTGCCAGCCGCCGAATTGGTAGCGAAATCCGCACGCTGGTGCGCGTCGTTGGCTGCTTCGTGACCCGCGGCACTTTATTTGCAGCGGCTTTCTGTGAACTTGGGCCGGAAGCGGCCGAGCTAACGACTGGTACGTGCGGAGGTCGAGGATGAGCGACCCGGTACTCAAAGTAGCCAACCTCACGGAGTTCTTCCGCGAGGCTCTGCACGGTGCGGCACGGCACCAGCGCCTGGCGCTCGAGGACCACACCGAGCACTACGTGGTCAATCTGTTGACCAGTTTCGCGCGCGCGGATGCGCTCTTCGAGCGCAGTGGCGGCCGGCTGCGGGTGCAACCACTGGCGCTGCAGCTCGCGGCCGCCGTCGAAGCGTCGACCCCCAGCGAGCGCAATCGCGGCCTGCAGCGCCTGGGTGACGTGTCGCTGTTCGTCGCCGGCTTTCTCGCCCGCGGATTTCCCCACCGGCTGGTCGACGTCGACTACCACATCGCCATGGGCGGCGCCGCCTACGGTTATCTCGCCGACGTCGATCAGGGCAGCCGCTCGCGCCGCGTGTTCGCGGGCGTGTTCCGGGAACTCGCGAGCAAGTTCCGCGATCTGGTCGACGCGCTCAACGAGATCGCCGATGGCGCGCGCGTCCCGGGCGATGACGACCCGCTGCGCCTGTACGAGCTGTGGCTCAAGACCGGCAGCCGGCGTGCCGAGGCCGGGCTCCGTACCCAGGGCATCTCTCCGGTACCGGCGGCGCGCACGCGCTTCCAGCACTGATGCTGCTCAACGATCTGCAGGCGCTGCTGGCGCGCATCTACGACCTCGAGCTCGATGCCGAGGTCGGCGATTTTCTGATCACCGATCCGAAGGAGCTGCGCCGCTGGCACGCGGACAGCGCCCGGCGCGGTCTGCCGGAGGCGCTGCTGGTGCAGCAGCGCGCCGATACGCTGGCGGTCGCGCTGTATCTGGATTCCGCCTTGCTGGAGCGCCTGGGCAAGAGCGCACCGCTCGAGCAGCTCGGCGCCCACAACCTCGAGGACTTCTGCACTGCGCTTGAAGGCGTGAGCCACTTCGCGTGCGTCGCGTGGACCGCGAGCGCCGGGCGCAGCGTCTCGCTGCTCGGCCTCGAGGTGCAGGCCGACATCGACAAGTACACCACTAGCGTGCTGCTCGTCGGACAGCAGGCCGGCGGTACCCTGGCGCGCGGCCTGCACGCGCAGCTCTTCGACCGCGTGCGCTACCGCGATGATCTCGACCGCGGCGCGCGTCGCCTGTACGAGCGCGCCAATCGCTACGCGGCGCGCTTCTGCCGGCAGCTCGAGGATCGGTTTTTGCGCCCGCGCCGCGCGCGGGTCGAGGCCATGCTGGGGGAGCTGCGCCGCTTCTACCGGATGTCCGACGCCGGCAAACTGCGGACCATCGAGGCCGCGTGACGCGCTAGTCCTGGTTCTCGGCGGCGCGCCGCTTGCTGCTGATCCAGTCGGAGAGCGCGCGCAGGTCGGGCCGGCGCTCCTT
>Ga0187780_10002066_pt1 | contig 15128 bp, 10 predicted proteins | sample 1015_Q2_SP10_20__FD_132429 | JGI IMG/M metagenome (GOLD analysis project Ga0187780, IMG submission 132429) | Tropical peat soil microbial communities from peatlands in Department of Meta, Colombia - 1015_Q2_SP10_20_MG | ecosystem: Environmental > Terrestrial > Soil > Wetlands > Peat | place... | reverse complement strand
TTATTCTAGCGGCAAAGACGGATTTTCGCAAAATATTCGCCTTTGAGAGGGTTGGGAAATTGATGGTTAGCGCCGGACTCGGGTGGAATTAGAGGTGAAACGGCGAATGCGGCGAGGTTACACCGCTCGACGCGTGCGGCTCAAAAGTCGGGGTGGCCCGCTATTCGCCAAGACCACATCAGAAACGAGGTTGAAGTCAGATCGATTGCCGGTTCGGTGGTGCTAAACGACTGCATGTTGTCCTTGTACACGCTCACCTGCGAGGGGTTGTACTTGCCATCGTTGCCGTTGAAGATTTGGAAAGTATTGACTCCATCGGCGGGACACCGGATCATCCCCGACAAGAAGCCCGAGGTCGCGGAACCAGCCGGCCCTTCGGAGGCTGCACCCCACAGTATGGGGGTGCCGCCGGAAGTCCCGTCCAGGGCTCCCGCCAGGTTGGCCACTTGATGTTGAATGCAGTTGGGGAAGGTGCTCCCGTCTCCAACAATAAACGACGACCCCCAGGCATTGGCACCCAGAATGTTCGCCATCCATCGCTGGGAATATCGATCGAAGGTCCGGGAGCGGGTCAGATAGTAGGCCTCGCTCGCCATCACCGCCAGGCCGGCGCCATGCGACGTGGTGTCGCCATAATTCCAGTTGTATCCGAAGCCCCACGCGTCGGTCCCTGCTTGGCTGATGGCCGAGCGAACCTGGTCCAAAAGCTGCCCGCCAATCTTCGCTTGAGAAACCGCGAGACCCGTGGGATTTCCGGCCGTTTCGAGGGCGCGATAGAGTTCAAAGTGTGCCAGCCCGCTTACATCGTACAAATTGAGCGTGTCGGAATTACCGGTGTCGTAGATGTTCTCAATGTAGTTGTTGGCAAATTGGGCCGCTTGTCGCAGATAGTCCATGGGATCGGCGTCCGTCAGTCCGGGCGGTAGATCATGAGCGGATCGAAGCGCAAAATAAAGCTCGGTGGCACCGAGTTCCATGTCATCGTCCCACACGTTCTCGGGATAGCCGTCAAAGGGAAGGACGGTCAGCAGGCAATGGGTGCACGACCCGGAATCCACCGTGGGCGCAGGGTCGGGAAAGGAAGTGTCTGCCAGCTGGAAGATGTCTACTGCATTCTTCAAGCATTGGTTTGCCAAAGCCGGGTGTGCCGCCTGGTTGAGCTGGTAGCAAAGCGCAAAGTCAGCTGTTAAACGGCCGGCGAGATTCGGGCTGATTTTCGACCCGGCCGGACCGGCTAAGAATACGGGTCGATAACAGATGTAAAACGTGGTGAGCGGGTCACAGGCTTCCGGATCACCCGGCTGCTCGAAACTGTCGGCCGCCTGGGGCAGGGTCCAAATGTCGTACTCGGTGATGAGGCAGAAAGGTGTCCGGTAAGTTCCCCCGCAGTTGCTCGGGGTGGAACTAGGATCGCCCTCCCCATAAAAATCCCAGTCCTGAGTGTTGTCGACCTGATAGTAGAGGGTCTTCGTCCGATCGTTCCACATCTTCATCAGCCAGGTAATCCCAAACCTGGCTTCCGCGCTGAAGTTGGACGAGGACGGCGCTCCTGGCCCGCTGTCGCCCGCGTAGGATACCGAGACCGGCGGTTTCGGAGGATGCAGGGGAGCGTTGACGCCCATCTGATTCGGGAAATCGCGTATCCCGATCTCCATCAGAGCGACCGTATAGCTGGCGGTCTCCACGTATTTCGTATAGTCGCCAGCGTCCCACCACCCGCCTGCCGCATTGATCTCCGCAGCTTGCGCGTGTACCAGGGGCGGAGCGGGTGGCACATTGTCGATGAAGTCGTTGCTATCGAGCGGCGGGCTGACGTAGACGCGGGCATTGGCGTCCTTGAGGTGCCCAGGTGCGTCCCGCAGCGCGTTGGGAATATAGTTCGGCCCGTCGCGTTCGGTTTGATAGAAGAATCGAGTATTCAACAGCAGGCCGGGATAGAGCACGTGCGCGGAATCCACCGCGAAAGCTGGCGAGGCCGCGTCGACCGGGCCCGTCACCGAGATTGTATAAATTTCTTTTCCGGGAACCGTGAAGTCAAGAGCGTACACCTGGTAGGTTAATTCCTTGCTGTTGCTCCAAGTGCCGAGCCAGCGGCCGATCCTGCCCGTGTACAGTGCCGCACCCTTCGAGTTGACGACCTGGAAGCTCGCACCAGTCTCGGAAGCCGTAGAAATGAGATAGGCGCGAAAGGGACCGTTACCGGCTTCGTATCCAATCTGATTGACGCGCACATAAGCCAACTCGGCCGCGACGGCAAAACTCGTCGGGAACCAGGTGAGGAGCCATAGCGCGTGCAACACCAAGCGGGGACGGATCGAAAGGTGAGCTCTGGCTGGCATCAGGGGTTTTCTCGTTGCTGCCATTAAGCGAAATCTCCCGTCTTCGCCCCAAAAACGCGGACAATTCTAACCCACACTCGTCTCTAAACCACACCGGTCCTGGCCCGGAACGCCTCTCCCTGAAGCAAAACTAGGTCGAGCGGACCAGCATTGTTAGGGTCGAAACCGAAGCGGATTGCTCGGTTAGGGGCAGCACGACACGCTGTCTAGCGTTGTAAACCAGCAAAAAACCCACCGGTTGTCTGCTTGGGGCGTGCTCGGGTCGACAACCGGTGGGCTACTGTTTCTCCTTACTCACCCTGTGTTTTCAGGAGTATTAGTACAGTTTTAACCCGCCAACATCCAAAAGTTGCGGTTTTTCTTCGAGAATTTTAGTGTCGATGTAAGTCTTTTAACAACAATAACTTACTCTGGGATTGCCGGGGGGCGCGCCGCCATCAGTTGGGTAAAGCGCGCGTCGCTGCGAAGTTGTTCGAACTCCGGATCCTTGTAGACGTCGTCGATCCCTTTGTATCCCTCTTCGAGCGCCCGCTTCAGATAGAGCAGGGAGCGATCACTGTCGCCCTGCTTGGCGAAAAGTTTGGCCATGACGTATTCAAAATGGGCGCGATCCTCAGGCGACGACATCTGTGCGGCCACGCCGACGTGGGAACTGTTTTCAAACACGGCTGGGTCTAACTGCACGGCGTGGTTATAGGCCAGGGTAGCTTTTTCAAAGTCTTTCTTGGAGAAGTAAGCAGCGCCCAGGTTGCTGTAATAGGAGGCCGAGTCGGGACGAATTTTGATGGCTTTTTGGTACTCTTTAACAGCGTTCTGGTACTTCCTTTCGAGATAGAAAACCACTCCCAAGTTGTTGAATGCGTCTCCGAATTGCGGATTCAAATGCGTCGCTCGCTCTAACTCTTTCTTGGACTCTCGGAAACGCTGGAGAAGCAGTTCGGTGATGGCACACTTATTCCAAATCGCGGCATCCTTCTGGCTTTTGGCTAGAGCCGCGCGATAGTAATCGAGAGCGTCCAAGTAGGATTTCTCAGCCCTGAGTTCGTCGCCACGCTGCTCGAGCTGCTCTCGCGAGGCCGTGGGCGACGGCGGTTCCGCATGCCGTATGAGCGGAGGTGTCACCTGCACGGATTCCGGTTTGGACTGAGCCTCGAGAGCCGGCAGGAAAAGCAGGGCAAATACCAAGAGGGGATAGTGGCGAGCCATACGCGCACCTCCGAAAGGTCGAACTCTCTTGCGCCGCGCTCCGGACGGCGATGACCGATCAGTGAGGACTTTCTGTGCTCGCCTCCGGGGGCTTCTGAGGAGGATTCGACGACTTTTCTTCTCTAAAGATACCCGTAATTTTGTCAAAAAGCCCCTTTTTCTTTTTCGCCTCGGCATTGGGCGAGTTGGGGTCGTCCGCGGCCGCGTCCGGGGGCGGGAGGGGCTTCTGCCCGCCTAACCCCAACATACGAGAGAAGAAACCCCTGATACCGCCGCCGCCTTGGTCGCAGGTGGCCGTCGGCTCGGTTCCGATGATGAAGGCCGCCGTATAGGTCTCTGGACACGCCGGGGTGGCAAGCAGGTTGGTGGCTTTGTCGAGCTGGACGTCGACGACCCCGGTGGGCTGGGTAAAGGCCGTCATATCCGAATAGTGGGGAAGGGCGGCCGCCTTTTTCATAAATTCCGCCCAAATGGGTGCGGCCGTTTGCGCCCCGCTCAGATGAAGGTCGCTGTAATCGTCAAAACCCACCCACACCACGCAGAGCAGGTTGCTGGTGTAGCCGGCAAACCAGCCGTCATGGGAGCTGCCGGTCTTGCCTGCGGCGGGAGCCTGAAATCCGCTCAGGCGAACCGCGGCATACGCCAATCCATTGTTAATGACCGCTTGCATCATGTCGGTCATGACGTAGGCCACGCGCTCATCCAAGACTTGGCGGCGCTCCGGCTTCAGGTCGGTGACGACGTCGCCTACGGCATTGCGAACCGAATTGACGAGAATGGGCGAGATTCGCACTCCGGCGTTGGCAAACACCGTGTAGGCGGCCGTCATGTCCAAAGGGGTTGCTTCGTAGGCGCCCAAGGCCATTGCCGGGGTCGGCTTCACCGACGTGACCCCAGCCGATTTGGCCAATTCCGCCACCTTGTCATAGCCCACTTGCTGGGCTAAGGCGACAGTCGCATTGTTCAGGGACATCGCCAAGGCATACCTTGCGGTCACCTGCCCGTGATATTCCTCCTTGTAGTTGCGCGGCTCGTAGATTTGGTCGCCGTAGGCGAAGGTAGTCGGCTGGTCCTCCACCATGGAAGAGGGAGTGAACACCGGATTGGTGCCGGTGACGGCGGTATTCATGGCCGCCGCGTAGACAAAGGGCTTGAAGATCGAGCCCGTCGGACGTTTCGCCGTGGCGTGGTTCAACTGACTCACACCGTAATTTCGCCCGCCTACCAAGGCCAGAACTTCGCCGGTGTGCGGGTTCATGGCGACCAGGGCTACCTGGGCCTGCGGCCCGGGTTCGACTTGATTTTCATATTTGTTCTTGCCAACTTTCACCCGCTTGGTGCGACGCTTGGTTACCAGTTCGTCCACCGACTTCATGCCGGTTTCGACCGCCTGTGCGGCAGCTTTCTGCAGGTCCGGATCGAGCGTGGTGTAAATACGATACGACTGCTCGTTCAACTCCCGTTCCGTGAATCGACTGGTCAGGGTATCGCGCACCAGATCGACGAAGTAGGGAGCATCGCTCGCTTCCACGTTGGGCGGGGCAAGTTTCAGGGGTGTGGCTTTGGCGCTCTCGGCGTCGGAGCGAGGGATGGCGTGGGTCTCGACCATGCTGTCGAGCACCACGTTGCGGCGTTCCAGGGCACGATCGGGATGGCGATAGGGGGACAGGTAACTGGGACGCTGGATGATCCCGGCGAGCAAGGCGGCTTCCGGCAGGGAAATATCTTTCAAGTCCTTGTTGAAGTAGGCGCGGGAGGCTTGGGCGAATCCGCTGATGGTGAAGGAGCCACGCTGGCCAAGATCGACCCAGTTGGCATAAAACTCGAAGATCTGCTGTTTGCTGAACTTCTGCTCCAACTGTTCGGCAATCAACATCTCGATCAGTTTGCGCCGGATGGTTTTCTGGGGAGTTAGGAAGAAGCCGCGGGAAAGCTGCATGGTCAGCGTGGATCCACCCTGCTCGTGCCGCTCATGCATGAAGTCGATCCAGGCGGCTTCGGCCATGCGCCAGAAGTTCACGCCGCTGTGCTGGAAGAACCGCCGGTCTTCGATGGCGAGCACGGCGTCGACCATGACCTTAGGGATCTGGTCATATTTGACGAGTTGACGCTTGGCCCGCTGCTCGACGTCGAATGCGGTCACCAGCTGCGGTTCCAGTTCATAGGCCGCCAAATCGCCGGACTTCCCCCGGATGCTGGCCACCACTTGGCCCTGGATCCGAATGGTTGCCCCTTCCGGACTGTGATAGGACTGCGGCCCGGGCTTGATCTCGATGCCGTCGCGGATCAAACGATAGCTGCCCAGGGGCGAGCTGACGTTCTCGGTGTATCCGGCACGCTGCAGTTGCGCCGCGATTTCGCGGCCGCTCCAAGATTCACCGACTCTCACCGAACGCGGGATGGCATAAATGCGGGCGGAACTGCTGAATACGGTTCCCCGGAACCGTTGCTCGATGATGCGGTCGTACTTGATGTAGTAATAGGAGAACCACGCGGTGACGGCAATCGCCAGGGTGACAAATGTGAACAAGGCGACGCGCACCACCGGATCGCCGTGACTCGTCTTCGCACTGCCTTTTCTTTTCGGGATCTTTACTCTAATGGCCACGTTGAATTGGTGGATTCCCTCTGCGCCTATTTCTCAGTTCGATGATGCGACCGCAAAATCCGTTTCCCAAGTAGCAGTGAAGGATCAGCGTGACAGAGCTCCACGGCACCTCGAATGCCTCGATGGCTATTTTAAATGACCGGAAACTCAGGCGGGTCTAGAACGGGCTCTTATTCTCGGTCGAGGCTTCGAAGTGCAGGTCTAGGGGGTAACCAGGAAGGTCCACGCGTACGGTGTACGGCGCCCGGATAGTCAAGGACCCGGTACCGAGATTGCCGCGGCGTTGCACCTGGATTTGATCCTGCATCAAGGGGAGTTCGAGCTGTTGCGCCTTCTTGTAGATGGTCGCCTGAATCTCAGCTTCCGGCTTGGTGGTGTAGGTCTGAAGCGTGGCTTCCGTCTTGATGACATCCTGAAACTCGTAATTCGCGTAATAAACCGGCACCAGTTCGATGCTTAGGTAAATCGCCGCCGCGATGACAAACAAACCAAACGCCAATTTGATGGTACCCATCGCTCTCCCCTCTGCACCGTCGCCCTAATCGAAGTCAGCGCGCCAGCGGCAAAGCCTCGAAGTACTCGCCTATGGCGGCGATGGTAACATCCTTGGTTTGACGGGTCGAACGATCTACGACTTCCAACATACCTTCAGTAACTTTTTTCCCCACGGTGACACGAAAGGGCATGCCCACTAGGTCGGCATCCTTGAACTTTACCCCTGGCCGTTCGTCCCTGTCGTCGAGTAACACGTCGAAGCCGGCCGCCTCGAGCTGCCGCGTCACATCCAGGGCAACTTGGAGCAAACGCTCATCGGAGGCATTGGTCGGAGTCACCAGGATGGCAAAGGGAGCGATCTGCGGCGGTAACCAGAAGCCATTTTCGTCGTTGCTTTGCTCGACCGCAGCCGTCAGAATGCGCTCGATGCCGATCCCATAGCACCCCATGATGGGCATAACTTCTCGGCCGTTGCGGTCGAGTACGCGGGCACCCATCGACTCGGTGTACTTGTAGCCTAGCTTGAAGATATGTCCCACTTCGACGGCGTGATCGATGGTGAGAGCGCTGCCGCAATTGGGACATGGCTCTCCCGCCGTCACGCTGTGCAGATCCGCATAACCAGTCGGCTGAAAGTCCCGGCCGGGAGTGACGTTTTTCAAGTGATAGTCCTGCTGATTGGCCCCAGAGATCAGATTCTTGCGGCCTGCCAGGGCTTTGTCCACGAGCAGAACCGGACGCTCCTGATCCTTACCATTGCTTGCCCAGGCCACGCCGATAGGGCCCAAAAATCCCGCGGGCGAGGAAAACAGTTCCTGAATCTCCTCTTCTTTCATGGGGCGGACCTCGCCTCCTCCATGAGCAGCGGCAAATTTCGCCTCATTGAGTTGATGGTCGCCGCGCAGCAGCACAACGATGGCACGAGACTTGGGCTTGCCGCTCTTGTCGTCTTTCTGCTCCGACACGTAGGCCAGGGTCTTGATCTTATTTTTCGGCGAGACCCCCAGATAGCGAGCGACATCTTCAATGGTTTTCTGTCCGGGGGTGTGGACAGGAAGCGGCTTCCCGCTTCCTTCGGAGGGCAAGTCCTCGACCGGCTCGAGTCTCGAAGAGGCCTTTTCCAGGTTGGCGGCGTAGTGGCAGTTGCCGCAGCTTACCACCAGGTCCTCGCCCGCGGGGGTATGCACGGCGAACTCGTGCGACTCCGATCCGCCCATCGCGCCGGAATCGGCTTCGATGACGACATATCGCAAACCGCAGCGGTCGAAGATGCGACAGTAGGTGTCGTAATGCTTCTTGTAGGAAACATCGAGTCCCGCCGCATCGAGGTCGAAGGAGTAGGAATCCTTCATCAGGAACTCGCGCACCCGCAGCAAACCGGACCTGGGGCGCGGCTCGTCGCGAAACTTGGGGGCAATCTGGTACCAGATCTGAGGCAATTGCTTATAGCTGCGCAGTTCCTTGCGCGCTATCTCCGTCATGACCTCCTCTTCGGTCATGCCCAGGCAGAGATCGGCGCCCTTGCGATCCTTGAGGCGGAAGAGATTATCTCCCATCACCGCCCAGCGCCCACTGGCTTCCCAGAGCTCGCGAGGATGCAAGGCCGGCAGCAGGAACTCCTGCCCAATTTTGTCCATTTCCTGGCGCACGATGGCGATGATCTTGTTGAACGATCGCTGTCCTAAGAACAAATAGGAGTAGACTCCTGCGGCCAGCTGACGGATGTAGCCGGCGCGCACAAGCAACTTATGGCTGGCGACCTCGGCGTCCGCCGGAGGTTCCCTCAGGGTAGGAATAAACAGTTCTGACCAACGATACATAGGTTGCAACTCGCGATTGTCGGAATTGGCTATTGTACGTGGCGGATGGAATTTTTATCTACGCAGAAGGCGGTAGCGAGGGCTACATCATCTCCGTTCCCCACAAGTCGTGCAGATGGACGATTCCTTCCAGCCGCCCCTCGTCATCGACGACCGCGAGCGACGTAATCTTGTTCGCTTCCATCTTGGCCAGCGCGGCGGCGGCAAATTCCGCCCGGGAGATGGTGCGCGGATTCTTGGTCATGCATTGCCCGGCAGCAAGGTCGAGAGCGTCTTTGCCGTGCTTTTCGAGCAAGCGCCGCAGATCCCCGTCGCTGATGACGCCGACCAGTTTGTCGCCTTCGACCACGGTCGTCATCCCCAGCTTCTTGCGAGACATTTCGTAGATCACATCGGACATCTTGGTGGGCGGCGCGACCTGAGGTATGGCTTCGCCGGCATGCATCAGCGCCTCCACCCGGGCCAGTCGCTTGCCTAATTTTCCGCCGGGATGCAGATGGGCAAAATCCTCCTCCTTGAATCCCCGCTTTTCCGCCAGAGCCATGGCCAGGGCGTCACCCAAGGCGAGCATCGCGGTGGTCGAGGCCGTCGGGGCCAAGCCCAAGGTGCAGGCCTCCTGAGCCACGGAACAGTCGAGGGCAATGTCGGCCGCTGCGGCCAGGGTAGAGCCATGGCTGCCTTTCCTCGCGCCGGAGGCCGGCGGGGTTCGCCCGCGCGCCGGGGATAGTGAGGGGAGCGATTGGCCGGCCCGCCCATCGGAGGGGTTCGAAGTCATGACGATGAGCGGAATTTGCAATCGCTTCAAGGTTGCCAGCAACCGCAGGATCTCTTCGGTTTCCCCGCTGGCCGAGAGTGCCAGCACCACGTCGCCTCCGACGACCATTCCCAAATCCCCATGCACGGCCTCGACCGGATGCATGAACAGAGCCGGCGTACCGGTGGAGTTGAGCGTGGCGGCGATTTTGCGGGCGATGATGCCGCTCTTACCCATGCCGGTGACTACAATCCGGCCCCGGCAACCCTCGATCAGATCGACCGCCCGATTGAACGCTTCGGCCATCGGTCCGGCGATGCGGTCGGCCAGCGCCCGCAAGGCCTCGGCTTCGATGCGGACCACCTTTTCTCCTACGTGTTTCATGAACCAGGAAATGTTAGCAGGTGATGGGAGTGGCGCGCATCGACCGCCGGCCCGAGACCCGTTTTCAAAAATGATCCTCGGGTGGCCTTCCGGCATGCGCGGGATGCCCCAGCCCGGCCAAGCCCCTGGCCTGAATGATGCGGTCCCATGGGCCGGTCTGCCAGTTGTCGCGCTTTTGGTCGGCAGCGATCCAAGGGGGCAGCTCAATCACCAGCGCCTGTCCCACGGCGTGGGCATAAGGTTCGTACAGGGCGCGCAGCGTCTGCAACTTTTGCTCGAATTCCGCCCCTTGTTTCAGTTCGAGGCCGCGCGTGGATAGGACTTCTCGCAGGCGCAGCGACTCCTCCGGCGAGAGACGATCGGGATAGCCCGGATCATAACGGGCATGCACCAACTGGGCCAAGTCAACCAGCGCGTGGCGCGCCATCGAAAAAGTCAGCCTGGCCTGATCGCTTCCCAAGCCCTCGACGCCGGCCATGACCAGGGAGGTGGCGTCAAGAATGGCGGTCAGCGCGGTCAGCCAGGATTGATTCCTATGCTGCGAGCGGAAGAAACAAAGGGGAGGATAGGAGATGTGACTCTCCAGCATTTCACTCGCAGAATGCTCCCAGTCGCGAAAAACCTGATCGAGCAACTGCTGCTGTGGCGAGGTGCCGATTCGCGCCAACAGCTCGCTCGCCGTCGGGGGAGAGCCCGCGTACACGTCGAGAAGCGAAATCTGCACCTCACGCCTGGAAAAGGAGGAATAGATGGTGGGCAGGTATCCGACCACGGTGCCGAGAAAGCCAAACCCCATTCCGGCTTCCATCACCGCCAAGACGCGGCTGATCGAGGAGGCAGGAACGATGTCGCCGTATCCCAGGGTGAAGAACGTCTCTCCGCTCAGGTAGAGCAAAGTGCCGAAGGTGATGGGTTCGTCGGTCAACCGCAGATGTTCGCCGGTACCGTATTGCAGCAGCGCGAATCCCAGAATCAGAGCGAGCGCCCAGAGAATCAGCAGCAGGATCAGCGAGAGAGGTCCGAAGTAGGCGAGAAAATTCTCCCGTCGACTGCTGGCCCGCACGTACCGGGCGAGCTTGAACCACGGAACCCCGACGCCCCGGTAAAACCAGGTGGTGATGCGAAATCGCCGCTCCACGCGACGGGGCAAGACCACCGCCTCGAAAGCATCGAGCAGGACGGCGAGGATCAAGACAGACCCAGCAATCGTGGCTGCGATGTGCATGTTCAAAGCAGGGATCCGATTCGATCAGGAGGGATCGTAGCAGATTCCGAGTGTCCCAAGTTTCACGGTGCCAGGTGGGACTCCGCGATGGCGCGATGGATAGCGAGCACCTCCTTCAACAGGCCTCGCAGCTTGGTCGATTCCAGAGCGTTGGCACCATCGGACTTAGCCTCCTTCGGATTATCGTGGACTTCAAGAAAGATGCCATCCACACCGGCCGCCGCTGCCGCCCGTGCCAGCACGGGAATGAATTCAGGTTGGCCTCCACTCTCCGCCGGCCGGTCTCGATCCCCTGGGGACGCCGAAGGCAGCTGAACCGAGTGAGTCGCATCGAACACCACCGGAGAGAACCTGCGCATGATGGCGAGCGACCGCATATCCACTACCAGGTTGTTATAGCCGAAGCTCGATCCCCGTTCGGTCACCACAACCCGGTCGTTGCCCGCCGCGCGGCACTTGTCGACGGCATGGCTCATATCCCAGGGGGAAACAAACTGGCCCTTCTTGATATTTACCACCCGCTCGCTCATGGCTGCGGCCACGATCAAGTCCGTTTGCCGGCAAAGCAAGGCCGGAATCTGTACGACATCGGCCACTTCCGCTACTTTTCCGACATCCTGGGCTTCATGGACGTCCGTCAGCACCGGAACGTGCACTTCTTCCTTGACTTTCCGCAGAATGCGCAGGCCTTCCTTGAGGCCGGGACCGCGAAAGCTGCGGATCGAGGTCCGGTTGGCCTTGTCATAGGAGGCCTTAAAGATAAAGGGAAGATTGAGGGAGCGGGTCACACCCTTGATGATCTCGGCCATGCGCAGCGCGTGCGCCTCGCTCTCGATGACGCAGGGCCCGGCGATCAGGAACAGGTCCCCCGCGCCAATGCGGACACCATCGAGTTGGAAAGAAAGACCCATTCCCGCCAAGGGCACGAAGGATCATGCAAGGGATGTTTTCGGGACTATTCTATCGGCTGCTGACCTTTTGTGGCCGATGAAACATTTCGAGCTCGGCTGCAACTTTGTCCGCCCGTCGCTTGATTCTATGTCTGTAGGCGGCGCCCACAAAGGCCTGAAACATGGGATGGGGCTCCAAGGGCTTGGACTTAAATTCGGGGTGGAACTGGCAGCCGATAAAGTGTGGGTGATCGGGGAGTTCGATGATCTCCACGTAGGTTCCATCCGGGGTGGAGCCGGAGATCTTTAAACCGCCACTGACGAGTGTGTCTTCGTATTCCCGATTGAACTCGTAACGATGCCGATGGCGCTCGCTAATCTCGAGCTGGCCGTAGATTCTCTCGGCCAGAGTGCCAGGCACAAGCTTGCAAATCCACGCTCCCAGCCGCATCGTTCCCCCCAGTTCTTCCACCCCCCGCAGTTCGCGCAATTTGTAGATCACGCGATGCGGAGTGGCGGGATCGAACTCGGTCGAATTCGCCTCGGTCAAGCCACAGACGTGGCGGGCAAACTCGATACAGGCGAGCTGCATTCCCAGACAGATTCCGAAGTAGGGAACCTGGTTGAGGCGGGCATAGCGAATCGCGTTCAGCATGCCCTCGATGCCGCGCTTTCCGAAACCGCCGGGGACCAGGATTCCGTCCTGATCCTGGAGCTGCTCTTCATAAAGGCGAGGCTCGGTCTCAAGACCCTCGGCCTCGATCCAGTTCACATTGAGCTTGAGATTGTGCGCCAGAGCGCCATGCACCAGGGCTTCTTTCAAGGACTTGTAAGAATCCTCGTACTCGACGTACTTGCCCACGATCCCGATCGTAACCTCTGCCTTGGGGTTGTAGACGCGGTGAACAATCTCCTTCCACTGCTTCAAATCGTGCTCTTTGGCGTCCAGCCGCAGGTAGCGTAGGGCCAGCGAGTCCACGCCTTCGTGAGAAAAGACCAACGGAACCTCGTAAATCGAATTCACGTCTTTGGCTGTGATCACGGCCTCTTCGCGCACGTTGCAGAACAGCGCGATCTTGGATTTGATCTCCTGAGAAAGGAAGCGATCGGTACGGCAGAGGAGGATGTCGGGCTGAATTCCAAGACTTAGCAGTTCTTTGACCGAGTGCTGGGTCGGCTTGGTCTTGAGTTCCTGGGCGGCTGCGATAAAGGGTACGAGGGTGACATGGACGAACAGCGTCTCTTCCCGGCCAAGTTCCAGGCGCATCTGGCGGATGGCTTCGAGAAAGGGCAGGGACTCGATGTCTCCCACCGTGCCACCGATCTCGACGATCAACACGTCCACATCCTGCCCCACCTTCTTCATGGCGGTTTTGATTTCGTCGGTGACGTGGGGAATCACTTGGACGGTCTTGCCGAGATAGTCTCCCCGCCGTTCTTTGGCGATGATCTGTTCGTAGATGCGGCCGGTTGTCCAGTTATTGTCGCGGGAGAGTTTCGCGTGCGTGAAGCGCTCATAATGTCCAAGGTCGAGGTCGGTTTCAGCCCCATCATCGGTGACGAAAACTTCGCCGTGTTGGAATGGTGACATCGTCCCCGGGTCCACGTTCAGATAGGGGTCGATTTTCATCAGATTGACTTTGATCCCGCGGGTTTCGAGGAGGCAGCCGATGGAGGCGGCCGCGAGCCCCTTTCCCAAGGAAGACACCACGCCGCCCGTTACGAAGATATACTTCGCTGACATCGCTTCCTCGCCTTGATTTGTGGGTGGAATTTTGTGCAGGGTGGGTGCACAACCTATTATGCCAGAAAGCCCTGTGGAAAGAAACTCGCTTTGCCGCGGCCAGAGCGGGCGAAGACAGGGTTCACGAATCCGCGGCTGGCAAGTCTCTCGATCATCAGTGGTTAAAGCAGGCTGCACACTCCCCTAGCGGTTTGGCTTAAGGGACGGGAGGTGCGGACCACGCTAGGGCTTGCTCGCGGCAGGTACGGGTTCCAGGGCGCCAGGGTTGGCCGGGGCCGAGGGATTGACTCCGAAGTCCCAGACAAAGGTGTTGATGCCGTTGCTGCCGAGTAGCTCCACTACGGCATATTCACCCGACTGTAGGGCGCTGGTCGGCGTTACCTTGACCCATCCACCGGTCAGCTCTTCGGCTGTGGTCGGAACTACGGTTTCGTCCTGGCTCACTTTTCCAATGAAACTGATTTTGATCTCTCCCACGATTCGTTTGCCGTTCTTCGCCTTCATGCGCACGATGTGAAATCGGTCGGTTGGTTGCTGCGGCCGCTCTTGACTTACCGACGCAGTCTCTGGCGGTGGCACATTGATGTAGAGGGATGGCAAGGTAGCGTGCGCCTGAATTTTCGCATGTACGCCTTCCAGTTCGATCGGCTGCTTGTTGCTGGCTGCCGGATTGACCGCCGCCCTTAAAATGTTCTCCTTACGGTTACGGTTCAGTTGCCCACCGCTTTGTTCAAGCTCCACCAGCTGCGGCTGGTTCTGAAAGGTATCAAGCAACATCACCGAACCGTCCTCGGGCAAGCGCAAACCCGGAGCTACCTGCGGCGTCTTGGCTTCCTCCTGGGCGCGCTCGGCCGCCAGCTCCCGGTCGATTTCTTGAGCTTCAGGACTGGGAGGCCGGTTCGCCCGGTCCTTCTCGAACTTCTCGGTTGCGGGCCAGTCCACCAAAGAGTTGGGCACCTCTTCCCACTCGTTGCGCTCGGCACTGAGGTAACGCACCCGGTCGCCCTTGACCTCCCATTGACTGGCGAGCTGATAGGAGCCGTCTTTGAGGATCAGCCGTTTGGCAAACTGCTGGGGGCACAGCCGAGGAGGGAAAACGAACGTAGGCAGGCTGAGCAAAGCTACCGCCAGGATCGGATAGAGAGAACGCATAAGACGGGCGACAATCGATGGCTTTAGTGTATCCCGATTTGCCGGCAAGCTTCCAGAGATTCCGCTGTCCTCAGGCTGCGCCGGCTTCAATCGCCTCGGCTTCTTGCTGAATTCTCTGCCACGCCCGAAGCACATGGCGGGCTTCGGTGTGCGTCTGGCCCACACAGAAGCGCAGGGTAATCCGCTCCTGTAAGCGAGTATGGGTCAGGTAAAGATCTCCGCTCCGGTTTAGGCGGTCCATGAGAGCCTGATTGACCCTGTCTCCTGCGCGGTGCCGGAAGCATACCAGGTTGAGAGGCACGGGGGCCGCCAGTTCGAAGCGGCCATCCTTACCGACCCAATGGGCGAACTCCTGCGCTAACTCGACATGACGCCGAACATGGTGTTGGAGCCCCTCAATCCCGTAATGGCGAATCACGAACCAGAGCTTCAAGGAGCGGAAGCGGCGGCCGAGAGGAATCTGCCAGTCGCGGTAATCAAACACCGCTCCCGAGGCGGTTGCTTGGTTCTT
>Ga0187780_10002065_pt1 | contig 15132 bp, 9 predicted proteins | sample 1015_Q2_SP10_20__FD_132429 | JGI IMG/M metagenome (GOLD analysis project Ga0187780, IMG submission 132429) | Tropical peat soil microbial communities from peatlands in Department of Meta, Colombia - 1015_Q2_SP10_20_MG | ecosystem: Environmental > Terrestrial > Soil > Wetlands > Peat | place... | reverse complement strand
GATCGCGCGAAAGGTGTCCGGGTCGTCGAACGGGATGCGCGACAGGTCGACGCGCTCGCCGCGCACGCGCGCGATCTCCTCCACGCAGCGCTCGACCGCCGAGAGCATGCCCAGCCCCAATAGGTCGATCTTCAAGAAGCCCGCGTCCGCGCACGAGTCCTTATCCCACTGGACCATCTGCCTGCCCTCCATCGCCGCGGGCACGATCGGACAGCAGTCGATCAGCGGCCTGGTCGCGACGACCATCCCGCCCGAATGCTGAGAGAGATGGCGCGGCAGCCCGTAGGCCTGCTCGACCAGGCGGGTCAGCCACTGCCAGCGCGTCGAGCCCACCCGCGAGGCGTCCTCGCGACGGCGATCGCGATCGCCGGACTGCGCGGGATCGGGCTCTCTGCCCCACGGATCTGCGCTGCGGGCGGCGCGCTCGATCTCGCCGGGGGGCAGGCCGAGCACCTTGCCGAGCTCGCGTATCGCGCCGCGCGCGCGGAAGGTCGGAAAGGCCGCGACCAGTGCCACACGATCGCGCCCGTAGCGCTCGTGCACGCGCGGGATCAGCCGCTCGCGGATGTCGCGCGGAAAGTCCAGGTCGATGTCTGGCAGCCCCTTCAGGTCCTCGTGCAGGAAGCGCCCGAGCGCGAGCCTGTTGGCGATCGGATCGATGTGCGAGAGCCCGGTCAGGTAACACACGAGCGAGGAGACCGACGATCCGCGCCCGCGTCCCGGCGCCAGCAGCGCACGCACCGAGTCCGCTCCGCGGATCTCGACCGCGACCTCGCGCGCCAGCTCGAGCATGTCGTGGTGCAGCAGGAAGAAGCCCGCCAACCCCAGCCCCTCGATCACGCGCAGCTCCTGCTCCAGACGCGCACGCGCCTCCGCGTAGATATTGCCCGCCACCGGCGAAGCCGAGCGGGTGGGGTCCGGTCCCCCTCCGGGGACGATGCCGTAGCGCTCCTGCAGCTGTGCCGCGCACAGTTCGGCCAGGCGCCGCGTGCAGCCCTCGTCCTCGGACCCCGGGTAGCGGTAGCCGAGGTCCTTGGTCAGGTCGAACGTCAGCTGCTCGGCCAGCCGCAGGGTCTCGCGGACCGCGTCGGGATGGTCGGCGAAGCGCTTGGCCATCGCCTGCGGCGTGCTCATCACGTGGCTGTGGTTGCCACGGCGCAGCGGCTCGCTGGCGTCCAGCGTGGTGTGGTGGCGCAGCGCCGTGAACGCGTCCTGCAGCTCGGCCCTGCAGAGCGCGTGCGTGTGCACGTCGCCGGTCGCCACGCAGCTGACCCCCAGCCGCCGCGCGAACGCCGCGAGCGCGCGGTTGCGCGCGCGGTCGTGGCGCGCGTACGGGCGCTGCAACTCCACGTAGAGCCGGTCGGGGCCGAACGCGTCGAGCAACCGCCGCGCCGTGGGCTCATCACCGGCGCCGTGGCCGATCACCGATCGCTCGGCGCAGCCGGTCAGGCAGACGAGCCCCTCAGCGTGGTCGATCACGGCCTGCACGTCCACCCACGGCTCGGTGCGCTCGCGCCCGTTCGCGCGGTCGCGTGTGTGGGCGTGGGCGAGCGTGATGATGCGGCAGAGGTTGCTCCAGCCGCGCTCATCGCGCACGAGCAGCGTGATGTGGCGAATGTCGGACCCAGCGTCATCGCGCCGGCTGTCCCCGTCGCGGCCATCGGCGTTCACGCGCGGCTGGGCGAGCGCCACGTCGATCTCGGCGCCATGGATCGCCCGCACTCCGCTGCCGGCCGTCATCTGCGCCAGCTCCATCGAGCCCGAGACGGAGTTGTGATCGGTCAGCGCGAGCGCCACGTGGCCAAGCTCGTCCGCGCGCTGCGCGAGTTCCTCAGGCAGGGACACGCCGTCCAGGAACGAGTACGCCGAATGACAGTGCAGCTCGATGTATGGAGCCCCGCCCGTCCGCGTGGACATCTCCCGATCCCCCTTCCTATGGACCCTGGGCGAACCAACGGCCCGAGCACAGGTCGTGGAAGACGATCACGTTGCGCCCGCGCTCCCCCACGAGCTCCCAGTAGCGGCGTCGCAGCGGCTGGGAGGTCCACCAGCGATCCTCCACCAGCCAGGACTCGCGCAGCGACTCGACCGCTTCGCCGTCGACCTCCGCGGGCACGCCGTCGCGCCAGCGCACGCGCACGGGCCTGGGGGCATTGAGCGGACGGGTCATCGCGCCTGCTGTCATTACTCGGAGATCGGCGCGAGCACCACACGCCGCTCGGGCACGCGCGAGTCGGGATCGACGCACATGGCACGCAGCGCCGCGTCCTCTCCCGCCACGGCACGCATCTGCGCGACCGCCTCACGCAGGCGCGCGGCGTGAGCGCGCGAGGGACCGCGACGAACGGGCGCCTCGTCGAACAGCTCGGCCTGCTCGCTGACCGGTGGCCCGAAGCGCTCGACGGCCAGCCCGAGCGCGGCGGCGGGAGCTGGCAGCGACAGCAGCCGCACAGACAGCGCCAGCCAGATGCGCTCGGGGTCCGCGAGCGCCTGGCGGAAGACCACGCGCTCGCGCCAACCTCCACCCGCGACCAGCCGCGCCGACAGCGTGGCCGCGCGCAGCGTGCGCCCGCGACGCTCCGAGCGCGCCAGCAGCCGACTGACCAGCACGCCCAGCACGCGCTTCAGCGCCTCGCCGGAACTCGCATCGCCGACAGCCATCGTCTCCTCCAGGTGTTCCCGCGGGAGGCGCACGCGCAGCGCGCCGTCCTCGCCGCGCGCCAGCCTGTGTGCGAGCGCGCCCGCGACCCCGAAGCGATCAGTGAGCGCCGTCCGCCCGAGCTTCTCGAGCTCCCCGAGCGTGCGCACACCCAGGCGGGTGAGCGGCTCGACGAGCGCCGCTGTGTCATCGCGGAAGCCCAGCAGCTCCACGGGGCGCGCGGCCAGCCAGCGCCGCGCCTGCTTTCCCTCCAGCACCAGCGGGCGCGACGAGCGCACCGCCATCGCGGCCGCCAGAGCGCAGAAGCGCGTCGGACCCGCGCCGATGTGAGCGGGTCGGTCAAGCGCGCGGCGGGCAGCGGCGATCGTGGTGGCCGTCGAGCCGTGGAGTCCGCGCAGGCCACCCGTCTCAAAGTAGGCGAGCCCCGGGCGGGCAGGCTCGACAGCCGCACCGATCGACTCCAGGGCGCACAGCGTCCCCTCCCAGACCTCCGTCACCCGCACCGGATCGCCCGGCACGAGCACGAGATCGGGGCAGCGAGCCAGTGACTCGCCGAGGGCCATACCCCTCGCCACGCCACAGGCCTCCGCGGCCCCCGAGACCTCCCCTACGCGCTGTTCGCCGCCGACGGATGGCGCCACCGCCAGCGCAGCCCCCGCCAGCGCCTGCCGGCGGACCGCCGAGCGGTCTCCGGCGGCGACGGTCAGCTCGAAGCGGGGGAGGTGTATGCAGACGATCATGCGAACGTATGTTCGCATACGGCCTGGACCGCGTCAAACGAGAACGACTGTTCGGTCGACGCGCTTGGCGCTGCCCTCAATCCATCGTCAGCGGCCCCTCGGCCGACCCGCTCAGGAACTGATGCACGAACGGGTTGGACGAGGCGAACATGCGCGCGGCGTCGCCGGCCTCGACGATCCGCCCGCGCCACAGCAGCGCGATGTACTCACCGATCTGCCGCGCGGAGGCGATGTTGTGGGTCACGACGATGTAGGTGCCGTGATGGATCGCGTGCATCTCCTGGATCAGGTCGCACAGCAGCGCCGTGCGCACGGGATCGAGACCCGAGTCGGGCTCATCGAAGATCACCACGTCCGGCTCCATCACTAGCGCGCGCGCGAAGCCCGCGCGCTTGCGCATACCGCCGGACAGCTGCGAGGGCAGGTCGTCCACCGCGTCGGCGAGCCCGACGTCCGTCAGCCGCTCGCGCACGCGTTTGGCGATCTCCACCTCGGACATGTCGGTGTGCTGGCGCAACGGGAAGGCGACGTTGTCGAAAACGTTCATCGACCCGAAAAGCGCGCCGTCCTGAAACAGCACGCCGATTTTGCGCCGCAGCGCGAGCAGTTCGGGCATCGCCAGCTCTTTGACCACCTGCCCTTTGACGATGACGTCGCCAGAGTCGGGGAACATCAGCCCAATGATGTGCTTGATCAACACGCTCTTGCCCGTGCCCGACGGGCCGAGCACGACCGTGATCGTGTCCTCGGGAAATGCCACGTTCAGCCCGTCGAGCACCGCCACGCCGCCCAGGCGCTTGTGCACGTCCAGGCAGCGGATCGACCAGCGGTCGTCGTCGGCCTCGCCGAGCAGGTCCAGGTCACTCGCGTGGTACTGGTGGCGATCCTGCCCGGCCATCGGCTCTAGTCCCTCTTCGGCCATCGGGTGAAGCTCTTCCTCAGCCATCACTATGGGTGGGTGGGATTCAGGTAGGTGGCGTGCGGGAACTGGCTGGTTTCGCCGTTGAACGCGAACGGGCCTTGCTGCACGCATGGCGGGGCCGCCACCTTGTTGGCCTTGCCGGGTTCGTTGGCGATCGGTGATTCCACCGCGTTCGGCGGGTTCGTGAGCTGCTTGATCAGTTCTTCGGAGGCTACTTCGTTGCCCGGGCCGCTGACCGCCGGCGCCGAGTCCGCACACGAGCTCGGGCTGAACACCGGCAGACCGCCGCCGAGCGAGCTGTAGGCGCCGGAGTGCGGGTAGGCGTTCGCACGGTTCGTGCCGATCCGGCTGGAGTAGACCGCGAGGCTTTCGGGGGTCAGCACCTGCATAGAGGTCAGCAGGTGCTGCTTGGGTCCTTGTGCTGGTCCCGAGCCGGTCACGAGGTCGCTGTTCGCTTCGCTCGCCTGCGATGCGGCCGTGACGTTGGCGAAGAACGCCTGCAGCTCTGGCACATAGTCACCGAGATATTGCAGCAGCGGGTCGAGGTTGTGCAGCACTGGCCTGAAGTTTTCGAGCACCGGCACGGTCAGTTCGAGCGACCGCTTCATGTCCGGCAGGTCGGTCTTGGCGGCCGCCGTCAGCGGTCCGAGCGCCGTCAGGAAGCTGTTGAGTTCGGGGGCGAACGGCTCGGCCGCCTTCAGCAGCGCGGACAGCTGACGCTCGGTCGTGCGGAATTCTTCGAGGTAGGGGTTCGCGATCGCGGCGAAGCGGTCCGTTTCCTTGAACGCGACTGTGGAGTTGTGCTCGAAGCCGGGCAGCACGCGGAAGGCCGCGGCGAACGCCTGGCTGGCTTCGGCGGCCGCGTGGAACGTACGCTCACCGTTGGCGATCGAGCCTTCGAGCTGGTGGTCGCGACTGGCGAGCGCATTGAAGACGACGCCCGTTTCGTGCACCAGCGCTTTGACCGCTCCTTCCTGCTCGTCGAGCAGCGTCACCAGGCGATTGGCGTGTTCTACGAACGGTTCGAGCTGGGCGAAATCGGCGTTGATCTGTTCGCCACGACCATTGATCCCTTCCGCGACCGCTTCTTGCCAGATCTGGAAGTCGCGCCTGGTCTTGGCGTCGAATGCGGAGAGGATGTCGTCGAGCGTCACCGACGGTTCGACCTGAGTGTTGGGCAGTTGCGCGCCATCGCCCAGAAACGGGCCGCTGTTGCCCTCTGGGATCAGCTGCACGTAGGTCTCGCCCAGCAGCGTCTTCTGACGCAGGATCGCGTGCATGTCGGCCCGCAGCGGCGCGTAGCGCCCTGCGATTTCGAGCGTCGCGTGCGTGCGTCCATCCTTGCCCAGGCTCAGCGAGACGACATGTCCGACTTCCACGCCGCTGATGCGCACGTCTGACTGTTCGGCCAGCGCGAACGAGCGCGGGAAGGCGACCGTGAAGCGGTAGCCCTTCGGTTTCAGCGGCAGCGGCCCGCCGAAGGACTCCCATAGGAACAGCAGCAGCCCGAAGCAGCTGAGCACGAACAGCACGATCACCAGCAGGTTGCCGAGCGTCGGCGCGCGCTTCTGCATCTCAGCCCTTCCCTCCGAACGGCTGGTTGAGCTTCGAGGGGAGTCCGCTGGCCGGCGCCTTGCCACGGGCCGCCGCAACCGTCAGCCCAGTGGGGACGCCCTGCTTCACGCATTCTTCCTTCGAGGGGGGCTTGAGCAGGTTGAGTAGCACGCTCACATTCGGGTTGACTTCCCCAGCGCCCTTGAAGAGCTTCAGGACTTCGCAGTTGAAGTACACGAGCGCGCGCCCGAGCACGCCGTGCGCGTCGGCCGTGCTGAGCACGCTGTTGAGATCGTGGTTTCCCCAGTCAAGGAAGAACAGGAACCCGGCCTTGCTCTGCCCCGGGTTGTAGGCGATCTCGTTGAAGAATTCATTGAGCACCGCGAAGCTAGCGGTGACTTTCGGCAGCGCTTCGCCGAACTTGCTCGTCGTCGGTCCGAGTTCGTTCACCACCGGCAGGATTTCGCGTGCGAACGGGCGCACCTCGTTCTCGATGATCGGCGTCGTCTTCAGCGCCACCTTGCGCGTGGCTTCGTTGGCTGGACCGAGCGCGCGCGCGAACGGCTCGAGCTCGCGCAGCGTCGGCGCGAGCACGTGGGTCGCGGTCGCGACCTTGGCGAGGCCGACGCCCGTCTTGTGCAGTGCGCCCGGCAGCAGCGCGAGCGTCTTGCGGAAGCTCGCTTCCTGCTGGGCGAACGTGGCGAACACGGCGTTGGAGGCATCGACCAGCTCGGCGAGCTGCTTGTCCTTGCCGCCGACCGCTTCAAGCAGCAGGCGGAAGTTGTGGATCGAACGCGCGACGTTGGCGTGGCGGATCGCCACCTGTTCAGCGATCTCTTCGCTGTAGCGCGCGGTCGGGTCAAAGCGCTTGAGCGCCGCCGACAGCGCCCTGCCGTTGTCCTTCAGCCCGACGCCCAGGCCCGCGAGCAGCTCCTGCACGTAGACGCGCGTTTCGGCGTCCAGTCCGGCCAGGAATTCGTCGAAGTCGACGTTGGGCGCGGTCTGCGACAGCGGCAGCACTTCGCCGCTGCGCAATTGACCCGCCGAAGGCGTGCCAGGGTTGACCTCGACGGTGATGTCCTGCAGCTGCGTCTTCGGGCGCAGCAACAGCGTCGCGTTGCGGTAGATGTAGCGTGCGTACTTCGGCGTGACTTTCATGGTCACGAGCGCGACACCATTGTGTAGGTCGACGCTCGCGATTTCCCCGATCTTGGCGCCGGCGATCGTCACCGCCTGGCCCTGGCCCGGGGTGACCGCCTGCGCGGTCTGGAACTCGGCATCGAGGTTGAAGTAGGTGTGGCCGAGCACCGGCACCCAGCTCGGCAGCTTGAGGTTCTCGTTCGCGAGCACGTAGCCGCCGACGACCGCCGCGATCAGCACGAGCACGAGGACCGAGATGAACGCCGAGCGGTAGCGCTCGATCTGGTCGCGGACGCTCAGCCCGCCTTCATGCCGGTCCGCCTGTCCGCTCGCCCCGCTCATCCTCCGCTCCCGTCGGCCGGCCCCTGCGACAGCGGGCCGTTGAAGTTGGGTAGCGCCTGCGTGGCACACGGGACGAGCGGCTCATACGGCGGCTCTTCGGCCGGATACGCCGGGCGTGTGCCGAGCGGCTGCAGCGGCGAGTGCGTGAGCAGCTGTTTGCCCTTGAAGTTGGTCCCCAGTACCGACACCGGCTGCGACTTCAGCGTCTGGCCGCTGTTGCCGACCAGGAATCTGACCGTAGGCCCGTTGCCGGTGAAGTTCTGACCAATGCTCGCGAGACCCACCAGGCCGTACCAGAATTCCCGGTAGTCTTCGACGCCGGTCGTGCTCGACCCGTCCTGGAGCTTGGTGTTGCCGGCCGGGAAGATCACGTTGGTCATGCACTTGTTGAAGGCTTCGGTCTGCTTGAAGAGCGGCGTCTGTTCGCTGATCAGCCGTGCGAGCGACGGCACCGAGGCGGCCAGGCCTTCAGCCACCCCGCCAAGCTCCTGAGGTGCGAGCGAGAGCTGCAGCTGTTCGATCCACGGCAGGGCCGCGGCGACCGTCACGTTCGTGTTTCTCACGCCGGGCAGGATGTCGTGGGCGAAGGCGCGCGTCGGCGGGAACGATTCATCGAGGCCCGCGAGACCCTGGTCGATGCTGCGCAGCGTGCCGGGGAGCTCGCTGACCAGTTGCGTGAGGTGCGTCGAGTTCGACGCGAGCGAGGCGAAGAACTTGTTGAAGTTGGGGATCAGTTCACTCAGGTCCTGCTCGTGTACGTTCAGCGCCGCCGTGACCGTGCCGATGCTCGCGATCAATTTGGAGAGGTCGTTCGCTTCGGTGCCAGTGACCGCCTGCACATCGATCGCGCCGCCGCGCAGCGAGGCCGGCCCGCGGGCGTAAGTCTGGTTGAGCGCCTGCGCCGCGTTCAGACCGCGCACTTCGGGTTCCTGTTCGGCATCTTCGGGCGCTTCGGGCTTACGCGTCAACGCTTCGCCGTAGTTGATCAGGAAGCTCTGCAGGTTCGCGCGCGTGTCGGTGTTAAGCGCGTCGAGCACCTGGTCGAGCTGCACTGGGTCGGAGGTCTGCGCGACTGGGATCGTGTAGCCCGAGGAGATCGTTCGCGCCGAGGGGCTGCCGGGCTGCAGTTCGACGAACCAGTTGCCTTCGAGGAACAGGCGGGGGCGGATCTTGACGGTCGCGTCAGAGTGAATTGGCAGGCCGCGCGATTCGATTTCCATTGTCACCAGGCCGGTGTTGCCGGCGCGCTGCAGCGATGTCACCTGCCCGACGGTGACACCGGCGATGCGCACGGGCGATTTCGGCTGGATGTTGATCGCGCTCGCGAACTCAGCCTTCAGGCGGAAGCCGTGTTTGAACGGGATGTGCTTGCTGAAACCGAAGTACACGGCGATCACCACGACGATGACGAGGATGATCCCCGCGCGCACGGGGTTGGCGCGCCGCTGCAGCTCGGAGACCGGCACGCGATTTTGTCGACGCCACCAGCGCACGCCGCTCACTTGCCCTTCCCCTTCGACTTGGTCTTCGCCGGCGGCTTCGGCGGGCTCACGCCGAGCGCCTTGAGCGTCGCTGCTGGGTACTTTTCGCCGAACAGGTTCTGTTCGCGGGTCGTGAATTCACGGTTTTTGCCAACGGCGCTCGCCGGCGCGTTGCCGATGATCGCCTGGCCGGGTACGTAGGTCTCGTTGCCCGCTTCGCACAGGTTCGCCTGGCCGGGGCCCGTGGTGTTCGGGTAGGGGTTGAAGTGCAGGTGGTTGTTTTGGACGATGTTCGAGCTGCCCTTGAATGCTTTTTCTATGTCCGGGCCGTTGGCCGGCACCGAAGCCGGGAAGCCCTCGTTGTTCAAGCCGGTCGGCGCGAGCACCGTGCCCGCGCGCGCGAGCGTGCCCACGCCGATGTTCGCGGACTCGAGGCTCGCGAGGTTGCGGAACGCGAGCGTCCAGTAGTTGCAGTTGACCTGCCCGGGAGCGATGCCCGCGAGCAGCGGGTTGCCGATTTCCAGCGTCTGCGCAAAGTCTTCCAACGAGAGCGAGACGATCGGGTTGTGCGCGAATTCCTCCAGCGCCTGAGCTGATTCGGCCAGACGCGTGTTCAGCGTGGTCGCGGCGGCGAGGTTCACGGCGCCTTCCTGGAACGCGTGCCCAAGCTGCGGTGCGACCGTGCGCAGCGATGCGGCGCTTGGGCGCAGCAGGTGCATGAACTCGGCAAAGTTTTCGTAGAACGGCGCCTCGTGCGGCAGCGAGAAGGTCGCCTGTTCCAGTGAGGGCGGACCGCCCGTGGTCGCTTCTTCGATCTGGCGTGCGACGCCCGCCCAAGCGGTGAAGAAGGTGTCGAGATTGCTGAAGAGTTCGGCGTTCGTCTGCGCAACCGGCGCGGTCTGCGAAGCGGCGCGGTCGAGCGCCACGAACAGCTCGTGCAGCCCGGTCGCGGGCAGCGCGAGATTGTGCAGGGCGGGAATCGAGTTCGCCACCAGCGGCCGCAGTTCATGGATCGTGTTGTTCAGACCGAGCCCGCGCTCGGCGAGTCCGTCGCCGAAGTTGTTGGTGTTGACCTTGATCGCCGTGCGTGTGGGCTTGCTGAACATGTCGAAGAGATCTTCGATGTCGACCGGTTCGCGCGTCTGCGCCGGCGGAATCGTTTGGCCGGGCTTGAGCGTCTGGCTTGAGCTGCCCTTTTCCAGTTCGAGGTACTTCAGGCCAATCGCCGAGACCGACTGCACGACCGCGCGCGTGTCGGCCGGCAGCGGCTGCACTTTCTTTTCGAGCTTGAGTTCCGCGATCGCGGTGAAACGGCCGGTGCGCGGGTTCTGCCGCGGCGTCAGCGCGCTGACGATACCCACGCGCGTACCGGCGATGCGCACCTGGTTGGAGGGCTGCAGACCCGACGCCTCGGGCAGTTCGACCTTGATGTTGTACGTCGGCACGAACGGCAGGCCGTTGTTGGCGTTGTATGAGAGGAACACGGCCACGACGACGATCAGCGTCGTGATCGCGCCGATCAGCAGCGGGCTCGCGGCCAAAGAGTTACGACGCCGGTTCATCAGGGGATCTCCGTCGGGTCGCAACTCAAGAGTTCACCGTCGACGAACGGCGACGAGCCGTCGCTGGCCGGCTGGGTCGCGGCGCCGGGGCAGCGGCGCAACTGTCCGGTCTTCAGCCCTTCGAGCGCCGATTGCGGGCTGCTGGCGGGGTGCAACGTGTTGTGTTCGCCGAGCGTGAAATTCGGGAACACGCCGTTGACGTGCACATAGTGGCCGTCGGCGTCGTAGTAGGCGGCGGCCTGCCCGAAGGTTCGCAGCGTCGCGGCGAGGTCCGGCGTGTATGGCCCGAAGACCGCGGTGATCGGCACCGATTCCTTCAGCGCGGTGACGCTCACGGGCGAGGCGGTCGTCAGTTGCTTGGCGAGCGCGGGCAGCGCACGCACGAGGTCAGTCAGGTCGTTGTTCGGTCCCGGGCGACTGAACGTCTGACTGAAGTTGTGCACCACCGGCGTCGCGGTCGTGACGAACGGGCGCAGGCGTTCGAGCAGCTCGGTCAGCGACTTGGTCGTCGGTCTCGAGGCTTCGACGAACGTCCCGAGCGTGGCGAACGTGGCGGGGAGTTCGGCGAGGGTGCGGTTGCCCTGTTGCAGGGTCACCGGCAGCTGGCGCAGACCCTGGGCGAGGTCTTCCTGGCGCGCGCCGATCGCCTGGAAGGTCTTGTTCTGGTTTTCGATCAGGTCGGCGAGCGCTTCCTGGCGCGCGCCGATCGTCGTCGTCGCCTTGGCCGCTTCGACGAGGAACTTCGTGAACGTGGGCTGGTCGTCGGAGAGCTGGGAGAAGAAGTGCGTGAGCGCGCTAAGCGCTGGCGAGAAGTATTCGGTCGAGACGCCGAGGTTGTGACCCTGCCCCACATACTGTTCGGCGGTCCCCTGGATGAACTCCTGTAGACCCTTGCGCGTCTGCGGGTTCAGCGTGTTGAATAGCGCGTCGAGGTCGGTCACTTCGCGCGTGGCGGTCGCCGGCAGCTTCGAGCCAGCCGGGTAGACGGGGAAGTTGTTGGGGCCGGGCGTCAGCGCGATGTAGCGGTTTGCCACGCTCGACAGCGATGGCACCCGCACCTGCGCGACCGTGCCCTGGCGCAGCGGCACGAGCGAGGACTCGACGTGGATCGTGATGATCGCTTTGTAATCGGGGGTCAGTTCGATGTTCGTGACGCTCCCGACCGGCACGCCGCCGACCTGCACCTGATCGCCCCTGACGAGCTGGTCGCCTTCGGCGAATTCGAGCCTGTACGTCGAGCCGGAACTGCTGGAGAGCACCAGGTAGGCGACGATCAGGACGACTAGGCCGAGCGCGCCCACCGCGATGATCCGAATCGGGCTCACGCGTGGAGCGGGCGTACGGCGTGCCGGACCCGGCGCTCCCGGCGGAGGCGGCGGCGCGGCGGGGGGACTCGGAGGGCTAGCTGTTGCCACCGACTCCTCCTTCGCTGGCGTTCGCGGCGCCGCTGTCGGGGATCGCCGCGCTCGAGCGACCATTGCCGACGGTCGGGTCTGGGATCTCGCCGAGCCTGTCGATCAGAGCCACCCACTCGCTCGGCGACAGCCCCGAGGGCGACAGTGCGGCCGCACGTGCACTGGCGCCACCGGGCGCGGCGTAGGCGACGTGGATCGCGTCGGCCGCGCTCGCGCTCGTAAGGGCGCCCGCGGCGCCCGGGTAGCTCATCAGGCTGACGATTCGCTGCGGGCGCGCGAGTCCCTCGAGCATCAGCAGCTTGCGTACGGTCTGGTCGGCGATCGAACCTTGTCCCTGGTGACCGGCGATCGGGATGCCGTTGACGGCGGTGATCTCTACGGTCTCGCTGCTGGCGCGCGCTGGAGCGTTGGCCGCGAGCGCCGCAGGCGCCCCACCTGCACACGGGAGCCCCGACACGCTCGGGCGCAGACCCGACACCGATAGGTACTCGAGCATCGCCAGCACGCGCTTGTCGACACGGCCCTCCTGCACGTCCTGGCGGGCGCAGGTACCGAGATGGATGCCGCCATCCCCACCCGGGGAGGATGCATGCAGCACCTGCGGCTCGAGCTGCTGCTTTGACTCCAGCAGCACCTGCCCGACCGTCGGCGAGGTCGCGAGGAACGGGTTCACACCTTTGGCCCTGAAGATCGAGGTGTCTTCCAGTGCCACCCACCCGTCGAGGATCGGCTTGGGGTCGATCAACGGTGCACCAACGCCGGCCGGGCGGATCTGGAAGAGGATGTGCGGAGACGCTTCCCCCTGCGGGGACGATGCACCGCTGCCGACGACGGCGCTCCCTGTGCCGACGTGGCCGAGCACGGTGCCGGCGATCACCTGCACACCGGGGACGAGTGGGTGCAGGAAGACCTCGTTGGCGCCTTCGCTGAAGGACCGCACGCCCGCGTGCGATCCCCGCGGCGTGGGCCTGCGCTCCGGGCGCGGCCTTGCCGCCGGCGCGGCCGGTAGCGCTTCCAAGCCCGCGGCGGCGCCGAGCGCGAGCCCCGAGATCGCGGCGCCCTCCGACAGCGGCGAGCGCGGCTGAGCGCCGGCCGTGGCTGGCCCGCTAGGCGCCGGTTCGCGTTTGGCGGAGCTTGCGCTGGAGCCGGCGATCCGCGTGCTGGGAGTGGTGTGGACGCGAGGTTGCAGCACCGGGTAGACCGAGGCGACGTCACCGAGCTGCGCGTAGACGTAGGTGTTGCCGTACGCGTCGCGCAACGCGACGAAGCGCCCGAGCGATGGCGAGTCGCCGATCTGCACGACTTCGCCGTCCTGAACAGCGATCACGGGAGCCCCCGCCTGCGAGTAGATCGTCGTGCCGACGAGCGTCTTGGTCTGCGTCGAGCCAGCGGCGGCAACGGCGGGAAAGCCATCGCTGAAATGCGATGGCGCGTGCACGGGGAAGCGCGCCTCAGTCAGGCCGGTGATCGCGCCGAGCAGTTCCGAGGGCGTGCCGCTCAGCAGTTGCGCCCGCAGCATCACCGATTCGACGTAAGTCTGCGAGTGATTGTAGGCGAGCACCGCCGCCCTGATGTTCGTGTCGCCGCCGGCCGCGTGTAGGTATCTGGCGGCAGCGAAGATCGCGTCCGCGGGGTTGTAGGGATCCTCCCAGCCATCGCCGTTGGCGTCGACGCCGTACTGCGCCCACTCGCTGGGCAGGAACTGCATCCAGCCCTCCGCGCCAGCGCTTGAGAGGCTGAGGTCGCGTCCGTAGTCGGTCTCGACCTCGTTGATCGCGGCAAGCACCTGCCAGGGAATCCCGTAGGCGGTGCCGGCCGCCTGGAAGATCGGCAGCAGGAACGGCGGGATCTGGAAGCTTTCGATGAAGAAGTCCGGCACGCTGCCGATCGGAGCGCGCAGCGAGAACGGCAGCGACGGCGTGAGCGTCGACGGCAGGGGCGCGCTGTGCTTGGCGCGCGCACCTTCCTTGCCAGCACCTTCACCCGCGCTCTTACCTCCATGCGCCTTAGCCTTGCCCTTGCTAGCCCCCGGGGTGGCGCCCGCGCCGCTCGGACTCGCGTTCTGCGAGTGCTGCGCACTGACCTGCGGCGCAACTTCCCCCCTCGAGGACGATGCGGGTTCGGTGCTCGTCGACGTGCTCGCTTCGCTGCTGCTCGTGCCTGTCGGCGTCGTCGGTGTTGGCGTAGCCGGTGCGGGCGTGCTCGTCGTCGCTTCCCCTTCCGGGGACGATGCAGACGGACTCGTCGCGGTGCTCGTCGTCGTTTCCCCCTGCGGGGACGATGCGGACGGGGCGGCTTCGGCTGCGAAGCTCACCGCGGGAACACCGAGCGCGAGCGCTCCGAGCGCGAGCGTGAAGGACAGCAGACGGAGGGATTGGGGCTGGCGAATCATCGGCTCATTCGCTCCCGAGCAGGTAGTTGAGCAGTAGCCCGTCGGCCTGCGAGGCTTCGCTTGGGGGCGTGTAGTAGGTGGTGCCCGCGGTCGAGCCGCCGACAGGTTGTGTGCTCGCCGCTGCGCCAGCCCCCGGTTCCGTTCCGAGCCCGGCGGCGGTAGTGGTCGTCGGTCCGGGGTATTTCGCGAGCGCCTGCGCGGGCGTGGCGCCGCTCATGACCGCCAGCGTGCGCGCCATCAGCACGCTCGTGGAACTCGAGTCGATCGCTGAGGCGATGGCAGCGGGACTGCTCGTCGACGCGGCGCTCGCCACGGCGCCGCCACGCGGGTTGTTGAACAGCTTGCGGCTGCATCCAGCATCCGAGGACGGAGTGATCGTGTAGGTCAAGCAGCCGGTGCCCACACCCTCGGCGCGCAGGAAGTGACCGAGCGAGTCATAGCCATTGGCGGAGCCCGTGCCGAGGAAGATGAAGTCCATGATGCGCTCGAGCCCACCCGTTTCGCGCAGGCTGTTGAACAGCGCCGAGAAGTTGTTGGCGAACGGCACTGCGGCGTTGCCGAGCGTCTGCAGCTTTTTGAGCAGCGGTTTCGTGCCGCTCAGCGCCGGCCCGGACACTTTCGCGGTCCTGCCGAGGTTTTCGAAGAACGTTTCGGAGCTGCTCGAGAATGCGGGCAGGCTCGTGAAGGCCTTGTTGATGCCGGGCGCCGCGACTTTCAGGTCGGTGAACGTCGGCGTGGTTTCTTCGGCGAAGTGCCCCACGCGTTCGAGCCCCGGCCCGAGCTGTTCGAGGAACGGCGGTAGCAGCGCCAGGTTGCGCGACAGCGCGCCGCGCGTCGCGGCGCTCGCCTGCGCGACCGTGTTGGCCTGCGCGATGAAGTCGGCGACGCGATCGCGCACCGCGGCGAACGGTTTGAGCGCTTCGTC
>Ga0187780_10002064_pt1 | contig 15132 bp, 16 predicted proteins | sample 1015_Q2_SP10_20__FD_132429 | JGI IMG/M metagenome (GOLD analysis project Ga0187780, IMG submission 132429) | Tropical peat soil microbial communities from peatlands in Department of Meta, Colombia - 1015_Q2_SP10_20_MG | ecosystem: Environmental > Terrestrial > Soil > Wetlands > Peat | place... | reverse complement strand
GCCGCCGCTGCGGCGGGCTACGGTCCCCTGCATCTCGGCACCGACATCGGCGGCTCGGTGCGTCTGCCGGCCACATGGAACGGCATCTTTGCGCTGAAGCCCAGCCTCGGCCGGGTACCGGTCGAGCCGCCTTTTCTTGGCAGAGTGGTCGGTCCGATGACCCGCACCGTCACGGATGCGGCGCTCCTGATGGCCGAGATATCCAGGCCCGACTGGCGGGACCACATGAGCTTGCCGCCCACTTCCGTCGAATGGTTCGCGGGCCCGCTGGAGCCAAAGGGCCTCAAAATTGGCCTGCATCTGGATGCCGGCTCGGGCCTGCCGGTCGAACCCGAGGTGAAGGCTGTAATCGAGGTGGCGGCCAGGCTGTTCGAAAGGGCGGGGGCGAGTGTCGAGCAGGTTGCGCCGTTCCTATCGCCTGAGATGTTGAATCTGCAGGACCTCTTCTGGCGCGTGCGCAGCTGGGTCGACTTCTCGGCGCTCAGTCACGCCAGGCAGGCCAAGGTGCTGCCCTTCATCGCCGACTGGTGCCGCGCTGGCGCGGACGTCTCGGGCGCCATGGTGATCAGAAGCGTAAACAACTATATGGCGATCCGCGCTGCGGCCGTAAAGGCCACGCAGCCGTTCGATCTTGTGCTCTCCCCTGTTTCGCCGGTGACCACCTACCGTGCCGAATGGGAGACGCCAACGAATGACATCAAGCGGCCACTCGAACACATTTCCTTCACCATGCCATTCAACATGAGCGAGCAGCCGGCGGCTTCCATCAACGCGGCTTATTCGAACGACGGCAAGCCAATCGGCCTGCAAATCGTTGGCCGCCGTTTCGACGATCTCGGCGTCCTGAGAATCGCGCGCTGGTTCGAACAGGCGCGAGAGCCACAGAAACAGTGGCCCGAGCCTCCCAAGTAGTGCGCCCATGAAGCCGCTCGGCATTCTGATGCTCGACACGCGCTTTCCGCGCATCGAGGGTGACATAGGAAACGCGGCTTCGTTTGACTTCCCTGTCATCTACCGGACCATGCGAGGGATCGGGCCAGCCGATGCGGTCTGTGCCCATCCCGACAGGCCCAAGGTGCTCGCCGCCCTCCGCTCGAATGCTGAGGCGCTGGCGGATCAGGGCGCGATGGGCCTGTCGACGAGCTGCGGGTTCCTCGCGCTCTACCAGAAAGATCTGGAGCGGCTTTCGCCGATACCCGTCGCTACGTCAGCGCTACTGCTGATCGAGAAGCTCAAAGAGAAAAAAATTGGCGTGATCACCGCTTCAGCCGAGAACCTCACGCCAGCGCACCTTGCGGCTGTTGGTGCGCCGCCTGATACTCCAGTGTCGGGCCTTCCGGTCAACGGCGCTTTTGCCGCGACCTTTCTGCGCAACGGCACGACTTTGGACCGCGCGGCGGTCGAGGCCGAAACGATAGAGGCGGGCCTGGCACTTCTGCGCAACCATCCGGGTGTTCAGGCAATCGTGCTCGAATGCACCAATCTGCCACCATACAAGCAGGCTCTGCAGCGCGCGCTTGGCCTGCCAATTCACGACGTGCTCGACATGCTGAATGACTTTCATGCCCGATTGTGACGTGTCCGAGTGCGATGTGGTCGTCGTCGGTTCGGGCGCGTCGGGTCTCGCCGCGGCGCTCGCCGCTTCGGTCGATGGAGCAAAGGTCGTCGTTCTGGAAAAGTCGCACGTATTGGGCGGGACCACAGCGATGTCGGCGGCAGGGACCTGGGTGCCGGCGAACCATCATATGTTGGCGGCGGGCATCGCGGACTCGCCTGCGGAGACGCTCGCTTATCTGCGCGCCACGGCGCCGCCCGGTTGGGCGCAGGACGAGGAAGAGTTGTGGCGGGCGCTCGCCGAAGAGTCTCCCAGGATGCTGCGCTTCATCGAGGACGAGACACCGCTCGTATTTGAGTTGGTCAACCATCCCGACTTCTATGTCGAGGCTCCGGGCGGCAGACTCCACGGCCGCATGGTTTCGCCGACGCTGATCAGCCGTTACATCCTTGGTCGCTGGTGGAATCGCGTGCGCAAGTCGGTGAAGCCACAATTCTTCACGTATCGGGAGATGGTGGACGGCGTCCTCAAGGATCCGTGGCGCTCGGCGCTGCGTATGGGACCCGCACTCGTTTGGCGGGTCATCGCGGGCAGGGTGGGGCTTGGCAACGGCTTGATCGTCGGGCTGCTGCGCGGCTGTCTCGACAAGGGCTGCCGCGTCGTGACGGATGCGCACGTTAGACACCTGCTGATCGAAGGCGATGCTGTCGTCGGCGTGGAGGCGACCATCGAAGGCAAGCCGGCGTCGATCCGTGCCGCCAAAGGCGTTGTGCTGGCGACCGGCGGGTTCGATTGGAGTCCCCAGTTGATGCCGAAATACTTTTCCAATATCGACCTGGTGGGCGCCCCCAACTCGAACACCGGTGACGGGCAGCGCATGGCAGCCGAGGCAGGCGCGCTAATGGAGCGCATGGATCAGGCCAACATCGCGCCAGCCACCTTCACCACCTACGAGGGCCGGCGCCACGCTCAGCCGCTTTACGAGACTTATACGCCTCACTGCATCCTTGTGAATAGACGCGCCGAACGCTTCGTCAGCGAAGGCAGTCCGGCCCTCGGCGCCGCGATCGACGCGCGCGACGCGCTTGGCCGGCCCGCGCATTTGCCGGTTTGGCGCATCTTCGACTCGCGCTACAGACATCCGCTTTCCATGCACTATGCATCGAAAGATCCGGGCTTTATCCGCCGCGCGCCCACTATCGAGACGCTTGCCGCGAAGATAGGCCTCGAGTCTGTCGCACTTGCCGCCACTGTGGCGCGTTTCAACGGCTGGTGCAGGGAAGGTGTCGACAGTGATTTCCACCGAGGCGAGACGGCGTGGGAGCGCTACTACACGGGAGCGCGCGCCTTGGGCACGATTGAGCGACCGCCATTCTTTGCCGCGCCCTTCCTCTATGTCAGCCTCGGCACCAAGGGCGGCGCGCGTACCAACCGCCACTGCGAGGTTATTCGTCCCGACCGCAGCGTCATTGGCGGCCTCTATTGCGCCGGCATCGCCATGGCGCATCCGATCGGCACCAGGGCGGTAGGCGCGGGCACGACCATCGGGCCCTGCCTTACTTTTGGCTACATCGCCGGCAAGTCAATCGCCCGGCGCAACTCATCAATCCCCAGCTGAACTTGCTTCAACAGCTGCATTGCCGTGAGGTCCGCCCGTGTTAGCGTGCGCCATGCGTTTGCGCATTGCCCTACTATTCACACTGCTTCCGTTCGCAGCTCTCGCCGAGCCGGCGGCGACTCCCGACTGTACGGTCGATGTCGCTGTTTCCGCCGGACCCGCACTCGACGTTACCTATCGTTGCCGATCGAGTGAGGCGATCACGTTCAAGGCTGACGATGAACAAGTTGCCGAGCATGTCGCAGCGCTGCGCGATGGAACCGGCAACCAAGTGAGCAGCTCGGGCGACCGCTGGCGGGTCGAGCAGGCGGGCGGGCTGGTCGAAGTGCATTACCGCTACGATCTCGCGGCTTACGCGCGCGCTGTAAATAGCACGCGCAGCGCCATCTTGCGTGACGAAGGCGTGCTTGCCGGCCTGCCGGGCTGGTTGCTCGAACCGCAGGGCTACGATCATGAACCGGTGATCGATATCCGCGCCCGCACCGCCCCAGGACTCGTCTTCGTCGCCGGGCTGCCAAGGCATGGCGATGCCTGGCGGCTCGCCGGCACGCGAGTGACCTTGGCTGGCTACACCGCGATCGGCCGGCTCAACTTGCAGGAGCTTCCAGTGGCGGCACCTGGCTCGTTGCGCGCCGACCAGTCGAGGCGCGAGGGCTTGCTGCGGCTGGCCATCCTTGACGGCCCGACCGACGCGGGTCGCGCCGATCTTGTCGATTGGGTGCGGCGCACCGTCGAGGCGGAGTCGCAATACTGGCGGGGCTTCACTTCCGAACACATGCTGTTGGGATTGGTACCAATGCGGGGAGGCCGTCCGGTTGGTTACGGCCGCACCGAGCCGGGCGGTGGCGCGACGATCATGGTCGAGGTGCGTCTGCCCGTCGAGCAGCGCCCCCTGTTCGACGATTGGGTGCTGGTGCACGAGATGATTCACAGTGGAATGCCTTATTTCCACGGCCGTGCCACCTGGTTCATGGAAGGGGCCGCCACGTACATCGAGCCGATCATCCGCGCGCGCGCCGGTTGGAAGACCGAAGCCGAGGTATGGAAGGAGTGGCTCGACAACATGCCCCGCAATGTCGGTGCATTTTCTGCCGGACTCGCCAACGCGCGCGGCCAGCAAAACTATTATGGCGGCGCCCTCTTTATGCTGATGGCCGATCTCGGGCTGCGTCGCGAGACCCAGGGCCGTCTCGGGCTTGAAGACTGCCTTGGCGGCGTGCTGTGGAGCGGCGTCGATGCCTCGACGAATGCCCGGGTGCCCGCCTATGCGGAGGAGTGCGACAGAATCAGCGGCACGACGGTCATGAGCAGCCTCGTCGACCGCTACTACCTCCGCGGTCAGCCCGTCGACATCGACGCGTTCTGGCACGAGTTGGGCGTGAACGAAGTGGACGGCGTGGTGAAGCTCGACAATCGCGCGCCTCTTGCCCAGTGGCGCAAGACGATCGTTATGGGGCCGCCCAGCCGGCCGCCGAAGCCGGTAAAGCTGCCCTGGGAATCATGACGAAGGGCGTCTGGTTGGAGGACTTGACCTGGCCCGAGGCAAAGGCGCGTTTCGGTGCAAACGCCGTGGTGATCGTGCCAGTCGGCGCCGCCGCCAAGGCGCACGGCCCCCATCTGCCGCTCAAGACCGATGCACTTACGGCCCGCGCGCTTGCGCAGGGCCTGATCGAGCGGCTGCCGGTGGTGGCGGCACCAGTGCTGGGCTTCGGCTTCTATCCCGCCTTCACGTCGTTTGCTGGCAGTCAGCATCTCAGCGCGGACACCTTCAAGTCAGTGGTGCGTGACCTGGTCGGAACTCTCGCCGCGCAGGGGGTGACGCGCATCGCCATCATCAACACCGGCGTGTCGACCGAGAAACCGCTCGACGAGGTTGCGAATGAGCGCGGCGACATCCTGGTCTTGCACATGCGCCGGCTTGGCGGAGCGGCCGACGCGCTGATCGAGAACAAGGAAGGTGGCCACGCCGACGAACAGGAGACATCGGTCGTGCTGGCGCTCGAGCCGCGCAGCGTGCGCATGGATAGGCTGGGTCCGGCCGAACCGTTCGAGATGAGTGGGGCGACCGGCGATTCGACGAAGGCCACCGCCTTCAAGGGCGAGCGGCTGTTGGCCGCGCGGGTCGACGATTTGGTGGCGGCCATTCTAGGGCGCTGGCCGAATTTGACTTAACTAGGATTCTCACCCGGGTGAGAACGCTTCGGCGCAACTGGCATAAAGCCTTTTCTCGATCCCCTGCCTTTTCCCACCAGTCCTCCACGCTAGAAAATACGCAGATGAGTGGATGCAAAAGGCGCCCCGACTAGCGCATGTGCTCCCAGAGCTCACGCTCTTCCTCGTGACGGTCTACTTCGAGGCCCTTGAAATCGCCGCGGGAGACGACACCCACGACCTTGCCGTGCTTGATGAGCGGCAGGTGACGAAACCCACCCTCCCACATCAGACGCAGCGCCTCGATCGCGCCCTGCTCGGGCGACATGGTCGAGGGGTCCCGCGTCATGACCTCCGCAAGTGGGGTTGTCGCGGCATCCCGACCGTTGGCTAGCACGCGGCACACAGCGTCGCGACCGGTGAAAATGCCCACCAGGCGGCCAATGTCATCCACCACGGCGACTGAGCCCGCCCCCCGGTCACTCATCCGACGGCAGGCTTCGATGACGGCGGTGGAGCTGTTCATGACGAGCGGGTTCTGGTCCAGAGTGACGTCGGCTAGCTTGCGCATTGTCCACCCTCGCGTTTTCCAACAATCGCAGAAAATCGCGATAGATTTAGGAGCTTTCTCCCTCGCGGGATTTGATCTGTCTCAAGATCGCACGGGAAGTATCAACGCCGCTCGAAGTCGATGCGCTCGTCGACCGGCAGGCCCAGCAGGTGACGGCGCAGGCAATCGAGCCCCAGTTCTGCCGCGCCAACCCGCACCCAGTCGCGCCCGCCGACCAGTCTCGCCTTTCGGGTGAGCGTGCAGGCTTCGTCGGAGAGGCCTACCGAAATGGTGGCGCCAAAGTCAGGCCGGTCGGGTCCCGTGTCGAGTTCAACACCGACCGAGAGCGCGAGGGTCGCGCCGCTTTCCTTGCGCAGCTCTTCGGCAGAAACGGGATGGCCGTGGGTCACGACGCCCTCGCGGAACGCCTCTTCGGCACCGGGCAGCGGAGCGATGCGCGCGGCGATGTGGCCGCCGGTGTAGTTCTCGGCGATAGCGAGCGTCTGCCGGGCGTTGAGCAGAGCGGCAAGGATCACGCCTTCCAGAGTCTGGTCGTCCTCGGCGATCACGAAATTGCCGAGCCGTCGACGCACTTCGGCCTCGACCGGGGCGAGCTTCCTCGCGAGATCAGCCTCGTCGGTGCCGCGTACGGCGAGCTTGGTCTCGAGCTGCGGATAGTGCGCCTGGAACCCGAGCTTGATCTCGCCATCGATGGCGAGTCCCGGGATGCCGGAGAGCAGCTCGTCGGCGCGGCTCTCACCGATGCCGAAGGAGTGGAATCGCTTGAGCCTGGTGACGCCAGTGATGCCGCCGAGTTTCATGAGACGCGGGATTACCTGTTCGTCCAGCATGCGGCGCATCTCGCGCGGAACGCCCGGTGTGAACAGAAATCGAGCCTTGCCTATCGTCACGGCAAAGCCGCAGGCCGTGCCGATCGGATTATCGATGAACTCGGCGTTCTCCGGCAGCATCGCCTGCTTCTTGTTGTTGGCCGGCATGATCCGGCCGCGCCGCGCGTACGATTGGGTCATGCGCTCGAGCCAGTAGTCATTCAGCACCAACTTCACGCCGCTCGCCTCAGCAGCGACTTCCTGGCTGAGATCGTCGACGGTGGGTCCCAATCCGCCATTCACGATCACCGCATCGGCGCGCCCGCCCGCCTGACGGAACGCCGCCAGCAGCTCGGCCCGGTCATCACCCACAATGGTGCCCCACGCGACATTCAGTCCAACGTCGGCCAGGCGGCGGGCGATGTGGCTGTAATTGGTGTTGATCGTCTTGCCAGAGAGGATCTCATCTCCGGTACAGAGGATTTCTACACGCATGCTCCCTCGCTCTTTGCCGACAACATAATATGATGCGCCACCATGACCACCAGTGCCCCGTCGCTCACGCTCGACAATCAAGACCTTGCCCGGGACTACGACCGCATCAGCGCGCAATGGCAGCTACAGTCGGGCAAGCGGCTGGTGGGAGACCTCGCGATCAAGCCTGGCGAGCGGGTGATCGACATCGGCTGCGGCACCGGGCTGCTCGCCGAGCATATCGCCGGCCTTGTGGGACCAACCGGACGCATCCTCGGCGTCGATCCGCTGCCGCTGCGCATCGAGATCGCCCAGACCAAGGCCCGGGATTGCGCCAACCTCGCCTTCGAGGTGGGCGATGCCTACGCGCTCGGCCACCTGCCCGCAGCCGCGTTCGATGTGGTCGTGCTGAATGCTGTCTTCCATTGGTTGCCCGAAAAGGCCGGCCCGTTGCGGTCGTTCGCCCGCCTGTTGCGGCCGGGCGGCCGCATTGGCATCGGCACTGGCCTGCGCGGTCATCTGGCACGCATTCACCTGGCGATTGCAGAAGCGCTCGCCGAGCCGCCGTTCGACCGCTATCCGCGTCAATGGAACAGGGCCAACTCACGCGTCGATGAAGCGGAGATGCGTTCGCTGCTGGAGAGCACCGGTTTCGTGCCGCTTCTGATCGAAGTTCGCAAGACGCAGCAGGTTCATCCCACGCCGGAGGCGGCGCTGCGCTTTTCCGAGGCAAGTTCGTTCGGCAATGTGTTCGGACATCTGCCGGACGAGTTGAAACCCGCGGCGCGACTGGCGGTGCATCGCCGGCTTGCCGCGCTCGCCACGCCGCCGGGGATCGTTCAGGAAGGAATCCGCCTGATCGCGATCGCCGAACGAAAACGGGACTGATCATGCTACAGATGGCGACAGGGTACGGCCTGATCGAGGGCCCTGTGTGGCGCCCGGGCTACGGCCTCTATTTTAGCGACGTGCTCAATGGCGGCGTCTTTTTGCTGGAGCTGTCCGGCAAGGTCACGCCCGCGGTTCCGAAACGGCGTGGCATCGGCGGCATGGCGCTGCACGCGGCGGACGGCCTGATCGTCGGCGGGCGCGACATTGCGTTTGTGCGGTTCAGCGATGGCCAAACACGGTCGCTGCTCTCATTGGATGCCGTCCCTGGTGCCACGGGGTTCAACGATCTGACGACGGACAGCGCCGGCCGCGTTTATGTCGGTTCGCTCGCCTTCAAGGTGTTCGACGGCGGTCCGCCCAAACCAGGCCACCTGCATTTGATTGAGCTCGACGGCCGGATGCGCACGATTTCGGACGGCATTCTGTTGACCAACGGAATGGGATTCTCGCCCGACGGCAAGCGGCTCTACCACGGCGATTCGCGGGCGCCCCTCATCCGCGCCTACGCAGTGAACGACGACGGCACGGTCGGTCCATGGCGAAAGTTCGCCGACTTGGGCGCGACGGGGGTGCCCGACGGCCTCAAGGTCGCGAGCGACGGCTCGGTCTGGGTGGCCGACGCGCATGGCGGTCGGATCGCCGTGTTCAACCCCGATGGCACCCACCGCAAGGACCTCGCGGTCCCATTGCCAATGGTCACCAGTCTCTGCTTCGGCGGCGAGGATTTGCGTGACCTTTACATCGTCACAGGTTCGCGTGGCGGACCGCACGAGAATTGCGGCAGCGTCTTCCGCATCAGGGCCGATGTGGCGGGACTCGCCGTGCCCCCGGCCAGGGTCGCGGTCTGACTGCGACCAACTGCCGATCATCGCCGGACGTAACGAAATGTTGAACGTGGCGCTCGTAGTTTGGCGCGCTTGAGCGCGGATTATGATTGTTGCCGGCTGGTTGCCGCCATTAGAGTAGTCTTCTCAATCGGGGGTTGAGATGGATCGGCTGCATCGCCAAAACGGCGAAGCGTCGCTGACCAGCACGGGGGAGTATTAAGTCGGCCATAAATTCCATCCGGCTCGGGCGGGAATGCCGCGCATTACGCGAGCGCCGGCTGTGCATCCGGGCGTGACCTGACAGTGCCATCGGGCGCTTCGACGGCCAATGCCAGTAGCAACCTGCAGGCGAATAGACAATCGACTGTCGTGGCCGGCGAGTGGAGGGAATGGCAAGGAATCGCAGGTTGGGGAGAAGTTGCATGCGCCTTTGGAGAAATGTCACTGTCGTTCTGGGAATTTTGTTCGCACTTGGCGGATGTTCTCCTGACTACAACACCTTTCTGTTTCCTCCCCATCCTCCCAAATACGACGCGATGTACGTGAACCAGGGCGAATTCGACACGCAATGGGACAACTTCGCGTCAAGATCCGGCGCCCAGAATGGGAACGACAACGATACTGCAAAGGTCTTTGTCAGCGCGGGCTATCGGCTGGCGGAAGAAAAGTGTTCGCTTTTCTTCGCCAAGGCCAAGGAACTCGAGGAGAGAAATACCTTCTGGAAAGACACTGCCACGACCGCATCCGCCGCGGCAGGCACTGTTCTTGGTCTGGCGAGCGCTCCGCTCGGAGTTCTTACCGGCATATTCGGCGCATCGGGCTTGGCTCCGAAAGTCATTGATGACTTCAATTCAATTTTTCTTCTGAGCGCCGCGTCCGATGAGTTGGCCGGCACGGTGATTGGCGGAATGGAAAAGTTCCAACAGGACAATGCCGTGAAGGACTTCACGTGCTCCGGAAAAGCGGACTGCCAATCCAGAGCAGTGGCCTTGGTCCGGGCCCATGCCAATTACTGCACAATCAACACCTTGCTTGCCCTCGTGAAGGCGAGCGTCGCGAACACCTGTGTCGTAGATGCGTCATCTCCGACCAAGAGCTGTCCAGGCAGCCCGACCACGACGGAGTCGGGCGGATCGACGACTACGTCGGGCGGATCCAGCGGACAGGCCAACGCAAATGTCACTGGCAGCATCACCTCGACCGTGACGCGGAACACCGATGGGTCCGTGGTCACAAAGGTGCAAAACAATACGACAATGACCAGCACGACGCTGGCTTCCACGGGCGCGAAAACCGGACAACCGACGACAACCACGCACGTTACAATGCCGACGTTGCCCGGAATTTCGCCGACCCCGTCGGCAATTGGAAAGTCGGGGAACCTTCTGTTCCTGCCGCGCACGCAGTAGCAGGTTCAGCCTTCAAAGCACCTTGCGCACGACATGGTGACGGTTGGTGGTGTAGGGCCGCACTTCCGTGGGCCAGCGGCCCTTCTCCGCCGCCTCCGACCATTCCTTGCTGAGCAGCACGGCGGGGTTGTCGATCTCGTAGATCGCCACGTAGTTAGGCGCGCCGCCGCCGTCGAGCACCTTGCGCTCGCCGCCGATGTTGAAAGAGGCCGGCTCGGTCTTCACGCGGGTGACGGCGCGCACGCCCGGCACCTTCATGAGCAGCGGCACGTGCTCGGTATCGTAAACTTCGTTGAACAGCGCTTCCTTGTCCCTGGCCACGTCCATCGAAACCATGAACAGGTATTTGGTCGAGATCGGCATGTTCGCTCCTTCAGTTTAGTGATCTCGGTTGTTCCTCTTGCCTTATGCGGCCATCTTCACAAGGCTCCCGATTTCCGGCAGGCGCTTGTCGACCTGCTCGGGCTTCTGGCCGCCGAGATTGACCACCAGCCGGTGCACGCCGAGCTCGACATAGCCCTTCATTTGATCGATAGGCATCGACATCGGCGGCGTGATGATGATCTGGAAATCCGCCGGCCGCTTTTTGCCGGCCTTGGCGAAAGCGGCGTCGAGACTCCCCAGCGCCTGCCTGGTCGAGTCGAAGTCGCGGTTGAAGCCGTACCATCCGGCGCCGAACTCGGCCGCACGGCGCCACGCAGCGTCGGCATAGCCGCCGATGATGATCGGCACGTGCGGCTTCTGAACCGGCTTGGGGTCGAGCCGCGCCGTCTCGAACTTGATCCACCTACCCTTGAAGTCGACCACGGGCTCGGTCCACAGCTTGCGCATCACTTCGATGAACTCGTCACAGCGCGCGCCGCGATCCTCCCAGCCGTAGCCGCAGATCTCGACCTCTTCCTTGTTCCAGCCAACGCCGATGCCGAAATCGATGCGGCCGTCGGTTAGCCAGTCGAGGGTAGACAGCTCCTTGGCGGTGTAGATCGGGTTGCGCTGCGGCACGAGCGCGACGCCGGTGCCGAATCGCAGCTTGCTGGTGGCCGCGGCGAGGAAGCCGAAAGTCGCCGTAATGTCGAGCATGCCGCCGCCCGGCGGCACGGGGATGCGGCCGTCTTTCGAGCCCGGGTAACCGAAGGTCTGCTTGTCGAACAGCACGACATGCTCGCCCATCCAGATCGAATCGAGTCCCATGCCTTCGGCGCGCTTGCCGAAGTCGCGGATCATTTTCGGCGTCGCGTTGGGCGACATGAACGTGGCGAAGACCCCGATCTTCATGGCGATGTCCTCCTTGATCTTTGGAGGACATCATTCCCCGCCTAGCGTTCGGCGTCTAGCGTGCACGGCGTTCCACCGGCATCAGGATCATCTTTTCGACCAGTCCGCCGCGCAGAATGTTGACCGGTGTCTCGCGTCCGATGCGGGCGGCTCCCAGCAGCCGGATGAGGTCGTCGGCGCCCTCTATGGCAGCTCCGTCGAGCGACAGGATCAGGTCGCCAGCCAGCAGGCCAGCCACCGCCGCCGGCCCGCCAGGTTCGACTTCGCTCACGCGAATGGCGCGCGTGCCGGCGCCGGTGGCAAGTCCAATGCGTCGCGGCAGCGGCACGGTTTCGGCCGCGATGCCGATGTGGGCGCGCCGCACCCTGCCGTGCGCCACGAATTCGCTGACGGCGAACACGGCCGTATTGGACGCCACGGCAAAGCAGATGCCCTGCGCGCCGTTTATCATCGCAGTGTTGATGCCCACCACCTCGCCGGAAGTGGCGACGAGCGGCCCACCGGAATTGCCGGGATTGAGCGCGGCATCGGTCTGGATCACATCGTCGATCAGGCGGCCGGAAGTGGCACGCAGGGAGCGACCGAGCGCCGACACGACTCCTGCGGTCACCGTCGATTCGAAGCCCAGCGGGTTGCCTATCGCGATCACGAGCTGGCCACGCTTGAGCGCCTTGGAATCGCCGAGCGCCGCGGCCGGTGTCCCCGGCGGCAGATCGGTTCGCAGCAGCGCGAGATCGGTGTCGGGATCGTTGCCCAACACGCGCGCCTCGCGATGGCTGCCCTCTGAGAAGCTCAGCTGCGCGCGGTCGCTGCCGCCCACGACGTGGCTGTTGGTGAGCACCAGTCCGTCGCCGGCGATCACCACGCCCGAACCGATGCCGCCGCCGCGATTTTTGCCGTCGGCAATCCGCTCCACCCGCACCACGGCGGGCCCGACGCGATCCACGACCGAGGTGATGGCGCGCGAATAGGCGTCGAGCAGGGCGCCGTCGTCCAGGGGCCTTGCACTATCCAGGGGCATCGGGGTCCTCCATTGATGGAGGAGCTATATGGGGAGGCCTTTGGCAGATTTCATCGGCGCTGTCGGGCAGATGTGCAGCGCTTACTTCGAGACCTTGTCCGCGGTCTGGATGACCACGTCTAAAGGCGGTCTCTTTCTGAACGTTTCCTCGAACAGCTTGGCCTTGATCACCCCGTCACGGTCGATGAAGAACATGATCGGGCGCGGTACACCGTATGCCAGATTGCCTGGCGGATAGGCCGGATCGCGCAGACCGTAGCGGTCGATGACCTCGGATTTGGGATCCGACAGCAAGGTGTAGGAGATGCCGCGCTTGCTGGCGAAGTCCGACAGTGCGGCGGTCGTGTCATACGACAGCCCGGCTAGGAGATAGCCTCGCTTTTCGATCTCGGCAGAACCGGATTGCAGCTGGACCAGCTGCGCCTGACAGAAGGGTCACCAGACGACGGACCGGAAGAACACCAGCAGCACACCGTTGCCGCCCATCAGAGACGCCAGGGTCCTGGGTCTTCCGGATTGGTCGAGCGGCGTGCCAATGTCCGGCGCGTTTGTGCCGATGGCCGGGCCCAAATCCTCCGCGGCTGCCGCTTGCATCATGAGGCCGAGAAACAAGATCGCCACTGCGGTTCTTCTAATAAGCACGACTGTCCTCAAACATGCCGACTAGGGGAGCGATCATATGGCAGGGGTCACACATGGCAAGATGGCTGAGTTCACCATTTGGTTAACGGATTAACCCAGTCAGTCCCCAACCTTTGATTGGCCGCGCACCCGGTGGCGACGTCAGAATGTCATTGCAGAGTCGCCTTGTTCAGAAAGTTGAGCGTATGGATTCCGCGTCATCGTCGGCGGCCGTCGCCGTCGGCTCAATTTCGGGTCTCGATCCGGAAATCGTCGCACTATTTGCCACGCCGCTAATATTTTTCGACATTCCGGACGCCCCGTCGCTCAACGTCGAGTTGCGTCGCGTCATTTCGTGGCGCGAGAAGGGCCAGGCCAGCATGCTTCACTCCAATCAGGGCGGCTGGCAGTCGAGCCCGGACATGGACAGATGGGGCGGCGCGCCGGCCATCAAGCTTCTCGCGATCGGTCGAAATATCGCCAACCGGGTGACGAGAGTACGCCGAAACGGCCAGGAGCACGCGCTGTCGCCTGGTCACCCTGTTGTGCCGTGGAAGGGCGGCATGTGGGCCAACGTCAACCGGAGCGGCCACGCCAATGAGCTGCACTGGCATCGGGGCACGTATTGGGCCGGGGTCTACTATGTCGACGATGGCGGTATCGACGCTGATGCCTCCCTTGGTGGCGAGCTGGAGTTCGTCGATCCGCGCGGACCAGTGCCGACCATGTTCCCACCCGAACTTGATGTCGCTTTGTCTGGCGGTCTCTCGCCAAAGCACAGGGTGTCGCCCAAAGCTGGCCGGCTTGTGATGTTTCCGGCCTGGTTGATGCACCAGGTGCGCCCCTAGCCAAGGGCGTTGAACTGCAGGCTGCCGACAGTGAAGGAGGCGGCGGCGGTGAGGGCCGTCGTCGCAGCGCCGGCGTTGAACGTCGCCGTTCCCGTCGGCACCGTACCGGTGCTCCAGTTGCCAGGTGTGTTGAGATCGCCGCTTGTCGCCCCGGTGAAGGTGGCGTCCTGCGCCCGGACGTCGCCTGCCTTCAGGCCGCAGCCAACGAGCACAAGCAAGGCGGCAATACGCATCGCGTTGCTTGCTCGTGCAGCCATCTGTTGGACAGGGGCTGTCCGCGATCGGGCAGAATTCTCCCCCACGACCAATCGTATGAGTCATGATGGGGCGCGCCGGCAATCATGTGAGCGTCAACATACCGTGAGTTTGAAATGGCACGTCCTTTCAATGCCGCGAGGTGTCCATTTACTCGGCCGCTCTGGTCTCGAACGCCGCCAGCATGAAAATCATGAGCACCTTGGAATCGTCGGAGTGCGCGCTCTTCCACCGAGCGATTACGGACCGCAGGTGCCCAATGATGCTGGTTGCGCCCGGTGATGCTGGCGAATCAGGTATTTAGTCCTCCTTTTTTTCGCCGTCCGTAGGGACTAGAATGCCTCGCTTTCCCGCCTTTTGGCTTTTGGAAAGCGTATGGCTCACATCAGACTCAATACCCATCCCGCGCAGGGCGGCCGAGCGGCGCCGCCGATCCATTGGGGAGCGCGTGATCCGGTGCGCCGCGGGCCCGTGGTCGGAACAGTAGCGGATCCTGCCAAGCGCAACGCGATCGGCGTGCATTCCGGCAGCTACGGCATCTATCGGGCGCTTGCAATTGCCGCCCACGAGCTGAAGCCCGGCCATCGCCCGGATCTCACCGACACCTCGCCCGCTGAATCGATCGGTCCGTTCGAAAGCTGGTTCGAGGCGAAGAAGATCGTGTCGCTCGACCCGTGGGGGCACATGGTGGCGGAGGTCTTCGCCGACAAGCTGAAGGCCGGCTGGGACATCCGTCCCACCATTGCCATCACCAAGGCGCACGTGCACATGCCCGAGATCGCGAGCGCGATCGCCTCCGGCCGGCTG
>Ga0187780_10002063_pt1 | contig 15136 bp, 14 predicted proteins | sample 1015_Q2_SP10_20__FD_132429 | JGI IMG/M metagenome (GOLD analysis project Ga0187780, IMG submission 132429) | Tropical peat soil microbial communities from peatlands in Department of Meta, Colombia - 1015_Q2_SP10_20_MG | ecosystem: Environmental > Terrestrial > Soil > Wetlands > Peat | place... | reverse complement strand
GCCGAACGGCCGTGGTGTCACGCCCCAGCCAACCGCACCCGACGCAGCGACGCCGATCAGCCGTGATATCACCGCTCAGCCAACCCGGACCCGGCGGTGCCGCCCAAACCAGGCGCGGTGCTCCGGGCTCAGTCAAGCTGGGACGGCGACATGTTGGCGCCGCTGATCACGACGGCGACCTGCTCGCCCGCTGCAGGCTTGTACGCGCCGGCCAGCAGGGCCGCGATCCCGACCGAGGCGGCCGGCTCGGCGGCGATCCTGAACGCCTGCCACAGGGCCCGCTGCGCAGCCAGGGTCGAGGAGTCGTCGACGAGCACCACGTCGTCGACATAGGACTGGGTGATGGGGAACACCAGGTCACCGACGCGCCGCGGCGCGAGGGCGTCCGCCGCGACGCTGCCCGCAGGCGCATCGACCGGCCGGCCCTCGGCCCTGGCGTAGCTCAGGGTGGGGGCGCCGTCGGGTTCGACCGCGACCACGCGCACGGTACCCGCGAACCACGACGCAATGCCGGCGATCAGCCCGCCTCCGCCGACCGGCACGAGCACGGTGCCGAGGTCGCTGACCTGCCCGGAGAGCTCGAGGCCGAGGGTGCCCTGGCCGAGGATCGTCTCACGCTGGTCGTAGGCGTGCACACTCATGGCCCCCGAGCTCTGCATCCAGTCCTGAGCGGCGGCGAGAGCGTCGGCGTAGCGTTCGCCGGTGACCACGAGGTCGGCGCCGAGCTGGCGGATGCGCTCGATCTTGGCCGGCGCGGACACGGTCGGCACGAAGATCTTCGCCGGCACCCCCAGCCGGTGCGCGGCGTAGGCGACAGCCACGCCGTGGTTGCCGCCGGACGCCGCGACGACCCCGGCGGACGGCACGTCCCGCAGCAGCAGGTTCGTGAACGCGCCCCGGGCCTTGAACGAGCCGGCGCACTGCAGCTGCTCTAGCTTGAGCGTGCCCGTTGGCAGGGCCGCCGCCGACTGATCGAGTTCGCTCAGGTCGACCTGGATCACCGGCGTCCGCCGGATGTAGGGCCGGATCGAGTCGTAGCAGCGGCGGATATCGTCACGGGAGATCACGTATACAGACGATACCCACGGCGGATACCCCGATGCTGATCCTGGCGGCGACGGTGGCCGCGCTGATGGGACTGCCGCACAATCCGGTGGACGCGCTACCCGGGCATTGCCGCCACAGGCTGTAGCCGGTAGCGGCAGCAGGCGAGGAGAGGGAAACTAGCAGTCATGACTGAGCACACGGACCACCACCACGAAGACCCGGCCTGCGCGGTGGCGCACGGAACCGTCCCGGCCGGTTCCGCCTCGACCGTGGGCAGCAGCGCGGCCGAGCGCACGCTCATCGCGGTGTTCGCCTCGCCGGTGGCCGCATTCCTGCTGAGGTACGGTACGGACCTGGGGTTCCGCGGGTTGCTGCTCGAGCCCGACGAGGCGCGTGCCGCCGCGGCTGCCGCGCTCGGATTCCCCGTGATCACCGTCGCGCCGGACGATCTGGACGACTCGGCGGACGTGGTGGTCACCGATCATCATCGCGCCGAGCTCGGCATCGTGCTGCGTGACGCGCTGGCGACCAAGGCCAGGTGGATCGGGGTGATGGGCAATCCGCGCCACGTCGGGCCGCACGTCGCAGCGCTCACCGAGCTGGGCGTCCCGCAGGCCGAGATCGCCCGCGTGCACCGGCCGATAGGGCTCAACATCGGCTCGCGGACCCCGCCAGAGATCGCGATCTCCGCCCTGGCTGGCTTGCTCGCCGACCGGAACGGCCGGACCGGCGGCTTCGAGTTCTGACCTCGCCTGCATTTGCCTCACCAGATCCGGTCGATATTCCCCCGAAAACGGGCATAGGCGCTCACGGCACCCGGTTACACCGGACAGCGGGCTGCTGCCGGTGGGGCCTGTCGGCGCACGTGCGGCGCGTTACGCTTGAAGAGCCGAAGCGCAGGCGAGAAGGAATATTCAGAAAAGCGGCTAGCGGGCACAGGCCTTTCGGCCCATGCGAGCGGCCGCTGCAGGTACACAATCGGAACCGTCGGGGAGACCTGAATAACCCGAGCGCTTGACTAGGGCACGGCACACGGGAGGCGGGTTTTGGCCGGGGCGTTCTTCCGGCATTGGGGCCTCATCGCGTTCTCGGCCGGAGGCGCGATGATCGAAGCGGCCCTGCTCTCCTTCCTTGCGCCCGCGGCCAGGCCTCTCGCCCCGCAGGTCACGGCACTGCCGCCGCTGGCGGCCTATCATGACCTGCGCTGGCTGTTCGCCTTCAACCAGTCCTGGCTCGGCTTCACCGCCGTCCTGGTCCTCCTGCTCCTGGCCCGTTCGGCCGTGGACGCGGTTCTCGTTCAGCTAGCCTGGCCGCGCGACCCCAGCGGCTGCGTCCCAAAGACCCCGAGAATCCTGAAATCCCTCAGAGCCTCAGGCATCCTAAAGACCCCGAAGACCCCGGAAACGCTGGAAGCCGCGGAGGCCCCAGGCATCCCGACGATCCCGGAAGCCCTGTCAGCCCGGGGAGCCCTGGGCATCCCGGAGACTGCGGCCACCCAGAGGCCACGGTTCCTGGCGTCCGTCTTGTCGTGTGCCGTGCTGACCATACTGGTCGGGCTGGTGATGTCACCCGTGGTCACGCTGATGTTCGGGGCGGCTCTGGTCCCGTTTTCCTGGCCGTACCTGGCGGCGCTGCCCATCCTGCTCGGTACCGCGGTGGCGCTGAGTCAGGGCGGCGTGGGCCAGGCCTGGTGGCGGCATCTGCCCCCGGTGCGAACCGCCGCCTGGGTGATTGCGACCTTCCTGATTCTCTCCCTGGCTTCGGCCTTGATGGCGCACCTGGACACACCCGGCATCGTGGCCGTGGCCGGGCTGGTTGGCGTCGTCGACGCGCGAGCCTGGTACGGGCTCACCACCACGGCGGTCCGGCGCTCGGTGGCCAGGCCCCCGCACCCGTGGCCCTGGCGCGCCACCTTGCAGCGCATCCGGCGCATACTGCTCGACCGGACCAGCTGGGTGCCGATGGCGCCGCTTGCGGCGGTCATGGTCATCGCCCTCATGCTGGGCCTGGTGCGGTTGGCGTTCACCGGGACCGTGCGCTTCCCCCTCGCCGCCAGCGACGCGGCCGCCGGAACGGGCTCCGGGGACAGCCAGCCGGCCGGGTCCGGCGGGCTTAACGGCACCAGCAACACCAGCGGGCCGGGGGCCACGAGCGTAACGACGGTGAGCGGGTCCGGATCGAAGCTGCGCGGCGCGATCCTCGTGGTCGGGGGCTTCGGGTCGAGCTGCTGCCACGACGCCGACACCCTGCGGGCGGCCGAACCGGGCGTGCTCGTGCGCCAGTTCTCCTACCAGGGCCTGAACGCCGCCGGGCAGCCCATCGCCTACGCCCGAGCCGGGGACCTGCCGATCCAGGTGCTCGGCGACCGGATGGCCGCTCAGGTGGAGAAGCTCCACCAGCAGGCCCGCGCGCCGGTGGACGTCGTGGCGGAAAGCGAGGGCACCCTCGGCCTGTATGCGATGCTGGCGCGGCACCCGCACGTGCCGGTGGGGTCGCTGGTGCTGCTCAGCCCCATCGTCGAGCCGGGCCAGCTCGGCCAGGCAGGCGGGACCGTCCCCGGTGACGCGCTGCTCACCATGAACAACCTGGTCGGCGGTATGTCCCCATTCGGTAGCTCGGGCGCGCAGCAGCTGATCGATTCGGTGAGCCAGGTCGGCGCGAGCTACTTCGCGATGGTCAGCCGCGACCGGAGCCGGCCTTGGCTGGCGGTGATCCCGCTCGCCGACGCGGTAACGCTGTCCGCGTGCTCGTGGCCGCAGAACGTGATCTTCGTCGACGCCTTCCACGGCGGGCTGCTCGGCGACGCCTCCGTTCGGCAGACAGTCGAGACCTTCCTGGCCACCGGCACCGCGAGCACCGACAGCACGTCCCAGCAGCATCTGCGCACCGCGGCCCAGGTCATCGCGGCCGCGGCCACTGCCTGGCGGATGCCGCAACTTCACCCGGCCTGTCCCGATGACACGTCCTAGGCCCGCGGGTATCCCACCCGGGGCCCGCTGGCGGGAACGGCCGGGAGCGTCATTTTGAACCGGCTAGCCGGCACAGGCCTTAGGCCGTGCGAGCGGCCGGCAGCGGCTTACAGTTAGGACCGTCGCGGGAACCTGGGCGACGCGAACTTTGAATAAGGGCACGGCGATCCGCTACGCTATGCCCCGTGACACGAGCAGCTGGCCTTCAGTGGTGGCGCCGCTACTAGGCGGCGTGCTGACTCGCGTTAGAAACAGAAGCGACCGCCCAGGAATGGCGGCCGTTTTTCTGTTTCCCGGCCGCCTCCAGGGCCCGGCAGCCGAGGGACCACCGTGGATCATCACCGTACGGAACTGACGACCCGCGGCGGCGTGCGAGTCATCCGCGCCGCCGCCCCGTTCGACCCCGTTGAGCTCGGCCGGATCGCGGCGCTCGTGGACGAGCGCCGCGGCGGCGTGCTCAGCTCGGGCATGGAGTACCCGGGTCGTTACAGCCGCTGGCACATGGCCTACGCCGATCCGTGCGCGGAGATCATCGCTACCGGAAGGCGGGTGACCGCGCGGGCCCTGAACGACCGTGGCCGCGTGCTGCTGCCGGTGATCCGCGCCGCCCTGGCGCGGGTCGGGGAGCCGGTCGGCCAGGATACCGTCGCCATCGCCGAGCCTGACCGGGACTTTACCGAGGAAGAGCGCAGTCGTCGGCCGACGGTCTTCAGCGCGCTGCGGGAGATCGCAGCGGTGTTCGGCTGCGACGACCCGCACCTCGGGCTTTACGGCGCGTTCGGCTATGACCTCGCGTTCCAGTTCGAGCCGGTGCGGCTGCGCCGCGCACGCCCGCCCGGGCAGCGGGACCTGGTCCTGCACCTGCCCGATGAGATCTGGGTACTTGACCGCAGGCGCGAGGAGGCGACCAGGTACAGCTACGAGTTCGAGGCCGGGGGTGAATCGACCGCCGGGCTCGACCGCCGGACAGCAGGAACGGGCGCGGCGCACGCACCACTGCCCGTTCCGGCTAAAGAACTTCCCCCGCCACCGCGGCCGGGCGGCTACGCGCAGGTCGTCGAGGAGGCCCGGGAGCGGTTCGCCTGCGGGGATCTGTTCGAGGTGGTGCCGAGCCACGTGTTCCACGGCCGGTGCGCCTCACCCGCCGCGTTCTATGAGCTGTTGCGGCAGCGTAACCCCGCCCCGTATGAATTCCTGTTCAACCTAGGCGAGGGGGAGTACCTGGTCGGCGCGTCGCCCGAGATGTACGTCCGGGTCACCGGCGACCGGGTGGAGACCTGCCCGATCGCGGGCACGATCGCGCGCGGTGAGGACACACTCGAGGACGCCGCGAACATCGCCACCCTGCTCGGCTCGGCCAAGGAGGAATCCGAGCTGACCATGTGCACCGACGTGGACCGCAACGACAAGTCGCGGGTCTGCGTGCCCGGTACGGTGCGGGTCATCGGCCGCCGTCAGATCGAGATGTACAGCCGCCTCATTCACACCGTAGATCACATCGAAGGCAAGCTCCGGCCGGGATTCGACGCGCTCGACGCGTTCCTCACCCACATGTGGGCGGTCACCGTCACCGGCGCGCCCAAGACCTGGGCCATGCAGTTCATCGAGGATCACGAGGAAACCCCCCGCCGCTGGTACGGCGGCGCGGTCGGCAAGATCGGGTTTGACGGGTCGATGAACACCGGGCTCACGCTGCGGACCGCGCACATCACCGGCGGGATCGCCGCCGTGCGCGCGGGCGCGACGCTGCTGTACGACTCGGTGCCCGACGCCGAGGAGAAGGAAACCCACATCAAGGCGCGGGCCCTGCTGGAGACCCTGGCCGAGGCCGAACGGCTGGCCCGCGGGGTGAACGGCGCGCCGTCGGCCCCGAGTGCGCCGGGCGAGCGCGTCCCGGCTCCGGGCCGGGGGCTGAAGGTGCTCCTGGTCGACCATCAGGACTCGTTCGTGCACACCCTTGGCGACTATTTCCGGCAGCACGGAGCGGAAGTGACGACGCTGCGGTTCGGGTTCTCGCCCTCCCTGCTCGGCTCCTACGCGCCGGATCTCGTCGTGCTGTCACCCGGGCCCGGGCGGCCGGCCGACTTCAACTGCGCGGCGCTGCTCGACGAGGTCTACGCGAGGAAGCTGCCGGCCTTCGGCGTCTGCCTGGGCCTGCAGGCCATGGTCGAGCACGCGGGGGGCACGCTGTCGCTGCTGCCCGAGCCCGCGCACGGCAAGCCCGGGCTGGTGCGGGTGGCCGGGGGATCGCTGCTGGCCGGGCTGCCCGCCGAGTTCACCGCGGGCCGCTACCACAGCCTGTACGCGCCCGCCGCCGAGGTCCGGGGCGGTTTCCTCGTGACCGCGTCCACTGCGGACGGCGTGGTGATGGCGATCGAAGACGCCGAGGCGGGCCGGTGGGCCGTGCAGTTCCATCCGGAGTCGATCCTGACCGCCTCCGGCCGGTCCGGCCACCAGATCATCGGCAACGTCCTCGACCTGTGTCGTGCCCGGGAGAAAGTGGGTCGTCCGCTGTAGTGTGCTGTGCCATGAGGAGCGTGGAACCCGAGGTTTTCCTGGTCGCCCGGCCGAAGGTCGACTACGACGCGATGGCCGCCTACCTGCGCGAAGTAGGCGGCGAGCGCTGGCTGGAGCGGCTGGACCGCGGCGAGCTCGGCCACGATGCGCAGGACCTCGCCGAGTTCGCCGGGAAGACGTGCTACCGCTCCTGGGAGCCGGGGCTCAACCCCAACGTCCGCAAGGTGCGCGACGACCAGGCGGCGTACCTGCAGAACATCCTCAAGCAGGCGCACGGCTCTGTCCTCGAGCACGCCAGCTTCACCTTCGTGCTGCACAACGTCAGCAGAATCTTCACCCACGAAGTTGTTAGGCATCGGCCGGGGACGGCGGTGTCGCAGGAGTCGCTGCGCTTTGTCCGGCTGGAGGAGCTACCGTTCTGGTTCCCGGAATGGGCGCGCGAGGACGCGGAGCTGATGAAGCGGGCCACCGCGCTGCTGACTGAGCTCGAGCAGTTCCAGCTGTGGCTGGCCGGGCACTTCGGCCTGGACGACGACGAGACCAAGATGCACGAGAAGAAGCACAAGACCTCGTTCATGCGCCGGTTCGCCCCGGAGGGCGTGGCCACCGGGCTGGTGTGGACGGCGAACATCCGCACGCTCAGGCACACCATCGAGGCGCGGACCGACCCGGGCGCCGAAGAGGAGATCCGCCTGGTGTTCAACAAGATCGGCGAGCTGATGCGGGCCGAGGCGCCCGCCCTGTTCGGCGACTACACGGTGACCGACGGCACGTGGATCCCGAGCTGGCGCAAGGTGTAACGGAAGCTCGCGCGGTGAGCCGGCCTTCGGCTTGAGCAGTCCTCAGCATGAATAATCCTCTGCTTGAGCAGGCTTGAGCAGGCCCTCGGCCTAAGGAGGCAATGCCAGTGCCTGATGTGATGGTCGGTTCCGTGCCCGCGTACCTGGCGGTGCCCTCGGGATCCGCCGGGCCCGCCGCATCCGGGGGTCCGTGGCCAGGCGTCGTGGTCTTGCACGAGGCGTTCGGGCTGAATGCCGACATCCGGGGCCATGCGGACCGGCTGGCGGCGCTGGGCTACCTGGCGCTGGCGCCCGACCTGTGCGGCGGCCAGTACTGGGTACGCTGCATGCGCAGCACCTTCCGGCAGCTGCGGGCCGGATCCGGGCCCGCGTTCGATGCCATTGACGCGTCTCGCGGGTGGCTCGCCGAGCGCGCGGACTGCACCAGCCGCAAGCCCGCCACGATGACCCGGCTGGCCGTGCTGGCCCGGCTGGGTTACAGCCAGCAGGCGGCCGAGGACGCGTGGCAGCGGATCTTCGCGTTCTTCGGCGAGTACCTGCGGTAAGACCCGGCCGGGCGTCGCCACCAGTGCCCGGCAGAACACGTTGGGGGAGATTTCCCGGTGGGCAGGCCTGGCGTGGGCGTGATGGACCATTATGGGCACTGGAACCTTACGCGCGGGGAGGACGACGGATGGGCCGCCCGATCATCGGCATCACCGGCGAGCTTGAGGCTGCTCGCTGGCGCACCTGGATTCGCGAAGCCGTCGTGTCGCCGGTGAGCTACACGCGAACCATCGAGCGTGCCGGCGGAACGCCGGTCGTGCTGCCGCCGGTCCCCGCCAGTTCCGTACCGGGCCTGATCGCCCGGATTGACGCCCTGGTGCTGGCCGGGGGGAGAGATGTCGACCCCTTGCTTTATGAGGAGACCGCGCACGAGCAGACGGACCCGCCAGACCACAGGCGGGACAGGTTCGAGCTCCTCATGACCCGCGCGGCGATCGAGGCCGACCTTCCCTTCCTCGCCATCTCCCGCGGCATGCACATCCTCAACGTGGCCCGCGGCGGCACCCTCACCCAGCATCTTCCGGACCGTCTCGGCAACGAGAGCCACAAGCCGGACCCGGTGAAGATGACCACTCACGACGTGCAGATCAGCGCAGCAAGCAAGCTCGGGCGCGTGCTCGGCGCGACCGCGCAGGTCCCCGCCGCCCACCACCAGGCCATCAACAGCATCGGCAGCGGTCTGCTCACCGTAGCGTGGACCCAGGATCAGGTGGTGGAGGCGGTCGAGCTGCAGGGACACCGGTTCGGTATCGGTGTGCAATGGCACCCGGAAGAGGGCGACGACGCGCGGATCTTCGAGGCCCTGGTCGCGGCGGCCAAGCCCGTACCTACCTCGGCGCCCGTCGCGGAGGTGCCGAGCCGGTCGAAGCGATCCGCGAAACGGCACGCCGCCCGCTCCTGATCGGTCCGCTGTCCGGCACATAGCCTTCGATGTCGCCCCGCGGGGGCATAACCGCGCGGGCTGGTTCGTTCCTGTGCGGACCATCAGGCCGCCCAGGCGTCATGCCGACGAGGCCGGCAGGCTGGGGTCGCATGGGCGGTCATGCTGACCAGAACGGTGACCCGGTCGGGACGACGGGCTAGAGCGGAGGCTGGTAGTTGCTCACCCAGTGAACTTGCAGCCAGGCCATGAAGGTCGACCACGCGCCGGTGACCTCAAGCAGGCCGACGCATACCAGCATGGCGCCGCCGACCCTGGTGACCAGGCGGGCATGCCGCCGTGCGAAGGCGGACGCCCGCATCGCGAACGACAAGCCCAGCGACACGAGCAGGAACGGGATGCCCAGGCCGAGGGCGTAGACGAAGGCGAGCAGGGCGCCCCGGGCGGCGGTGCCGCTCGCGGCGGACAGGGCCAGCACGGCGGTGAGCGTGGGCCCGATGCACGGCGTCCAGCCGAGCCCGAACATCACACCGAGCAGCGGCGCGCCGGCCAGCCCGGCCTTCGGCCGCGCCGACGGCCGCACGATCCGCCCCGCGAAGGAGAACCGGTCGAAGGCCCCGGCGAACAGCAGGCCGAGCAAGATGGTGAGAACGCCGAGGATCCGCGTCAGCAGGTGAGCGTGCCCGGTCAGCAGGTGACCGAGCCCGCCGAGGGCCGCTCCGTAGGCGACGAAGACCACCGAGAACCCGAGCACGAACAGCGCCGTCCCGGCCACCACCCGGAACCTCGGCGCAGGTCCTGGAGCGGGGACGGTAGGGACGGCGGAGATAGCGGGGACAGCGGACGCGACGGGGGGCCCCACGGCGGACGCGACGGCAGGCGCGACAGGGGACCCCACGGCCGACGCGACAGCAGGCGGGACCGGGGACGCGACGGCCGACGCGACAGCAGGCGGGACGGGGGACGCGACAGCGGGCGCGACGGAGGGCGCCACAGCGGGCGCGACGGGGAGCGCGGCCGAGGCCGCGCCGGCGGCGGCGGGCCGGGCGTTCACCGCCAGCCCGGAAGCCGCGGGTCCCTCGGCCGGCGCGCCTCGCCCCGACGGGTAGCCAGCGGCGGGAGCAGGCTCCGAGCCCGAAGCGCCGGCCATGCCGGTCACGTAGGACAGGTAGCCGGGTACCAGCGGCAGGCAGCAGGGGGAGAGGAAGGTGACCGCGCCGGCCGCCGCGGCCACGGGCAAGGCCAGGATCAGCGGACCGGAGGTCACGAGCTGCGTAACACCGCTCATGACGTCCCGACTGCGATTCGACCCCGCGCGCCGTGGCCAGCCATGGAATCACTATGCCATGCGCGCGCAGGCCGGTCGAGGCGCGCCTACTACATCACGTAGTCGAGGCGGGTGCGGTACCCGAGGAAGGCAAGGCGAAGACCAGGACGATGTAACACGCCAGCGCGACCGCGAACGCGAGGGACATGCCCAGTGACGCGCTGTCGGCGCCGCTGCCGGCGAACCCGAGCCCCGCGAACCCGGCGCCGATGATCGATACCAGCCCGACGGCCGACATCCAGATCGATAGCTTGTGCCGGGCCTGGACGGCCCTGACCAGCAGCGCTGCCGCGGTAATGAAGAGCAGGATGCCCAGGATCACGTGCAGGGCGATGGTCGGGCTGGAGAAGAGCCCGATGGGGTTCTTGCTGGTAGGCGTGGTCCCGTACAGGTTGTAGATCATGCCCAGGATGAACTGAAGGATGAGCATGGCCACGGCCCCGAGGCTGGCCATTCTCAGCCGGGCGAGCCGGCTCCCCTGGGTCTGCGTGGCCCGGTGCGTGGCCGTTTTGACCTCTGACATCCCCACCTCCGACAGCGAAATCCTAACCTGCCCCCCGGGCTCGCCCGAGGCGCCGCGCGAAACATCCGCCAGCCGGCCGGGGCCCGGATCAACTTATCGGCCGACGGCCGGAGCCAGTATGGTTGGCCAGGTGAGATCCGTCCTCACCCGCCCACAAGCATCGGCCAGCGAAGGCAAGTCGCCGGGCACCTGGCTGCTGCTGGCCGGCCTGGCCGCGTTCGCGGTGGCCGTCGGAGGCTACGCGATCTACACGGCCATCCATCCGAAGAGCTTCACCATGGACCCGGTCGACCTGGCCGTCTACCGGTCCGGTGGGCTCATTGTCCGACACGTGCGGCCGCTGTACAACCCGCACCTGGCGGCACCGCTCTACGACTGGGCCGGGTACGGCAATCTCCACCTGCCGTTCACCTACCCCCCCTTCGCGGCCATCGCGTTCGCGGTGATCTCCTTCGTCCCGTGGTGGCTCTCCCAGCAGGTTTCCGTGGCGGTGGACATCCTCGCCCTGCTGGCGGCGGTGTGGTTCACGCTCGGCGGGCTCGGCTACCGCCAGGACAAGATCAGGGTCGGCGCGACGCTGCTCGGCGCGGCGGCGGTCTTCTGGACCGAGCCCGTGCTGCGGACCATGTACCTGGGCCAGGTCAACCTGGTCCTGCTGGCGCTGATCCTCTGGGACCTGTGCCAGCCGGACACCCAGAACAGCCGGTGGTGGAAGGGCTTCGGCACCGGCATCGCGGCGGGCATCAAGCTGGTCCCGCTCATCTTCATCCCGTACCTGCTCCTGGCCAGGAAGTTCCGCCAGGCGGCCATGGCCGGCGCCGGCTTCGCGTTCACCGTGCTGCTCGGCTTCGCGATCTTGCCCGCCGACTCCACCAAGTGGTGGTTCGACGGGCTGTTCGCGCGGGGCGGCCGGACCGGCTTCATCGGCTGGGCGGGTAACCAGTCGCTGGAGGGCATCATCACCAGGCTGACCGGCAGCGTGAGCGGCGCCCGCCCGGCCTGGATCGTGGCGGCTGTCCTGGTCGGCGCGGCCGGGGTGGTGAGCGCCGCGCTGCTGGATCGCAAGGGGTACGCCATGCTCGGGCTGCTCATGGCCGCCCTGACCGGGCTGCTGGCCTCGCCCATCAGCTGGGATCACCACTGGGTGTGGATCGTGCCGGGCGCAGTCGTGGCCGCGCACTACGCGGTCCAGGCGTGGCGCCGCGGCGCCCGGCGAGTGGCGTGGGCGTGCGGGATCGCCGCCGTGGCCATCGTGGCCTGGTTCGGTGCCTGGCCGGCTCGCCTGTTCACGGCCAAGCTCAACCTCGGCAACGACTCGCTCGGCCTGATCTGGATCCCGCCGAACACCAACCCGATCTACTACGGCCGGTACGGAGACCGGCCCTGGTTCCCCGAATACCACTGGCACGGCCTGGCGCTCATCGCGGGCAATGCCTATACCCTCGCCGGGCTGGCGATGTTCGGGGCGCTGCTCGCGATCTCGCTGCTGCTGCCCGCGGCCCGGAAGGAGCACGACGATGAGCCTGGGCGAAGTCAGCGAGATCAGCGAGGGCATCTACGCCTACCTGCAGCCTGACGGCAGCTGGTACCTCAACAACACCGGCTTCCTGGTCAGCCGGACCGGCGTGATCAGCATCGACACCACCTCCACCGAGAGGCGCACCCGGGGCTACCTGGACGCCATCAAGACCGTCACCACCCAGCCCGTGCGCACCCTGGTCAACACCCACCACCACGGCGACCACACCCACGGCAACTACCTGCTGGGCGGCGCCACCATCGTCGGCCACGAGAGGTGGCCTGGCTGAACGAGGAAGTCGCGGGGCTGCTGCGGGAGTACGCCGAGCTGACCCAGATCACCGGCGGCGATGTGTTCCGGGCCAGGAACTACGAGAAGGCGGCCGAAACGGGCCGGGTCGCTGCGGCGGATGCGGGAAACCATCGGGGACGTAGACATCCTCGCCGCCGGCGATACCTCGGCCCCGCTGATGGCGGCCTTCGTCGCCCAGCCTGAGGTGGCCGGCGTGATCGCCAGCGGCCCGACCAAGACGTCGGTCCGGATGACCTACGGGCTGCAGGTCGATCTGCGAGTGGTCCAGCTCGACGCCTGGGGCGCGGCGCTGCAGTACTTCACCGGGTCGACCCGCCCGAACTGGTCACCGTCGTTACCCCAGGCCTCGTGACGCGACGGCGCTGCGATGGATCCCATCCGGACCATTATGTGTCCGCGGCGCCAGCCAGGGCCGTTCGTCTGGATCATGCCTCCTGTCCCTGGCCTGCGGATGGTGATGCGGGTACGTCGCGAGGCGGGCCGGCCTGGCCTGCTTCGGCCGGGTCACCGGTAGCCTGCTCATCGGCGGTCCAGCCGGCGCCGGTCTGCTGGCGGAAGGCGGCGATGGCGGATTCGATGGTCGGGAAGAAGTGGTGTGGGTCGATCGTGCGCGTGAGCCCGTAGCGTTCGATCTTGTCCCGCACCGGGTCCTTGAGCTCGGCGAAGACCAGGCTGATGCCCTCGGCGTTCAGCGCCTCGTCCAGGTCCTCCAGCACATCGGAAGCGGTCGTGTCCACGTCGGTCACCGGCTCCGCCGCGATCACGATCCACCTGGGCTTCGGCTCGGACTTGGCCAGCTTCTGGACCTCATCGCGGAAGGTCTTGGCGTTGGCGAAGAACAGCGGGGCGTCGAACCGGTAGATCACCAGGCCGGGCAGGCGCTGGGCCTCCGGATGGACATGTACGTCGTGGTAGCCCTCCAGCCCTTCCACCCGACCGAGTTCGGTGTCATACGGCCACCAGGCCCGCCGGAAGACGTTGAGAATGGACAGCACGACCGCGACCGCGATCCCGGGCAGCACGCCGAGCAGGGCCACCCCGAGGAACGCCGTGATCGACAGCATGAACTCGGTCTTGCGCTGCTGCCAGAGCCGCGTCGTGCCCGGGATGTCGGCCAGGGACAGCGACGCGGTGATCACCACGGCGGCCAGTGCGGGCTGGGGCAGGTTCCGGAACAGGCCCGGCAACAGCACGATCATGAGAATGATCAGAGCCGCCCCGGTTACCCCGGTGAGCTGGGTCTTCGCGCCGGAGCGTTCGGCTACGGCGGTCCGCGACCCGCTGGTGCTGACCGGGAATCCCTGGAACAGGCCCGCCGCCAGGTTCGCGGCGCCGATGCCGATCATCTCCTGGTTGCCGTCGATCTCCTGGCCGGTGCGGGCCGCGAACGCCGACGCGGTGGAGATCGTGTCGGCGAGGGAGACCAGCACGATGCCCAGTGCCCCGGCGAACAGCGGTCCCAGGTCGGCCAGGCGGACGTGCGGGATCGTCAGCGGGGGAAACCCCTTGGGCAGCACCCCGACCAGGCTGACGCCGTGATCGGCCAGGTGAAAGACCGTGGTGGAGGCGATCGCGAGCACGACCATGATGAGCACGGCCGGGACCTTGGGCAGCCAGTGCTGCAGCACCAGGATCAGGACGATCCCGGCGATCCCCACCACGGCGGCGGCGGGCACCGCCTCGCCGTGGGCCAGCCCCTTGACGAAGGCGACGGTCTCGTGGATCAGCCCCTCGGCGTCGATCTTGAACCCGAACAGCTTCGGCAGCTGCCCGACCAAGATGGTCAGCGCCAGGCCGTTCATATAGCCGATCATCGTCGGCTTGGAGATCAGGTCGGCGATGAACCCGAGCTTGGCCACGGCACCGAGGATCATGATCGCCGCGACCAGGATCGCGAGCATCGACGCCAGCGCGATCGCGCGCGCGGGGTCGCCGTCGGCGCCGGCCAGCGGCAGGATCGTCGCGGCGATCATCGGGCCCAGCGAGGAATCCGGGCCCAGCACCAGGATCCGCGACGGGCCCAACACCGCGTAGCCGAGCAGGCACAAGATGGATGTGTACAGGCCCGTGATCGGCGGCAGGCCTGCTAGTTCCGCGTACGCCATGCCCTGCGGGACCAGCAGCGTGGTGAGCACGACCCCCGCGACAATGTCCCTCGGGAGCCACTCGCGCCGGTAGGACCTAACCGCTTGCAGGCCAGGCAACCATCTGAACACAGACACCACACCCCGCCTGCTGTGGAATCACCGCACGGGCATTGTAAGTCGTTCGCCGCCGATGCCGGGCAGCGGTGGCCGCTGGTGGCCGGCAGCATCTTGGCCAGGCCGTCACCTGAATTCACCCATCAGGGGGTGAGGAATCCCCGGCGTGCTGTCAGCACGATAGGGTCCGTACCACGGGCTCAACGGCACGGGGACCAAGCGACGCAAACCACACCCGAGGAAGGGAAGGCCATGGCTGATCTGATCGCCATCGGATATCCGGATGAGGCGACCGCGGAAGCCGCTGCCGACGAGGCACGTCGGCTGGCCCAGGACCTGATCATCCAGCCGGACGCGATCGCGGTGATCGTGCGGGACAAGGACGGCAGCTACCACGTCCACACCAACCACCATGCGGTCGGCACCGGAGCGACCTGGGGCCTGTTCTGGGGGTTCCTGTTCGGCCTGCTGTTCTTCATCCCGGTCTTCGGGATG
>Ga0187780_10002062_pt1 | contig 15138 bp, 14 predicted proteins | sample 1015_Q2_SP10_20__FD_132429 | JGI IMG/M metagenome (GOLD analysis project Ga0187780, IMG submission 132429) | Tropical peat soil microbial communities from peatlands in Department of Meta, Colombia - 1015_Q2_SP10_20_MG | ecosystem: Environmental > Terrestrial > Soil > Wetlands > Peat | place... | reverse complement strand
CATCGCCCGCTTCGAACAGACAGAGCGCGGCGCCGAATAGCGCGTTCTGCGCTCCGGACAGGATGGCGACGTGCTCAGGACCGACCGGTTGGCCGGTCCGTCGCGCGTGGTCCGCCGCAACGGCCGCGCGCAGGTGCGTCCGCCCTATAATCTCGGTGTAATGCGTGTCGCCTGCCAGCAGTGCGTCGATGGCGCGGCGAGTCACCGCCGGGGCGGTGTCGAAGGACGGGTCGCCCACGCTTAGGACGATGACGTCCTTGCCCTGGCGGCGCGCCTCGACGGCGCGGTAATGAATGTCCCACGCCCGCGCTGATGGGCCGCTGATTCGACTGGTCAATTTCGATACACGCATGCAGGAGCTCAGTCGACGAACAGGTCGCGCGCAGGAACGACATTCGGATCCATGTTGTACTGATCGAAGTTCGTAATACCTGCCCGCGCGAGCACGTCCTCATCAATGAACAGATTGCCGGTGCAGCTGCGACTGTCTTGGGTGAGGATGTGCCAGGCCGCGTCGGCAACGATCGACTCGCGCCGTGCGCGGCGCGTATCGGCCGAAGGGATCAGATTGAGCGCCGCGGTCGCGATCAGCGTGCGCGGCCACAGTCCGTTGACGGCGACGCCGCGCTGGCGGAATTCTTCCGCCATGCCGACCACGCACATGCTCATGCCGTACTTGGAGATGGTGTATGCGGTGTGGTTCTTGAACCAGCGTGGCTCGATGCTGAGCGGTGGAGACAGCGTCAGGATGTGCGGATTGTCCGACTTCAGCAGTTCCGGCAGGCACGCCTGCGAGCAAAGGTAGGTGCCGCGCAGGTTGATGGACATCATGAGGTCGAAACGCTTCATCGGCGTCTCGAGCGTGCCGGTGAGGCTGATCGCGCTCGCGTTGTTCACCAGGCAGTCGATGCGCCCGAACCGAGCTGCGGCGGCGGCGACCGCGGCCCGCACCTGCTCGTCGTCGCGCACGTCCACCGCGAGGGGCAGCGCCTGTCCTCCGGCCTTCTCGATTTCCTCCGCCGCCGTGTAGATCGTGCCGGGAAGCTTCGGGTGCGGAGTCCGGCTCTTGGCAGCGATGACGATGTTGGCCCCATCGCGCGCGGCGCGGAGGGCGATGGCTAGGCCAATGCCACGGCTTGCTCCCGATATAAAGAGCGTCCTGCCTTTCAAAGTGCTCATTGATGCGTGCTCCAGTTCGGGATCCCGGACGGTGCGATTGCCTTTAGCCGCGCGAACGCGCGATCAGGCCTCGGACTTGCGCAGCAGTGCCCGGCTGAGAATGTGGCGCTGCACCTCGCTGGTGCCGTCCCAGATCCGCTCCACTCGCGCATCGCGCCAGGCGCGTTCGACGGGCGTGCCCTGCATCAGGCCGGAGCCGCCAAAGATTTGGACCGCCCGGTCTGTCACGCGGGCCAGCATCTCCGATCCGTACAGCTTCGCCATCGCAATGTCCTGCTCGCAGGGAAGTCCTTTTTCCAGCTTCCAGGCTGATCTCATCGTGAGCAGGTCGGCGGCCTCAATCTCCACCGCCATGTCCGCGAGCTGGAACGACACGCCCTGAAACTTGCCGATGACCTGACCGAACTGCTGACGCGTTCCGGCCCACTCGGTAGCCAGCTCGAGCATGCGCCGGGCGCGGCCGACGCACGTCGCGGCCACCTGTATGCGCGTCGAGGACAACCACTCGCCCATCATGGCGAAGCCGGTCCCGGCCTGCCCCAGCAGCTGACCAGCGGAAACCCGGCAATCGGCGAAACGCAGCTCGCACTGATGGTAGCCGCGATGCGACACGCAGCTTGGCCCACGCGTAATGGTGAATCCCGGGGTCCCCTTGTCGACGAGGAACGCCGATATCGCATTGCGCGGTCCGCGCGGGGTGTCCTCGGCGCCGGTCACCGCAAACAGAATCACGTAGTCGGCGACATCGGCGTGACTGATGAAATGCTTAACGCCGTTGATCACGTAGTCGTTGCCGTCGCGCACGGCACGGGTTCGCATCGATCGCACGTCGGATCCTGCGCTGGGCTCCGTCATTGCCAGGCAGTCGGTACGCTCGCCGCGGATTGTGGGCAGGAGGTAGCGCGACACCTGGTCGCCTTTGCAGGCGCGCAGTATGTTGCTCGGCCGCGCAACGTAGACATTGAGGCCCCACCCGGTTCGCCCGAGCTCGCGATCGATAACCGCCATCGCGACCGGCCCGAGTCCGCCGCCGCCGTGCTCGGCGGGCATGTTGGCCGCATACAGTCCGGCTGCGATCGCCCGGCTGCGGATCTGCGCCGCAAGTTCCGCCGGAACGTCGTCCAAGCGGTCGACCAGGTCCTCATGGGGATACAGTTCGCGGGTCACGAAGTTGCGAACGGTGTCGCTGATCAGCTGCATCTCCTCGCTGAGTGCGAAGTCCATGGTGTGTACCCTCAGGTTGATTCGCCCACGCGGCGGCGCGAATACGCCCGGATGAGCACGGGCCGCGCGGTGACGCAGATATAATGCCCGTTGTTGATCAGTCGTTCAACAACGGGGTTTCCAGGCACCGAGCGACTATCTGGCGCGTGCACGAAAGGCCGGTCGGCACTCTTGCACCTCTCTGTCGACGGATCGCGCCGGCCGGCGCTGCAGCCAGAGCTTCTGTTGCCTGCTGTGTCGCGTGCGGGTCATTCACGCGCAGTGATGCGGCGTGCAGCGCAACCATAACTCACTGAAAAGTAATTATTTATACACCCAAGGAGCAGGATGGCGTCGCTGCGGTTGGGTGGGCGCGCCGGACCGCCGGCGACGTATGATGCCGGGAGAAGCAGAAGCCGCCGGTCGCGGCGCGACCAGCACGTGACCCGTATAAAACGTTCGACTACCCGCTTAGGAATCACCATGCGCATTCAGACGTTGCTACGCCGCTGTTGTGCGTTCGGCCTGCTCGCGGGCTGCGGCGCCGTATCGGCAGACGTCGGCGTGGCCTATGTGCCGATTTCGCCAACGATGACGGACCGAACCATTACTTTGACTGGGCACAACCTGACGATCGAGGACGTGGTCGCAGTCGCGCGAAACGGCGCGCAGGTTCGCTACAGCCCGGAGGCGATCCAACGCGCAATCGACGGTTACAACCTGCGCGCGGAAGCAGGGGCGGAGAACGTCCCGGTGTACGGGCTGAACCGTGGCGCGGGTGCTCTGCGCGAGGTCGCGGTAAAACGCGACGAGGCGATGCAGCTGGCTAATGCTCGCGCCGGGGCAAAGGAGGGAGTACTGCCGGAAATCGCACAGGAGGACCTGGTACGCGCATTTCTGGTGATTCGTGCCAATTCCGTCCCCTTTGAAGCCGCCGACCCGGAATTCATGCAGCTGCTGATTGAGCTGCTCAACAAGCGCGTGACGCCGGTCATGTACTCGCGGGGCACGCTCGGCGAAGGTGATCTGTTCCTGACCAGCAATTTTCTCGCGACCATGGTCGGGCGCGGCGGTGCCTACTACCAGGGCACGCGCATGAGCGCGGCGGACGCCCTGAAGAAAGCGGGACTCAAGCCGTTATCCACCAGGACGGGCGGCGGCACGAGCAACGCCTACGCCGATGCCTTGGCGGCACTGCTGGTTGCTGACGGTGAGCGCGCTTTGGAGTGGGCGGACCTGATCCACGCCATGGACAAGCTCGGCATGAATTCAAGCGTGACGCCAATGGCGAGCCTGGTTCAGCAGAAGCGCCCTTTCAAGTGGGTCGCCTGGGATGCGGCTCGGATCATGGACATCCTGAAAGGCAGCTATCTGTTCGAAGATGACCCGAAGCGAATCCTGCAGGATCCGGAAAGCATGCGCGCCTCGTACATACGGCAAGGTTCCGCCTGGCAGGCCTGGGCGGCACTGCGCGACAACGTGCTCGTCCAGATCAACTCCGGCGAACAAAATCCCGTGGTTCTGCTGGACGCATCACCGAGCGATGCCTGGGAATTGTCGACGCCCCAGTTCATGAAGTATTACGTGAAGGGCGGGCCACTCAGTCACGGTCGGCATGGCTACGTCCTCTCGACCGCCAACTGGGATCCGTACCCGATGACGAATGCCATTGAAGCGTTCACGATCGCCGTTGCCAACATGGATGCCGCCGTGGCGCAGCGCATCGAGCGCTTCAGCGATCGAGGACCTACGCCCTTCTTTACCGGCATCTACCCCAAGGACGTGCTGACCGCGGAACAGCTTCGGCTCTCCCCATCGATGCTCGAGCCCTATTTCGCGTTCATGGACGTGTGGGCAGAAATCCAGAGCGATGCTCACGCGGTCACCGCAGAAGGCAACGCTGCCGATGTGGGGGTCGCTGATATCGAGGCCTACAGCCGTTTGAAGGCGGCCCGCGCCAGGTCCGTCGTCGATCTCACCATGCAATTACTCGCATATGACCTGTTGACGGCGACCTACTGGATGGACGTGCGCCGCGCCGAGAACCCGAATCGAGACTTTGGTCCCGCAGCGACCGCCGCATGGGCTGCCCTGCGCAATGACATCCCGTGGCAGCAGGAGGAGGACCGTCGTCCTGACGTCCCGTACGGCGCCATCGCGTACAAGTTCCTGATAAGGACACCGGCGGCAACCTTTTATCCGGGCGGCCCTGTCATGCCGGCAACTGACGGACAGCTGATCGCCGCGCCTGGACGGCCGGTGCAATGAGACATCGTTGCTGCGTGCGCAGACGCTAACCTAAGGAGCTAACGATGGTCGTGCCTGTGATAACGGCGTTCTATGCCGGACTGCTTGGGCTGATTGGGATCGTGGTCGCGTTCCAATGCGGGCGCCTGCGCGGCAAGCTCAATGTTCCAATAGGTGATGGCGGCGACCGTGGGCTGCTACTCGCGATGCGCCGGCACTCGAATTTCACCGAGTGGGTGCCCATTGCCCTCATACTGATAGCGTTACTTGAGATGAACGGGGTCTCGCGCTACGCCATTCACGCGCTGGGCGCCGGCCTGGTGATCGCCCGAATTGCGCATGCGCTGGGGCTCCGGCCCGACACACTCACCAATCCCGCGCGCTTCGTCGGTGCCGCCGGAACGGCCATCATTACGCTCGTTGCCTCGGTCTGGGCGATCGTGGTGTTCGCTTCGCACTAGAATCTCGGCAGGTGGTGCGCGTCGAATTGGTATTGCCGGCTGAGAGGACTCGCTTGACTGCGGCACGCCGCGTCCTCAGATTGCTTTCACCACGAGGGTGACTATGGTGCTGAAAATTATTGCCCGCCTTCTGCTGATCACCATCGGCCTTGCAGTCGCCAGCGCCAAGGCAGCAGATCAAGCTCCTGCAGACCTTGTGATGCTAGGAGGTCGAATTCATACCGAGGACGCCCATCGCACCACAGCCGAGGCGATGGCCGTACGCGGCAATTCAATCGTGGCCGTTGGATCCGACGCCGCGATCTCTGCGCTGGTTGGTCCTGCGACCAGGAAGCTCGATCTTCACGGTCGGGCTGTGCTGCCAGGCATCATCGACGCCCACATTCACCCAGCGATGAGCGCGCAGGACCGGGGTAAATGCAGCCTCGAGGACAAGATGCTGCCGCCCGCCGGGATCAAAGCGCGCGTCGCGAAATGCCTGGCGGAGAAGCCTGGTCAGCCGGCCGACTGGTTCGAGGTCGTGATGGTGAATGCTTCCGCGCTGAAGCTGACGCGGGCGGACCTCGATGCGATTCTGAGCGACCGCCCGCTGCTCATGACGAGCGGCGACGGCCATACCGCCTGGGCTAATTCCCGTGCGCTGCAGGCTGCGCACATCAACCGGGAAACTCGCGATCCGACGGGTGGCCGAATCGAGCGGGATGCGAGCGGCGAGCCCACTGGAACGCTGCGCGACAGTGCCACCGATCCCCTATCGGCAGCTCTCCCAAAACCGAGCCTGGACGAACAGGCGAATCGGCTCGCGGCGGCGTTCGACGCGATGCACGCAACTGGAATTACGTCGGTGCAGGACGCCGACGTCGACGAGCATCTGATGCAGATCTACAAGCGCCTCTACGACACGCATCGCCTGGCGATGCGGGTACGGGCGGCGTTCACACTGAGTGATCTTCACGAACCTCCCAACACACTGATCGAACGGGCTACGCGGTTCCGCGACCGCTGGGCCGTCGACCCGGATTGGCTGCGCGCAGATTCAGTGAAGATCTTCGCAGACGGTGTGGTCGAATTCCCGACGCAGACCGCTGCCCTGCTCGAGCCCTATCTCGACGAGCACGGTCACCCGACAAACAATCGCGGACCGTCATATTTCACGCAGGACGGGCTGAATCAAATCGTCGCGCTGGCCAACGCTGCGGGCTTGACGGTGCACATTCACGCTATCGGCGATCGCGCCGTGCGCTCTTCGTTAGACGCATTTGCCTACTCGCGGCAGCGCAACGGCGCATTGGACAGCCGGAATCAGATCGCCCACCTGGAGCTGATCGACCCAGCGGATTTTCCGAGGTTCAAGAGCCTGGACGTGATCGCGAACTTCCAACTGCTGTGGGCGGAACGCGATGACTACATCGTGCATGCGACGATCAACTATCTGGGTCCGGTACGCTCCCGGTATCTCTACCCGGCAGGCTCGCTGCGCGCCGCCGGAGCGTTGATCGCAGGAGGCAGCGACTGGGGCGTCAGCAGTTTCAACGCTTTCGAGGCCATGGAGCATGGCATCACGCGCGCGGAGGCGCCCGGCCGGGAACCGCTGTTTCCGGAGGAGGCGCTCAAGATCCAGGATCTCGTCGACGCTTACACGGTGAATGCGGCGTATGCGTGCCGGCAGGAGCGCACGACGGGCAGCATCGAGCCCGGCAAGCGTGCAGACTTCATTGTCCTTGACCGCGACCCGTTCACAATCGACGCGCGCGACCTGCACAACGTACGGGTCTTATCGACGTACGTCGACGGCCACGAGGTATACAAAGGCAAAGGAACCTGACAGCCAGCCGGCGCGCCGGCAGCGGGGGCGCCGGGAGCCGCCTAAAACTCGGCAGCGAGTTGGCGCGCGCGGACCAGTATGTCGTGCACGTACTGCGTGCCCTCGATCGCCCCATACAGGACTTCAAGCCGTCGGTCGGCGATACCGCAGTATTCGAGCACCCCGACGTCAAGTTGCACCCGCATCGCCTCGTTATAACCGCGCTTGGCATAGGACTCGCGGGTGTTGCCCGCGATGCCGATCATCCACACCCGCTTGTGGGGATACTGAGCTGCGCCGTACGCCCATCCGTTGTTCCAGACGCGGTCGATCCATCCCTTCAGGATCGCGGGCATCGACCACCACCACACTGGAAAGATCAGCACGGTTGCGGAGTTGCGCTCAACGCGCTGCATCTCGGCGTGCACGATCGCGGAGTAGGTCTTCGCGGGATTCGACCAGTCCGGCTCGTCGGGCTCCCGCAAAGTCGGGTCGAAACCCTCCTGCACCAGGTTCGCCCGGTCAACCGCGTGACCGCGCGCAACGATTGCCGCGCTGAACTGCTCGGCCACCGCCCATGTCAGCGACGACTGCCGGGGGTGCGCGACGACGAGTAGAGTTTTCATGACGTTCTTAAGCCGATCTTAAGTTGTACACTTGGATTTTATAGGACCGTTCCCTGCAAGCACCTCCACGGCGTGCGTGGCGTCCCTAGATCGTTCTGGCTGGACCGCTTGCCACTGGTCCAATCCGGTCTCAAACGTGGAGTCAGCGGTACCGATATTCCGTGCGGCCGCTTGTACCTTCGTGGCTGATTGACGACGCCAGTGCCGTTGGTGAACTGGAGCAGACAAAGGAGTAAAGCGATGCTTTCTGGTGCGCATGTCATGGTTCACACCGCGAATGCTGAAATGGACAAAGCATTCTTCCGGGACGTACTCAGATTTGCCAACGTCGACGCCGGCAACGGCCGGCTGATTTTCGCGCTGCCGCCCACTGATGTCATGTTTCACAAGGCATACGAGAACGATCGCCATGAACTGTGGTTCATGTGCGCGGATGTCGACGCATTCATCGGCGGCATGAAACAGCACGGCATCGCCTGCACCGCAGTTCGGGACGAAGGTTGGGGTTTGGTGACCCAGCTGACGCTGCCCGGTGGGGGACGCCTGGGCGTCTACCAGCCGCGCCATGCACGACCGAAGCATGCAGGTACACCGGCTCGGCAATCGTCAGCGCCAAAGCGCCGGTCTTCACGCAAGCGTTCGGTAAAGCGGGCAAAGAGGGCAACAAAGCCGCGTCGCTCGAAACGTTAGCGGATTGGGCGGCCCGGGGCTGGCGGCCGGCGTTCACGGCGACGCTGCCCGGCGTGCACCCTCGTCTCGCTCAGTAGAACGCTGACTTTGCACGGACGTCGTGCCGGATCGTAGCGAAATGAGGCGCCTGCTTACAGCTGTGTTACTGGTGGCGGTGGCGATCGCCGGCCTCGCTGCTTGGCGTGCGCCGGAGCTCGTCGCCTGGGCGTGGCGCGTGCGGGTCGGTCATCCCGAGTATGCGCAGGGGCCTTTTGAGCTTGCGCCGGGCATGCGCTGGTTCGACGACTACTACGTTGTCGCCCCGATCGGCGCAGGGGTCATAGCGATCGGGGAACCCCGATACGGCCAGTGCAATTTCAGCTACCTGATTATTGGTTCGCAGCGCGCTCTGCTGTTCGATACCGGCCCCGGGCTTCGCCGCATCGACGCCGTCGTCCGTGCCCTCACGACACTCCCGGTCCAGGCGCTGCCGTCGCACCTTCATTTCGACCATGTCGGTAATCTCGGCCGATTCGCCGACGTAGCACTACCGGATTTCCCATATTTGCGCAGGCAACAGCGCGGGGGCGAGTTCAAACTCGGTTACTACCAGTATCTGGGGATGGTCGAGGGGTTCCAGCGACCAACGTTCCACGTGAGTCACTGGATTCCGCTGTCGTCAGACATCGAGCTCGGCAATCGTCGCCTGATGATGATGAGTGTCCCCGGCCATACGCCAGAGTCGATCGTGTTGCTCGATCGCGATGGCAACCGTCTGTTCGCCGGCGACTTTATTTATCCATCGGAGATCTATGCGTTTCTGCCTGGCGCCAGTCTTCGCGACTACATCGCGAGCGCTGACTCCGTAGCAGCGGCGGTGAATGACGAGACCGCCATATACGGCGCCCACGGCTGCGATCGATTGCCTAAAGTTGAGGTTCCGCTTCTGCACCGATCGGACGTGCAGGCACTCGCGTCGGCACTCCGAACTGCAGCGAGTACGCCGATCGGGATCGCTCACGGGTGGTATCCGCGGGTATTTCCCGTTAATGACCGAATGCAGCTGTTCGCCAAGTACGATTGGATGCGGCCGTAATCGACTGAGGATTCGCGCATTCCCCGAAGAGCGCTTCGGCGCGACGCGAGCGACAAACCTGGTGGCGGCCACGCCGCGCTAATAGCTTCGAGGAGTTCAAGCCAATGATACTGGTCGGGCAATACGACTCTCCGTTCGTGCGCCGTGTAGCGGTCACGTTGCATCACTACCGGATGCCATTTACGCGAGATGCCACGTCGGTGTTCTCGCCCAAAATGGCCAGCGTTCATCCGCTGGTGCGCATACCGTCTCTTATCCTGGACGACGGCGAGACGCTCTGGGATAGCGTGGCCATTCTCGATTACCTGGACCAGCAGGTTGCGCCAGACCGTGCCTTGACGCCCCTGTCGGGAACGGCGCGTCGCGGAGTTTTACGCGCGACCGCACTGGCTGCGGGCGCGATCGAGAAGTCCGGCGCCATCGTCTATGAACGTCATCTGCACAAGCCGGAATGCGTCTCCCGCGAATGGCTTGAACGCTGTTCGGCACAGGTGGGCGGCGCGCTGACGCATCTGAACGCCGAGGCTCAGGCGCCCTGGTTCTTCGGAACCGCGATGACTCAAGCCGACGTCACTATCGGCTGCGCAATTGGCTATTTCCGGCTGCGCTTAGACGAAGTGTTCCCGGCTCAGCGCTATCCGAAGCTGGCGGCCCTCGCCGCGCGGTGCGATGCCCTGGAGGAATTCGTCCGGACGCGACCCGGGCCGGACGAACTCATGCCAGCCAAGGGATCCGTCACGCGCGGATGAGGAAACCTGATGCTAAAGGATCCCGAGTCCCGCGAAATCACGTAACCGGCCGCAGGTGTGGGAATAGTCGCCAAGCTCCTGCGGCATCTAACCAGGGCTGGGATGGGTAGTCCGTGATCGTAAGACCGCCATCGACGATCAGCGTCTGGCCGGTCACGAAGCTAGCATCGTCAGACGCCAGAAACACCGCCACGCGGGCGATCTCGTCCGGCGTTCCCATACGGTGGAACAGTGATGCGGCGCGGTCGACCTCGGCATGGCCCGCCGCGACCTCTGTTCCAATCCAACCGGGTGAAATTCCGTTGGCGCGGATGCGGTGTGGAGCGCCCTGGATCGCCAGGGAGCGCGTCAGCGCCTCAACCGCAGCCTTCGCAATTCCGTAGTTGCCCCACGTGCCGTGCACCGCCGCCGTCGACGAGATGTTGACAATGGCGCCGCCCCCTCGGGTCTCAAGGTGAGGGAGCGCGTAGGAAGCCACGTAATAGGCCGCTTGCAGGTTGGGACCCATGATCTTTCGAAGACGCTCGCCCGGGGCGTCGCCCGGCTGGACCGACGAACGTCGCGTCCCGAGTCCGGCGTTATTGACGACCACGTCGATGGCCCCAAATCGCTTCACCACGGCCGCGACGAGCTCGGCCGCCTGCTTCTCGTCAGAGAGGTCAGCGGCCGTGAAATCCGCCTCAGCGCCGGCAGCGCGCAGTTCCGCGAGCACGCGTGCTCCTTTACCGGCGTCCCGTCCAGTGATCGCGACGCGTGCCCCTTCGGCCGCACAGCGCATGGCGATCGCCCTGCCGATACCGGAATTTCCTCCGGTGACGAGCGCAATTTTCTTTTCGAGTTTCATCGATGCTTCCCACCATCGGAGCGCGCCGCTTCGGGCGCAGGAATTACTGGAGCGATCACGCGACCGGCAACGAGCTGTCAATCGACTCCACCCACGCTAGCAGTCCGCCCTCCAGGTGCGCGACCTTGCCCAGCCCATTGCGCGCAGCTAGCCGACACGCGTGTTCGCTGCGTTTTCCACTTCGGCACACGAACACGGTCGTTAGGTCAGGCGCCAGTTGCCGAATCCGACCGGCGAGCTCGCCGACAGGGATGTTGATAGCTCCGGGAAGGTGCCCGGTTTCGAACTCGCTTGGCTCGCGCACATCAATGATCACTGGCCGGTCTCGATCGACGGACCTGAGCGTCATGGATTTAAGCTGCTGGGCTGACAGGCGCTGGACGACCTTGGCTTCGGCGTCCGTCGCTGCATTCGACTCTTCGAGCCGAGTGATGCTGGGATGGTCCCCGCACACCGGGCAATCCGGGCGGCGCTGGAACGAAAACTCGCGAAATCGCATCTCCAGGGCATCAAACGTTAGCAGGCGACCCAGTAACGGCTCGCCCGCACCCAGCAACAGCTTTATGGCTTCCGTCGCCTGTACCGCACCCAGCACGCCAGGAAGCACACCCAGCACCCCCGCCTGTGCGCAGTTCGGTATCTCATCGAGCGGCGGTTCCGGGAACAGACAGCGGTAGCAGGGCCCGCGACCCGGCACGTACGTGAGAGCCTGGCCCTCGAACCGATGGATAGCCGCCGATACCAGCGGCTTGCGCAGCAGCACGCACGCATCATTGACCAGATAGCGGGTGCCGAGACGATCGCTGCCATCGATAACGACGTCGTAGTCGTCGAGAATGTCGCGAGCGTTGCCGGGGCCCAGCTCGACGGCGTGGGCCACCACTGCGATGTCGGGATTCAGGCCGGAAAGGCGCCGCTGCGCCGCAGAAGTCTTGGATTGCGAGACGTCACCGGAGTCGTACAGGATCTGCCGCTGGAGATTGGACAGGTCGACGGAATCGCAGTCGATCAAGCCCAGTGTGCCAACGCCTGCGGCGGCGAGATACAGCAAGGCGGGCGACCCGAGGCCTCCGGCACCGACGACCACGACCCGGCCGGCGCGCAGCCTCTCCTGGCCGCCTATGCCAATTTCGCTCAGCAGAATGTGCCTGCTGTACCGCGCCAGCTCGGTGCCGGACAGAGCCACGATCAGCCCCCGCTCAGTGCGCAGATAACATGCAGCTCGTCATTCGCGACCACCGGCTCGGCGAGGCTGTGAACTCTGCGCGTGCCGACGAACAGGCATATGTGAGGTCGGATCCGATCTTGCTCATCGATAATGCGAAATCGCATTCCTTTCGAGCGCTGCTCAAGATCGGCCAGCACCTCTGCCACAGTCGCGCCGCGCGCATTCACTTTGGCCGCACCGCCTGTGTATGAGCGCAGCGGACTCGCAATGTTCACGATGCAATGTGTGGATTCCGCCATGCATTCAGATCGCGTGTGTCACGGCGTAGATTTCCGGCAGGTGCTGTGCGATACGCCGCCACGCATTCCCTTCGTTGGCACTCGCCCACACCTCCCCTGACGTGGTGCCGAAATACAGGCCGCCCGGATTTCGAGCATCGGCGCACATGGCCTGGCGCAGCACGGTAAACCACGCGGCGCGCTCCGGTAATCCCTTGGTCAGGCGCTGCCAGCTCTTGCCCGCATTCCGGGTGATGTAGATGGCAGGTTTTCCGTCGATTGACGTTCGCGGCCACACAGTCGTGCCGTCCATGGGTAGCACCCAGGCGGTGTCCGGATCTTCCGCATGCAGGACGATCGGAAAGCCTACGTCGCCAATGCTCTGGGGCATCGCCTTGCCGATCCTGATCCAGCGTCGGTCCGGACGGTCGATTCTGTAGATGCCGCAGTGATTCTGCTGGTAGAGGCGATCCGGGCGCAGCGGATGCATGACGACGCAGTGAGGGTCGTGCCCATAGGGCACGTTGGGATCGGGAAGAAAATCCGCAGCGCAACCTTCGTTCAGTGGCGCCCAGTCCTTACCACCATCTGTCGATTCAAAGACGCCTCCGACAGAGATCGCAAAATAAAGGTGTTTTCGATCACGCGGATCAACAAGGATGGAGTGCAGGAACTCGCCGTCCGGAGTGCGTAGGCCGGCGGCCCATTTCGGTCGCATCGGGTGGTCGTTAAAGCCTGCAACCGATTGCCAGTGGTCCCCACCGTCGGTTGAAGCGAACAGCCCTGCGGGCGCGGTCCCCGCGTACCATGCATTTGGTTCGGAAGCATGCCCTGGCGTTAGCCAGAACACCCGCTCGACCGCGCGCGGAGTCTCGCCTTCGGCTGCTTTTGGGAACGCAGGGGGCTGGCTCGCCTCGCGCCACGTCCGGCCACGGTCCACGGAGCGGAAGACAGTCGGGCCCAGGTGGCCGGTCTTCGCCGCCATCAGTAGAACATGCCGATCCCGTGGATCCTGAACAATGTGGTGGATGATGTGCCCGAGAAACTCGGGCCCGACGAGCCGATACGTTCGGCCATTCGCACTGGCGCGCAGGGCGAACGCGCCTTTGCGCGTGCTGATCCAAAGAATCGATGCCATGTGGTGAAGAATCGCCCCCTGACCACTGCTCGTCAATCGCCTCACGAACCGAGCACAGCGTCGACAGCCAAAACGCAACGGGAATCAGCGCCATAGACGTTGCGCGGCCACTTACCGCGTCTGCGTCACCCGCGCCCGACGTACGGCATCTTCGTCGCCATCACCGTCATAAAAAGTACATTCGCTTCTAGCGGCAGTTGCGCCATGTAGACGACGGCGTCGGCAACGTGGCGAACGTCCACCGTCGGCTCCGGGCGCACTGAAAGGTCCGCCTGCAACGTGCCGCGAGCCATCGCCCCTGTCATCGCAGTATCCGCGTTGCCGATGTCAATCTGGCCGCAGGCGATGTCGAACTCCCTGCCTTCGAGCGAGGTCGCGCGGGTAAGGCCCGTTATGGCGTGTTTGGACGCCGTGTACGGAGCCATCCACGGCCGTGGCGAGGTTGCCGATATCGAGCCGTTGTTGATGATGCGACCGCCCGGAGGGCTCTGCGTTTTCATCAACCGAAACGCCGCCTGCGTGCACAGGAACGCACCGGTCAGATTTGTCTCGACGACGGAACGCCATTGCGCGAGCGTAATCTCGTCGAGCGGCGCGGGCGGTGCTGACGTGCCGGCGTTGTTGAACAGCAGGTCAATTCTGCCGAACTTCGCGCGAACCTGATTAAATAACGAAGTCACGGACTCCTCGTCGCTGACATCAGCGGAGATTGCAGCCGCGTGTTCGCCGATCGCCTGGGCGACCTCGCGAATCGCCTGTTCGTGCCTTCCCGTTACGACAACAACGAAATCAGACTTTGCGAGCGCCAACGCGACCGCGCGACCTATGCCGGATCCGCCACCCGTAACGAGGGCAATCTTGCGTCTAGCCTTCATACTGGGGGTCCTAATCGCTCGCCACGTTCCGGTACTTTAGCCGTCCGAATCCGAACTGCGCGCCTTTCCTCGGGCCGGGTGTGCTACTTCGCAAGATCCGGGTGTGCGGCGCAATTCGAGTAGGCCAAGATCCTACTCCCCAATACCTCGGGTGACCGGAAGTGGTCGAGACGGAATACGTCCTTGGCACGCACCATCGCGAGCTTGAACGGCTCGGCCGCCAGCATGAAGTCTGGAAGGCCAACGCGCTCGCCGCCTGGCGCCTCGCGGGAGTGGGGCCCGGGCATACGGTGCTAGACATTGGAGCGGGTCCTGGCTACGCGGCCCTGGACCTGGCCTCGCTTGTAGAGCCGGGCGGGAAAGTGATCGCTGTCGAACGCTCACGCCGATTTCTCGAAGCACTCGAGCGTACGGCCGCTACGCGGGGCCTGACCAACGTTCACACGGTCGAGGCCGACCTCCTGGAAGCGGACCTAGGGGACGAAATCGCTGACGTCGCCTGGTGTCGTTGGGTGCTGTCGTTCGTGGCCAAACCGGGACAGGTCATCGACCGGGTAGCGCGCGCTCTGCGTCATGGTGGGATTGCCATATTTCACGAGTACGTGGACTACGGGCGCTGGTCGCTCATTCCGCGGTGCCCGGATCTCGACCTGTTCGTCCGCGAAGTCATGGCAAGCTGGCGTGATGCAGGCGGTGAGCCAGATGTCGCTGGCTACATTGTTAGCCAATTGTCGCGGGTCGGCCTCACGATCGTTTCGATCCGCCCACACTGCGCGACGGTCGCGCCCGGCGATCCTCTCT
>Ga0187780_10002061_pt1 | contig 15139 bp, 11 predicted proteins | sample 1015_Q2_SP10_20__FD_132429 | JGI IMG/M metagenome (GOLD analysis project Ga0187780, IMG submission 132429) | Tropical peat soil microbial communities from peatlands in Department of Meta, Colombia - 1015_Q2_SP10_20_MG | ecosystem: Environmental > Terrestrial > Soil > Wetlands > Peat | place... | reverse complement strand
CGGTCATCGCGTGGGGTCTGGGTGTTGACCGCTTATTCATGATGAGGGCAGGCATTGATGATATCCGTGGCATCTTCTCGCAGGATTTGAATTGGATAAGAAACAAAGAGCTGATTTAGAATGCCCACAATTGACGTTGATTATACAGAGTTTGAAACCTTACTTGGCATGGAATTCCACAAAGACATTGAGAAGATTAACGATGTTTTAGCGTTTGTTAAGGGCGAAGCGAAAGCCTTTGATGAGAAAGGAGGCACAATGAGCATTGAGATTAAGGATACAAACCGACCTGACCTATGGAGCATCGAAGGTCTTGTGAGGACGCTTCGCGGGTTCTTAGGCATAAGAGAAGGTTTATTGGAGTATCATGTTGGGAAGGAATCTGCCGAAGTCTACGTTGATCAGAGACTGGAAAGTATTCGCCCCTACATAGGCTGCTCGATTGTCAAGAACCTGAAGCTGACAGACGCTGTAATCCGCGGGTTCATGCATTTGCAGGATAAGCTTGATCAAACATACGGTAGAAGCAGACAGCGTGCCTCAATTGGCTTGTACAATCTTGATCTCATAAAGCTGCCATTACGCTATACAGTTGCAAAACCTGAAGACGTCAGTTTTGTTCCCCTAGGGTTCGCAGAGAGAATGAACCTTAGAGACATGCTGGCTCGCCATCCGAAGGGATTAGAGTACGGCCACATCGTTAGGACGCATAGGGTTTATCCTATATTGCTAGATTCAGAGAAAACTCCGCTTTCGTTTCCTCCAATAATCAATTCTAATGACCTGGGAAAAATTACAGAAGACACAAGAAACATTCTTGTTGAGGTGACTGGCACATCGCTTGAGACAGTACTGGACACGCTTAAAATTGTCACGTTGTCGCTGGTCGATCGTGGAGGAAAAGCCTACTCTTCGAGAATCCACTACTTGGATAAGGACTTGAACGACATCGTGACACCAAGCTTCGAGACGAAGACGATTAGGTTAGACTTTGATTACTCAAACAGGATTCTCGGACTGCAGATGACTGGAAAGCAGGTTGCACGGCTTCTGTCAAAGGCGGGCTATGGAATCGACCAACTTGAAGTGAATGGAGCGAAGATTCGAATCCCATGTTACAGGATTGACGTGATGCATCCTATAGACATCGTTGAAGATATTGCGATAGCATATGACTATAACAACATTAAGCCGGTTTGGAGAGAAACACACACAACTGGTTCCGTTATATCGGAGCAGGCTTTGGTCGATTTGACGAGAGAATTGATGGTCGGCTTGGGATTTCAGGAGACGCTGAATTATACGCTTACTAACCCTGACAACCTTTTCACAAAGATGAATGTCAAGAATGAAAGGATTGTTGAGATTTCGAATCCAAAGGTTGTCACCCTAACCTGTTTGAGGAACTGGGTGCTGCCTAGTCTAATGGAGTTTGTGGGCAACAACCTTCATGTTGAGTTGCCACAGAAGATTTTTGAACTTGGCAAAGTCACGCTTCCAGACGCATCTAGTGAGACAAAGACTAGAGATGAAGAAAGGCTTGCAGGCATCATCTATAATGCAAGCGCGAGTTTCAGCGAGGTCAAATCAGCCCTAAACGCCTTTTTCATGAACCTAGGTGTAGAGTGGGAGGTTAAGGAAGGTAAGCATTCGAGTTTTATAGACGGACGGATAGGTATGGCGGTTGTTAAGGGCTTGGATGTTGGAATTTTCGGGGAACTCAACCCTGGGGTCTTGCAAGCCTGGAAACTAGAGAATCCCGCATCAGCCTTCGAATTGAATATTACAGAAATCTTGCGGATCAAACGGGACTGAAGTTGGCGCGCTCTGTGTAACTAAATATCAGCCAAAGAATCCATGATTGCCAGAATGATGAATTTTGGATATTAATTTGCATTTCATAAAACTGTTATCCTACTAAAGGAAACTTCTGATTTGGTGAAAAATGTTGAGTACTCCAGAAGAGCTTCAAGGGCTGCAAAATACAAGGACAAAAATGGAAAGCGAATACCATTCCCTAGAAGAGCAGGAGAAAAACCTAGAGCTGAGGACAAAAATACTAGAGGAAAAAATAGCAATCGAAGAGTTAAAGAGGAATAACAGGGCCAAAAATGAGGCTATAGAGCAACTGAAGAGCAGATTAGACGGACTGGAACAACGTTTCAGCACAATGACGGGAGAAACATCAACTCCCACGTTTGAAGCTGAAGCTGAACCAGAACCAGAAACAACGGAAGTCGTCACTCAAGACGAGGACACGCCAGAAGTTTCAGAACTGCAGACAGAAGAACAAGACACCGTCACAGTCACTGCGGTCGAAAATCCGACAACTCCCGAGCAAGAACAAGTTGAGGTTGTCAACAGCAAGCCAGAAAAGAAGAAAAGAAAGCTCTTTTATTAAATTCTGCAAATCAGCCCAAATAACTAGATTCGAGACATGGACTGGTTAGGAGTTAGGGCACAGTATTAGCTATGCACCTACCATAAACTATCAAAAGCTTTGAGGGAAAGGAGTGTTCTCTCAATTACTTTTCAAGTATTCAACGGTTTTTTCATAGAGTCTCTGAAAGTGCTCGCCGAAGGTTCTGTCGCCTCTTTCTTTTCTCATGGCAAGTATCCACGGCTCCAGTTTCTTCCAGTCTGCGATTATGTACGCGCCCAATCGATCAACGATCACATCGATATCTACGAACCTCTTGTTCACCAGGAACCCGACCTCTTCAAAATAAGCCTCGACCTCGTAAGGATAGTCTCTGACTTCCGAATCGCTTTCAACCTCAGACTTGTATTTTTCAAAGTCTGAGAAGTCAAACTTCTCTTCAACCCATCTGAAGGCACTTCTAAGCCGGTCAGTCTCTGCCCACTCGAACAATTTCATGGAAACTTCAAGGTCTCTATGCTGGTCCATATGTCTAAGTTGCAAAAGGATAAATACCGTTGCAGAAATGCCTGCTAAAGTCGAAAGAACAGCAGTCCACTCGATTATCGTCACCATTTATTCTCTAAGCCTCTTGGCAGTTGATAACAAATCCCTATATCAGCATTATTGGGCAACATTTTGGCACGTTCGATTAATAGATTTAGACAAGAAATCTTGCTACCCGTTCTTTGCAGCGTGTGTTATCGTATTAACTCTGACGCCCGAAGTCTTGGAATTGTCCCTTCGTGAGAATGTCAAGTGAAGAGCCGTCTTCTTTGAAAGCCCTGACGTCAGGAGCGGAGATCAGCAGATCCATGTGATTCTTGGATCTATTCATTCCGCCCGGGAAGTCCAAATTGTTACCAAATGCAATGTGGATAGTGTGCAGCATTTTCTCGGCTTCTAGAAATTCGTTCACGAATCGTGCTTTTGGGTTTATGCCGAAAGCAAATTCGCCTACCATCTTTGAGTAGCTGTCAGTCTTCAAAGAATCGTTAACTTGCTTTAGGATTTCTGTATCTTCGGATGCAGAAGCTGTGACCGAACCTTTTTTGACATTCAGCTTTACTGGAGTCTTGATAGGACCTATCCCTCCTATTGCCATGTCGCACACCAGAGCTCCTTCAAGGGAATTCTCAATTGGTCCGACTAAGGTTTCACCGGTTGGAAGGTTCATCCAATTTAATGTTTTCCAGTCAACTATCGTGTCAGTGAAGAAAGATCTGCCTTTAACGCTCAACTCTAGATTGGTGCCCGCAGGGTTTGTGACATGGATCTTCTGAGTTCTGGCTAGTTTGTCTATCAAACGATTTGCGAATTCTTGCATTTGCTTGTGTTCATATCTTGTTAAAGCCAATGCCCCTTCTGTGAGCATATCAAGCGTCACGCCAGGACAGTGACCGAGACGAGCCTTGTGTTCCTTGGTCTCGAGCTTTGTCAATTCAATTCTGAAAACTGTCTCTTGACGAATACCGCGCATAAGATTTATGTAAATATCAGGAGGGCTTCCTGTAATGACCTTGAGCAGTTGTTCGGGAATTTTCGTTCGAAACTCGTTTGGTTCGGTGTCTAGTTTGACAAATCTTGTTCGCAGTCCAAGTTTGACTGCGCCGTTGAGGAAAGCTTCGCCGATCTGTGCTTTCTCATCGTCACAAAAAATGGCTACACTCTCCCCTTTCCTAGCCATTAGAACACATTCTAGAGCATTCTCTGCTGCTTCAGATGCATCCATACTTCACACCTTTTCATAAAGTGTAAAATAACAGGTGATAAGGTTTTGCCGTCATTCAAGCCCCGGAGCCCACAACCAAATTCAACTTATGGCCTATTATTTCAATTGTGCTAAACTCTTGCCATTTCCCAGAGACCATTTCTTATTGTTTCGCCATGCTTTCTTCCGTAATACGTCCCAAATATCTTGGCGGCATAAGGTATCAGCATGCGCTTTGTTAACTTGTAGAAAACAGGATTATTGATTCTGTGTTTAAGGAAAGTGTCTCCCCAGATTCGGACATTGTATTGCCAGCAACGAATGAGGAATTCCCATCGGATTTTTGAGAGGGAATCGATTTCAGTTCCAGCTTTGTTCATCAATCGGCAATCTTCAAGTGGGACGAAGAATAAAGGAACATAAAAGGCGTTATAGTCTTTCAGATCATCTATCAACTCGAGAGTGTCGACAACATCCTCTTCTTTTTCGTCAGGAAGACCGACGATGAGCGTGGCAAGCGGATACCAATTATTATCATTTAATATTCCGAAAGCTTGAGTGACAACCTCCTTCCACTCCTCCGGCTTGAAGGGCAGGGCTTTCCCGGCCATGTATTTTTGCATGAGCCTGGGGCTTCCAGTTTCAATTCCAGTTTCTGAAGTCACTACGGGATTCTTGCCATGGTAATACCAATTCTTTTCTATGAGAATTTGGGCTGCTTCCTTCACTAGACTGGGATCATGAACAACAGGGGCCAAGGACATGTGCGAAGGCTGTATAGCTTCGACTCCGGGATAGTTTGCAATGCTTTTGAGAAGCCCTAGTACAGCTTCTTTGTTGGGTATGAAGGATTTGTCTCTTGCTCCATACAGAAACAAGTCTTCAGTTATCAGTGTGATGCGGGAGACGCCTTCTCGGATGTTTATCTCGACTTCTTTAATGATCTTTTTCAGGGGCACATCGCGCTTCGTCTGTGTCGTTGGTGTGCAAAACTGGCAATTACGGCCGCAACCCTTCGAGATCTCCACGCCGCCATGAATTGCTGCGTGCCTAATCAGAGGCAAAGTTTGGTCACTTAATCCGTTTCCCGCGTGCAATACTTTGGGCAGAGGTTCTCCTTTGACAGCTTTGCCGAATAGATTGGCAATCGTTTCTGCGTTTCCACCGATGAGTACGCAATCTACTCCATAGCTTTGTGCCACTTTCTTGCGCTCAAGTTGCCAAGAACCATAACCGCCTACAATTATCTTGGGCTTATATTTTCGAATAATTGGGTTATGCACCAATGCTTCGAATTCAATGGCGTTCATCGGCAACCCCCCGCCAACAAGTGAAGAGTAGGTCTTGCTGACGTATCCCATTCCAGTCGGATCCATTGAGGAAATTCCGACAACCTTCGTGTCTGGCCCTACGAAATCATCGAGGTTTGATGGATGAACCACTGCCAAATCTGAATCAGTGAAACCGCTCTCTAAGAGCAATGCCTCGACTTTTCTCAGACCGTAGGGTGCGTATTTAGCTCTTCCGCTGTCATCCATTTTAACTGGCGGATACAGGTATTTTCTTACTAACCAAAGAGGAACTGGACCTTTTGCAAACCCAGCTACAAAAGCAACAAAAGGATTATTGTAATAGTCGCTCATTTCAGTTGCCGAAGAAGTCAGAACGATCTTGGTTCCCAGATTTGCCGTTGTCCTTCCCTCATCAACACTAAGTCTGAGGAATTCCTCAACAGTTCTATTAAAGACTATTGTTGAGTTATATTAAAGACGGGATTAAAAAGAGACTGTGGGTAACCAAGTAAAACAACATTTTTTTTGCAACTTCAAGATTCTGAGGAGAAAATCGTTTGCAGAAGTTTGCCTTCAATGTCTTTTTGAAGGACTTTCAGTTAGTTTTCAATATTCCGTTGAAGTTGAGAGACCCATGACTGAAGCTCTATCAGAGTCTTTTCCCTTTTGAAGCGATTCAGCAGGCGCGAAAAATTTGGTAATTCTTTGATTCAATAGCTAGGTGGCGCATTTTTGAAGGTCTCTATTCGCGAGAATTAAAGAAGCTATATCTTGGTTATCTTGTAATTCTCTCTTGAACTTTGACTCAGCTTTGGTATGGTTATTGTAAATCTGACACCTTTGCCAGATTCGCCTGTTTCTTGTATTGTCCATCCGTAAACCTCCATCATCTTCTTTATCAAGTATAGTCCATAGCCTGTGCTGCTTCTAGTGCTGTATCCCTCTTTGAATAGGAGCTGCTTATTAGAGGGCGATATCCCCACGCCATCATCTTCATATGTCAGTTTAAGTCCGTCATCTTCCGCTTTCTCGTAGTATATTCTGATTTGGCTCGTCTTTTCACCATGCTTCAATGAATTGTCGATAAAATTATAGAAAAGCTGCCGCAATAATGAGTCAGCCAAAACGGTAAGGTCTTGGCAACAGTTTTCTATTTTAATGGAATTTAGATTAGGGAAGAGTGATGATGCCTCTGCGATTGTCTTGCCAACGTCAATGTACGTTAATTCCAGGGAACCTAGCTTTTCGTAATCTGCAGCAAAATTGAAAATCTTAACAACTTGCTGAACTGAAGTTTCGATTTCTTTAAGGTATTCCAGGATTTTGTCGTCGCTAGCTGCCTTTTTCATAGCTAAATAAGCGTTTCCAGTAACAACGGAAAGTTTGTTTCTGGCATCATGTCTGGTCAATCCGCCGACGACTCGCAATTTCTCGTTCATTGTCTCTAATCGTTTCAAAATATATTTCAGGTCGGAGATGTCTTTGTACATGGCAACGATCCCTACAATTTTTCCTTCGAACATGATTGGAGCTGCGGAAACGGCCACTGGAATTAAAAGTCCGTCTTTCCTTAATCTTACTGTGTTGTGATAAACGTATCCTTCCAAAGCTTTTTTGTCTAGGATTTCTGCTTCATCAATTGCACTTTTTTGTACCACTACCTCATTGATGTGTTTTCCTTTGACTTCCTCAAGAGAGTACCCGAATAGCTCTTCAAAGCGAGGGTTTATTCTTGAAATGCAAAAGTTAGGTTCAAGATAGGCGGCAGCTTCTGGATTACCTATGAACAGTCCTTCAAACCTTTGTTGACTCTTGAGAGCTTCTTTTTCAAGTTTTTTGCGTTTTGAAATGTCAGAGAATATCAGTTGCACTGATCGTTGATCGTTGTAATTGATTATGCCCGAAGATACTTCCAGCCAAACTGTGGTCCCATCTTTTCGGACTGCACGGCATTCATAACTTAAAGGTATTTCCTTTCCTTCCATACGGTCTCTGAAAACTTTCAAAAATGAACTTCGATCCTCTGACGGGACCATCTTAATGACTGTGTCGGGGAAAGCGAAATCCTGTGCAGTGTATCCGAGCATATCGGTCATTGCCTGGTTCACGAACACAGCATGTGGAGCAGGTCCTTGAGCCACCAATATTCCTTGGTGTGACTGTTCGATCAACGAACGGTATCTCATTTCGGACTCTCTTAGCACCTTCTCAGCAGTCTTGCGTTCAGTAACATTCCTTATGATGCTTAGGAATCCAACTGGGTGATCTTTGGCATCTCTGACTAGGGTGGAAGTGTAATCCACAAAAATCTCCGCGCCTTTTCTTGTCACCGCCCTGAAATCTTTGCAACTGGAGTTTCCTTTGGCCATTACTTCGCTCATATTTTGTGCCATTTTTTCTCTTTCTTCAGGAAGGGCTAAGTCAAAGGAGCTCTTGCCTATTATCTCGCTTCTGTCTTTGGCTTCGTATATTGTTAAGGCGGCATTGTTCAGTTCGGTAATTCTTCCGTCCAAATCAGTAAGTATATAACCGTCGATGGATGCTCTTGCAGCAGTCAAAAAGAGCAGCGACTTCTTCTGTGCATTCCAGATCTCTTCTTCCATTTTCTTGCGCTGGCTGATGTCGCGAATGACAGTTACTCTAGCTATGTGTCCTTTGTAACGAATTGATCTAGCGCGCACTTCGACTGGGAAGATTGTACCGTCCTTCTTTATTGTTAGGTGTTCGTAGGGGCCTTCGTGTTTTTTCGTCAAGTTTGCCATGACGACGCTGCGTGACTCAGGAGCCACCATTTCGAGTATAGGCTTACCGATCATTTCGTTCGGTTTATATCCCAGCATCTCTGCCAATTGATCATTGACGTCTATTATTATCCCTCGTTCGCTGATTCCAATTCCCTCGAATGCGGCAGCAGACAATCTGGAATAACGTTCTTCGCTTTCCTTCAACGCTTCTTCTGCTTTCTTGCGTTCTGTGATATCTCTTACTATGGCAAGAAAGCCTGTTGATAGGTTGTTCTTTTGAATTAATGCACAACTTATTTCTATGGGCGTCTTTTCGCTATTCTTGTTTTCAATTTCGAAGTCGAATCTTTGTGTTAGTTTATCAGATGTCTGTTGCTTAAGCTTCTCTAAAAGAACAGGCAGATTCCTTGGATCGACCAGGCCTAAATCAAGGAAAGATTTTCCTATGATGTCTTCCTTTCTCTTTTCCGCAATCTCTGCTGCTTTCTCATTTATGTCCAAGATCTTCCCAGAAGTGTCCACGTAGACAAGTCCGTCATTTGCTTTCTCGAATAGGTTTCGGAATTTCTCTTCTGATTCGCATTGTTTTTCTTCAGCCTTTCTAGTTTCGGCCAGCTCTGTTATGCTGTGAGCCAATTCTGTGTAAACAGTCTCAGCTTTTCCAACTTTGTTTAGGTATTGGTTAGCTCCTAGGTTTAGAGCTCTTATTGCGACTTCTTCTCTGCCTTTTCCAGTGAACATGATGAACGGAACCTTGTTGCCACTCTCTCTCAACTGCTCAAGAAATTCCAAGCCATCTTTTCCAGGCATCTGATAGTCAGAAACGATCACATCATACTTATTTTTCTCCAACTTTGAGTATGCTTCATCAACAGAAAGAGCTGTGTCAACATCAAGCGCGCTTGTCATTTCCAGACACTGCTTTGCTATCCTGACGAGACCTGACTCATCATCAACAAGCAAAACCCGTATCTTATTACTTAAGTCAAGTAATATTTCTGCCGAAGATTCAACTGCTTTCTTGCTCATTCACAACTCTTCCATGCCTAAAGGTGTTTATGAACACTTGACAAATAACCAGCAGTTTAAGTTTGATAAAGGGATTATGAAGCCCAAATCAAGATTCTTGACTGAAAGGAAGCGGAATTCGTGGCAACTTCTCTATCAGCTTTGCTTTGATTGCGCACTTTTCCCAAGATCTCAGAAGTCTCTTTCTGACGATCTGGAGACCGTAAAAAGAGCGAGTTCGTAGGGCAAAAAGGTTTGGCGGTAATCAGTATACTTGTGGTGCTGCAGATAGTACTTGACTTCAACACAGATGGTGAATTCTCTTACAACTTCCTTTCTCTATTCTGCGCTTATGGTGCCTCTTTTCTTAACGATATTATAAACTCGCCTGCGATTAGTTCTAGTTTGCAGCTGAAAATGACTAATCACTGAGGGCTAACGGTCAAGAAGGCTGAATGTCAAGACAAGCAGGCCCATTGCTTCCTCAAAACGCCAATCTTTCCAGACACAGTGAGGGTGCAAAAACTTTAGAAACTACGCAGCTCTATCATAATTGTGGAATAATGGAGAGGGTCTGGGAGGAACTCAGAAAAATCGAGTCTCAAGCAGAGCAAATCAGAAACGAAGCCAGAGATGAAGCCAAAAAGATAACAATTCTCGCACAGCAAGAAGCTGAGAAACTTGTTGCAAACAGCAAGACTTACGCTGAAGAAGAGGCACATAGGCTTTACACTGACACAATTCAGGAAGCCAACCGAAGCCGTGACGAACAGCTGAAAACCAACCGAGAATCCACGGAGAAACTAAGAGTTCAAGCGGAAAAGCGTATGGAGAAAGCATCATCAACAATTGTGAACGCGCTGCTTGAGGAAACGATATATTGACTCAGACAAAACTCTATTCGCGTGTTATAGTCAAAATCGGCGCAGAAAGAGGTAAATTGCTTAGTGAAGCCAAACTCAAAACGCTGACAGAGAGCAAGAACCTCCAAGAACTCACAGCTCAAATTCGAGATTCAAGCTACCAAGAACAAATAGCTAGAGTGTCATTGCCACTAACAAGCCGCAAACTTGAAAGAGCGTTCTATGAAAACCTAATTGAAACCTATTTGAAGATAGTCAAGAATTCGCCAAAGAAGGCCAAAGAATATCTTGATTTGTATCTTCTAAGGTTTGAAATGGAGAGCATCAAGGCGCTCATAAAAGCAACCAGCGCCAAGCTAAACCTAGAGCAAAAGATTGCAAAAATCTACTTTTCTGTTGAAAATTATCTTAAGAACGGCGCGGTCTTGGAGGAAGCCCTGAAAGCTCTATCTGTAAGGCAAGTAGTGAACGCCCTTAGTAACACAGGGTATGCCTCAGCATTGAGCACGGGGCTGCAAAGTTATGAAGAGACAAGCTCAACAATGCGCTTCGATATGCTCATTGACAAGATATTTTACGAACAACTCTATGACAGCTATGAAAGGCTTCCTAAGAAAGAAAAGCCACACGCATTTTTTTACGCAAGCATAGAAACGGACAGCTTCACATTGTTGACCCTTTTGAGAGGAAAAGCTCTAAACTATGATGCTAATTGGTTACGACTTGCAGTCCCTCATGGCAATTTTAACCTTCGCACGGAAACAGTTGAGGCTGTCGTAGCTGCAGCAGATTTTGAATCCGCCCTCAAAATTGTCCTCGAAAACTATTACGCCGAATTCTTTACGAAAGCGCCAAACACCGAAGAAACAATAACAAACGCTGAAAAAGCCTTCCAAAGAGCGGTTTTTCAACGAGCCAAAGCAAGCATAATCACCGAAATTTTCAACATTGAATCCGCACTAGCTTTCATGACTCAGAAAGAAGTTGAAGTACGAAATCTTACCGCGCTATGCTTGGGTGTAGAAGCAGCGATGAAGCCAGAGGAAATTCAGCGCCAACTGTTGGTTTAAGCTTGCCTTGTCTGAAGAACAATTTTGGTATAGGTGGAGTTTTGTTTCAAAGGAGTGAACTCAGTGCCAGAGTCCTCGTAAAACTTGCTGAACCACTCGTAGAAGTGCAACCTCAACGTATGGATGAAAACGATTAATCCTTCGAGCGCGATCACAAATAGGTTTCCTCCTAGGATAATCGTGCCGCTGAGAACCAAACCTAAAAGCGAAGAGGAACCCACTAAGCTAGCGGCTGTATAAGTAACGAGAAGTAATGCCCAATGAGCCATAAGTAAAGCAAGAATTCGCGAGTATGAAACAGTATTGCTGAGCAACCGGATCATAAAGTCTCCAGCTTCGAAGAATCGCTCTCCCAACGACTTTTGTTCATTTTGTGATTCAATCGACCGCAATGGAGATTTCGTTAATGTCAAGAACGTAGGTTTTCCGAAAACCAAGACGACAAATGGTGCCAGAACGAGTAGTATCGGACCTTTGATCCAAACGCCAAAATTCAGCTGATAACCTGCAATAAGGTAGACTGCGCCTGCATAAAATGCTATTTTAGGTACAGATGTCAGGAATGCGTCAGCCATTTTTCGCTTAAGCAGAAAATTGACCATTTCCAAAGTCAAACCGCTAATGATCTGCGTTACTCCAACGAATAGGCTGAAAATAAGGAATGTCAACACATTGTCAAAAGGACTAAACCACAACGGAGAAAAAACGTGTATACCAAAAAACTCGCCGAACAACAAGCCCGCAAATATGGCTGCTGCACCGCAGGCAGCTAAAATCCAACATACATTCTTGATTGATTGATTTTTCTTGATTAGTTTTCCAAGCGCCAACCCGCCAACTAGTAGCATTAAGCCATGCCCAACATCAGCAAACATCAACCCGAAGATAAGGGGGAAAGTAATTGCAATCACAGAAGTAGGGTCTACTTCGTCGTAGTGCGGCAGACCATAAAGTTTGGTAATTTCTTCGAAAGGTTTGACAAATCGACTATGACTAATCCTTGTAGGGGGATCTTCAGCCGCCGCTACCTCGTTTTCCAGAACTAAGACCCTTCCTTCAAGCATCTTCTGAATTTTCTCAGTAAGCTCACGGAATTTTTTCTTAGGTACAAACCCTTTAGTAGTCGCAAGCCGTCCGGACTGGAGAATTTTTCTTTCAGCCTGAAGTATTATAATGATGTTTTCTATTGTTTCTTTCCAAAGGGCAAGTTTGCTTTTGCTTTTCTTACGTAATTCATCCAATGAAGCAAGGAAAGTTCCTTCTTTGCTTTTGTTCTCCCTTAATTGACTATTGATCTTCTTGAGTGCCTCATTAATATCGTGAGGTAGGTCTTCAGGAATTGCGAAGATCTCAGCGTGGTGTGTTTTCAGGATTTTTTCAATATCACCACTATACTTGCTTGGTGAGGCTAAGCAAACAAAGGAAGTTTCCTTTGTTAAGTAGCATCGATGAGAAAAGACTGGAAACCCAATCAGCGCTGTCTCGAGTTCATCGAGGTTTCTTTGTGGCAAATTGGCGATGGCAATGTGGATAAACTCTAGCTCTTCCATGGCGGCAAGGTCTACTCCCATCGCATCCATCTTTGTCAGCATGTCTTTTGTGTGACTAAGTTGCGCAGCGTTTTCTCGTAGGCTGAACAAGGAACTATTTATGTCTTCAACTTCTTTTTTCGCTGTCAGAATTTGTTGGCTGGTGGAGTCCAAGAGAACTTGCCAATTTTCCGCTGTTATTTGTGTTTTGATAGGTAGCATAGTTCTGAAAATGTCGAAAAAGTCCGTTTTTTCTTGAATGAGTTTTTTCATCATGTCGTTAACGTCTGCGAGGGATTCTTCAGCTTTCTGAAGGCTTTGGTCATACGTACTAACGTCCGTGTCTTGAGCCGCTTGTTCAAGGTGAAATTCTCCGAAGCTGCTTAACGCTCCTAGTAACTGTTCGACGTCTGGTTTAGCACAGATTATTGATGTGGACGTCATTCTTTCTGGTCGTAACATGATTTTCTAACAAAATGTTGATTAACCTAGGGATTTAAGGTTTCATCGGCGACTAGAATGCTTGGTTACGTTATCGGCGATAGCCACATGATTAATGGCTTTAGACTTGTTGGCGTTGAGGGCTATGAAGTCAACTCGGTTGATGAAGCGCAGCAAGCCTTAAAAGACGCTCTTGTCCGTAGGGATTTGGCAATAATAATTGTTAGCGCAGCATTCTCCACTCAATCGCCGATGCGAGAATGGATCGCTAAGGTACGCAGAGAACATGAAGCACCCTTAATTGTAGAGATACCTGGAAGCAAAGGTGCAAATGGCGAAATTCGAATGTCGAACATTATAAGTAGAATCGTAGGGATCAGAATGTAAAGGCGATTTGGAATGAGTTTCAAGAATGGCCTTTCAGCAATTGCAAACGAAGTTCTGGGCGACGTGCAAAAAGAAGCAGAAGCCATTATTCTAGCGGCTGAAAATGACGCTAAAGAAACCTTGAAGGTAGCTAAAGAGAATGCGCAGCAAAGCTACCTTACCATAATTAACCAGGAAACTGAAAAAGCTGGGGCTGATATGCGAAAGATCGCTTCCGTAACCGAGGTGGAAATGAGAAATCGTCTGTTCCAAACAAAAGACGATTTGGTTGACACAGCTTTCAAGAAAGCAGTATCAAAACTTGAGGATTTCGCAAAAACTGAAAGATATCATGACTATCTGCTTAGGCTTGTAGAAGAAGGAACAAGAAAAATCGGCCAGAAAAACCTCGCTGTGCAAGTCAACGCTGCAGACAAGACATGGCTAACGAAAGGCTTTCTGAACCGCTTATCTAAGAAGCTTGATTGTGAACTAAAATTATTGGATCAAACAATAAATTGTATTGGGGGCTGCAAGATCCAAACCATTGACGGCAAAATATCTTATGATGGTACTTTAGATAATAGAGTACAAGAGCTTAAGCCTGTCTTGCGTGTTGAAGTAGCAAAAATCTTGTTTCGTGTGGAGACATAGAGAATATGCCTGTCAAAGGTAGCATAACTCGCGTTGCAGGGCCAGTAATTGAAGCCGAAGGTATGGCACATGCTGTAATGCATGAACTTGTTGAAGTCGGCAAAGAAGGTCTGGTAGGCGAAATTATCCGTCTAGAAGGTGAACACGCCACAATTCAAGTCTACCAAAACACAACTGGACTCAAAACCGATGAGCCCGTCATTGGCACTGGAAACCCTCTTTCAGTGGAACTAGCTCCGGGATTAGTGGGGAACGTTTTCGACGGCATCCAAAGACCCTTGGAGGTGCTTAAGGGGCTTACAGACTATTTCATCAAGAAAGCTAAAGGCATATCACCCCTTTCGAGGGACAAGAAGTGGCCTTTTGCACCCAAGGCGACGGTTGGAACCGGGCTTGTAAGCGGCGACGTCATTGGAACAGTGGCAGAGACAGCTTTGGTTGAACATCGCGTATTAGTCCCACCGAGCATGCAAGGCAAACTTACACAAATTGCAAAGAGAGGAAACTACACAATCACAGAACCCATAGCCACTATAGAAGCAAACGGGACGAAAATTAACCTGCCAATGTTGCAGAAATGGCCAGTAAGAAGACCAAGACCGAGCAGCGGGAGGCTTTCTCCATCTATCCCTTTGATTACTGGACAACGCGTAATTGACACGTTTTTTCCAATTGCTAAGGGAGGAAGCGCTGCTATTCCCGGCGGTTTTGGTACAGGAAAAACTATTGCTCAGCAGCAACTCGCAAAATGGTCAGACGCGGACTTGATAATCTATGTAGGTTGCGGTGAACGGGGCAACGAAATGGTTGATGTGCTAACAAGCTTTCCCAAGTTAATCGACCCTACAACTGGACACCCTCTTATGGAGCGCACAATAGTAATCGCTAACACAAGCAACATGCCACTTGCTGCCCGTGAAGCAAGTATCTACACTGGGATAACTATCGCTGAATATTATCGAGACATGGGATATGCAGTAGCTTTGATGGCAGATTCTACAAGTAGGTGGGCAGAAGCGCTCAGAGAAGTTTCAGGAAGACT
>Ga0187780_10002060_pt1 | contig 15143 bp, 16 predicted proteins | sample 1015_Q2_SP10_20__FD_132429 | JGI IMG/M metagenome (GOLD analysis project Ga0187780, IMG submission 132429) | Tropical peat soil microbial communities from peatlands in Department of Meta, Colombia - 1015_Q2_SP10_20_MG | ecosystem: Environmental > Terrestrial > Soil > Wetlands > Peat | place... | reverse complement strand
GACGTGACCAACCAGGAAGGGAAGTCGGTGGCGACCTACGACGTCCTCACGCTGGTCGCCAAGCAGTGGCCTCCGGCCGCATCTCAGTGACGGTTCCGGACCGCGGCCCAGACCGTGCCCGGCAGGTAGTCGAGGTAGGCGTACCCGCTCGCGAGCCCATCCAGAACGAAGAAGAAAGGAAGCCAGGGTGTCCCAGGGAGGTCAGGGGCCGAGGGGCGCGGGGGCCAGGGCCAGGCCGAGCACGACAGCCGAGCACGACAGCCTAGCGGTGGCCCAGGGACTCCCCGCCGGTCCAGGTCATGCGGTCAGGCCCCGGCGGGCGTAGACCTCCGCCGCCTCGGCCACCAGCGCCGCGCAGCGCGGCAGTCCCCGGGCGGCCAGCGAGCCGGCGAGCGCGGTCAGCTGCGCGGCGGTGGACCGGCCCGGCCGGAGAGCCTCGTAGATGGCCAGTACCTGGTCGTCCGGCAGCCCGGTCAGCTCGGCGGCGCGGCGCAGGTTCTCGGCCAGCTGCGGATTCCCGTGTTCCTCCGCGACCGCCGCCTGGCGCTCCAGCGTGTCCGGGTGGATCCGCAGGTCCGCCAGGCCGACCTCGCCGGCCTTCATCGCGTCCACGGTCAGGCTCTCGACCGGCTTCCCGGAGAGAGCCCGGATTCCAGCCTCATCAGCCACTTCAGTCACTTCAGTATCGCGGTCCGGGCCGGCCAACGGGCACGATGGACCGTTGAGCCGGTCTTATCCGGCCCGATGGTCCATCGTGCCGGTGCGGGCGGGCGCGAACGCGGGGCAGGCGGGCGCCAGGTCGGGGCGGGCACCGGCGAGAGCCGGGCGCGATAATCACGTCAGTCCCTCCAGTGACAGCTCTTCGGGTGGCGCGGCGGCATCCACCCGGCGGCGTTCCAGTTCCATCAGCGCGATCACCGTGGTGTGGTAGCGGGCCTCGATCGCCTCGTCCGAGTACGGGTTCCTGGCCGGGTCGGGCGTGCCGCCCCTGGCGTGCCGCGCGGCGTTCGCGCCGAGCAGCCGGTACAGGTCGGGCGTGACGGAGGGAGCGACCGAGTACAGCTCCAGGTTCGCCAGCGGGGCCAGGTCGCGGCGGTGGATGAGCGCCGTGCCCTTGCCCTGCAGGCCGATGCCGATGCCCGAGCCGGCCAGCCGGGCGGCGGCCAGGCCGATCCGGCCCAGGTCCACGGTGTCGTTGAACCGGACCACGCGGCCCGCGCAGCCCTCCTCCTCGAGCCCGGCCAGCATCTCGCGCAGCACGTCGGTCACGGCCAGCCCGGACAGGCACCGCCACACGTCGCGCCCGACGGCGGGCGAGACGCCGATCACCACGTCGCAGGGATCCTGCCCGGCCAGCGCCGGGCCGGCGGCCGCGAGCAGCGGGACCGCGGACCGCGCCTGGACCGCGCGCAGGTCGTCCACCCCTCGGGCCTGGCGGATCGCGTCGATCTCGCGCTGCCGGGCCGGGGGCGGCTCGTATCCGGTGCCGGGACCGGCGTAGTCGTTCGGGTCGGTGACGAGGGAGAGCACCCGGAGCTGCTCGTCGAAGATGGCGGACGTCTGCAGATAATCACCCGACAGCCGCGCGCGAACGAAAGCCACTGTCCGTTCGGCCATATCGAAATAGCCGCATTCGTCCAGGGCCGCCACGATGTCCACCACCGTCAGCCCGCGCTGGCGGATGGCGCGGGCCGCGGCGAGCACGGCCAGGGTGTCGGTCTCGCCCAGGTCCTTCGACCCGGCCGCGTCCACGGCCGCCTCCACGTGCTCGGCGGTGAAGTCGGCCAGGCCGAGGTGGGCGTACACGGCCCGGCAGGCCTGGGCCGCCTCGCGCCGCAGCGCCGCGATCCGGGCCGGCTCGACGGTCCGCAGGCCGCCGTCGATGCCCCAGTCGCGCTGCATGGCCAGGAAGTCGTCGATGTCCTCGGCGTTGAAGTTGCTCGGGCCGAACATGTTGTCATAGCGCTGGATCGACCCGAATCCGCTGAACGCGAAGTCCGAGCCGGCCAGCACGATCGGCAGCGTGCGGGAGGTACGGCGCATGTCCGACTCGCTCATCAGCGCGTCGTTGCCCGAGCAGGACTCCAGGTTGCGCATCATCACCATGACGTTCTCGGCCATCAGCTCGCGCAGCCCGCACGGTACCGCGGCGGCGACGCTGGCGCCGTCGATGCCGCCGTTCTGCACGCCCTGGGCGCCGACCGCCCGGGCCAGCGCCACGCAGCGCGCCTCGAGGTAGAGCATCGACCGGCCCTGCGCGCCCGCCATCAGGACTTCGGCTCCCGCACCCGACGACACGCGCATCTTCATGCCGCGGGACGCGTACGCGGAGGTGAGGAACGCCTTCGACCACGGCGTGTCGTCACCGTCGGTGAATACCGGCTCGGTGCCGTACAGGGAGACGGTCTCGGCGTACGAGGTGAGCCCGCGCATGCCGAGCTCGAGTTCGGCGGCTTCCTCGACCGAGCACTGGATCAGCACGCCGTCGGCGCCGCAGGCCGCGCCGATCAGGCAGGCCACCGCGTTGCTCGGCGCGTCGGCGAGCACGGGCACGGTCGTCTCGATCTCCCGGAACCCGAACGCCGCCGCGGTCGCCGCGTCGGCGGCGAGCAGCAGCGGATCATCGAGCCGGTTGGTGACGTGCGCCTGGTTGCTGGGCGTGCGCCTGGCCCGCAGCTTGGTCATGGCCATGCCGAGCTCGGGCGGGCGGAGCAGGGCCAGCACCCGGGCCAGCTTGGCCGGGGTGGCGCCCGCGCTCAGCCTGACGACCTCGTGCCGGGGGACGGCGGGATCGACCAGGAGCCGGGCGAACGCGACGTCGGATAGGCTCATCGCCTCGCCCGCCACGCTCAGGTCGAGGCCGTGCCGGGCGATGTAGGCGTCGATCGAGTCGAACTCCGTCTCGGGCACCCCGTCCAGCTCCACGACCCGGCCGTCATCGACGAGGAGACTCGGCCGCGGATCGTGCGGGGAGCGGAGCGCGGTCAGCCCGAGCTCGGCGTCCTCGATCGCGAAGCCGTCGAGGTTGACCCGCTGCCGGTCCATGAACCTGATCCGGCCCACCACCGGCTCGTCAGGTCCCTGGTGGGCTGTCATCCAGCGGCCTCAGCCCCGGCTACGGCCCCGAGGAATTCGGGGAGTACCTGACCGCCGTCGACCACGATCGTCTGCCCCGTGATATAGGCGGCCTCCTCCGTGGCGAGGAACAACACAGCGTGGCCAATCTCGTCGACCGTGCCAAGCCGGCGCAGCGGTATCGCGGCCGTCATATTCCTCATACGGGCTTTACCGAGATCAGCCAGGTCTTCGGTGATGATGTTGCCCGGCAGCACGGCGTTGACCGTGATGCCGCTGGGCGCCAGCTCGATCGCGGCCGCCCGCATGAAGCCGAGCTGGCCGGCCTTGCTCGCGCCGTAGTGCGTCCAGCCCGGGACGCCGGTGATCGGCCCGGTGATCGACGAGGTGAGGATGACCCTGCCACGGGCCGACCGCTCCAGGGCGGGAAGGCAGGCCTGGACCGAGAAGATCGTGCCCTTCAGGTTCGTGCCGAATACCTGGTCGAGATCCTCCTCGGTTAGATCCGCGAGTCGGCCCTCGGGGAAGATCCCGGCGTTAGCGCACAGCACGTCGATGCCGCCGAGCCGCTCCTGGGCGATCGCGGCCATCCGCCGGCAGTCCTCCCGGTCAGCCACGTCGGCCAGTACGTATGAGACCTCCCCGGGTAGCTCTTCGGCGGCGGCCCGGGCGGCGTCCGAATCCCGGCCGGTGATCAGGACCCGAGCGCCGTTGCTGGCAAACACGCTGGCGATCCCCTTGCCGATGCCACGGGTGCCGCCGGTTACCAGCACGGCGCGGCCGGCGATCGATGTAAACATGGCAGTGCCTCCGAATCTGGCCCTTCGCTGTCTGCTGAGAAAAGATCACTGTCTACTGAGAAAAGACTCCGCAAGGTCACAGCTGCTCTGGGTATACCCGGCACCGAGCTCGGCGGCGATCTCTACACCCTGGTGCGAACCGATCCACGCGACCAGGAGCAGTCGGCGGAACAGGATGAACGTCCAGATCTCCGCTTCCTCCTCGGCGGACAGTTCGCCGGCCTGGCGGTAGCCGGCCAGCCAGGTATCGACCAGTCCCGGCACTTCCGGCGAATGCTCGAAGAAACTCACCGAGGTACCCAGGTCGTACAGGTACCAGCTGAACCCGGAGTCGTCGAAGTCGATCACGCTGACCGACCCCTCGTGCACGATCAGGTTGGCCAGCCGGGTATCGGCATGGACCAGTCCGTAGCGGGCCGGGTCTGTGCCGAACGCGGTCAGCCGCGCCTTCAGGGTTTCGTCGAGCCGACCGAGCACCTGGCGTTCGGACGCCCCGACGCCAATGCCGTCCTGCCAGCGGCCCCACCTGACCCCGTCGCCAAAAGCCGCCGCGTAGTCCCAGTGGAACCGGGTGAACCAGGTCGGCCTGCGCCATTGCCGCGCATGCCGGTGCATCCGAGCGGTAATCTCGCCGAGCTGGGCGAAGTAGCCGTTCGTCAGCGCGCCCGCGAGCTGTCCACCTGGAGCGGAGCCTGGTCCGGTCCCTGGCCCGGAGCCTGGTCGGGTGTCTGGTCCGGTCCGTGGTCCGGAGCCTGGTCCGGTCCCTGGCCCGGAGCCTGGTCCGGTGTCTGATCCGGAGCTTGGTGGGGTACTTGGTACCGAACCTGCTTCTAGGCTCGCTTCGCTGCCCGGCAGGAACTCAAAGCGTACGCAGTGCCGGGCTGCTACGCCGCCGGGCTCGGCCACTGTCACCACTCGCCGCCCGTCGTCGGCGGCCAGCACTCGCGGGGTGCGCACCCCGGCTTCCGCGCGCAGCGCGTCCATCCAGGCTAGCTCAGAGGCGATTTCGTGCTCGGTATGGTAGCCAAGCCGGTGCACGCGCAGGACCGATGGCCCAGCATCGGGATCGGACACCAAGAAGGTGGCGTTCTCCGAGACGTTGAGCAACTCGACGGAACTGTCCGGGTGGCAGCCGTACGCGCGCAGCGCTTCCCTGGCGCACACAGTCACGCGGTACAGGACATTTCCCCCCGCCGACAGGTCGTGCCCGCCCACGGGGAGGCCCTGCCCGCCCGGGTCGTGCAGGCCATACGCCGGGTTAACCGTTTCGATATCTCCTCCCTGGTTCCCACGTCAGGCACAGGACCGTCGCAGACCGCTGCGCGAGGGATGGCGGGTAAGCAGATCCTTAGCAGGTCGCGTTGGCGAGGGAACGGGCCTGGCAGTGCAGCGCCGCGCCCAGCGGCCTCGGTAGTCGGGTTATCGAAATCAATAGCGATTTATCATCGCAGTCCATGATCAGATCGAATAGCATCTTGGCATACCGCGCAAAAAAGGGGTGGTGCGGGGTGCGGGTCGTCCAAGCGTACCGGTTCGCGCGCGACCCGTCCCCGGCGCAAGAACGGATGCTGCGCTCGCACGCGCCGCCCTATTCGCGTGGAGCAGGGGCCTTGCCCGGTGCAGGGCACGGTACGAAGCCGACGGGAAGTGGTACTCGGCCATCGACCTGCGCAAGCTCCAGAACTCCGGGAAGAAGGCCGGCCTGGCCCTGTCCTGGTGGCCGGTGAACTCCAAGTGGGCCTACCGGGAGTCGTTGCGTGACCTCGGCCGGGCGCTGAACGATTTCATCAAGTCCAGGAAGGGCAAACGCCAGGGGAAGCGGCTCGGCTAACCCCCTGGTAGCAAGATCGTGGATCGCTACCCCTGTCATACGGGGCGTAACGATCCACGATCATTACCGAGCGGGCGGGGCGTGGACTGCCGGGCCGGACGGCCCCCAGATGTCAGGCGGGCGGGCGTCAGGCGGATGCGCCGTGCAGGCGGGCCAGGGCTTCGGCGAGGATCGCCTCGCCGTCGGAGTCGCTGCGGCGCTCTTTTACGTAGGCGAGGTGCGTCTTGTAGGGCTCGACCCGCGGCGGGGCCGGCGGGCTCTGCTCGTTCTGACCGGCCGGGTTGCCGCACCGAGGGCATTCCCAGGTGTCAGGGATCGCGGCATCGGTAGCGAAGCTGGGCCGCGTCTCGTGCCTGTTGGCGCACCAGAACGACACCCAGACGCGGGGCGCGGACTCGCCGCGCTCGGCCTCTCCCATGGGTCCCGCGCCGACCCTGCTGCCGCGAATGGCGTTACCACTACTCACAGATCACCCCTTGAAGGCCACAGAGCTATTAAGCCAGAACTTCGGTGCGGGAAGACGTACGCGTTAGTGATTGATGAGCCAGCCGAGAGCAATGATGCAGATGAACCAGATGATACCGAAGAAGATGGTGATCCGGTCCAGGTTCCGCTCGACTACGGAAGAAGAGCCCAGAGTGGAGGACACCCCGCCGCCGAACAGGTCAGACAGCCCGCCGCCCTTACCCTTGTGCAGCAGGACGAGCAGGACCAACGCGAGACTCGTGATGATCAGGATAACGGAAAGCCCAATGATCATCTCTGTTATCCATCTCCTGCTGGCAAGGCCTATGCTGCTAGTTCACGATACCGGCAGATCTGAGCGAACTGCCCGGCGTCGAGGCTCGCGCCGCCGACGAGGGCGCCGTCGACGTCCGGTTGCGCCATGATCGGCGCGATGTTGCCGGGCTTGACGGACCCGCCATACAGGATACGCACACTCAGGGCCGTCTCGGCGTCATGAATCTCCGAAATCCGCGACCTAATTGCCGCGGTCATCTCCTGCGCATCCTCCGGGGTGGCCACCTCCCCGGTCCCGATGGCCCAGACCGGCTCGTATGCGACCACCATCCCAGCCACCGCGTCGGCCGGGATCCCCTTCAGCGAAGCGTCGATCTGCGTCATGCAGTGCTCGACATGGGCGCCCGACTGGCGTGTCTCCAGGAGTTCTCCGACGCACAGGATGGGCGTCAGGTTCCACCTCAGCGCCGCCTGCACCTTGGCGTTGACCAGCGCATCGGTCTCGGCATGGTACTGGCGCCGCTCCGAGTGCCCGGCCAGCACGTACTCGCAACCAAGCTTGGCGAGCATCGACCCGGAAATATCGCCGGTGTACGCGCCTGAGTCGTGCGGGGACAGGTCCTGCGCGCCGTAGGAGATCCGCAGCTTGTCGCCTTCGATCAGGGTCTGGACGCTGCGCAGCGCGGTGCACGGCGGCAGCACCGCCACCTCCACGCTGTCGAAGTCCCTATCGGTCAGAGTGAACGCGAGCTTCTGCACGAGCGCGATCGCCTCGAGATGATTCTCGTTCATCTTCCAGTTGCCCGCCATCAGCGGCAGCCGCGCTCCGGCAGCACGCGGCGGCCGGGGCGTCATGAGTCCTCCTCCAGGGCCGTCAGGCCGGGCAGCGTCTTGCCCTCGAGGTATTCAAGGCTCGCGCCGCCTCCCGTCGAGATGTGCCCGAACGCGCTCTCGTCGATGCCCAGCGCCCGGATCGCCGCCGCCGAGTCGCCGCCGCCCACCACCGTCAGCCCGTCAACGCGGCTGATCGCCTCGGCCACCGCGCGGGTTCCGGCGGAGAAGGCCGGGAACTCGAACACCCCGGCCGGCCCGTTCCAGAACACCGTCTTGGCGTCGGCCAGCTTCTCCGCGAACAGGGCCCGGGTTCGCGGGCCCGCGTCCATGCCTTCCCGGTCGGCTGGGAACTCGGTCACCGGGACCACGGAATGCTCGGCATCGGGCGCGAAGTGGGTCGCCGCGACCAGGTCGAGGGGGAGCACGAGTTCGACGCCGCGCCGCTCCGCGTCCTCCATCACGGCCTTGACCGCGGGGATCTGGTCGGCCTCGAGCACCGAGTTGCCCACCTCGTAGCCGCGCGCGGCCAGGAACGTGTAGCCCATGCCGCCGCAGATGAGGATGCGGTCCGCCAGGCCCAGCAGGTTGCCGATCACGGCGAGCTTGTCCGACGGCTTCTTGCCGCCGAGCACCACCACGAAGGGGCGGGCCGGGTCGGTGGTCAGCTGGCGCAAGACCCCGACCTCATCGCGGACCAGGTCGCCGGCGGCGTGCGGGAGCAGCGCGGGCAGATCGTAGACGGAGGCGTGCTTGCGGTGCACCGCGCCGAACGCGTCGTCCACGTACAGCTCGCCGAAGCGGGCCAGCCGCTTGGCGAACGCGGCCCGCTCGGCGTCGTCCTTGCTGGTCTCGGCGGGCTCGAAGCGCACGTTCTCCAGCACCGCGACGTCTTCGTCGCCGAGGCTGAACGCGGTCCGTTCCGCCGACGCGCCCGCCACGTCGGTGGCGAACGCGACGGGCCGTCCCAGCAGTTCGCCCAGCCGCGCCGCCACCGGCCGCAGCGACGGGCCGCCGGCCGCGCGCTCGGAGAGCGAGGCGCCCTTGGGGCGGCCGAGGTGCGCGAGGACGATCACCCGCGCGCCCCGGTCCGACAGCTTGCCGATCACCGGCAGGCTGGCCCGGATCCGGCCGTCGTCGGTGATCTCCCCGGTGCCGGTCAGGTCGAGCGGGACGTTCAGGTCCGACCGCAGTAGTACCCGGCGGCCGAGGACCTCCAGGTCATCGACGGATCGCATTTACCGCAGCCGGGAGGCGACGAGCGCGGCCAGGTCGACGAGCCGGCACGAGTAGCCCCACTCGTTGTCGTACCAGCCGATCACCTTGACCTGGTCGCCGAACGTCATGGTCAAAGAGGCGTCGAAGGTGCACGAGGCCGCGGAGCCGACGATGTCGGAGGAGACGATGGCGTCCTCGGTGTAGTACAGGTAGCCCTTGAGGGCGCCCTCAGCGGCGGCCTTGTACGCGGCGTTGACCTCGTCCTTGGTCGCCTCGCGGCCTAGCTGGACCACCAGGTCGGTCGCCGAGCCGTCCGGCACCGGTACCCGCAGCGCCATCCCGTCCAGCTTGCCCTTCAGCTTGGGCAGCACCAGGGCGGTCGCCTTCGCGGCGCCGGTGGTGGTGGGGATGATGTTCTGCGCGGCGGCACGGGCGCGGCGCAGATCCTTGTGCGGGAAGTCCAGGACGACCTGGTCATTGGTGTACGCATGGATCGTGGTCATCAGGCCCTTTACGATCCCGAAGTTGTCCAGCAGCACCTTCGCCAGCGGCGCGACGCAGTTCGTGGTGCAGGACGCATTGGAGATGATGTGATGGGCGGCCGGGTCGTACGCGTCGTCGTTGACCCCCATCACGATCGTGATGTCCTCGCCCTTGGCCGGCGCGGAGATGATGACCTTTTTCGCCCCGGCGTCGAGGTGCGCCCGTGCGGCGTCGGCGTTGTTGAACTTGCCGGTGGACTCGAGCACGATGTCCACGCCCAGGTCGCGCCAGGGCAGGTCCGACGGGTTCCGCTCGGCCAGGAACTTAATCGTCTTGTCGCCGGCCCGGATGGTGTCTCCCGACACGGACACGTCGATCGGCAGGACGCCGAGCACCGTGTCGTACTTGAGAAGGTGCGCCATGGTGGCGATGTTCCCAAGGTCATTGGCGGCGACGATTTCGATGCCGCGGTCACCGTCTGCGGCGTTGACGGCACGCCAGAAGTTACGGCCGATCCGGCCGAATCCGTTGATTCCCACGCGAATAGTCACAGTACGAAGTCTCCTTGTCGATCCCTGATCACCAGCGCTCCGAGACTATCGGACTCGGGCTCGAGGATCGCCAGGGTCCTTGGCCCCGAAATCACCGGGGAATTCACTCCGGACCCGCACGTGGAGGCCATCTGGGGCTCCCGATGCCGGACAGGCAGGCACTGACTCCTGAGATCACCTTATAGAAAGCAACATTCATGTGCCTAACGGGCCGTGGCTCGCGGGCGCAGGATGCCGGTGAGAGACTCGGGGCGCCGCGTCCGGCAATGAGAGCGTTCCGAGTGTCGATCCTGGCCGTGCGAGTTCGTGTAGGAGGTGAGACGCTGGCACTCGCCAGCGGCGACGCCAAGGAGGCACCAGATGAAGCAGTACCTGCTCAGCGTGTATCACCCCGAAGGGGAAATCCCCGCGCCCGAGGTCCTGGACAAGATCATGCAGGACGTCAGCGCCCTGAACGCCGAGCTTCAGGCGGCTGGCTTGTGGGTCTTCGCCGGAGGGCTGTACCCCTCGAGCACGGCCACCGTACTCCAGGTCCAGGGCGGCGACGTGCTCATCACCGACGGCCCGTTCGCCGAGGGCAAGGAGCACATCGGCGGCCTGTGGGTCATCGAGGCTCCCGATCTCGACTCCGCACTTGAGTGGGGCCGGAAGGCCACCCGCGCCTGCACCGTCCCGATCGAGGTGCGGCCGTTCCAGGAAGAGGCCGAGGGCTGACCGTGCCTCCGACCGCGCTCGCCGACATCGAGCGCGTCTTCCGCGAGGAGTACGGCCGGGCGGTGGCCGTCCTGACCCGGGTCTTCGGCGACATCGACACCGCCGAAGACGCGGTCCAGGACGCGTTCGCCGAGGCAGCCAGGCGATGGCCCGGCACGGGCCTGCCGCCGAGCCCGGCCGGATGGATCATCACCACCGCGCGCAGGCGGGCCATCGACCGCCTGCGCCGGGAGGCGGCACGAGCGGACAAGCACGCTCAGGCCGCGCTCCTGCACGCCCGTGACGAACCCGCAGAGCAGGCTTTCGGGGAGGGGCCCGTGCCCGATGACCGGCTCCGGCTCATGTTCACCTGCTGTCATCCGGCACTCGGGACCGGCGCCCAGGTCGCGCTGACGCTCCGGTTGCTGGGCGGTCTTACCACGGCGGAGATCGCGCACGCGTTCCTGGTGCCGGAGCCGACGATGGCCCAGCGCCTGGTCCGGGCCAAGGGCAAGATCCGGGACGCGGGGATCCCGTACCGGGTTCCTGCCGCGGCCGACCTGCCCGGGCGGCTGGCAGCGGTGCTCGCCGTCGTCTACCTGATCTTCAACGAGGGATACACGGCGAGTTCGGGTGACCAGCTGGCCCGCGCCGACCTGTGCGCCGAGGCGATCAGGCTCGGCCGGCTGCTGGCCGAGCTCATGCCGGACGAGGCCGAGGCGCTGGGCCTGCTTGCGCTGATGCTGCTCACCGAGTCACGCCGGGCGGCGCGGACCGGCCCAGACGGTGCCCTGGTGACGCTCGCTGAGCAGGACCGGACCCGGTGGGACCGCGCGCTCGTCGCCGAAGGGCAGGCCCTGGTCCGGCGCTGCCTGCGGCGCGACCTGCCGGGCCCGTATCAGATCCAGGCGGCCATCAACGCCGTGCACAGCGACGCGCCAGTCGCGTCCGGCACCGACTGGGGCCAGATCCTGCGGCTCTATGACCAGCTCATGGTGGTCGCGCCTGGCCCGGTGGTAGCCCTGAACCGCGCTGTCGCGGTGGCCGAGGTCGACGGCCCGGCCGCTGCGCTGGCCATCGTGGACGGCCTGGACCCCTCAGCCTCGTCAACCTCGTCCAACCTGGGCGGTTATTACCTGTTCCATGCGATCCGCGCCGACCTGCTCCGCCGCCTCGGCCGGAACGCCGAAGCGGCCGCGGCGTACGAGGCCGCGCTAGCCCTTACCCGGAACGCGGCCGAGCACGCTCACCTGGCCGCGCGACTGGCGGATCAGCGTCCAGGCCAACCGGATGGCATAGCCGACGGATAGGTGATCGATGTTCTGCTCGGTGCGGCTGGCCAGGGACCTTCTAGCGTTCGACCAGACCACTTTGGCCGGGTTTGAGCTCGGAGGCGTACGGCGGGAGCTGTAGACCGCCGGCCCTGGCCTGGCGGCGGCCAGCTCGGCCATCGCGCGGCTGACGTTGGCAGTCGCATGAACGATCATCGCCGGGCCGGGAAGTCAGCCGTCCCCGCCGCCGTCGCCGCCGCCGTCCCCGTCGCCGTCTTCAGGCTCGCCGGCGGCCGGGTTGGAAGTCGCGGTCGCGGGGGTTGAGACCACAGCGGCAGGGCTCGGGGACCAGGGGTTGTAGGTTGCCGTGCCCCCGCCAACCTGGTCTGGCGCGGCCCTGGCGTCCGCGAGATGAATCACGGCCACAGCCAGGGCGACGGCGAGCAGGGTGAACAGGATCGTCCCGATGTTCTTTCGTATCGTTTCCATGACTGAAGCGTAACACGAACAAATTAGCGAAAACTAGCCCGGCCCACTGGGATTGGCTGCGGGGTTCCGCCGACGAAATCGTCAGGGGAGCATGTCGGCGGTGAGGGATGCTTCGGTGCCCGGGATGCCCTGTTCGGCGGCCCGGCGGTCGGCCATGGCCAGCAGTCGGCGGATGCGGCCGGCGATGGCGTCCTTGGTCAGCGGCGGGTCAGCCAGCTGGCCTAGTTCCTCCAGGCTGGCCTGCCGGTGGGCCATGCGCAGCTTGCCCGCCATGGTCAGGTGCTCCGGCGCGTCCTGGCCGAGGAGCTCCAGGGCGCGCTCCACTCGCGCCCCGGCCGCCACCGCGGCCCGAGCGCTGCGGCGCAGGTTCGCGTCGTCGAAGTTCGCCAGCCGGTTCGCGGTCGCCCGGACCTCGCGGCGCATCCGCCGTTCTTCCCAGGCCAGCACGGCCTGGTGCGCGCCGAGCCGGGTCAGCATGGCGCTGATCGCCTCGCCGTCCCTGATCACTACCCGGTCCACGCCGCGCACGTCGCGCGCCTTGGCGTGCACCTTCAGCCGCCGCGCCGCGCCGGCCAGGGCCAGCGCCGCCTCGGAGCCGGGGCAGGTGATCTCGAGTGCCATCGAGCGCCCCGGCTCGGTCAGCGACCCGTGGGCCAGGAACGCGCCGCGCCAGGCGGCCTCGCAGTCGCACGCGGCACCGGACACCACCTGCCGGGGCAGGCCGCGCACCGGGCGGCCGTAGCTGTCGATCAGTCCCGCCTGGCGGGCCAGGCTCTCGCCGGCCTGTCCCTTGTCCACCCGCACCAGGTACCGGTTCCCCTTGCGCAGGCCGCTCGGCGCGAGCACGAGGAACTCGGCCGGGTGCCCGAAGACCTCGGCGATGTTCGCCCGCAGCCGTCTGGCCGCCGCACCGGTATCCAGTTCCGCCTCGATCACGACCCGGCCCTCGGACAGGTGCAGCCCGCCGGCGAACCTGAGCAGCGTAGAGACCTCTGCCTTGCGGCAGCACGGCTTGATCACCGTGACCCGGCTGAGCTCGTCCTTCACCACGCCGGTCATCGCCATTCGGCGTCACTCCCCTGTGTTAGCTGTGCTAGCCCGGGGGGAGGTGTTTTCCCGGAGGTTGTGTTTCCCCGGGCGGACGACCCCCCGGGATCCCCCCGACCCTGGGGGGAACCTTCCCCCCAGGGTCCCCGGGCAGACCCCCGCTCCGGGGGCGAGCCCTTGGTCTCCTGGAATATCTGGGCGTACGTCCCGGCCAGGAGCATCGGGTCATGCCGCGGCGTACCGTCGGCCGCGGCCACGTCCGCCATCACCAGCCGGGCTCCCAGCATGCCCGCCGCCTTCTCCAGATCGGCCAGGTTACTGCTGCCCGTCGCCTTGGTGTCGGCGAGAACCACGTCCACAGTAAGCGCCGGCGCGTGCTCGGCGAGGACCTGCAGGTGCTTGTGCGGCGAGAAACCATCGGTCTCCCCCGGCTGCGGCGCCAGGTTGAGGACCACCAGCCGGCGCGCCGACGTGGCGTGGAGGGCCGCCGCGAGCCTGGGTACCAGCAGGTGCGGCAGCACGCTGGTGAACCACGAGCCCGGACCGAATACCACCCAGTCGGCGTCGTGCACGGCGCGTACCGCCTCGGGTACCGCGGGCGGGTCGGGAGGCAGCAGCGTGATGGACCGCACCTGACCCGGAGTCGTCGCGCACTCCGCCTGCCCCCGGACCGTCGTGACCTCATCCGGCCTGTCCGGGTCGGCGCCCACCACCTCGGCGACGATGTCCAGCGGCACGGCGGCCATCGGCAGCACCCGGCCGCCGGTCCCGAGTAGCCTGCCCACCCAGTCCAGCCCGGCCACGGTATCGCCGAGCAGGTCCCACAGCGCCACTATGAGCAGGTTGCCGACGGCATGGCCGGCGAGCTCACGGTCCCCGCCGAACCTGTGCTGCACCACCTTGCTCCAGGTGATACCCCATTCGTCGTCCCGGCACAGGGCCGCCAGCGCCATCCGCAGGTCGCCGGGGGGCAGTACGCCGTAGTCACGGCGCAGCCTGCCGCTTGACCCGCCGTCATCAGCCACCGTCACGATGGCCGTGAGGTCGCCGGTCACCCGCCGGAGCGCCCCCAGCGACGCCGCCAGCCCGTGTCCGCCACCGAGCGCCACCACCCGCACGCCGGTCACCCGATACTCACTCCCGCCCTAGGTCACGGTGTACTACCTGAACATCGGCTCCGGCCCAAGATTCCCCAGAATCCCCAGAACCCCCCGCAGTCTCGAGAGCCGCGACGCGCGCGGCCAGCTCGTCGGCCATCGCCACGCTGCGGTGCTTGCCGCCGGTGCAGCCTACCGCGAACGTCACGAACCGCTTGCCCTCGCGCTCGTAGCCGGGCAGCACGACGCTCAGCAGGTCTGCGTAGTGCCGCAGGAAGTCTTCCGCACCCGGCTGGGAAAGGACGTACTCCCGCACCGGCCCGTCCTGCCCGGTCATCGGGGCCAGTTCCGCGATCCAGTGCGGGTTCGGCAGGAACCGGCAGTCCGCCACGATGTCCGCGTCCACCGGCAGGCCGTACTTGTAACCGAACGAGACGATGGACAGGCGCAGGCCGGCGGCGGTCCCGCCGCCGAAGAAGTCCCGCATCCTGGCGCGCAGGCCATGCACGTTGAGCCTGGACGTGTCGAGCACCAGGTCGGCGTCACCGCGGACCTCGCGCAGCAGCTCGCGTTCGGCCGCGATGCCGTCGGTCACCCGCCCGGTGCCCTGCAGCGGATGAGGTCGCCGCTCGCTGTCGAACCTGCGGACCAGCGTGTCCTCGGCGGCCTCCAGGAACAGGATGCGGGCCGCCGCGCCGCGCGCGGCCAGCTCGCTGACCGCCGACTTCAGGTCCGTGCTGAACGCCCGGCTGCGGAAGTCGACCACCGCGGCCATCCGTGAGACCGCCCCGTTGGTCCGGGCGGCGAGGTCGGCCATCGTGGGCAGCAGGCTCGGCGGCAGGTTGTCCACCACGTACCAGCCGAGATCTTCGAGCGCCTTGGCGGCGGTGGACCGTCCCGCTCCGGACAGCCCGGTGATGATCACGATGTCGGTCTGGATGTCCTCCGGCTGCTCGTCAACCGCCCTCATGACGATCCTTCCAAGGGGGTCCGGGGGGATGGGTCCCTTCCAAGGG
>Ga0187780_10002059_pt1 | contig 15145 bp, 12 predicted proteins | sample 1015_Q2_SP10_20__FD_132429 | JGI IMG/M metagenome (GOLD analysis project Ga0187780, IMG submission 132429) | Tropical peat soil microbial communities from peatlands in Department of Meta, Colombia - 1015_Q2_SP10_20_MG | ecosystem: Environmental > Terrestrial > Soil > Wetlands > Peat | place... | reverse complement strand
TCGGCAAGTATCTCGGTAAGGGCTACACGGTGAAGGCGACCGTGGGGCACATCCGGGATCTGCCCGAGCGGGAGCTGGGCGTCGACATCGAGGCCGGCTTCAAGCCGAAGTTCGTCACCGTCAAGGGCAAGCAGAAGGCGATCCAGGAGCTGAAGAAGGCGGCCAAGGAGGTCTCCCAGGTCCTGATCGCCACCGACCCGGACCGTGAGGGCGAGGCCATCGCCTGGCACGTGCGCCAGCAGCTCGGCGCCGACCGCGTGCGCCGCGTCCTGTTCCACGAGATCACCAAGGACGCCATTCAGCGCGCGATCACCAACACGATCAAGATCGACGAGAAGAAGGTCGAGGCCCAGCTGGCGCGGCGCATCCTCGACCGGCTGGTCGGCTTCAAGGTGAGCCCGCTGCTGTGGAAGGCGCTCAAGACCGGCCTCTCGGCGGGCCGCGTGCAGACCGTGGCCCTGCGGCTCATCGTGGAGCGCGAGCAGGAGATCGCGAAGTTCGTGGCGCAGGAGTACTGGAGCGTCACGGCGCACTGCGAGAAGGACGGCCAGGCGTTCGACGCCGAGCTGCACAAGCTCGACGGCAAGAAGCCCGAGATCCACACCGAGGCCGAGGCGCAGGCCGTGGTCGCGGCCGTGCGCGACCTCGCGTTCGTCGTCACCGACGTCAAGCGCAAGGAGCGGCGCAAGCGGCCGCCCGCGCCGTTCACCACCAGCACGCTGCAGCAGGAGGCGGCCAAGCGCCTCGGCTTCTCCAGCAAGCGGACGATGCGGGTGGCGCAGGACCTCTACGAAGGCGTGGAGATCGCCGACGAGGGCGCGGTCGGCCTGATCACCTACATGCGCACCGACTCCACCCGGGTGGCCAGCAGCGCGGTGGACGCGGCGCGGGGCTGGGTGAAGGGGCAGTTCGGCCAGAAGTACCTGCCCGACAAGCCGGTCCTCTACGGCGCCTCGCAGAATCCGCAGGCGCAGGACGCGCACGAGGCGATCCGCCCGACCGAGGTCGAGCGCACCCCCGAGAGCGTGCGCCGGGACCTCACGCCCGACCAGCTCAGGCTCTACCAGCTGGTGTGGCAGCGCTTCGTGGCCTCGCAGATGGCGCCCATCGTCTACGACACGACCAGCGTGGACTTCGACCTCGGGCGCTGGCTGTTCCGCGCCACGGGGTCCGTCATCCTGTTCGACGGCTACCACCGCCTGTACCACGAGGCGCGCGAGCAGGGCGAGGGGCGCACGCTCGAGGACCTCACGCCGCTGCCGGCGCTCGCCGTGGGCGACCGGGTCGCGCTGCTCGGCATCCTGCCGGAGCAGCACTTCACCGAGCCGCCGCCACGATACAGCGAAGCCTCGCTGGTCAAGGAGCTCGAGCGCCTCGGCATCGGCCGCCCGTCCACCTACTCGGCCATTTCCAGCACGCTGGTGGCGCGGCACTACGTGAGCCTGGAGGACAAGCGGTTCCACCCCACCGAGCTGGGCACCACCGTGGAGCGGATGCTGATCCCCCGCTTCCCCGACATCTTCAACGTCGAGTTCACCAGCGAGATGGAGAGCGAGCTCGACCGGATCGAGGAGGGCGAGCTCAGCCGGGTGGAGGTCCTCGACGACTTCTGGAAGCCGTTCGCCAAGGCGCTGTCCAAGGCCCGTCCCGAGGAGATGATCTCGGAAGCCCACAACCTCGAGGGGCTCGCGGATCAGCGCTGTCCCCGGTGCGGGAGCCCGGTGGTCGCCAAGGCCGGCCGGTTCGGCCCCTACATCGCGTGCACCAAGCAGAACGATCCGGAGTGCAAGTACACCAAGTCGCTCCGCAAGCCGCGGGCGCCCGACCGCCCGACCGACCAGCTGTGCCCGAAGTGCGGCGCGCCGCTGGTCATCAAGACGGGCCGCTACGGCGAGTTCCTGGCGTGCACGCGCTACCCCAAGTGCGATCACACCCAGCCGGTGCCGCTTGGCGTGAAGTGCCCGAAGTGCGGCGTCGGGGACCTGGCGGAGCGGCGCAGCAAGCGCGGCCGCTCCTTCTTCGGGTGCTCGCGGTACCCGGAGTGCGATTTCACCGTCTGGAACCGCCCGGTGCCGGTGACCTGTCCGTCCTGCGGCTACGTCGGGGCGGAGAGCAAGCAGACCAAGGCGAGGGGAGCGTTCCGGAAGTGCCTGAAGTGCGGCACGGAGTTCGCGGCCGAGGAGACGCCGGCGGCGGCAGCGGCGGTCACACCGGCCGCGTCCTGACCGCGACGGTCGTCGGCGGCGGCCTCGCCGGCTGCGAGGCGGCCTGGGCGCTCGCCGAGCGCGGCGTCCGGGTGACGCTGGTGGAGATGCGTCCGGCGGTGACGACGCCGGCTCATCACACCGACCTGCTGGCCGAGCTCGTCTGCAGCAATTCCTTCAAGAGCGTCGAGACGACGAATGCGCACGGCCTGCTCAAGGCCGAGCTGCGGCTGCTGGGCAGCCTGCTGCTGCGCTGCGCCGACGAGGCGCGGGTGCCGGGGGGCGCGGCCCTCGCCGTGGACCGCACCGCGTTCGCGAGCCGCGCGACCGAGCTGGTGGGCGGGCACCGCAACGTGCGGCTGGTGCGCGAGGAGGCCGCCGACCTCCCGTCTCCCGGCATCGTCGCCACGGGACCGCTGACGTCCGATCGCCTGGCGGCACGCATCGCGGCGCGGCTCGGCACCGAGGCCCTGGCGTTCTACGACGCGATCGCGCCGATCGTGTCGGACGACTCGCTCGACCATGCCCGCCTGTTCGCGGCCTCGCGGTACGGGAAGGGAGAGGGAGACGACTATCTCAACGCCCCGCTCTCCGAAGCCGAGTATCGCGGGTTCATCGCGGCACTCACCGGCGCGGACCGGTACCAGGCCCACGCGTTCGACGGCGTGCCGTACTTCGAGGGCTGCCTGCCGGTGGAGGAAATGGCGGCTCGTGGCCAGGACGCGCTGCGCTTCGGTCCGATGAAACCGGTCGGGCTCTCCGATCCCGCGAGCGGCCGGAGGCCCCACGCCGTGGTGCAGCTGCGGCGCGAGGATCGGGCGGGGCAGATGTGGAACCTGGTCGGCTTCCAGACCCGGCTGCGCACCGGAGAGCAGCAGCGGGTGTTCCGGCTGATCCCGGGGCTGGGCGCGGCGGAGTTCCTGCGCTACGGCTCGATCCACCGCAACAGCTACCTGAACACGCCGGCGTGTCTCACGGCGCACCTGTCGCTCAGGGACTCGCCGTCGACGCTGTTCGCCGGCCAGCTCACCGGCATCGAGGGCTACACCGAGTCGCTCGGCGCCGGGCTCCTGGCGGGCATCAACCTGGCGCGCATGCTCCGCGGCTCGAAGCCGGTCGTCCCGCCGCCCGAGACGATGCTGGGCGCGCTCCTGGCGTACCTCCGCGACGCCGATCCAGGGGCGTTCCAGCCGATGAACGCCAACTTCGGCCTGCTCCCGCCCCTCGAGAGCCCGCCGCGCGACCGGGTCCGGAAGAGGGCGCTCCTGGTCGAGCGGGCCCTGGCCGCGATGCGGTCCTTCGCCGGTCGCGTCGATGAGAGCTGAGGCGGCCGACTTCCTCCGCTGGCTGGAGTCGGAGCGCAACGACTCCCCCAACACCGTGAAGGCGTACGGGCGGGACGTGGCGGCGTTCGAGGACTTCCTGGACGGCTACTATGGCGGCGGGAGCTGGACGTGGGCGGGCGTGGACCGGCTGTCCATCCGGGGCTTTCTCGGCGACGCGGCCCGGCGGGGCTGGTCGAAACGCACCATGGCACGGGCGCTGTCGGCCATCCGGGCCTTCTACCGGTTCCTGAACCTGCACCACGGCGTGGAGGTGAACCCGGCCAGGGCCGCCAGCATGCCGAAGCTGGAGAAGCGCCTGCCCGGCTACCTCGACCGCAAGGCGGTGGACCGGCTGTTCGCCCTGGCGGAGGCCCGCGGCGCCGAGAACACCTTCCGCTCGACGCGCGACCGCGCCATTCTGGAGCTGTTCTATTCCACCGGCATGCGCCTGTCGGAGCTGGTGGGCCTCAACCTGGAGGACGTCGACCTCGTGTCGGACCAGGTGCGGGTGCGCGGCAAGGGGCGCAAGGAGCGCCTGCTTCCGGTCGGCCGGCCGGCCGTCACCGCGTTGCGGCGCTACTACGTGCGCCGCGACGAGGCGCTGCGCGAGGTCGCGGGCCCGGCACGCCGCGCGGTGCCGGATCGTGCGGGCGGCGCGAAGAAAGCCGACGGCGCTCTCGCGATCTCCTCCGGCGCGATCTTCGTGAGCGAGCGGGGGCGGCGGCTCACGCCGCGGGCGGTCCAGCTCCTGGTGCGCCGCATGCTCGACGCGGTGAGCGAAGGGCAGCGGATCACGACCCACTCGCTGCGGCACTCGTTCGCCACCCACCTGCTCGACGCGGGGGCGGATCTGCGGGCGGTGCAGGAGCTGCTGGGCCACGCGTCGCTGTCGACGACCCAGATCTACACCCACACTAGCGTCGAGCGGTTGAAGCACGTCTATCACCAGGCACACCCGAGAGCCTAGATGGACACGATACGCGCCACCACGATCCTCTGCGTCCGCAAGGACGGCCACGTCGCGATGGGCGGCGACGGCCAAGTCACCGTCGGCGAGACGGTGCTCAAGGCGCACGCCCAGAAGGTCCGGACGCTGAAGGGCGGCAAGGCGCTCGCCGGGTTCGCCGGCGGCGCGGCCGACGCCCTGACGCTGTTCGAGAAGTTCGAGGAGAAGATGGAGCGCTACCCGGGCAACCTGGCGCGCGCGGCCGTCGAGCTGGCGAAGGACTGGCGCAGCGACCGGGTGCTGCGGCGGCTCGAGGCGCAGCTCGCCGTCGCCGACCGGGACAAGGGGCTGCTGGTGACCGGGAACGGCGACGTGATCGAGCCGGACGACGGCATCCTCGCGATCGGCTCCGGCGGCAGCTACGCCCTGGCGGCGGCGCGGGCCCTGCTGGGCCACGCGGCGCTCGACGCCCGCGCCATCGTGGAGCAGAGCCTGGAGATCGCCGCCGACATCTGCATCTTCACCAACCGCAACCTCACCGTTGTCGAGCTGGAGTAGGGCGGCGACGGCCGCGACCCTGGCCGCCACCCTCGGCGGCTGGGGCCTCGCAGTGCTCGCGCCCCGCGACTTCACGCTCGGCACGTTTCAGGACGACGCGCAGTACGCGGTGCTCGCCAAGGCGATCCGCGAGCAGCACACCTACCGCAACCTCAACTTCCCCGGCCGGCCTCCGGAGCTGAAGTTCGCGCCCGGCTGGCCCGCGGTCCTGGCGCTGGCCTGGCGTCCCGGCGAGCCGGACACGGCGAACCTCGAGCGGCTGCGGGCGGTGAACCTCGTCGTGGCGGGCCCGCTCGCCGGCGCGGTCGCCGCGGCGGGAGTGACGGTCTTCGGCCTCGCGCCGGCGCTCAGCGCGGTCGCCGCGGTGGCGGCGGTGGCCACGCCGGCCGTGATGATGTGGTGGACGATCCCGATGTCGGAGCCGCTGTGCCTCGCCTGCCTGGCGGTGGCGCTGGTGGTCGCGGCCTCCGGACGCCCGCGGGGCGCGGCGGCCGCGGCCGCGGTCGCGGTCTGGGTTCGCAGCATCGCGGCGCCGTTCCTGGTCGCGCTCGTCGCGGTGGAGTGGTGGAGGGGAGGATGGCGCCGGGCGCTCCAGCCGGCGGCCATCGGCTTCGGCCTCCTGCTGCCGTGGGCGGTGTGGATCGCGGTGCACCGCGCCGACGTGCCCTCGGTGCTCGCGAACGCGGGCTACGGGACGTACGCCGCGTTCTACGGGCAGGGACTGCGCGCCACCCCCGTCACGATGCTGTTCACGGTGCCCTACGTGAACGCGCCGATGGTGGTGCGCGAGCTCGGGGAGGCACTGCTGGGCTGGCGCTGGGCCCCGCGGCTGGTCGGGACCGCGTTCGGGCTCGGCCTGGTCGCGCTGGTGGCGCTCGGCGCCAGGCGCCGGCCGGTGCTGGCGGTGGGTCTCGCGCTCTACGCGGTGGTGGTGCTCCTCTGGCCGTTCCCCCAGGAGGACCGGTTCGTGGGCAGCGTCTGGCCGCTGCTCCTGCTGGCAGCCCTGGCCGCACTGCCCTGGCTCGGCGTCCGGGTGGGCGTGGTGGCCGTCGCGGCGCTGGCCGCGGCCCTCGCGTTCGGCCGCGGCGAGGGCGTGAGACTGCACCGGCAGCGGAGCCGCGGCACCCTCGAGCTCCTCGACTCGGTGCGCCCGCGGATCCCGCCCGGCGCCGTGGTGGCGACGTCGAATCCCCCGCTCGTGTACCTGCGGCTCGGCAATCCGACGGTCGTGAGCTGGAGGGAGCGCAGCTACCGGTGGTACCGGGACGGCTTCTGGGCGAGGGCCTGGGGACTCGGCGACGACTTGTGGGACGTCGTTCGCACGTACCGACCCGATTACCTTATCATCGAGCGGCGCGGCGCCGAGGGGCGGTACGCCGCCGGGAGCCTGATGCGGCAGTGCCCGGGGGTCCTGAGCTTGGTCTGGAGCACGCCGCGCGAGGAATACCTGTTCGCGATACACGCCGGCGAGCCGTGCGCCCCGGTGAGCGTGGAGCCCTGAGGCGCGGTCGCCATGACGAGGTGCGATGGCTGAGGTCCAGGTGCCCGAGACCGGGCAGGTGCCGACGGAGCAGGAAGCCGAGCCGCTGCCGTGGCTGGAGGAGCTTCCGCCGCGGCAGATCGTCGCGGAGCTCGATCGCTACATCGTGGGCCAGGCGGCGGCGAAGAAGGCCGTCGCCATCGCGATCCGCAACCGGTGGCGTCGCGCCCAGGCTCCCGACGACATCCGCGAGGAGATCCTCCCCAACAACATCATCATGATCGGGCCCACCGGCGTGGGGAAGACGGAGATCGCCCGCCGCCTGGCGAGGCTCGCCGGCGCGCCGTTCGTCAAGGTGGAAGCGTCGAAGTTCACCGAGGTGGGCTACGTCGGCCGCGACGTCGAGTCGATGGTGCGCGATCTGGTCGACGCCTCCATCAACATGGTGCGCGGCGAGCGCGAGGACGACGTCTATCCGCAGGCCGAGGTGCGGGCGGAGGAGCGGCTGCTCGACCTGCTGCTGCCGGCGCCGGCGGCGCCGGGCGCACCCGGGGCGGCGCCGGCGCCGCCCGAGCCGGCCACCGGCACCCCGTCGCGCACCCTGTTCGTGGTCTCGCCCAAGGGCGACGTGACGGAGCGGGCCGAGGAGGAGGACGCCAGAGGCCGGGAGCGGCGCGAGCGCACCCGCGAGAAGCTCCGCGCGCTGCTCAAGGACGGGAAGCTGGAGGAGCGTGACGTCGAGGTGGACGTGACCCAGGAGTCCTTCCCGCCGATGGACCTGTTCCAGCAGCCGGGGATGGAAGGGCCGGACGTGAACATCATGGACTGGCTCAAGGAGATCCTCCCCAAGCGCAAGAAGCGGCGCACCGTCCGGGTGAGCGAGGCGCGCCGCATCCTCATCGAGGAGGAGCTGCGCAAGCTGGTCGACATGGATGACGTGGTCAACGAGGCCCTGGACCGGGTCGAGAACCACGGCGTCGTGTTCATCGACGAGCTGGACAAGATCGCGGGCGAGCGCGGAACCATAGGGCCCGACGTCAGCCGGGAGGGCGTGCAGCGCGACCTGCTGCCCATCGTCGAGGGCTCCACGGTGCAGACGCGCTACGGGCTGGTGCGCACCGACCACGTCCTGTTCATCGCGGCCGGCGCGTTCCACGTCTCCAAGCCGTCGGACCTCATCCCGGAGCTGCAGGGCCGCTTCCCCATCCGCGTCGAGCTGGCGCCGCTGACCGAAGACGACTTCGTCCGGATCATGACCGAGCCGGAGAACGCGCTCACCAAGCAGTACGCGGCCCTGTGCGCCGCCGAGGGGGCGACGCTCGAGTTCACCGCCGAGGGCATCACTGAGGTGGCCCGCATCGCGGCGATCCTCAACGAGCGGATGGAGAACATCGGGGCGCGCCGGCTGCACACCGTGCTGACCACCCTGCTCGAGGACACGCTGTACGACCTGCCGGACGTCCCCGAGAAGCACATCGTCTTCGATCGCACGCGGGTCAAGGCGCGGCTCGACACGATCGTCCAGGACGAGGACCTCAGGAAATACATCCTCTAGAGGCCGGCCCCGTCCCGGTGCACCCCGCTCGGGCTCGCCGCGGCCGGCCGGGCGCCGCGGGGCCGTCGCTTGCCCGTGCGCACAGGCAGGGGTAGGTTCCCCTGCCTGCTGTCATTTTGACCGACAACCCCGACGCCACATGCCCAAGCGCGATTACCTCGTCTTCTCGGATCTCACCAAGCCGCAAGTGGATGCGCTGTTTCAGCTTGCGACGAAGATGAAGGCCGGTGACTACCGCGAGAAACCCCTCGCCGGGAAGACGCTGGCGATGGTGTTCGCCAAGTCGTCCACCCGCACCCGAGTCTCGTTCGAGGTCGGCGCGTACCAGCTCGGCGCTCACGCCCTGTTCCTCTCGTCGCGGGACATCCAGCTCGGCCGCGGCGAGCCGATCCGGGATACGGCGCGCGTGCTGTCGAGGTACGTCGACGGGATCATGATCCGCACCTTCGATCAGGCCGAGGTCGAGGAGCTGGCGAAGTTCGCGACGGTGCCGGTGATCAACGGCCTCACCGACCTGCACCACCCCTGCCAGATCCTGGCGGACGTGCTCGCGATCCGGCAGCACCTCGGCGGCTACGCCGGCAAGCGGGTGGCCTGGATCGGCGACGGCAACAACATGGCCAACTCGTGGCTGGACGCGGCCGGGCTGCTCGGCTTCGAGCTGCGGCTCGCCTGTCCCGAGGGTTACGAGCCGGATCACGACATCTACGAGCGCGCGAAGAAGCTGACCAAGACGCTGATCACCGAGGAGCCCGAGGAGGCGGCGGAAGGGGCGGACGTCGTCACCACCGACGTCTGGGCCTCGATGGGGCAGGAGGGGGAGGCGGAGGAGCGCAAGCTCGCCTTCAAGGGCTACGTGGTGGACGCCGGGCTGATGAAGCGGGCGAAGCCGTCGGCCATCTTCCTGCACTGCCTGCCGGCGCACCGCGGCGAGGAGGTCGCGGAGGAGGTCTTCGAGGGACCGCAGTCGCGGGTGTTCGACGAGGCGGAGAACCGTCTCCACGTCCAGAAGGCACTGCTCGCCACCCTGATGGGATGATTCCGATGGACCAGCAACTGAAGCGCACTCCGTTCTACGATCTGCACGTCGCCGCCGGCGCCAAGATCGTCCCGTTCGCAGGCTTCGAGATGCCCGTCCAGTACCCCGAGGGGATCACCGCCGAGACGCTCACGGTGCGCCGCGGGGTCGGCCTGTTCGACGTGTCGCACATGGGCGAGTTCGAGGTGACCGGCAGGGACGCGCTCGCCTTCGTCTCCTACGTCACATCGAACGACCCGGCCGCGCTGGCCTACGGCCAGGTGCAGTACTCGTGCTTCATGCACGAGACCGGCGGCATCGTGGACGACTGCCTGGTGTACCGGCTGGCGGACCGGATGATGCTGGTGGTGAACGCCTCGAACACGGCCAAGGACTGGGAGCACGTCAGGCGCTACGCCTCGAAGTTCGACGTGAAGCTCGCCAACGTGTCGGACGAGGTGGCGCTGCTGGCGCTGCAGGGCCCGCGGGCGCAGGCGGTGCTCCAGCCGCTGGCGCCGGGCGTCGATCTCGACGCCATCCGGTACTACCACTGCGTCACGGGCAAGGTGGCCGGCGTCACCTGCATCATCAGCCGCACCGGCTACACCGGCGAGGACGGCTTCGAGCTGTACCATGGCAACCGCCATGCGGCGACACTGTGGAAAGCGCTGGTGCGGCCGGGCGGCGAGGTGAAGCCGGTCGGCCTGGGCGCGCGCGATGGCCTGCGGCTCGAGATGGCCTACCCGCTCTACGGCAACGACATCGACGATCAGACGTCGCCGCTCGAGGCCGGCCTCGGCTGGATCGTCAAGCTCAAGAAGGGCGACTGCGTGGGCAAGGGCGCGCTCGAGGGGCAGAAGGCGCGAGGCCTGACGCGGAAGCTGGTGGGCTTCGTGCTGAAGGAGCGGGGCTTTCCCCGCCACGGGTACCCGGTGTGGGTGAACGGCGAGCGGTTCGGCGAGGTGCGGAGCGGGATCGTGTCCCCGTCGACGGGCGAGCCGATCGGAACGGCGTACCTGCCGATCGCGTCCGCCACGCCGGGCCAGCGGTTCGAGGTCGAGATCCGCGGCAGCCGACTGCCCGCGGAGGTGGTCGAGACCCCGTTCTGGAAGAAGGGCACGCACCGCTGATCCGGCTCGCGGTCCTGACCGTATCGGACGGCGTGGCCGCGGGGCTGCGCGAGGACCGTTCGGGGGCGGCGGTGGCGGAGTGGGCGGTCGGGCGCGGCTTCCGCGTGGCGGACCGCGCGGTGGTGCCCGACGAGACGGCGGCCATCACCGCCAGGCTGGTGGCCTGGGCGGACGGCGGCGAGGTCGACGTGATCCTCACCACCGGCGGGACGGGGCTCACCGCCCGGGACCGCACTCCGGAGGCGACCCGCGCCGCGCTGGACACCGAGGCCCCGGGGATCGCCGAGGCCCTGCGGGCGGCCGGGCTCGTGCGGCAGCCCAGGGCGGCGCTGTCGCGGGGGACGGCGGGTACGCGCGGGCGTGTGCTGGTGGTCAACCTGCCGGGCTCGGTGGGTGGGGTGCGCGACTCGCTCGCGGGCCTGGAGCTGCTGGTGGAGCACGCCGTGGATCTGCTGCACGGGAAGACCGAGCACTCCTGATGGCGCATCGCATCCTCATCACCATGGACGATCTCGAGGCGGCCGTGAGGCTGAACGCCGCCTTCGAGGCCGCCGGGTTCGAGACCGCGATGGTCTCGGCGCTCGACGACGTGGGCGCCGCGGTGGTGCGCGAGGATCCCGATCTCCTGCTGCTCACGGGCGGGCTGCACGAGCCCGCCGCGGCGCGCCTCCTCTCGCTGGTGCGAGACGGACGGGTGGCGACGCTGGGGCTGCTGGAGCCCACCGACGCCGAGCCGGCGGCGGTGGCCCAGCGGATGGGCCTCACGGCGGCGGTCGTCAAGCCGGCCGACGCCATGGAGACGGTGGCGCTGTGCCGCCGCCTCATCGAGCGCAAGGCGCTGCAGGAGCGGACCGGGATCCTGGGCGACCACCCTGCCATCCAGGAAGTGCTGATCAAGATCGAGCAGATGGCACCGGTCTCGAGCACGGTGCTCATCGAGGGAGAGTCTGGCACGGGGAAGGAGCTGGTGGCGCGCGCGATCCACGACCTGTCGCCGCGGCGCTCGAAGCCCTTCATCGCCGTGAACTGCGCGGCGCTGCCGGAGACGCTCCTGGAATCCGAGCTGTTCGGGCACGAGAAGGGCTCGTTCACGGACGCGGTCGAGCGGCGGCTCGGCCGGTTCGAGCTGGCGGACACGGGGACGATCTTCCTCGACGAAGTGGGCGAGATGCCGCTGGCGACCCAGGTGAAGCTGCTGCGGGTGCTCGAGGAGCGGGAGTTCTTCCGGGTGGGCGGCGCCGCCCCGATCAAGGTGGACGTGCGCGTCGTCGCGGCCACCAACCGCCCGCTGCGGGACGCGATGGAGGCCGGCGAGCTGCGTTCCGACCTGTATTACCGCCTGAACGTGCTGTCGATCTACCTGCCCCCCCTGCGGGAGCGTCGCAGCGACATCCCCCTGTTGGTGCGGCGCTTCATCCACGAGTTCAGCGCGCTGCACGACCGTCCGTTCCGCGGCATCGAGCCCGCGGCGCTCCAGATTCTGGTGGACGCTCCGTGGCCCGGGAACGTGCGGCAGCTGCGGAACCTGGTGGAGTCGATGGTCGTGCTGGCGCCGACCAGCGAGATCCGGCCCGAGGACATCCCACGGGAGATCCGGGACCAGGGGAGAGGGCGTCTGCTGCCCGTTCGGGTCCCGGGAGTCGCGCGCGAGGTCGCCGGCCAGGAGCTGAACTACATCGTGCAGTCGCTGATCGACCTCAGGCTCCAGGTGGAAGACCTGCGGCGCAGGCTCGAGGAGCATCCGCAGCGGGTGGAGGTGATCGAGGTGCCGCACGAGGCGCCGGAGGCCGACGTGCTCGTCGGTGGGTCGGGGAGGGGAGGGGAGGGTGGAGCTCGCCCTGGCAAGCCGAGAGAATTGATCGTATATGAGGCGGGAATGCGTATGGCGGACGTCGAGCGTGCGGCGATCGAGGCGGCGCTGGCCGAAACCGGGGGCAATCGGCGCAAGGCGGCGGAGATGCTGGGCATCGGCGAGCGCACGTTGTACCGGAAGCTGAAGGACTACGAGGCGGGTGGCGCGTCGGTCTCACCCCCTACGTGAGATCCTGGCCACAAGTGATTGACTTTTCAATGTTTCGGACGTAAGATGGGGCACCCTCCCCCCGGGTGCTGGCGGCAGCGGAATCCGCTAGCGCGTGCAGTAATAAACCATCCAACAACAAGTTAGCCTTGATTCCCCAGGTGTGTTGAGCGCTGTCGGGTGAGGTGTCTCGGTGAGTGGCGGTGGGAGCTAGAGAGAAGCTGAGGGTGCCGAACCCGGCGAAGCCGAAGAAGGCCAGACTTGACGCGCCCGGTTCGAGGGTGCACAAGTCAAAGAGGCGGTACCGGCGCCGCGCAAAGCACCTGTCGCGGCACGAGGATTGAAGTACGAAAGGGTCGTGTTGATGAGTGCGAACCCTGGACTTCCGATTTCCGGTGAGTCGCCCGAGGCGTGGACGCTACGCCGGGCCGAGCAGCTGATATCCGCGCTGTCTGGGGTGTTGTCCGCCCGGATCGTAGCCGGCCGCGGGGGTGACTTCGAGGAGATCCACGTCCTGACGACGGCGGAGGTCCAGCCGAAGCAGGCGGTGCGGAATGTCGAGAGTGCGCTGATGGCGCAGCTCGGCATCAAGGTGGATCACCGGAAGATCAGCGTGGCGCAGACGGCCGAGGTGCGGCCGATCGACCTGTTGGAGCAGGAGGCGGTGACCAGCGCCGCGGTCCGGCGGAAGCTGGTGTTCGCGGACCTGGTGATCGAGTCGCCGCGGCCCAAGCGGGTCGAGGTTCGGGTGCTGCTGCGGTCGGGCGACGTGCTGGTGGAGGGGACGGAGGAGGGGGTGGACGAGGCCCGCAGCCGGGTGCAGCTGGCGGCGCGGGCGGCGGTGAAGGCGATCGAGAAGGACCTGGTGGATGCCGGCGTGGTGTTGGAGGGGGTGCGGGTGGTGGAGGCGTTCGATCGGAGACTGGTACTGGCCGGGGTGCACGGGGTGGGGGGGCGGACGTCGCAGCTGCTGGTCGGAACGTGTGAGGTCAAGGAGAGTCCCGAGCAGGCGGCTGTGCTGGCGGTACTGGATGCGACCAATAGGTGGTTTCTGTTGCAGCACTGAGCGCAGTTTGCAGATGCAGTTGGAGCGGTTTCGCTAGCGAAGTGTCTTGGCTCTTTCACAAAGGATACGGACCCCCGGCGAGGCTCCGAGCGAGCTGAGCGGGGATTAGGGAGCGGAGCGTCAGCGCGCCCGTAGCGAATGGGCGTGACTTCTCGACCTGAGAGGGGGTGACGCTCGTGTTCGATTTCGGTTGGTTCGCGGGCCTTATCGCGGCCATTATCCGCCTGCTGGTTCAGGATATGGGCGGGACGAATAGCTGGTAAGCCGTTCCCGGGGGTCGTATCAAACTCAGCATGTCTCTTCGCGTAAAGACCTTCGTACTCCTTACCGCAGTGGCGGCATTGCTCTGCATGCTTGCCGCCAACTGGAGTATTCCTGCAGATCCGCAGCCCATGTGGAACGCGATCGCCGCGTTCGGGGTGCTCGCCTTCTTTGCTGAGGCTTCATATCTCAGACTCCGCGTCGGCAGCGGCGAGACGAACGCCTCTGTAGCATTTGTTCCGCAGCTCGCCTCGATCCTCCTGCTGGATACAGGATGGGTGTTGCTGATCGCGGCGATGGCAGAACTTGGGGTCGAGTACGCCGTAAGAAAGAAGCCACCCGTAAAGATCGTGTTCAACGTCTCCCAGCTCATTGTCTCGCTCTTTGTGGCGTCGTGGCTCTATCATGAGCTGGGTGGCACGTCGACTCTGCTCAAAGAGAATTTCCATCTGGTGGCAGTGCCGATCGTTGCCGCCGCCGTCGCGTACTTCTTTGTCAACAACATGGCGGTGACCAGCGTCGTGGCGCTGAGCGACGGCCTGACGTTTCACCACGCATGGCAACGCATCGCTGGTCCATCGTTGTTCTACGACGTGTTCTCGTCGGCCCTCGCGCCGGTACTGGCGGTTCTTTACGCTAATTTCCACACGTTGGGCATCCTGGCGCTTGTCTTGCCGTTGTTCTTTGTCCGTCACATCTACCAGGTGAACATGCAGCTGGAGCAGGTCAACCGTGACCTGCTCGAGTTGATGGTCAAGGCCATCGAAGCTCGAGACCAATACACGTCGGGCCATTCGCTACGCGTATCACGGATCGCGAGCCAGTTGGCCCGAGAGCGCGGTCTGCCGGCCAAGGTGGTGGACCAGATCACCACTGCCGCGCTGTTGCACGATGTCGGCAAGATCCACGAGGACTTTGCGCCCCTTCTGCGGAAGGAGGCGAAGTTGGATGGTACTGAGAAGGCGCTGATGAGGACGCATCCGTCTCGATCCGCGGAGCTCGTGGCCACCATCTCGGCTTTCAGGGGTCCGATTGAACAGGCTGTCCGACACCACCACGAGAACTTCGATGGCACGGGCTACCCGCTAGGCTTGGCGGGCGAGGCGATCCCGATTGGCGCTCGTGTGATCATGCTCGCAGATACAATGGACGCGATGACCACCGATCGGCCGTACAGGAAGGCCCTCACGTACGAGCGAGTGGCCGACGAACTCCGGCGCTACGCTGGAAAGCAGTTTGACCCGCAGTTGGTGGATGTGGTCGTCCGGAGTGAGCAGATCAAAGCCCTCGTAGTGGCTCGCCTCCAAGACCAGCCGATCGATGCCTCCGCTGGCTTGGCGGTCTTTGCGCGCGTGGAGCGCCCGCACCCCCGCGTGGCCGCTGCCAGCTAGCGGCCGTACGGTGAGGTCTCGGTCAGGGACTTCGCCCGCCGCTGCCACTATTGCGCTTGCCTGGTAACGCCGAGCCATCGCGGCAAGCTCGCTTCTACGCTCAACCTCTCTAAGCCCTGTTGCTCGCTCCGATACCCGGATGAACTCCACTTGGAGCCGTAGCCAGTGATCCACGTCCCTGCGTGAGAGCT